>Ga0265295_1000520_pt1 | contig 77064 bp, 68 predicted proteins | sample Munlansysbiofilm_FD_192503 | JGI IMG/M metagenome (GOLD analysis project Ga0265295, IMG submission 192503) | Leachate microbial communities from a municipal landfill in Southern Ontario, Canada - Methane capture system biofilm | ecosystem: Engineered > Solid waste > Landfill > Unclassified ... | reverse complement strand
GCTCGACGTGATCGAACTGACGGATGCGGCAGGCTGCCGCAGCTTTCCCCGGGTCCTCTTTCAACGGGGGATCATGAACCGGACCTTTTCATCCCCGGGCGGTCTGCCATCGGAGCGCCCGCCTTCATCCAATCGTGTCCAACAGCCCGCCCGGGCCGTGATCTCTAGAAATTTCGAGCCCATGCAGAAAATCCTTCTCATCATCCTTTTCTTCCTTTCGGGATGTTCACCACCCCTCCAGGAGCATCGTCCCTGGACGCCATTTTGGAATGAGGATTCAACACTGATGGGATTTAAAGATTCTGAAGGTCGCATAAGAGTCGCCCCACGATATGCCCACTTTTCGACGGCCCGAACATTCGAAAAGATCATCGCCGTCATGGAGGAGAAAAACGGCGGGTTCGAGACCTCCTATCTGACGATATCCGGAAAAGTCGTCGGACGGGGCAATGTCTATATGATCGACAACGGACCGGATTGTGAGAGTGAAGGCTTTATCCGGTTCCGGGATCACACGACGGGCAAGGCAGGTCTGTATGACAGCCAGGGCAATGTGGCGATCCCCTCGGAATATGACGATCTTTCCAATGTCCGAAATGGACTGGTCGCGGCCTTGAAAGGCGCAGAGAAGAAATACTGGGATGGTGACGACATCTGTGGGTGTGGCCACTACAGTTGGGCTGGAGGAAAAGAAATTCTTGTCAATACGCATCATCAGATTCTGATCGATCCCTTCAACCTTGATCCACACCTGGACTTTTTCTCATTGAGAATCACAGATCATCCTCTCGAAGCCCCCAATCGAAAAACCTTCCTTGGTGTGGACGGCCGATATTACTCTTTTCTTGACTACAAAAAGGAATTTTCTTCATGGCTTAATAATTTGTTACGAAATGGACTTTCCAGAAAGGTGCTCCTGGATTGTTCGCACGGAGCCATTTATTTTTGGAAAGAACCGGATGGCTGGACATCTGAAAGGAGCCCTCAATTTGTCGAAAGGAACTTCGAGCTTATCAGGGGCCGACTGTCGGAGATTCTTAGTGAAAAGGCCGATTATTTCATTTCAATGGACGGACTGAATCCCTTCATTTATGAAGGGGCTGAATTTGCCGGGTACTTCAACAACTGTGGGGAGCCGAAGCCGTGGCAGTATCCGGTGATGAGTGTCGTCATCAATCGCAAGACGGAACGGAATTTCCGGCAGGACCACTTTGATTTTTTAAGGACGGATAAGGGGTACAAACTGATCAGTGTGTCGCTGGGAAATGAAGACTGACCGCGATGCCGGAAAATCGGCAAGCCGGAGTCCTTTCCGCCAACCCGCCCCCATATTTTCATCCTCTCCTCTTAAGATTCCTGTCCGGGAAAGAACTGGACTTCCCCCTACGTCATGACGCAGCGCCTTGAGGCGGATCATGATTTTATCGTTGCCAAAAGAAATTTAATCCATTATAAGGAGGCAGTTTTCTGACAAATTGCATTTTCACATGAAAGGAGCTTCAGGGGCATGAATATTCTCATTTTTGGACCCAATGGGAGTGGTAAAGGAACGCAGGGCGCGATCGTACAGAAGAAATTTAATGTTCCCCATATTGAAACGGGGGTAATTTTCAGGGAAAACATCTCCAAGGGAACGGACTTGGGAAAAGAGGCCAAGGCCTATATCGACCGCGGGGACCTGGTTCCGGACAGCATCACCATTCCCATGATCCTTAACCGGATCAAACAGGACGACTGCAAGAGAGGCTGGCTGCTTGACGGTTTCCCCCGCAACCTGGCCCAGGCCGAAGCCATGTGGGATGCAATGCAGAAGGAAGGGATCAATCTGGATTATGTCATTGAAATCGTCCTCGACCGGCAGACATCGAAGAACAGGATCATGGGACGAAGGCTCTGCGCCGTTGACAACAACCATCCCAACAACATCTTCATCGACGCCATCAAGCCGGTTGAAAAAGACGGCAAAATGGTCTGCCGGGTCTGCGGAAGCGAACAGTTGACGACCCGCGCCGACGATCAGGACGAGGAAGCCATCGGCAAACGTCATGACATTTATTATGACCCCAAAACGGGCACCCTGGCTGCGGTGAATTTCTTCAAGGAGAGGGTCAAGGTCTTCGAAGTTGACGGTCTACCTGGGGTGAAGGAAGTATCCGAGGATCTGCTCAGTAAACTTTCCTGATGTTCATCTTCTCTTTTTTTTGCTAAAAAAAAGCCTTCCAGATATTCCGGAAGGCTTTTTTATCTGAAGACGCCGCAAAGGCATGTCGAACGGGATTGTTAAGCGTTTTACGTAAATCAACCTTCAAGGACAAATCAGAATTAGAGATGGATTATATACGCAATTTCAGCATCATAGCCCACATCGATCACGGAAAGTCCACGCTGGCCGACCGTTTGATCCAGTTTACCGGCATCTCCGACGAACGGACCTTCAAGGACCAGATGCTCGACAATATGGACATAGAACGGGAGCGCGGCATCACGATCAAGAGCCAGGCCATTACCCTTCCCTATAAGGCAAGGGACGGCAAAACTTACAGCCTGAACCTCATTGATACGCCGGGCCATGTGGATTTTTCCTACGAGGTTTCCCGTGCCCTGGCTTCCTGCGAAGGCGTTCTGCTGCTTATTGACGCTGCCCAGGGGGTTCAGGCCCAGACGGTGGCCAATCTCTATCTTGCCATGGAACACGATCTGGAAATCATCCCGGTGATCAACAAGATCGATCTGCCTTCGGCTGATGTGGAGCGCGTGATCGAGCAGATTGACGATGAACTCGGGCTGGATTCGGAAGGGCATCTGAAATGTTCCGCCAAGGCGGGAATCGGCATTGAGGAAATCCTGGAAGCCATCGTTCAGCGCATTCCACCGCCCAAAGGAAATCCTGAAAACCCCCTGGCGGCTTTGATCTTCGATGCCCATTACGATGCCTTCCGCGGGACGATCATCCACTGCCGGATCATGGACGGCACGGTGAAAAGCGGTGACACCATCCGCTTCATGTCCAACTCGGCCACCTATCGGGTTGAGGAAGCGGGTCATTTCCTGCTGCAGAGAGAAAAACGCCAGGCCCTGTGCGCCGGTGAAGTGGGATACATCATTGCCGGGGTCAAGACCGTCTCCGATGTGCGGACAGGGGACACGATTACCCTGGATGAAAATCCCTGCTCCCGGCCGCTTCCGGGTTTCCGCGAGGTCAAGCCGGTGGTTTTCGCCTCCATCTATCCCATTGCCTCAGACGATTATGAAGATCTCAAGACCGCCCTGGAAAAATACCAGTTGAACGACGCCTCATTCATCTACACGAAGGATTCTTCCGCCGCCCTTGGGCAGGGCTTCCGCTGCGGGTTCCTCGGCCTTCTTCATCTCGAAGTGGTCCAGGAAAGGCTGGAACGGGAATACGACCAGTCGATCATCCTTTCCGTACCCAGTGTCCGCTATCGATTTACCCTGAAGGACGGGTCCGTCGTCTATGTAGACAATCCGGCCCACTATCCTGGAAGCTCTTCCATCGAGCTGTCCGAGGAACCCTACATCCGCGCCAACCTGATGCTGCCGGAACGGTACCTCGGTGCGGTGATGAAATTATGCATGGAAAAACGGGGGGCGAACTCGACGCTGAACTATCCAAGCCCCGGCCGGGTCGAACTGATTTATGAACTGCCTCTGGCCGAGGTGATCTACGATTTTTATGACCGCTTCAAGTCCGTTACCCAGGGATACGGCTCCTTCGACTATGAAGTGATCGACTACCGGGAAGGCCAGCTGGCCCTGCTGGATATCCTGGTCAACGGGGAACGGGTGGATGCCCTGTCGCAGATTGTCCACCGGGACCGGGCCCGCGCCCGCGGTCTGCAGGCCTGCGAACGGCTCAAGGAGGAGATACCGCGCCAGATGTTCAAGATCGCCATCCAGGGGGCCATCGGGGGTGAAATCATTTCCCGGACCACCATCTCAGCTTTTCGCAAGGACGTCATCGCCAAATGTTACGGGGGAGACATATCCCGGAAGCGCAAGCTTCTGGAAAAGCAGAAAAAAGGCAAGAAGCGCATGAAGATGATCGGACAGGTCAGCATTCCCCAGAGCGCCTTTCTGTCCGTATTGAAGTCGGACGCCGACTGAGAGCCCATCAGGAAGTGAGAAGCACCATGCAGAAACGGGTCCTGACATCGCCGCCGGGGCAGGCCGGGAAAATCAAGGAGGGAAATGCCTATCGCGGATGCGCAGAGGTTCAGCTCCCCGGCCTTTATCTGCACATCCCCTTCTGCGCAGTCAAGTGCCGTTACTGCAACTTCTTTTCCGTCACGAAGATCCCCGAGATTCCGCGCTTCCTGCAGGCGCTGTTTAAAGAGGCCCTCCTCCAGCGGGGGGTGTTCGACTCCTTCGACACCCTTTATATCGGCGGTGGAACCCCCTCCCTTCTTTCCCCCTTCCAACTGTCCGAACTCATTTCCCATCTTCGGAAGACCTATGACATCTTCGAAGACGCCGAAGTGACCATGGAAGTCAATCCAGCGGATGTGGGTTTACCTGTACTCGAGCATATGCGTGCCCTGGGAATCAACCGGCTGAACATCGGGGTGCAGTCCTTCGACGATACCCTTCTCTCCTTCCTCGGACGAAGACACGACGGCAGCCAGGCGATTCAGTCCATCATGGCTGCCCGGCAGGCCGGGTTCGATCATATAGGCATTGACCTGATCTATGGAATTCCGGGGCAGACGCGGCAGGCATGGAAGAAGGCTTTGGAGTATGCGGCATCGCTGAACATTCCCCACCTTTCCTGTTACCAGCTCACTCTGGAGTCGGACACGCCCCTCGGCAAAAGCTGCGCTCAGGGCCTGTTCAAAATTCCCGATGACGATGAACTCTTTGGATTTTTCATGGACACCTCTGAATTTCTCGAGTCGTCGGGATACACTCACTATGAGGTTTCCAATTTCGCCCTCGGGAAGTCCTTCGTTTCCCGGCATAATTCAAAATACTGGCGGCACATCCCCTATCTCGGGCTGGGCCCGGCGGCCCATTCCTTTGACGGAGGAAAACGTTGGGAAAATGTCCGCTCCCTGGAATGCTACTTCCAGCGACTGGAGAGAGGCGAGCGTCCCGTTGAGAGCTGCGAGGTGCTGACGAACGAGGAGCTGCAGATGGAGACGCTTTTTCTGGGCTTTCGAACCAGGGCGGGCATCGACCTCGGAGCCTTTTCCGAGAGGTTCGGTGTTGATCTTTGGGCGAGTAAAAAAGATTTTTTGAAGCCGCTTCTTTCGGCGGGTCATCTTCGAATCGCCAATGGCCGGCTGCAGCCGACTCGGACAGGCATGGCCCTGGCTGATGCCCTTGCACTGCTTTAAACGATACCCCTATCCTGAAAGGCGGAGTTCCTTCATGCGGACGCCGAAGAATCGGCAATACGAAACGGTTTCCTGCCGCTCTTCTTGGCGGTATACATGGCCTCTTCAGCCTGCTTGATCAGCGCCTCCATTTCAGCGCCGTCATCCGGATACAGGGAGATCCCGATACTGGCGCCTCCGGCGATGGTCTTGTTCCTCTTGAAAAGGATCGGCTGGGAGATGAGGGCATTGACTCGCTCAACGATCTTCTCCGCATTCCCGGGGGCATGAATCCCCGAAGCAATGATGAGAAACTCGTCCCCCCCGACGCGGGCCACCGTATCGCTTTCGCGAACACAGGCGAGGAGCCTCTGCCCCGTTCTGATCAGGATGTAATCTCCCGCTTCATGACCGAGGCTTTCGTTGATGGCCTTGAATCCGTCAAGATCTAAAAACATCACCGCAACGGCTGTTTTATTCCGGCGAGCCAGGCTGATGGCCATTCCAAGGCGGTCCCTGGCCAGCAGGAGGGTCGGAAGATCCGTCAAGGCATCATGGGTCGCCAGATGCGCTATCTCTTCCTCCGCCCGTTTCCGCTCGATGACCAGCCCCAGGTAATTGGCTGCGATATCGAGCATCTTGACTTCTTCCGGCAGAAAAGGATCATCGCCGTCTTCCGGGGGCTCCTGCCGGTAATTCACCTCAATGATCCCCGATACGTTGTCCTTTACCTTGATGTCACTTGCCAGGCGCCATTTGCTCTGCTGATAATCCGCCGTCTCGAAAGGATAGCCCTGCATGAGAATTCGCGCACAGGCCATGGAAGGATACCGGAAGGCGGAAGGCAGGAGTTGAACCGTTTCCTGGAGAATCTCCTCCATGAAAATGCCCGGCGTATCGATCAGATTACAGATGCCATAGATGCAATTCATTTCTTTTCCAGCCACCTGCGGGTTCCTCCTCCATCTAAACGCTGCGGATTGATTCTTCTTCGAAGAATTCTGTCGTCATTCCATCCCTCACCGGACGGCCCCTTCGGCATATACGTTTCAACGCCGCTGAAGTGGTCATCCAATCATTGAACTAATTTCCCGGAGCGTCTGGATCGACAGATTGATACGATATTTTTCCTCCATACTGCGCCTCAGATTCTCCTCATCGCACATGCCACCGGCTTTGAGCTTTTTTATAAACTCCGTCAGACCTTCCCGGGTATGCCAGGGGAAAATGACCCATCGCCACTTTATGATTTTTCTGAGAGAGTAATCGGGAATCATAGTAGAGCAGTTCTTGTGTATCAGGACAACGGTCCGTATTTCCCGCGGTTGCAGAGCTTCCAGGTGCTGGAGTGAAACCTTGAGGGTGTCGCCGGTGTCCGTCACGTCATCGACCAGCAGGACGTTCATGTCCCGAATCTCTGCGCGGTGCGGATACTTGACGAAGGCCTTTTCGTTTATCACTGCGGTTCCCCAATGTTCGACCTTTATCGACGTAAGGTCATGAACATCGAAAGGGGCATGTCGGGACGCACCTCCTGTGTCACCGACGGCGTCTTGGCGAACTTCCCGCAGCGCCTTCCTGATCCGCCAGCATTCCTTCAAGGATCACACCCACATCCCGGAAATTCTCATAGGCGATGCAGGCCTTCCCCCTCTTCCTGCATTTCTCCGAGAGGATTGGTTTTGCAAAGACCAGGTCGGCCTTCTGGGACGGGCACACATCGGAATAGCCGTCGCCCACGTAAATGATCCAATCGTAGGCCTCCCGATGGGCTTCGAGTATCGTACTCTTGCAAGTTCCGCACAGATCGCAGCCGTTTCGTGGTGACGGAAACTCGATGGACACGGTGGCATCGTCCCGGAAGACAACCCTGTTCGAGTAAAATTCTATCTCCTGCAATCCGTGCTTTTGAAGAATGGAGGAAATATAAAAGTCCAGACCGTCCGAGAGGATCTTCAGATCGATGCCACTTCCTCTGCAGGCAGCATAAAAGGACAGAAAATAGGGGTCCAGCTTCTCCTCCTCCAGGGCGTAATCGACCATTTCCCTTTTCGTTCCCTTGAACAGGGGCTGAATCTGCAGATAGGCAAGCCGTGAACCGATGACATTGGCGTAATAAGACCTGTCAATATCCCGCCATCCCGCGGCAAAGCGGTTCATGATGGCCTTTCCCATGTCATTGCTGCATGCTGTTCCATCAAAATCACACAAGATCAGGATCTGGTTTCCGTCCATTCTTAAGGAATCGTTCACACTCTTCCTTTCTATTCCTTGTCTTTTAAAAAATGACTGAACAGTTCAATGGGAACCGGGAAAACCGTCGTTGAGTTGTTCTCCGCGGCAATCTGATTCAGGGTCTGAAGATAACGCAGCTGAACGGAGATCGGCTGGGTTCTCATCAGAGCCGCTGCCTCAATGAGCTTCTGTGCCGCCTGAAATTCTCCTTCCGCGGAAATGACCTTTGCCCGTCTCTCCCGTTCCGCTTCAGCCTGTTTGGCCATGGCCCGTTTCATCTCTTCCGGCAGATCGATATGCTTTACTTCCACCAGAGACACTTTGATTCCCCAGGGATCTGTGCTGCGATCCAGAAATTCCTGCAGTTGAAGATTGATCTTTTCCCTTTCAGAGAGCAGTTCATCCAGTTCAACCTGTCCGCAGACACTCCGAAGCGTGGTCTGTGCAAGTTGCGATGTGGCATAAAGATAATTCTCCACCTGAAGCACTGCAGAGTTGGCATCCAGCACCCGGAAATAAACGACGGCATTCACCTTTACGGATACGTTATCGCGCGTGATGACGTCCTGCGACGGTACATCCATGGTAATGGTGCGCATGTCAACCTTGATCATCCGGTCGATAACGGGAATCAGGATAATAAGTCCCGGCCCCTTAACGTCGAGAATCCTCCCAAGCCGGAATATTACCCCCCGTTCATATTCATTGAGAACACGAATGGCGGATGCCAGAAACATCACCACCAGAACGACAAGAACTATTGGCACGTACATAATCCATCCTCCCCTTTGATATGGTTATATTTCCATGACCTGCATCTTCATCCCTGCAATGCGCTCAACCCTGACTTGTTTTCCTTTCGCCACGGGGTGTTCACTCCATGCATCCCAGTATTCCCCCCTTATAAAGGTCTTTCCTGTATGGTAAATGTCCGTCACAGCAATTCCCTCCGCACCGATCAATTCATCGAGACCGGTATGCTTTTTCCCCATCTGTGCCTTGACGACCAGACTGACAATAAAGACAAAAAAAGCGGAAACGATCCCCAGAGTGGGGATCATGACCTTAAAGGATACCCGGAGTGCCGGTTCAGGAGAGTCAAACAGCAGAAGCGAACCCAGCAGGAGTGAAATGACGCCCCCCACCGACAGGAGGCCGTGGCTGATGATCTTGATTTCTGCGATAAAGAGAATGAGGGCAAAAAGAATCAGGGCAATGCCTGCATAATTCACGGGAAGGGTCTGCATGGCGAAAAAAGACATGATCAGAGAGATGCCGCCGATCACGCCGGGAAGAATCGCCCCTGGCTGGGCTAGTTCAAAGTAAAGGCCGGCTGCCCCGAGAAGGAACAGGATATAGGCGATATTGGGATCACTGAGGGTCGTCAGGACCTTTTGTCGAAGGTTCATCGAAATTTCCCGGATCATGGCCCCTTTTGTTTCCAGAACCCGCACATTCCCGCCCACCCGGACTTCACGTCCGGAAAGCTGCTCGAGCAGCTCGGTCAGATCCTTGGCAACCAGATCAATGACCCGCGCCTGGAGAGCCTGATCGGCTGGAATCGATTCGCTCTTGCGCACCGCCCTTTCAACCCATTCCTCATTTCTCCCCTTCTGCCTGGCAATGCTGATCGCATAGGCAACGGCGTCATTTTCCACCTTTTCCATCATGACCTTGTCGGTTCCCCCCCCGATGCCGATCCCGACAGGATGCGCCGCACCGATGTTGGTACCAGGGGCCATAGCCGACACATGGGCCGCCATCATGATGATCATCCCCGCTGATGCGGCCCTGGCTCCCGAGGGGGAAACATACACAATGACAGGGATCGGGGCCCCCAGAAGGCCTTTTACAATGTCCCGCATCGCGAGGTCTAGTCCGCCCGGAGTATCCAGAAGAACAACCAGTCCATTGGATCCGGATTTTGCCGCCCCGTCGATGCTCTGCAGAATGTAATCGGCAACGGGAGGCGTAATGGCGGAATCGATGCGAATTACGTCATAGACAGGCCGCCTTTCAGCGGCAGACATAAGTCCCGTCCATCCCAGGATCAGCCACAGGATCAAAAAATACCGTGTTTTATATTTCACCTGATTTCTCCTCCCCGAGGACTTTCATGATCTTTTGCACATCTTCCCACGCCTGCTTTTTGGCCGCTGGATTCCGCAGAAGATAGGCGGGATGGTAGGTCGGCATCAGGGGGATTCCGTGATAATCATGGAAGCGACCGCGCAGCACGGTAATGGGCGTGCCTTTTTTTTTCAGCAGTGTCTGGGCCGCGAAGGTTCCCAGGGCACAGATAACCCGGGGGCGGATAGCCTCCAGCTGCTGCACCAGATGGGGCTCACAGGCCGCGATTTCCTCCGGCAGGGGGTTCCGGTTTCCCGGAGGACGGCATTTCAGGATGTTGCATATGTAGACCTCCTCCCGCTTCAGCCCCATGGCATCGATAATCCGGGTCAGAAGCTTTCCTGCGCGACCGACAAAGGGCCGCCCCTGCAGGTCCTCTTCAGCTCCCGGCGCCTCCCCCACGAAGACCAGCTCCGCGCATGGGCTGCCCTCACCAAAGACGAAGTTCCTTCTTGTTTTTCCCAAAGAACAGAGTGAGCAGTGTTCCACCTTCCGGAAAATCTCATCGAGAGATCCACCGTTTTGACCTGATCCTTCCCCGATCATCAATGCACCCGGCACAGCAGAAGGTTCTTCTTCGAAAACAGGATGCTCTGTCCCGGAAGATTCTGTTTTCTCCGCCCCCACGGCCAGCCACGACAGGGGGTGATGCAGATCCCGCTCGATCTCAAGCTGGCTCTTGAGTGAACGAACGAGCGTCAATAGCTCCTCTCTTAAACGATCTGCTTCCATATTCGAGATCATCCTATTGAAGTCTGCTTTTCCCACCGGCGGTCTTCCATAGAGACAACAAGGACTCCGTCTTCTGGTCGGGTTGACTGCGGAGGCGTTCACGAGTCTCCCGGACTTTGTCCAGGATGACTCCAGCCGCCTCCATCTTATCCATCAGCGGCAGCTCCTGCATCTCCCCATCCCTGTCCAGAATCGTGATGAGATTGGTATCTCCCTGAAAACCGGCTCCCTCTTTCGTGACATCATTGGCCACAATGAAGTCCATATTCTTGGCCACCATCTTGCCAATGGCGTGTTCAACAAGATGTTCGGACTCCATGGCAAATCCGACCAGGATCCGGTCCTCCTTCTTTTCTCCGATTTCATGAATGATATCGGGATTTCGTTCCAGCTTCAGGGTCAAGTCATCATCCTTCTTCTTGATTTTCTGCTCCTGCCTGACCGCCGGCCTGTAATCGGCCACCGCTGCTGCCTTGATCACCACCGTAGCTTCTGGAAGGGCAGCCATTACGGCATCCCGCATTTCCCTTGCCGACGAGACGGAGACATGGAAAACCCCGGCAGGGATGGGCAGCTGCACCGGGCCGCTGACGAGGGTCACAGTTGCCCCCCGCCTACGGGCCATTGTGGCGACTGCGTAGCCCATTTTTCCGGAAGAATAGTTCGTAATGAAGCGGACGGGGTCAAACGGTTCCCGGGTCGGCCCTGCCGTGACCAGGACATGCTCATCGACTAGATCCTTGACCGTCAGCAGGGATTCGATTTCCTCCAGAATTTGCGGAATTTCCGGAAGTCTGCCCTTTCCCGATGTGCCGCAGGCCAATTCGCCTGCCGCGGGCTCCAGAACATGATATCCATGCCCGGACAGTTTCCGGACCTGTTCCTGGACGATGGCGTTCTCATACATGTTGACATTCATGGCCGGACAGATCAAAACCGGCGCCCTTGTCGCCAAGACCGTTGTTGTCAGGAGGTCATCAGCAATTCCCGAGGCGATCTTCCCGATCACATTGGCCGTTGCGGGAACGATGACAAAAAGATCCGCATAATCGGCGAGGGCGATGTGCGCAATCTCAAATTCTTTAATGGTATCATACATATCAATAAAAACGGGGCCTCCCGAGAGGGTCTGCATCGTCAGCGGAGTGATGAATTCCCGGGCATGGCGGGTCATGACAACCTTGACTTCCGCTCCCCCCTTCACCAGCTGCCTGGTCAGCTCGGCAGCCTTATAGGCTGCGATTCCCCCGGTTATTCCCAGAATGATTTTCTTGTCTTTCAGCATTTTGGTCGTTCCCTCTAATAAGTAACCGTAATTACGTATATTTACATGACCCAGACTATAGCAGTTCTATGTGGCAAGTTCAAGAAATTATTCGCCTGTTTAACGACCCGTCTTGTGCTGTAAAGGGATCAGCCGGTTTAATCGATCCGGATCTCTCGAACCGCCTTCGTAACGTGAAATTCCTCGGTACCCGATCGGCTGCGATTCGAAACAAAAAAACATTTTCATCTTGTTCTCCGGCAGTCGGTTATGATTAAATCACACTTTATCTTCTTCAAGGGATCTGATTGTCATGGGGTGTTCATTCTGGAGTATCGGAACAGGGCGCCGACATCGGGAATAGAACATGAGACACAAGCCATCATCTTTTTTAACGTTTCCTTCAGGACCGACGTCATGAAAAACGCAAACGTCCTGCTGATCAACCCCTGGATCTATGATTTTGCCGCCTATGACTTTTGGAGCAAGCCGCTGGGGCTCTTATACCTGGCCGGCATCCTGCGGAAAAATTCCATTTCCGTCCAACTCATCGACTGCCTGAATCCTATCCATCCAGGATTGAGTGACGACAGCGGGATCAGGAAACCGAAGAGAAAAGGTTTCGGACAGGGGCAGTATCCCAGGGAGGTTATCGCCAAACCCGAACCCCTGCAGGACATACCGCGCAACTATCACCGCTATGGTATTTCCCCGCGTCTTTTAAGGCAGGAGCTGCGTTCCTGCGCCTCTCCCGATCTGATTCTGGTCTCCTCCATGATGACTTACTGGTATCCGGGGGTGTTCGATGTCATCAGGATTGTCAAGGAACTTCTTCCCGGCGTTCCCGTTCTCCTCGGGGGCAACTATGCCACCCTCTGTCCGGAGCATGCGTTGCTTTCGGGTGCCGATCACATCCTTCCTGGAGAAGGGGAGCAGCATCTTCGATTCATCATTGAGGAACTGCTTCAACAGGAGATCACATTCCTCCCGGATCCGGCCGACCTGGACACGCTGCCCTACCCCGCTTTCGATTTGCTGCCATACAAAGGCCAGCTTCCCATCATGACATCCCGGGGATGCCCGTTCCGCTGCGTGTATTGCGCCTCCCACATCCTGAACAGCGGCTTCCGGCGGCGCTCCCCCGGACGGGTGGCCGAGGAAATCGCATTCTGGAACCGTCGATTCGGGATTGCACACTTTTCCTTTTATGACGACGCCTTTCTGATGGAACCGGAGGAAATGGCCGTTCCCCTGATGGATGAACTGATCCGAAGGGGGCTGTCCTGCCAGTTCCATTGCCCGAACGGCCTTCATCTGCGAAGTATCGATGAAAAAATCGGCAGGTTGATGCTTCGCTCGGGTTTCCGCACCCTCCGCTTCGGCTTCGAAACGTCCGACGCCGGTCAGCAGGTTAGAACCGGCGGAAAAGTATCGAACGAACATCTGGAGAGGGCGGTGTCCTGCCTCAAACAAGCCGGGTACAAGGCTTCAGAGATCGGAATGTATCTCCTCTGCGGACTGCCGGGGCAGACGGCCCAGGAGGTGGAGGAAAGCATCCGTTTTGTTCTTTCCTACGGCGCGAAGCCCATACTGGCTGAATTCTCGCCGATTCCCGGAACCGGTTTATGGAACCGATCCGTTTCCACCTCGCCTTACGATCTCGTCAACGAACCCCTCTTTCAAAACAACACCCTTCTTCCCTGCCGCCATGAATACTTTACCTATGAGGACTACCGAAGGCTTAAATCCATGATCAGGTTCTGCGGGAAGACGGGTTCTCCGCCTCTTGCCGCCCCGTGATCACTCGCTGAAACGATTGCTCCTGTTTCCCTTCATTTTTCCTGTTGCTCTTGAACTGAATCCCGGATAGTATACACGATTTATGATATGCGGCAATGAACAACACGAAAGGAGTCCCGGGGAAAAAGCACCTCCAATGGAAAAGGGAGCGTCCACGGGCTATTTTGGAGACCATCGTCCCATGCTGACCTTTTGGCTGAAAACGGTGTGCGTCGGCAGCGTTTCTCTGTTTTTTTTCCTCATGGGAATAGACAATCTGATCCATGCCTATTCGTTAACAAATCCGCACATGTTTATTGTATATTTTTTCTCGTCGAACCTGATTATCCTGATCAGCTTTACCGGCATGCTTTTTTCCGTTTTCCGCATCGTCACCTTCATCAATAAAAGGGGATCAAACCGTCATGAATAGAATCGCCCGAGCTCTTCTTCACAGCTTCCTCTTTTCGGCCGTGGTTTGCCCGGCGCTTCTGCTTTTTCTTTCTGATTCTTCCTGCGCCTATGACCTAGAAAAGCAGGTTAAAAAATATACCCTGGAAAACGGCCTGAAGCTTTTGATGGTGAAAAGGGATTTCAGCCCCACCGTCTCCTTGTACATCCGCCATAAGGTTGGGGCCGCTGATGAGCAGAGCGGGAAAACCGGAACCGCCCATTTCCTGGAGCACATGCTTTTCAAGGGTACCCGAACCATAGGCACGAAGAATTTCGGGCGCGAAAAGCGCATCCTCGATGAAATCGCCCGGACCGGAGACGCCCTGGACCAGGAGAGCAGAAAGGGCGAAATGGCGGATCCTTCAAAGATGAAATCTATTCAGGCCAGACTGGACGGGCTGGAGAATGAGCAGCGGACCCTTGTCCTTTCCAACGAGATAGACCGGCTTTACTCCGAAAACGGCGCTGAAGCGCTGAATGCTTCGACAAGCCAGGATGTGACCACCTACCAGGTCAGTTTACCGGCCAATAAACTGGAACTCTGGGCCAGGATCGAATCGGAACGGATGATGGCCCCGGTGTTTCGTGAGTTCTACGCCGAGCGGAAGGTCATCATGGAAGAGCGCCGGCAGAGCATCGAGTCCGACCCCGACGGAAAGCTTATGGAACAGTTTCTCGCGGCTGCCTTTATCGCCCATCCCTATGGGCGGCCGATTCTGGGCTGGCCTTACGACATGAGCTATCTGAGCATCAAGGATCTGGACGACTTCCTGAAACAATACCATACTCCCAGCAACACCGTCATTGCCGTCGTCGGAAATATTTACCACCAGGACGTCCTACGACTGATTACAAACTATTTCGGGCCGATCCCCGCCGGGGAAACACCCGATTCACGGATTACGGAGGAGCCCCCACAGCTCGGGGAACGAAGAATCTCCGTTTCATTTGACGCCAATCCAAGACTGGTCATGGGATTTCACAAACCCACCCTCCCTTCTTATGATGATTATGTCTTCGACGTGATCCAGGCACTGCTGACCGATGGAAGGGTCTCACGGCTCCACAAGATCCTCGTGGAAGAAAAGGCCGTCGCGGAAAGCGTCCGTTCGGCAAGCAGCATGCCGGGAACCCGCTATCCGAATCTATTTACGTTGTTCGCCACGCCGCGTCATCCCCATTCCCTCGCCGAGCTGGAGGAGGCCATGATGGTCGAACTGGAGCGGTTGAAAAAGGAACCGGTTTCAGACCGAGAACTGGAGCGTGTTAAAAATTCCCTCAAAGCCTCCTTTGTGCGCAGTCTGGATTCCAATGCGGAGCTGGCCAGCATGCTCTCCTATTTCGAAACGGTTGCCGGAGACTATCGCTACATCGTCGAGCACCTGAAGATCATAGACAAAATCACCCCGGACGACCTGATGAGAGTGGCCAGGAAGTATTTTACGCAGAAGAACAAAACCATCGCCTTGCTTTCAAAAACCCCTAAGGAATGAACAACCTTCAGCTATGAAAACAATCTTACTGATCCTGAACATGATATTCGCAATCAGCTTTACCTGCCATGGCGTCGCCCTGGCCTCTTCCACCAAGCCCGACATTCTGATTCCCCCGGAGCGTCTGCAGTATTCGCCTCTCAAGTTTCAGATTCCCCGGGCGGAAAAAGTGGCGCTGACCAACGGCATCCCCCTTTACATCGCCGAGGATCATGAGCTGCCTCTCGTAAAACTGACGGCCCTGATCAGGACTGGAATCGCTCACGATCCGTCGGGGAAGGAAGGCCTTGCCGATCTCGTGGGCGATGTGCTGCTGACGGGCGGCACGCATCTTCTTTCCGGGGATGAAATCGATGAAACGCTTGCCTTTATGGCCGCGGATATTGACTGCGGTGTCTACCTGGAATATACCCTCCTGACCTTTTCCGTCCTAAGGAAGGACTTGGACAGGGCTCTTGAGATCTTTGCATCGATTCTGAGAAATCCCGTTTTTGAACAGGAAAAGTTTGCAACAGCCAGAAACCTGAACATTGAAGAACTGAGAAGGGTATCCGACGATCCTCAAAATCTCGCCTTTCGCACCTATCGCAAGCTCCTGTACAGGGGCGACCCCCGGGGCAGGCTTTCAACCTTTCAATCCCTTGGCAGGATTGCCCGAACAGATCTCCTGAACTTTCACCGGGATCATTTCACCCCGGGAAATATCCTGCTGTCTGTTTCCGGCGACATCACCGGAAAGGAAGCCTTGTCCCTGCTGAATCGCTGTTTAGGCGACTGGCAGGAGATCAATGCCGACATGAAGACCCTTACCCCGCCGCAAAGAAAAACCGAGGCATCCCTGACGCTTCTCCCCAAGGAGACGCCGCAATCCGTTATTATTTACGGCCATTTAGGTCCCCCGATATCCTCCCCTGACTTTTATCCCTTTACCGTTCTGGATTTCATTCTGGGAAGCGGCGGCTTTCAATCCCGGATGTTTCAGGAAATTCGAACCAATCGCGGGCTTGCATACAGTTCGGGCAGCTTTTATCAGGCAAGAAAGGATTATGGGATCTTCGAGGCCTATGTCTTCACTAAGGCGGAATCCACAGCTCAGGTTCTGGGTCTGATAAAGGATCTTGTAAGAGAATTTCAGGAAAAAGTGGTCGGTACCGGTGAATTGCAATGGGCCACAAAGGCCATTGCCAACAATTTCATTTTTACGTTCAAAACCGCGGATGATGTGGCCCTTCAACAGATGATGCTCGAATACAAAGGTCTTCCCCGCAGTTTTCTGGAGGAATATCCCGGCAGGATTGCAGCCGTCGGGGTCGAGGATGTCAGGCGGGTTGCGGCAACATATCTTGATCCGCATAAATCGGTGATTCTCGTGCTTGGTCCGGAAAAGGACTTCGATGCCCCCCTCACCAGGTTCGGAACGGTAAACCGGGAAGACGTCTTTTAGCGAGGCACTGCTTTCAGACCGTTTACGTTGGGCTTTCCTTTTTGCTTGGGGGGATCTTAATAAATAACACTTGAGGGAGATGAGGATTAAATCGCAATGATTGATCGGACGGTGTTCCAGAAATTATGCCGCCGAATTGATTCCTATGAATCGGCAATGATTGATATGCAGCGGTCGTTGACGGCCATTCCTGCTCTATCCCCAGAGAGCGGGGGGCAGGGTGAATACGAGAAGGCAGGTTTGCTGAAATCGATCCTTCAGGAATGGGGGTTCAAGAATACCTATGAGATAAACGCACCTGATCCAAGAGTGGTTTCAGGAATCCGCCCCAATTTGCTGGTGACGCTCCCGGGCAGGGATCCGGAGAAAACAGTCTGGCTTCTGACCCACCTGGACATCGTTCCTCCCGGGGAGGTGAGCTTCTGGGACAATGACCCCTACCAGGTCGTCGTCACGGACAGGCTCGTTTTCGGAAGGGGTACGGAAGACAACCAGCAGGACCTCGTCGCATCCCTCTTCGCGGCAAGATCCCTGGTGGATGAGGGAATGGAGCCGGAGTCTTCCATCGGCCTGGCCTTTGTCGCCGACGAAGAAACGGGTAGCCTTTTCGGCCTCGATTTCATCCTCAAGGATTCTCGGAATCCCTTCCGGAAGACGGACCTCATTGTCGTGCCCGATGCAGGCAACGAGGAAGGGTCATTGATCGAGATCGCAGAGAAGAGCATCCTCTGGCTTCGGGTTAAGACAACGGGGAAGCAATGCCACGGAAGCAAGCCTCATCTGGGAAGAAATGCCTTTCTGGCCGCCTCCCACCTCATCGTGAAACTGACGGAACTCTACAACATCTTCGGCAGAAGCGACGCGCTCTTTGAGCCGCCGGTGAGCACCTTCGAACCGACACGCAAGGACGCCAACGTCCCGAATGTCAACACCATCCCGGGAGAGGACGTCTTTTTCATGGATTGCCGCGTTCTCCCGGGGTACAGCCTTTCCAGCGTCTGGAGGGAAGTCCGGAAAGCGGCCGACTCCATCGAACAGGACTTCGGGGTGAAGGTCGACATAACAGCCGTTCAGGAGAATGAGGCCTCTTTGCCCACGCCGGAAAATGCCCCCGTCGTTCAAGCATTGAAGAAGGCCATCTCGGAAGTCTATTTCCTGGATGCCTTTCCTCGCGGGATAGGAGGCGGAACCGTGGCGGCTCATTTCCGGCGACAGGGTTACCCTGTCGCCGTTTGGTCAAAAGTGGGGCAAAAGGCCCATCAGCCCAACGAGTGTTGCAGCCTGGACACCATGCTCGGAAATGCAAAAGTCTATGCCCATCTGTTTTTGCAGCGATAAAAGGCCCCTACAAAGACGTTGAAAACGTTTTTGTATAATGTTAGCGTTTTCACCGTTATTTTGATTATTTTATTTTCAAGGAAACCCATGGTATCGAAAACTGTACTTGAATCCGATGTCGTTGAAAAGCTGACGTTCACGCATAATGACACATTAAAATATCTCCTCGGTGAGCAGGACAGGAACATTCATCTCATCGAGAAACTGGAGCCCGTCAAGCTGGCTGCAAGGGGAAACACCGTTTCCGTCTCGGGAGACGCGATTTCCGTCGAGCTGGTGAAAACCCTTCTGATGCAGCTGTACAAACTGATCCAGCGGGGCTATCCCGTCTTTCCCTCAGACATCGATTATGCCCATCGCATCCTGGCCGGGGACAAGTCCCTCTCCCTGGAAAAAATCTTTCTCGATACGGTCTTTATTTCTTCCAAGAAGCGGATCATTACCCCCAAGAGCATCGCCCAGAAAAAATACATCGACGCCATACGGACCCACGACATGACCTTCTGCATCGGTCCTGCCGGGACAGGCAAAACATACCTGGCCATGGCCATGGCCGTATCCTTTCTGCTGGACAAGAAAGTGGAACGAATCGTTCTGGCCCGGCCCGCTGTCGAGGCCGGAGAAAGACTGGGTTTCCTTCCGGGCGACTTGGCCGAGAAAGTCAATCCCTATCTGAGACCCCTGTATGACGCATTGTTCGATATGATGGATTTTGACAGGGCAACGGGCCTCATTACCAAGGGGATTATCGAGGTTGCCCCCCTTGCCTTCATGCGGGGAAGAACCCTCAATGATGCCTTTGTGATTCTCGACGAAGCCCAGAACACGACTTCGGAACAGATGAAAATGTTTCTCACCCGATTGGGTTTCGGCTCAAAAGCCGTCATTACCGGTGATATTACACAGATCGATCTTCCTGCCGACAGAGTCTCCGGCCTTGTTGAGGCCGAGCAGATTCTCGGCAGAACACCGGGAATCCGCTTCATCCATTTTACGGAGGTGGATGTGGTCAGACACTCGTTGGTGCAGGAAGTCATCAAGGCCTACGGCCATTTTCAGAGCTCGAACTTCAAGAACTCTTCAACTCGCCGGGTCTCATGAAGATATTCGATCTGACAAAGGATTATTTCCACAATTTGTCCCAGGAACTGACGGCGAAGATACCGGACATGCCGGCGCTGGCCAAAAACATGAAGGCCCAGCGGATGGCCATCCTCGTGATAGTCGCCGTAATCCTTTCCTTTCTGCTCACACCGGAATTCGACATCAGCCATCCGCATTTCAAGATCGGCTCCATCGCCCCCAAGGACATTAAAGCGGACAAAGATTTGCTCGTTGAAGACAGGGCCTCTACCGAGCAGAAGAAGAGGGAAAGCATCCAGGGCACGAAATCCGTTTACGACTATGACAATGCCCTGGCGGAACATCTTATCTCATCTGTTTCCGCAGGCTTTTCCAAGATGCGGATTTTTCTGAAGGATCAAGTAAACGAGGGCCTGACCGGACTCCCCTCACCTTTCAGCAATAAGGCCTTCCATGGAGCCATTAACGAATTTCAGCAAAGCCTGGGAATCAAGCTCTCCGAACAGGAGTTGAGGATTCTCCTTCAGGAAAGTTTTTCCGAGAGCCTCGAAGAGAAGGTCGTACAGCTTCTTCGTGCCGTCTATGTCACTCGGTATCTTGTCAATACCAAATTACTGGCCCAGGACATGTCAATGGGAATCACACTTCGAAACGTCCGGACCCAACAGGAACAGGACCTGGCCGACTTGTCAGATCTTCTCTTTCTGGAAAATGCCTACGATCTTTTGATTCAAGAAGCCGGAGCTCTTCTGCAGGGTCAGAAAAAAGAGGTCCGACAGACGGTTCTTTCCGTAACCAAGAGGTTGATTCAACCAAATGTGACCTTCAACCGAAATGCGACGGAGAAAAAGAAGACGGAGATCCTGGATAATGTCAAACCCGTTTTTTTCCTCGTTCAGAAAAATGAAATGATCGTCCGTGAAGGCCAGAAAATTTCTGAAACCGACAAGGAAAAGCTGGATGCATTCTACAGCAGAAAGGGACAGGAATCCCTGGCGGATTTTTCTGCTTTCCTGGGGATTTTCTTCACCATTGTCATTCTTTCTCTCGTTCTTTACTTCTGGCGCACAAGGAACTGGCCCAAGAGGCAGGAGCGAAGCATCGTAAACAGCCTTTTTCTGTCCACGGTCTCTGTTTTTTCAATCCTTATGGTCAAGGCGGGAATTTTTATTTCCGATTCAGTCAACCGGGCATTCCCCAATCTTTCGAGCGAGGCCTTCCTCTATGCCATCCCCTTTGCTGCAGGGGCCATGCTCGTCGCTGTGTTGACCAATCGGAATCTGGCTCTCGTGTTGACCATTTTCATATCGTTCCTCGTTTCATTCCTCTTTGACTATGACATCAAAATGAGCCTGTTTACCTTTCTGGGAAGCGTCGCCGCCTCGTACCATGTTGTGAGCTGCCGCCAGCGCTCAGCTTTTTTCAAGGCAGGCCTCTTCCTGGGGGTCTTCAACATGGCCGTGATTGTCTGTCTCAGCCTTGTGTTCAAAGCCCCCCTTTCCATGGATCTCATGGCCCGACTGGCCATGGGACTTGCGGGAGGCCTTCTGTCCGGCATTCTGGTCGCCGGCCTGACCCCGCTTTTCGAATCCATTTTCAGCTACACGACGGACATCAAACTTCTGGAATTGGCCAATTTGAATTCACCGATTTTTCAGCGAATGATGATGGAGGCGCCGGGAACCTACAATCACAGTGTCGTTGTTGCCTCCCTTGTCGAAGCGGCTGCCGAAGCCATCGGCGCGAATCCCCTGCTCGCCAAGGTCAGCGCTTATTACCACGATATCGGCAAGCTGAAAAAGCCCCTTTACTTCATTGAAAACCAGATAAACGGCGACAACAGGCACGAAAAGCTTTCCCCCCGGATGAGCGGCCTGGTCATTATCTCTCATGTTAAAGACGGTTGCGAAATCGCGCAACAGGCGAAACTGGGCAAGGAAATTACCGATATCATCCGGGAACATCACGGCACGGGACTGGTTCGCTTTTTCTATGACAAGGCCAAAAAGGACAAGGACCTCTCCATCAGTTCCCTCCCTGAAAGCGATTTCCGTTACCCGGGGCCAAAACCGCAGACCAAGGAGGCGGGGCTTGTTCTCCTGGGAGACGCCATTGAAGCATCTTCACGGACTCTGTCCAACCCCACGCCCTCCAGAATCAGTAATCTCGTCCATGACCGGATTGAAAAAATATTCATGGACGGTCAGCTCGATGAATGCGAACTGACCATGCGCGATTTGAGCAGGATTGCGGAAATTTTTATACGGATCTTAAACGGGATCTTTCATCACCGCGTTAATTACCCCGAACAAACCGACCGGGAAAGCGCCCATCGAAAGGATGCCAATGGCCATATCGATTCAAAACCATCAGAAAAAGGTAAAAATTGATTTGCGGCGATTGCGGCGGGCCCTGAAAAAGCTTCTTCTTCATGTGGATTGTCTGGACAGGGATATCAGTCTTCTTCTTACCGATGACGATGAAATAACCGGGATCAACCAGCGCTACCTGGAAAGAAATTATCCCACGAATGTCATTTCCTTTTCGTTTCTGGAAGGTGAATGCTGCGGCATCAATCCCGGCCTGCTGGGCGATGTTGTCATTTCCGTAGAAACGGCTCTCCGGGATGCTGAAAGGGAGGGAATTCCGCTGGAGGATGAACTGGACTTTCTGCTCATTCACGGGCTCCTGCATATCCTGGGCTACGATCACGAACATCCGGATCCCGACCGGACACAAGAGATGCAAAAAAAAGAGCAGGAACTCTTCTTCCTGCTCCATGGCTACCCGCTGGATCTGTGACTTTGAACAAATGATCTGATTCCACCTACTGTACGATCAGCGTCTGTCCGGGACGGAGATCGTTTGCATCGTCTATTTCATTCATTTCCTTGAGCCTTGCCAGACCGATGCTGTTTTTCTGCGCGATCTGAGAAAGGTTGTCACCTCTTTTAACCATATAGGTCTTTCTCTTTTCATTTTGGCTCATCCGCTTCTTCGCTTTTCTCTTCAAGTCCTGATCGCTGCCGTTTCGACTAATTGTAATGACTTTCCCGAGGACCAGCTTATTACCTTTAAGGCCGTTGAGCTTTTTTAGTTCCGTCTCACTGGTTCCGAATTTTCGTGCAATGGAAGAAATGGAGTCTCCCTGCTTTACCTTATAGCTGATTCGTGTTCCCTTTCTTATGTATTGATCCGCTTTTGCTGAACGAACAGGCGCCTTATCGAGACTCTCCTCATTGTCGATGGGAATTCGAATTCTCTGCCCGGTCTTCAGAGAGGTTCTTGCAGAAATCGAATTGTAAGACGCCAATCTCCTGGGAGATACCTTATACCGTCTCGCTATCGAGCCGAGGGATTCCCCACGCTTGACCCTGTGGTTTGCATACTTCACCCTGTTTTTCCTGCTGTCGGAAATGCGATCCGGTTTATGGGTTTCCCTGCCCGGAGCTGAACTTGAAGAGAGGAAGGAAAGGGTGGGCCTTTCCGCTTGTGGGATGGAATCGACAACCTGCGCATATTTCTCAGCGGCTTCCACCGGCAGCTTCAGATCGTATTCCTTATCCGGTGTGATTCTGTGGCGCAATTCCGAATTGAGCCCAATCAATACCTCTTCCGGAACGCCGGTGAAAAAGGCCACATCCTGAAGTTTCATCGGCCGGTAGGATTTTGCCGCTTTGAATTCGCAGGGTTTGAGCTGTGTATCCGCTGTCAAATCAAAGCCATATCTTCCAGGATCACGGATAATGTGGATTGTAGCCAGGAAACGAGGCACGTAGCGTGCGGTCTCGTTGGGCAACTGATGGTACAAATCCCAAAATCGGTCCAGATAGTTGATATGCTGCCGTGAAATGACCCTCATCACCCTGCCTTCGCCGCTGTTGTATGCGGCCAGAACGGTCAGCCAGTCTCCGAACATGCCATGTAGTTCCTTCAAATAACTGATCGCCGCCTGAGTCGACTTGTAGGCATTCATTCGTTCATCAATCCATTCATCACGATTCAAACCGTACTTGTATCCCGTGGACGGAATGAATTGCCACAGACCCAGGGCGCGCGCTTTTGATAATGCACCTATTTTAAAGCCGCTTTCAACCAGGGGCAGCCATACCAGCTCTTCGGGCAAACCGGCTTTTTTCAGCTCTTTTTGAATGTGCTCGCGATAAATTCCCGAACGCAAATAGGATGAAATGAAAAAGTCCCGCTCGCAGGTCTGGAAAGAGCGGATTTCCCTTTCAACATCGGCGTTCATAACCAAAGGGATCTCACTGCGGCTTCCCTTGGTCCTTGATTGTGTCGACGAGTAAATGGACAGCAGTCTTTTCGAAATCATCAGCCGCAGGTCATCCTTCTGACGGGCTATTTCCATGTCCCCATCCGTTTCCAGGAGAAGCGTATAGGCCTGATCGAGAAAATCCAGTGCTTTTTCAATGTCACCCTGCTCCCAGAATTTTTGCGATGAATTCAGGTAGGTGAGGGCTTCTTCCATGAGGTCCCGCTCATCTTCCTTCCCTTCCTCGTCATTCCCTTCATTGGAAGACCGGCCTGACAGCTCCGTATACGGAGACTTCCTGTTTTTGATCTCCTGATCGCCTGCATTCTGCGCCTTGTTTCCAGAATTCTTCTGATCGCCCATGAAGAAAAAGGAGAAGATCCCTTTTTTGGCCCCTTCATCCCGGCTCTCATGTTCATTCTTTGATTGGGCGCAAATCGTCTGCACCAGGAGCAGCGACAGGAAAAGAATAAAGAAAAGGGAGGTCATCGTATAGTGAATTGCCTTTTTCATGCGGGTGAACTCCTTTCTGGAACGGCAGAGATCGAAGTCAACTATCCAGTTAACTTTTGTTTTTGAGATGATCCGAATCCGTTGTCCGGTTGGATCAATGTTGGTAGTAGGGATCATATACCACATTTTTACTCATTCTTCTAAGCATAATCCGCATCATACCACGAATTTGTCGCCATGAAGGCGATATTTCGATGAAAAATAACCAAATTACCGCCCTACTGGATCAGGTAGGCTTCTATCAAGTCATCGATGTCTCCATCCAGGACCCTTCCCACATTTCCGATCTCGAGGTTGGTCCTGTGGTCCTTGACCATTTTGTAAGGCTGAAGGACATAGGATCGTATCTGACTTCCCCAGGCGATCTCCTTCTTTGTTTTGTTGATTTCGGACATCTTTTCATTCTGCTCCCGGAGTTTCAGCTCATAGATCCGGGATCTCAGGTATTTCATGGCCATGGCTTTGTTCTTGTGCTGGGATCTCTCATTCTGGCACTGGACGACAATACCTGTGGGGGCATGAGTGATTCGAACAGCTGAATCCGTTTTGTTGACATGCTGGCCGCCGGCGCCTGTCGACCTGTAGGTGTCGATCCGCAAATCCTTTTCATCGATCTCTACGACAATTTCATCATCAATCTCAGGATAGACAAAAACGGAGGCAAAGGATGTGTGCCTCCGCGCTCCGGCATCAAAGGGCGAAATGCGGACCAACCGATGGATACCGACCTCCGCCTTGGCGTAACCGTATGCGTACTCCCCTTCGAGGGTAAATGAAACACTTTTTATGCCAGCCTCATCGCCGGGAAGATAATCGATGATGGTTGTTTGGAATCCCCGCTTTTCCGCCCAGCGGAGATACATTCTCATCAGCATTTCCGCCCAGTCCTGGGCTTCCGTTCCACCGGCCCCGGCATGGATAGAGATGATGGCATTCATGGGGTCCTGTTCACTGCCAAGCATCAGCTTCAGCTCCGCTTCCCGGACGGATTTTGCCAGGGCCTTCAATTCACCGGCTATATCTTCCAGCGCGGCATCATCCTGCTCCTCCAGAGCCATTTCAAAGATGACCTGTATCTCGACAATGGCCTTCCGTTTTGAATTCCAGTGATCCACGGCCGCCGTCAGGCTGTTTTTTTCCTTCAGGATCGCAGTGGCCTTCTCATGATCACTCCAGAAATCCTCTTTCTGTGTAACCGTATCAAGCTCCTTGATCCGTTTTTCTTTCTCAGGGATGTCAAAGACACTCCCCTAGATAGTTGATTTTTCTATCCAATTCGGCTATTGCTGCTGGTAGATTTTCGAGCATTTTTTCCTCCTTCTTTCCGATATGAAATAAATGGATGCCAATATAAATAAGCAGAGATAAACAAACAGATCCCCGTATCTGGAATACACGGTCGGTATTTTTAAAAATTTAATCTCACCCTGCAGTATCGTTCTCTCAAATATTCCCGATTGCTTCAATATTTTTCCCGTAGGATCGATAATGGCGGAAATTCCTGTATTGGCGGCTCTGGCAAGAAACAACCGGTTTTCAACGGCGCGGAAAACGGTCATGGACAGATGCTGATAGGGCGCGGAAGTATTTCCGAACCAGGCATCGTTGGTAATGTTAACGAGAAGTTCAGCCCCTTGCCGCTTATAGGCTCTGCCTGCTTCGGCCAGAATGCCTTCGTAGCAGATCAGGACTCCGATTTTTCTGCCACCTGCCTCCATGGGAAAAAAGCCTTCTCCGGACTTGAAGTCCCCGATGCCAGCCGTGAGCTTTTTAATAAAAGGGAAAAAACGCCGCAAGGGAACATATTCCCCATAAGGCACCAAGTGCACTTTGTCGTATCGGGCGACGGTTTCCCCCTCGGGGGACAGGAGAAATGCGCTGTTCGCAAATGTAGTCCCGGCCTCATCATCAGCGTAACTGGGGCTACCGAAAAGCAGCCAGCTTCCCGTTTGCAGGGCCAGGGACACGATTCTCAGGTGCATGTCGTCCACATTCTGGAAATAGAAGGGGACGGCGGTCTCCGGCCAGACGAGCATGCCGGGCACAGAAACGTTTTTAGCGGCCAGAGACAGAGCGTGGTAAATCTCCATCGTTTCTTTTTGATACAGAGGGCTCCATTTCACGCTCTGATCGACATTTCCCTGTATCAGAGACACCTGCGTTGATGGAGACATGGTGACGGCTTCGTGAACCTGCGTTTCCCTCAGTATCCCGTAAAGGCACACGGAAGCCATCAGCACCACGCCCAGGGCCACTTCGATGAGGGCTTTTTTTCGTGCATTCCGTAATGTTAATAGATCATAAACAATGGCATTGACAAGAACAATCAAGAATGAAATTCCGTATCCGCCTGTCAGATCGGCGATCTGAATGAGCCGGGAATGCAGATATTGTGAATGGCCGAGGTTTTCCCAGGGGAACCCTACAAGAAAATTGGATTTTATGAATTCGAGAACGACCCAAAGGAGCGGAGCGGAAAGAATCAGGGGGATATCCCTGCTTTTCAGATAAATGATACCTGCCGCAAACAAGGCGAAATAAAGGCTCAGATAGGCTGCCAGCAGCAGCATCAGTGCGATCCCGGCAAAGTAGGGAAGATTTCCATAAACGACAATGACGTAAACGATCCAATAGATGAGGCCGACATAAAAGAGCATCCCGACACAAAAGCCCGATTTTGCTCCCTGGGCAACCGTTTTTCCCCGCAGGGAATAAAAAAACGGAACCAGGGCAATCCATGCCAGAAGGCCGGTACCGAATTTTGGGAAGGACAGCAGCAGGAGCAGACTTGACAGCAGGGCGGCCGGAATGGATTGTCTTGAAAACAACTCGTTTGAAAACTTCACGTCTAATTTCTACCTCGGCGTCTCTGTGCCGCGTCCAACGTCATTCCATTCGCTCCATTTGAAAGCCAGGGATCCTCTGCGCTCGAAAGCCACCGGATGCCAGGTTCTCGTAGAATGGCCCGTTGACTCTCCCGGGCTCCTTAATCACGCTTTCTCAACCTGAAAACGTCACAGGGCGCGCAAATGTTCGGATCGCAGCATACTGCGCTGTCCCCTCTTAATAACATCGGCAAGAAGGCGCAGCGTTTTTTCTCTGTCTTGAGGCAGGTTGGCTTTTACCGGGTAATAATTGGATGCGTGATTTGATGCAAAGAAACAATTCGTAAAGTTGGATTGATCGATCATGAGCTCGATCTCCTTCAGGCATCCGAACTCGTCGGGCAGGACGAATCTTCCCTGAAGATAGTTCTCATACAAGGGTGTTCCGGGGACGATCATAACCGTTAAGGCGCTGGCATAATCAGGATCGATGTCCGTCAAGATCCGCGCGGTGTCGGCTGCATGCTCCGTACTTTTTTCCACGCCTCCTATGCCCAGTAGAACCGTTACGGAAAGCTGAATGCCCGCATCCTTGATTTTGCGACCCGCCTCAACAAGCTGAGCATAGGTCACGCCCTTCCGGATATCTCTCAATATCTCCTCGTTTCCAGTCTCAACGCCTAGATAAACGATCTGCAATCCGAGACTTTTGAGCTCCTTCAATTCGTTGGATGTTTTTCTCAGAATGCTCTTGGCGTTTCCGTACAGCCCGATCCGCTCCACACCTCTAAGGCGGCTGTTGATGGCTTCAAAAACAGGAAGCAGCTTTTTCTGCGGTATGATCAAGGCATCGCCATCGCAGAGGAATACCTTGCCGACGGAAGAATAGCGGCTGGCCTCGACAATATCTTCTTCGATTTCATCAAAGCTCTTGATTCGGAATTTCTTGTCCTTGAAACAGGGACAAAATGTGCACTTGTTATGTGAACAGCCCGTAGAAACTTGAATCAACAAGCTGTAAGCTTCGCTTGGTGGACGATAAATGGATCCCTCATATTTCATGGCATCACCTTTTTTGCTGAATTCTGTGTTCTCCCTGATGAACGGGGCTTGATCTTCCGCAATTTCCTGTTGCGGTTAAATGGCGACAGCAGGCATCGTATTTTTCAAATAAAACCAAGAAGGGAGGGTTACAGGATCGATAATTTCCATTGAATGAAACAAGAAAGGGGCCAACTTTTCATTGGCCCCTTTCTCTATGATCTGGCGGGGCCGAAGGGACTCGAACCCTCGCCCTCCGGCGTGACAGGCCGGCGTTATAACCAACTTAACTACGACCCCGCTATGTTATACAACTCTCCTGCTCTTTCGCAGCATTCCCACCATGCTTTATGGTAGGCGGAACAGGACTCGAACCTGTGACATCCACGGTGTAAGCGTGGCGCTCTCCCAGCTGAGCTACCCGCCCTTGCTCTTACCTATCGCAGGGTTGGATTTCTAACAGCAAAGCCCGGCAATGTCAAGCGATAAATAGGCTTACAAAACGTTATTCTTCCCGAAATTCTTTTCTCAAGTGCTGGAGCCGTCAGCTCGCCAGTCGCGGTGGATTAACGGTCGCTATCTTGGAAGTGTCAAAGCAGGGGGGCTCTCCGGAAAACTCCGGTGCCGAGCCCTTTTCTTCCTTGAGCAAAGCAACCTTCAGGACCTCGTCCACGTGATCGACCCGGATGATCTCCAGTGTCTTCAGGATGTTCGCCGGCACTTCATCGAGATCTCTCTCATTCTCTTTTGGAATAACGACGGTTTTTATGTTTGCCCGATGGGCGGCCAGCAGCTTTTCCTTCAATCCTCCGATTGGCAGGACACGGCCACGCAGGGTGATCTCTCCGGTCATCGCCAGATCACCGCGAACCTTTCTCCTGGAAAAGGCCGACGTTATGGACGTCACCATGGCAATTCCGGCGGATGGCCCGTCTTTCGGTATGGCTCCCTCAGGGACATGAACATGGATGTCCACGTCCTTGTAAAAGTCTTCGGCCAATCCAAAGACGTCAGCCCGGGAGCGGACGTACGTCAAAGCGGCCTGTGCGGATTCCTGCATAACCTCGCCCAGTTTGCCCGTCATGATAAGCTTGCCGGTTCCCTTGACAATGGAAGCCTCCACCACAAGGAGCTCTCCTCCCACCTCTGTCCAGGCAAGACCTACCGTAATCCCGATTTCATCCTTCCCCTCCGCTTCGCCATGTCGATGCTTGGGAACCCCCAGATACCTGGTAACGACTTTCGAGGTGATCCTAATCTTTCCCTTTCCGCCGTTCGTCACGATTTCACGGGCAACTTTTCTGCAGATCGAGGCGATTTCCCTCTCAAGGTTTCTGACCCCGGCTTCCCTTGTATATTGGCGAATAATGGTCTGGAGGGCGCCATCTGTAAATTCTATCTGCTCTGAATTCAGTCCGTTCGCCTCCATTTCCTTGTTGACCAAGAATTTCTTGGCAATGTTCATCTTTTCCGGTTCCGTGTACCCCGCAATCCGGATCACCTCCATCCGGTCCTGCAGAGGAGCCGGTATGGTCTGCAGCACATTGGCCGTGGTAATGAACATCACATCGGAGAGATCGTAGTCGACTTCCAGATAATTGTCGTTGAAGGCATAGTTCTGTTCCGGATCAAGAACTTCCAGCAGGGCGGAGGATGGATCGCCTCGAAAATCCGAGCTCAACTTGTCCACTTCATCCAGACAGAAAACAGGATTGTTTGAACCGGCCTTCTTCAGAAGCTGGATGATCTTGCCCGGCAGTGCGCCGATATAGGTTCTCCGGTGGCCGCGGATTTCCGCTTCGTCTCGGACTCCCCCGAGCGAAAGTCGAACAAACTTCCTGTTCGTAGCCCTTGCCACAGACTTGGCGATGGAAGTTTTTCCGACACCGGGAGGTCCGACGAGACAGAGGATGGAACCCTTATTCTTCCGGACCAGGGTCTGAACGGCCAGGTATTCAAGGATTCGCTCCTTTACCTTTTCGAGCCCGTAATGATCCTCTTCCAGGATGGCCTCCGACTGCTTCAGGGTATAGGCGTTCTCCGTCCTTTCCGTCCATGGCATATCCAGGATCCAGTCGATGTAATTTCGAACGACGGTGGCTTCGGCGGACATCGGCGCCATCATCTGCAGCTTCTTGATTTCCTGTCGTACTTTCTTGGCCGCTTCCTCAGACAATTTCTTCTGCTTCAGGCGCTTTTCCAACTCGGCTATTTCATTCTTAAACTCATCTTTTTCGCCCATTTCCTTCTGAATGGCGCGCATCTGCTCATTGAGATAATAATCTTTCTGAGTTTTCTCCATCTGCTTCTTGACGCGCCTCTTGATTTTTTCTTCGACTTCAAGGATTTCAATCTCAGAAAGAATCATCGCGTAGATGGCCTCTAAACGCTCGTTAACGTCAAATATTTCAAGGATTTTCTGCTTGTCTTCAAGCTTCAGGTTGATGTGGGAGGCAACCACATCGGCCAGTTTTGAAGGGTCATCAATGGCGGCAATCGTACCAACCATTTCGACATGCACCTTCTTGCTCAGCTTTACATAATTTTCAAAGGCCGTGTTGATGCTTCTCACCAAGGCTTCCGTCCTGACGACATCCCGATTTTCAGATTCATCAATCTCTTCGACATTCACATAGAAGTATTCCTCATTCGGCATGTACTCCTTAACGAGTGCCCGCTTTTTGCCTTCCACCAATACCTTGACCGTACCGTCGGGAAGTCTCAATAACTGGATGATGATTCCTACCGTTCCGATCTTGTAGATATCCTCTTCAACAGGATCATCCTTCTTGGCATTTTTCTGCGCTACCATGAAAATGCCCTTCTCCTCCTTCATGGCGGATTCGAGTGCCGCGATGGATTTCTCCCGCCCGACAAAAAGAGGAACGATGCTGTGCGGAAACACCACCACATCCCTCAGGGGCAGAAGAGGAAGGAAAATGACATTATTTTTTTCCCTGTTCTTTATAAAATCAAACATTTTAGTCTTTCTCGCCTTTTATTCTGATCTTTCTCTTTTTCAAAAACGGCTCAGGCCGATTCCGATTTCTTTTCAAAAAGCAGGATGGGCTGGGCCCTGTTCAACACAACATCGTCATTGATGACGCACTCCCGCAGCTCCTGCTGAGATGGGATGTCGTACATGACATCCAGCATGGCGTTTTCCAGGATGGCCCGCAGCCCCCTGGCCCCGGATTTCCTTTCCACGGCCAATTTGGCCACGGTACGAAGGGCGCTGTCCGTAAATCGGAGCTTCACATTTTCGCGCTCAAAGGCCTTTGTGTACTGCTTTATGATGGCATCCTTGGGTTCCACCAGAATCCGGATCAATTCATCCTCGTCCAGTTCGTTCAGCGGTGCAATGACCGGCAATCTTCCCACGAACTCGGGGATGAGACCGCACTTGAGCAGATCCTCGGGCTGGACTTCTGAAAGCAGTTCTCCGATCTTCCGATCCCGTTTGCCTTTGATGTCCGCCCCGAACCCCATGGCATTGACCCCGATGCGATTTGCGATGATATCGGGCAGGTCGTTGAAGGCGCCCCCGCAGATGAACAGGATGCCCGTTGTATCAACCTGTATGAATTCCTGCTGAGGGTGTTTTCTTCCACCTTTCGGCGGAATGTTGGCCATTGTCCCTTCGATGATTTTCAGAAGGGCCTGCTGAACACCCTCGCCCGACACATCTCTTGTAATGGAGGGATTTCCCGATTTTTTCGCGATCTTGTCAATTTCATCAATATAGACGATGCCCTTCGACGCCTTTTCCACATCATAATCAGCATTCTGCAGGAGGCTGAGAATGATGTTTTCCACATCTTCCCCAACGTATCCGGCTTCGGTCAGCGTCGTCGCATCGGCAATCGTAAAGGGAACGTTCAATAGCTTCGCCAGGGTCTTTGCCAGGAGGGTTTTCCCTGATCCGGTGGGCCCAATCAACAGGACATTGCTTTTTTGAATCTCCACTCCATCATTGTCGCTTGGCGAGGAAAGCCGCTTGTAGTGATTGTATACGGCAACGGAAAGAACCTTCTTGGGCCTCTCCTGGCCGACAACATACTGATCCAGAAACTCCTTGATCATCCGTGGCTGGGGAATGCTTTTCGAAATGTCCAGCCCTGAATCCGTCGTGCGCTCCTCTTCAACGATGCAGCGGCAAAGCTCGATGCATTCATCGCAAATGTAAGCCGTCGGGCCGGCAACGAGCTTTTTGACTTCACTTTGCGTTTTCCCGCAAAAGGAACAAAAAAGCATCTCCTGTCCCTTGGTATAACCATCTGTTTTTCTACCCATTACTTCTTCCTCGTTGGATTAAGTCCTCTTCAGGATAATTTCATCTATGATTCCATATTCCTTAGCCTGCCGGCTCGTCATGTAATAATCCCGCTCCGTATCAGTCTTGATCCTCTCCATGGGCTGCCCCGTCAAATCCGAGAGAATGATGCTCAGTTCATCCTTCAATCGAAGAATCTCCTTCGCCTGAATGTCGATATCGGTTGCCTGGCCCTGAAACCCGCCAAGGGGCTGGTGGATCAGGATTCTTGAGTGTGGCAGGGCGGATCGCTTCCCCCTCTCTCCTGCTGCCAGCAGCAAAGCTCCCATACTGGCCGCCTGACCGACACAGACCGTGGCGACGGGGGGCTTAATGTATTGCATCGTATCATAGATCGCCATTCCGGAACTGATGTGACCACCAGGGGTATTCAGATAAAAAAAGATTTCCTTGTCCGGATCTTCCGACTCGAGAAAGAGCAGTTGAGCAATAATGAGGTTCGCCACTTCGTCATCGATCGGGGTTCCCAGAAAGACGATCCGGTCCTTTAATAGCCGGGAGTAGATATCGTATGCCCGCTCGCCTCGACCATCCTGCTGGACTACCATTGGAATGAGATTCATTTCTTTTCCTCCTCTGATGAGGAATCCCTCTTCTGAACCATTTTTATATCGGCCTTATTCTCGATATACTCAAAGATTTTCTTATTGAGGATGTCACTTTTGACGTTTTCCTTCATGTTGTCGTCAAAAGACTCGGCCACTTTTTCATAGCCCTGCGAATACTGCTGGGCGATTTCTCTCAGGCGCGTTTCCAGTTCCTCATCCGTTGCCTCCAACGCCTCTTTCTTGGCGATATTCTTCAGCAGGAGAGAGGATTTTACAATCCTCACGGCCTCATCCCGGTATTTGTCGCGCCATGAAGAACTCACCTGGGCGATCATCTGCGGATCCATCCCTGTGGAGATGAGCCGTTTCTGGGCCTCCATGATCATGAAATAGATCTGCTGCTCGACATAGGCTGCCGGCACTTCAAAGGTATTCTGCTCAAGCAGTTTGTCCACGATCTGCTTGGCCAGTTCATCATTGATCTTTCTTTCCTGCTCCTCGAGGATGGACTTTCTCACGTCTGCTTTCAGAGCCTCAAGTGATTCATACTTCTCAAAATTCTTGACGAAGTCTTCATTGAGTTCCGGGAGCTTTTTCTCTTTGAGGGTTTTGATCGTGACGGTAAATTCCGCCTCTTTTCCGGCGACATTCCGGACTTGGTAGTCTTCAGGGAATACAATTTTTATTCCTTTTGTTGTTCCGACCTTCTCTCCGATGAGTTGATCCTCGAATCCGGGAACCATCGTTTTGGAGCCGATTTCCAGAAAATAGTCGTTCCTCTTCATCTCTTCGGGAGTTTCACCTTCAACAGAACCTTCAAAATCAATCGTGACGAAATCCCCGTTCTGTATTTCACGGTCAACGGTTACCTCCTCCAGCGTACCGAACATTTTTCTGATCTCGTCAAGACGGCTATCCACCTCCTGGTCTGTAACGACGAGCTCTTCTTTCTCGAGATTCATGTTCAGGTAACCCTCAGGGTCGATCTCTGGCTCCACCTCGAAGGTCGCGGAAAAAGAAAAACCCTTCTCTTCTTCAATCCCCTTCTCATCGATCTCCGGCTTACCGACCGCCTTAATCTCATGCTCCTTCAGAACATTTTCGATGAATTTATTGACTAGATTGGAGATCGTTTCTTCCTCTACATAGTCTTTATAATGAATTTCAAGAATCTTTCTCGGGATTTTTCCCTGCCGAAAGCCCTTGATTTTTGCTTTTCTGCTGTAATTACGGTATACGGCGTCCCTCTCCTTCTTGACATCCGTCCAGGGTACATCGATGGTCATCTTCTTCTTTACAGGACTGATTTCTTCAACCTTCACCGCAGCGCTCAGTTCACTCACGATATTGACTCCTTACTCAAGATATTTAAAAATACAGGCCATGCGCTCGTACATATGGTGCGAGAGAGGGGACTTGAACCCCTATCCGCCGGGCGGGCTGGATCCTAAGTCCAGTGCGTCTGCCAATTCCGCCACTCTCGCTGATGATCTAAGGCAGTATATATTAACTAGATGTTGAATTGTCAACGGCTATTGTATTGAACAGGCGGTACGGCGAGCTCGACACCGGCGGGGATTTTGCTCGATTAGCGCCGAATAACTCACCTGCGTTCCCATGCCTTTTCAGGTGACGACCTGCGTCCCTGTCCGGGAAAAGGCATCCCTCCACTAACGTCCCCTTCTTTCAGCCCCGCTTACGAGGAGGATGCGGTCCCCCGGAACGACGAAGTCTTCCAATGCGAAGGGATTGGAGTTGGTGCATTCAGGCGTTCGGGCACATTTCTTGTTTACGATTTCGATACTGCAGGAATGAAAAAGATGACCGCCATCATGTTGAACGCCCAAGAGACATGACCTTTTTTACCGTGGGCAGCCTGGGGTTCCGCCTATAGGAATCTCCCAATCGTGAAAACCATTCCTGGAGGAAAGACAGTCATGGCATCCGTGAAGAAGATTTCCGCAACTGAAAAAGCGCCTGATCAGAGATTCGGATGCGTTTTCATCCGTACGATTCATAATAAAAAGGGTTAGAGAAACCGTCCCTACTTTCTCTAACCCCTCAGTATTCATGGTCGGGGCGAGAGGATTTGAACCTCCGACCCTCTGAACCCCATTCAGATACGCTACCAAGCTGCGCTACGCCCCGACTTGAATTCCGTTCCGATAAACAGGTGAGGTCATTATCACTATAAAATATCGCTGTCAAGGATAATTCATGTTAAAAAACCTTGTATTCAAAATCACATTCACGTATGAATCGGTAACATGAGTGAGATGCACTTCAATTCTTTACCCAGAGGTTTCCGGCAGTTCCCTTCACCGGGCTTTCCGCGGAGGGAATTTTTCGTTGTGTTCTTCACCATCATCCTCCTCGTTCCCGCCAACGGGTATCCCGACATCTATAAATATGTCGACAAAAGTGGGGTCATACATTTGACAAACGCACCCGTTCAGACGAATGTCAAATACGATCTCGTGATGAGGGAACAGAGGATTATTTTCTCCGTTTCTTCCCGCGACATCACCCGGTACGATGATCTCATCCAGAAAGCCTCGGCAAAGTACAACATCGACTCGGCGCTGATCAAAGCCGTCATCAAAGCAGAATCCAATTTCAATCACCGGGCTGTTTCGCCGGTAGGCGCCAAGGGCTTAATGCAGCTGATGCCGTCAACGGCGGCCGACCTTCAGGTTCAGGATGCATTTCATCCGGAGAACAATATTGATGGGGGTGTCCGCTATCTTCGTTACCTGCTGCGGTTGTTTAAAGGGAATCTTTCTCTGGCCCTTGCCGCGTACAATGCCGGCGAAGGCGCCGTTGCCCGCTACAACAACACCATCCCTCCCTATCGAGAGACTCAGAATTACGTTCAGCGCGTTCTGCATTATCTCAATCAATACCGGAATAGTGGTGGATGATCACTTTTCAATATGGACAACCATCCGGATCCTCTTTTCAGCGGATGGGGTCAATTCCTTTGCAGATTGAAGCCGGTTTTTTTGACCCTGGTAACTAAACGCCTTCCACATAAAGGTAAGGCTTCAATCGTGCCAGCCTCTTGCGCTTTATCCCCTTGATTTTCATGAGATCCTCAAGCCGGCGGAACCCACCCGATCTGTTTCTCGCTGCGATGATATTCCGGGCCGTCTTCTCTCCGATGCCGGGAACGAGGATCAATTCTTCAAGAGAAGCGCGATTTACATCGATGGGCCTGTTCAGGGCCAGCCTCTTTGAAGCCGCCATTCTTTCTACAGCGATCGAAGCTTTCTGGCTGTCCCCCGTCGTGATTCGGATCCTGATGCCGTCATCCAGCGGCATGGAGAGATCGGGACTCGAAGCGTCGCGCAGCCGGAAAGACCTGCCAATGCCCAGCATGTTTAAAAGGTCTGAAAGCCTCTGCCCCCTGCGGATGAAATAGATCCCCTTCTGTTCAACGTTGCCGTACACTTCAACGGCTAGGCAGCCCTCCGTCGACACTCCAGAGAGGATGGCCGGTGCCGGGCGGATATGTTCCTGATAAAAATAGATCAGCGCAGGAATGACGAGTGCGGTCAAGGCAACAAGAACAGCCCCATGCCATTGGCTATCTCCAAGATTGTTCCTGATGCCTCGCTTCATGACGACCGGGATGGATTTTTTGGAGTCCGGACGGTTTTCAGGGCGTTTTTTCCAGAGCAAAGGCGTCATGCAAAACCATTACCGCCAGTTCCGTATACTTCGATTGAATGACACAGGATACCTTGATCTCGGAGGTACTGATCATCATGATATTGATCCCCTCCTGGGCCAGGGCGGAGAACATCTTTGCAGCGACGCCGGAATGGCTGATCATTCCCACGCCGATGATAGACACCTTGGCGACCTGATCGTCCACTTCCACACTGGCGGCGCCGACCTCCCTGGCCGCCTCTTCAATCAGGCGCTTTGTTTCCTTGACATCTTTTCTCGATACCGTGAAGGAAAGATCCGTGTATCCTTCAAGGCTCGCATTCTGAATGATCATGTCGACAACAATATTGTGCTCGCTAAGGGGCGTAAACAACCGCGACGCAACACCCGCCTTGTCGGGAACGCGAATGACCGTTATCTTCGCCTGATCCCGGTCATATGTTACCCCCGATACGACTTCCCTCTCCATCTCCTTATCCTCCTTTGTCACCAGCGTTCCCACATCATCCTTGAACGAAGATTTAACATACACAGGCACTTCATACTTCTTTGCCAACTCCACCGAACGCGGCTGCAGAACCTTGGCCCCCGCCCTTGCCATCTCCAGCATCTCGTCATAGGAGATCCTCGTCAGCAGCCTCGCATTGCTGCAGATGCTGGGGTCCGTTGTGTATACTCCGTCGACATCTGTGTAGATTTCACACACATCCGCTTGAAGGGCCGCTGCAAGCGCGACGGCGCTCGTGTCGGATCCGCCTCGTCCCAGTGTCGTGATGTTATTGTCCTTATCGACGCCTTGAAATCCCGCGACGACGGCAATGACTCCTTTCGCCAGCTCATGACGCAACGCAGCGTCTTCGACGCTGAGAATTCTCGCCTGAGTGTGCGCCTGATCCGTCATGATCCTGACCTGAAATCCCAGGAAGGATCGGGCGGGATAGCCCATCCCGTTTAGCACCATGGCCAGCAGGGAAACCGTCACCTGCTCCCCCGTGGAGATCAGGGTGTCGTACTCACGGATGTCACATTCTTCCGCAGTCTGCTGAGCCAGTTCGATCAAACGGTTCGTTTCGCCGGCCATGGCCGAAAGGACAACGACGACCTGGTTGCCTGCCTGCCGTTCCTTAATGACCTTTCTGGCCACGTTTTCAATCTTCTCCAGGTTGGCCACAGAGGTACCGCCATATTTCTGAACAACGAGCGCCATAAATTAAAATCCTCCCCCAGTCAGAGCTGATGCAATTTCCGCCAAGCGCTTTTCCGGTGCGGAAATTTCTATTCTGCGCAAATGCTCATCCACAAATGCGAAACAAATTGTGATTGCAGTTTCCGGAACAATATCCGCTATTTTTTCCGCCCACTCGATCACGGACACTCCCTCTCCATAAAAATAATCCTCATAGCCCATCTCTTCCAGGTCTTTTGACCCTGAGAGACGGTAGACGTCGAGATGATACAGGACGTGGCGTCCCGGATATTCATTGATGAGGGTAAACGTAGGGCTTGCAACGGCATAGGATTTCGGAATCCCCAGGCCCCGGGCGATACCCTGTGTAAGGCACGTCTTTCCCGCTCCCAGGTCCCCGATCAGGGCCACAATATCTCCCGATACGAGGCACCGGCCGATTATTTCTCCGATCAGGAGCGTGTCCTCATGGCTGCGAGAAAGTATGCGCTTCTTCATGACCGCTCCTCGATACTCCTCCCGGTGATCCGGCGATTTCTTTTCATGGCCATTCCGCTGGCTCATCCCTCCAGGATGACAATAGCACAGGCCTGCATGCGGCCGTGCGAAAGGCTGACATGGGCGGTCGTAACGCCGCGTTCATTGAGGATGCTTCTTGCTGCCCCGTAAAGATTCATGACAGGCCTTCCCCGGCTGTCGTTCTGCACTTCGATGTCCTTCAACCTGATTCCCATGCCCAGGCCGAGGCCAAGAGATTTCAGAAAGCTTTCCTTTGCTGCAAACCGGGCTGCAAAATGAACGGCCGGCACGGCCCTTCTCATGCAGTAGCTTATTTCCTGTGGAGAATAAACCTTTTCCAGAAATCGCCGGTCCCATTTTTCTATGATCGCTTTCAGTCGATCAATATCGACCAGGTCAATTCCCGTTCCATGAATCATCCTGCAGACCTTTCATATCTCCTTTAAAATAACGGGGGTTGAATGCTACGCAGAAAGCAGCGCATCCGTCATGGCAGCCACTTTTTTCATTGCAGGGACATCATGCACCCTGACGATGTGGGCCCCGTTCATAATGGCTGCGGCTACGGCGGCAGCCGTTCCCTCAACCCGCTGCTGCGGATCGGGAAGGGACTCCGGGCTACCTGACCCAAGGGCAACAAATCGCTTTTTTGAGGGTCCTACGAGAATCGGTCGCCCCAGGGCTCGGTACTCACGCAAGTGCTTTAGAAGCTTGAGAGAATCCGCAGGAGTTTTTCCGAATCCCAATCCCGGATCAATGATGATCTGCTCTTTTCTGAGCCCTTCCGAAACCGCCAGGTCAATACACTCCTCCAGGTAGGCGAAAACATCTCCCTGTACGGAACGGTATGTCAGGTCGCCGAGCTGCATATCCTTCGGCTTCCCGCGCATGTGCATGAGGACGATGGCCGCGCCTGAATCCCTCACCGTCGCACTCATGGCTTCATCAAACGTCATTGCACTGATGTCGTTGATGATTTCCGCTCCGGCCTCCAGGGCTTCCCGGGCGATTTCGGATTTCGTTGTGTCAATGGATATGGGAATGTCGATTTCCCGCGCCAGTTTTTTGATAACCGGCAGAATCCGCTCCGCCTCTTCCTTCAGCGAGATCGCCTCCGCACCGGGTCTCGACGATTCCCCCCCGACATCCAGGATGTCCGCCCCGGCCTCTACCAGTTGAACCCCATGCGCTACAGCCAGATCATGGGGAAGGTATTTTCCCCCATCGGAAAATGAATCGGGGGTCACGTTGAGAATACCCATGATGTGGGTCTTTCCGCCGAAAATCATTTCCCGTTTTGCCGTCTTCAGGGAAATCCATTCCAGGGCCTCCTCGGCCAGAAGCTCCTTCAGGCGCCCGGATATTTCCCGCAGTCCGAAGGGCTGGCAGGAAATCTTTTCAGCAAGGTTTCTCAGCTGCTTTTCCGTTCCCATGAGGATGGCATCGGTCCGTGCAACGGCACAGGATACGGACTGCCGCGACACGGCCGCATCTCCGCCGACGGAAAGCATCTCCTGCTTGAGAATATTGGCAACCTTGCACTCCAGCCCCTCAATGAGGATATTATGATGCCTCATTTTAGGAAGCATGGCGTCGATCCCGTAGGGATCGACGCCCACGCGCTGCATAAGCGCTGCAAGCTCTGACGGGGAGAGGCCGGAAAGGGATCTCAGGGGATGGCGGAACCGTTTCGCTTCTTGAGCCTTGCCCATTAGCTTACCCTTGAAACACCGGCTGGAGATATGAAATGTGGACGGGACACTGCGACTCAGGCTTCCCCATCGGCGGGATTGCCCTGCTCTCTTTCTTTCTCGACCCCTGCCGTCGGAATTCCGATGATGGCATCCAGCTCGGCGGTGTTCAGCACTTCCTTTTCCAGCAGCTCACTGGCAAGCCGATTGAGCGTATCCTTGTTTTCCAGAAGGATTTTTTTGGCATTTTCATAGCAGCCTGTCACGATGGCGGATATCTCCTCATCGATCCGCCGTGCCGTTTCTTCACTGTAATCCTTGTGGGTGGCAAACTCCCGGCCGAGAAAAATCTGCTCTTCTTTCCCCCCGTAACTGAGCGGACCGAGGATTTCGCTCATGCCCCATTCGCACACCATTTTTCTGGCGATGTGGGTGGCCCGTTCGATGTCGTTGCCGGCGCCCGTTGTAAAGTCGTTGAGGGTGAGTTCCTCCGCAGCCCGGCCTGCCAGGAGGATCGTAATGTTCGTCAGGAGAAACTTTTTGGGATAGGTGTGCTTTTCATCGACGGGCAGCTGCTGCGTCAGACCCAGGGCCCTTCCCCTGGGGATGATGGTCACCTTGTGGATGGGATCGCTTCCCGGCAGCAATCGGGCGATCAGGGCGTGCCCCGCCTCGTGATAGGCGGTGTTTCGTTTTTCTTCATCGCTGATGACCATGCTTTTCCGCTCGGCGCCCATGAGGATTTTATCCCTTGCAAAATCGAAGTCCGCAAGCTCCACGTTATCCTTTCCCAGGCGGGAGGCATGAATAATCGCTTCATTCACCAGATTTTCTATATCTGCTCCCGAAGCCCCCGGCGTTCCCCTGGCGAGAATCGAGAATTCCACGTCATCCGCCAGGGTGGTTTTACGGGAATGCACCTGAAAAATCTTTTCCCTCCCCTTGACATCGGGAAGGGGAACAACTACCTGCCGGTCGAACCGCCCCGGCCGGAGCAGCGCCGGATCGAGCACATCGGGGCGGTTGGTCGCGGAAACGAGGATGACGCCTTCATTGGATTCAAAGCCGTCCATTTCCACGAGAAGCTGATTGAGCGTCTGCTCCCGCTCGTCATGGCCTCCCCCGAGACCGGCGCCCCGGTGCCGACCCACAGCATCGATTTCATCAATGAAGATAATGCACGGGGCATTCTTTTTGGCCTGGGTGAAGAGATCCCTCACACGCGAAGCGCCAACCCCGACAAACATCTCTACAAAATCGGACCCACTTATGCTCAGGAAAGGCACATCGGCTTCACCGGCGATCGCCTTGGCAAGCAGCGTTTTTCCTGTCCCCGGAGGGCCGACTAGAAGCAGACCCTTGGGAATCCGCCCGCCCAAGCGGGTGAATTTTTTGGGCTCCTTGAGAAATTCGATGACCTCTTCCAGTTCCGCCTTGGCTTCATCGATCCCCGCGACATCGGAAAAGGTCACTTTCTTTGTCTTGTCTGTCATCAGTCGCGCCCGGCTTTTGCCAAAGGCCATGGCCTTTCCGCCACCGGCCTGCATCTGCCGCATGAAGAAGATCCAAACCCCGATGAGCAGGAGCATGGGGAACCAGGACACGAGAACCGTCACAAACCACGGGGATTCCTCCTCCGGTTTGGCCGTAATTCGCACTCCCTTGGATTTCAGCAGTGGAATGAGACTCGGATCATTGGGGGCGTAACTCTTGAATTTTTTCCCGCTTGTCATCTTTCCGCTGATATGGTCCCCCTGCATGGTCACTTCATTGATCTGACCTTTGTCGGCATAGGAGATAAAATCGCTGAAAACGATCGTTTCATCCTGGCCTTTTGGCTGGCTGAAAAGATGGTACACAAGCACAAAGACGAGGCTGATGATCAGCCAGAGTGCAATATTTTTCTGCAAAGAATTCAATAAAGATGCTCCTTTTTATTTATCAGTGGCCACGTTACGTTCTTTCAATCAAGCAGATTGTTCAGGAAATCAAGTTTCCGGCCACAATTACATTAATCCTTTTACAATTTCAAATAATTTCTATTTTTGCGATATGCTTCGTATTTTTATTTACCGAAACACGCTCACTGAGTCGATATCCCGCAATCCAAACCACGGAACGGCAATCCACCAGAAGCGGTATGGAATCCCGTTGCCGGTGCGGGATCTTTTCGTCGATGAAATAGTCCTTCAATTTCTTTGTTCCCATCATGCCGGATGGCTGAAAGCGATCCCCCTCCCGTCGATTCCGGATGGCAAGGGGTATCTGCACCCTGTCGAAATCGAGGCAGACGGCAAGGCTTCCTTCCCTTGAAGCTTCCGGGCGAGCCTTTTCGACAAAGGTCGTCCTAACGATTCTTCCAAGCTCCTTGATCTCAACACATCCTGGAAATTCAATGGGATAAAAGAATTGGCCGGAAATCCTCCGTCCCGTGCTTGACGTCTCTGCCGGCGTGGGGTCTCCACTTCCGCGCGACAGGATCAGCAGCCCGTATTCCCTCCTCACCACGGCCCGTCCCGGCAGATGGACAGCACCGGCGGGCTTCCCACCCTTGCAGAGATCGAGGACCGCCCTGATATGCCGCGAGGTTATCCTGAACGAGCCGGAGAGCAAATGTTCAAGCAGGCCTTTAACCACTCTGTACTGAAGCGCTTCGGGTATCCCCGTCAGCCGGGAAATATCGAGCGCTGTCCCCTTCCCCGCCAACGAATCGGGAATCTTCCAGGTATCAAGAATCCGGCGTGCCGTCGTCTCCAGGCAGTCATTCTCGTGGCGGACGATCGAGGCCATCCGGTTCAGGGCATCAACGATCCGGGGATTGTATTGAGCTTGCAGGAGGGGAATCAGCTGGTGGCGGATCCTGTTTCGAAGGAAGACCTCCTGGGTATTGGAGCTGTCCTCGGAAAAGGGAAGGCCCTGTGTCAGGAGAAACGTCAGAATCTCTGCCCTGCTGACTTCAATGAGGGGGCGGATAAAGATTCCGTCCCGAACGGGAAGGATACCTTTCAACCCCTCCAGGCCGCTGCCCCGGATCAGATTCATCAGGACGGTTTCTGCCTGATCCTCCCGATGATGCCCCAGGGCAATCCGGGCAGCGCCGACCCTTTTTCCCACAGCCGAGAAGAAGGAATAGCGTTCCTCCCTCCCAAGGTCCTCCAGGGAGTGCCTCCGGCGCCCGGTTTGTCGAAGCTCCGTGAGGTTTACCCTTTTGACGGCGCAGGGAATCCCCCTTTCCTCACATAACCGGCAGACCAGCCTCTCCTCGGCATCCGATTCCGCCCCCCTCAGTCCATGATTGAGATGGGCTGCGGTCAATGTCAGGCCGTACTCGGGAGCAAGAAGTGCAAGAACCTGCAGAAGTGAAACGGAATCCGGCCCTCCCGAAACGGCGACGACCACGTGCTCACCGCCCTGCAGCATTCCGAACTTTTGCACGCTTTTCCTGATCTTGTTCAGCATCGCCCCCTCAGCAGAAGAAGGAAATCACCTCGAGCAGGCCTTCACAGACAAAATCGGGCTGCAGGGACAGGAGTTCTTTCCGGTTTCCCAGGCCGTTCAAAAAAGCGCAACTGATCAAGCCGGCGTTTTTGGCCAGAAGGACATCATTGATCCCGTCACCGACAATGACGGCTTTTTCCCGAGGGACGCCATAGAGATCCAGAAGAGGATCGACGAGACGTCTGTCCGGCTTACGATAAGGCCTGCTGTCCGCCCCGATGATCTCGTCGAAATATTCGGTCAGATGGAGGGCGTCCGTGAGTTCTACTGTGAAATGATGCCGCTTGTTGGTCATGATGACCTTTTTTTTGTCGGAAAAGTGAGCGAGGACAGCCTCCACTCCCGGATAGGGCGCCGTATGGTCCAGCAGATGTTCCCTGTAATAAAGGTCGAAGATTTTCATCGCCTCATCGAAGTATTCCGGGAAAAAGCGCCCCAGAGAGCGCTCCACCAGCTTCTGAACTCCGTCCCCGACAAAGCTGATGATTTTCCCGCCGGGAAGTTCAGGCAGCGAAAGTCTTTTCAGCGTGTGATTGACCGCATTCACCAGATCGGTACCGGAATTGACCAGCGTGCCGTCAAAATCGAAAATCATCAGCTCCACGGATTTCATGTTCGTCTAATTCCTTCCTGTTGCAGATGGTTTGAACTATATCCAAATTGCTGCGGAATGACAAGGCATGATCCGCCTCTGTCTTCCTGCCTGCAGGGAAGTCATTTCGGTTGATTCTTTTTTCTTTCCTGTGTTAGAAAGATAATCTCTTGAATCCACGGCAGAATGGACTGAGACGAAAGGAGTTGAATGCATGAAGACTCGTGTAATCAATGACCCGGTGATCGGCCTTGCGGATCCTTTCCACGGGCTTTTTTATGGCGAACATTTTCTGATTCCTTCAAAGTCATGACCGGTTTCATCGAGCAAATAGCGATTATCGGAGCAGGCAAGGTCGGTACGGCCATGGGCTATCTCCTTCAGAAGGCCGGTTACGGCATTGCTGCCGTTTCCGATCGGAATCCCTCCGCCCTAAAGGACATTCTCTCCTACACGTCGGCTCAGCCCTTTTCCAGTCCAGAAGAAGCCGCCCGAAAGGCCGATGTCATCCTGATCACGACTCCTGATGACGAAATTGCCGAAACATGCCGAACCCTGAGCGATTCCGGGACGATTATACCGGGAAATAAGGTTGTGCACATGAGCGGCGCCGGGGGGCTCGATCTCTTGGAGTCGGCCCGCCGTTCAGGGGCGCTGGTCGCCAGCATTCATCCGATCCAGTCTTTTGCCGATATCGGGGGAGCTATTGAGAACCTGCCGGGCAGCGCGTTCGGTGTTACGGCTCAGGAAGAGCTCGTCGGCTGGGCCGAAAAACTGGTAAGGGATCTTGGTGGGAAGCCCTTTTTGGTCAACGAGGCGGACAAGCCCCTTTATCATGCTGCCGCCTGTATGGCGTCCAACTATCTGACGACACTGCTGCACACCGTGGAAACCATTTATGCCTCTTTCGGATTGACCCGTGAACAAGCCATCGAGGCCTTTTGGCCCCTGGTCCTGGGAACGATCAGGAACATTGAGCGCCAAGGCACCATTTCGGCCCTAACCGGTCCCATCGCCCGCGGCGATGTGGGTACGATCCAGAAACATCTGGCCGCCTTTTCCCTGAAGCTGCCCCACTTCCTGAGCATCTATCAGGAATTGGGCGTTCTGACCGTAGACCTGGGTGTGGAGAAAGGGAGTCTTTCGACTGAACGCGCCGAAGCCCTCACGCGACTGCTGCGGGGGGGAAGCAACGATCAGACGTAGAGAGAAGGAACTGGAATCACCGCATTGGTGATCCGTCGATTGTTCTCAAAAATAAGGGGGCATCTCATCCAGGAACGGATGAGATGCCCCCTGCATTTCTCTGGCTATCTGAATACGTGCATCAGGAGAGATAGGACACGATCTTTGCCTTTTCCTTGAGGCTCCTGATCATGTTCTTGAAAACATCCTGCTGTTTCTGCTGCTGAAGATAAGCCGAGATCATCGCCTTGGTCTTTTCGTCAAAGGCGATGGTCTTTGGCGGCCGTACACCTAGCGCCTGCACCACATGGAATCCATATTCCGTCTCCACAACCGGACCGATTTGATTCTTTTTCAATGCGAAGACAGCGTCTTCAAAGGGCTTTACCATCTGTCCGCGGGTGACATTACCCAGGTCGCCCCCGTTGCTTTTGCTGGGGCAATCTGAATGAGTCCTCGCCAGCTCGGCAAAATCAGCTCCAGCCGTAATCTGCTTTCTCAGTCCTTCCGCCTTTGCCTTTTTCTGGGCAAGAAGCGCATCACTGTCTCCGGGGGCCTTGGCAATGAGAATATGTCTTGCGTGTACGGCCTCAGGCACCTTGAAGCGCTTCTGGTTGTTCTTGTAGAAATCTGAGATTTCCTTCTCGGTTGGCGCGGGCAGGTTCTTGATCTGCGGGGAGATAAGCTTGTTGATGCGGATTCCAAGCTGGATCTCTTCCCGCATTTTTTCCCGGGTCAGATGGTTCTTCTTCATAAGGTCTTCCAAGGTCATATTGGGGGGAAGGGTTGATTTCAGTTTTTCAATCGCCTGATCAATTTCTTCGTTTGTCGCGGTGATTTTCAGGCGGTTTACCTCATTGTTCAGCAGGGTTTTGACAACAAAATCCTCAACGAGCCCCTTCTGGATGTTGGTTTTGACCTGGTCCAGCTTTTCAGGCGGCATTTTGTCCTGAATCTCCGACATCTTGCTGTTCACTTCCGCATCCAGCTGCGCCTTGGTCATTTTCGCCCCATCCACCTCAATGACGGCTCCACCGGGTCCAAGGGCGACCGATGTATCCTTCGCAGGGTTCGATGGATCGGATGCGGCGGACTGGCCGGTTGTTTCTTTAAGAGCGGTCTCTTTTTCCCCCTGTTTCTGGCAAGCCGTCAATCCGAAGGCCAGTAAAAGGATCATGCAAAGTATTGCTGTTGAAAAAATGGCTGGTACTCCCTTGCACTTTGGTGATGACATATGATCTCCTTTGAATGTTCATGCTTTAATGCTGATAAGACAGAATTTTCAATTAAGTAGGCGGAGTATAGGGAAAGTGCCTGTAAAGGTCAAGAGGTGATTCTCATAAATTTCCGAAGATTATTTTTCGCCCTGAAACTCATAATTCCTAAGATTTTGAAGTATTTCGATCTGCACTTCCAGCCCGGGATCATACCCGTCACGTTTTGCCTGCCAGGCTTCCTCAAGAGGATGCTCCATCCATTCCAGCAGCAGCGGCAGAGCCCGCCCCACCGGACACGCTGGAAGGGCGTTGTCCGAGAGGTGGTGGACGAGCTTCATGGTTCTGAACCCGTCAAACCACTCCGAAAAATGCTCGTGACGTTTTTCCGGACTCCTGTGCGTCCTGCAGATCTTTGCCCAGACATCAGGGAACTGAGTCCTTTCTAGAAAACAGGGAAGAACGGGTGAGATCTCTTCTGCCATCCGCAGGGTAAAATCTCCCCCGTTACTGATGATGGTTTTCATCCCCTTCAGCCAGGACTTCAGAATCCGAAAGATCCGGGGATCATAAAAGATGTCCTCCCGATCCGTTCCCTCCAGGGAACTTTTCATCCGCTGTCCCGTGCCGAAGGGAACCCTCCGGGAAACCCTGGGAGACGGGTAAACCCGTGTTCCTGAAATGGTTCCCACGGGAGAAAGCTTCGCCAGCTTGTTGAGAAAATAGAAATCCTCCCCCGCCTCGCGGCGGTTCATCCCCCGGACGGCGGAATAGCTCCGGACGGTGCAGCTCATGGTGGAACCGATGGTGTGGAAGGCGTAAGGGGATCCCGCAAATTCCAGCCCAAGGACGTAATAGCGGAGGTAGAGCTCATACCGGACAATGGCGGCGAGCAGCTTCGGGTTTGCTGGGAGGGGATGGGCATAGGCCACGACGGCAGCTCCCATGTTCCGGCCTTCATAAAATCGGCGCACAGCGGACAGATAATTTCGATCTACGGGGGAATCCGCATCGAGGCACAGGAGCAGACCATGATCGGGGCCGTTGAAATCCATGACGGAAAGCGCCGCATCGAGGCCAATCTTTCTCGCAAGACCAACCCCGCCCTGTTTCAGAGGCAGCTCCCTTCCCGGTGAAGAGGCATCCAGATAGACCAGGCGCAGCCTGCCTTGGAGAATCCGCCGGCAATCTTCGATGAGGAAGCCTTCGCCCTCTTCAAAATGTGGAATTCGCCCTCTTCCAAGTTCCCGAAGAATCTCCAGGGTACGTTGATTGTTTTCAATCGCCTCCGCGCTTGTGTAGGGACAGGGGCGGTTGTTGACGACACAGATGACCAGCGTCCGCTCCAGCATGTCGGGGGCGTTTCCGGCCAGACTGGCCAGTGTCGAAAAAAGATGGCCTCTTTCAGCCAAAACGGGAATGACCACGGCTTGCAGAATGCCCTGAAGAGAATCTTCTCCAGGACTCAGGGCGTGTGAGGACTCGTAGCGGCACTTTTTTAGGTAGTCGGAAACGAAGCCGGGCAGAGTCATGCGGTCAGCGTCCCGCGGGTCAGGTTCTCCAGCGATTCGTAATCGCTGCCCTCAACCCAGAAAATTTTGATGCCGTGCCGCTCCATTCGGCGAAACCATGTGGCCTGTCTTTTTGAGAACTGGAAAATGCGGTTCGTAAGAGTTTGCACCATGTCTGCGTAGGACATTTTCCTCTGAAGATAAAGCGCAACATACCGGTATTCGAGGCCCAGGAAATGAAGCCTTTCCCAGGAGATCCCGGACCGGTTGAGCTCTTTCACCTCATCGATCAGTCCCATGGCCAGCCGCTCATTCAGCCGGAGGGTGATCCGCCTGCGGAGCGACTCCCGATCCCAGTGGATGCCGATCACCAGGGGATCGATGGTTGGGCGTTCCTCTGTCGGGCCTGCCTTCCCGTTCCGCGGGAATTCAGCGATTTCAAGGGCGCGAAGAATGCGGGAGCGATCGTGCAGATCCGTTGTATTGTGCAAGGTCGGATTGAGCGCCAGCAGTCGCTGCTGAAGGTCCTCGAGCGATTTGTCCTTCAAAGATTCCCTCAGCTCGATGTTTTCCGGAACGGCATCCATCCGATACTCCTCGAGAACGGCTGAGAGGTATAATCCGGTACCGCCAACGAGGATGGGAACCATCCCCCGGGACGAGATCTCAGCAAAGCAGCGGTAAAACCGGGCCTGATACTCAAACATGCTGAAATCGTAATCAGGATCCACGATATCGATCAGGTGGCAGGGAATATTTCTTCCGTCGATCCAGTAATCCACAAGATCCTTGCCCGTTCCGATATCCATTCCCCGATAGACCTGCCGTGAATCGGCGGAAATGATTTCCGTATTCAGGTCCCGGGCAAGCCGGACCGCCAGCCCTGTTTTTCCCGATGCCGTAGGACCCAGGATGACGGTGAGATTTTTGCTCATGTCAATAAATGATCTTGATCTTTTGGAGTATTCAATGTTAGCAGGTACCTTTCTCCGGGCAAGAGAAGAAAGAAATTACGGCCGAATGTCCCGTCGTGCGATTCCTCCCCTTGCTTCCTTTGTCTTGAACAGAGTCTGCCTATAAATCAAAGCGCCATGAATGACAAGAGCCTTGATCTGGGAAAAGGTCCCATCCTTCCCCTGCTGCTCAGAATGAGCGGACCGTCCATTGCCGCCATGCTCGTCATGGCGTTTTTTAACTTCATTGAAGCCTTCTGGTTGGCTCGGTTAAGTTCTAAAGCCATGGCGGCTTTAACCATCTGCTTTCCCATCGTGCTGATTTTTGGCGGTATCGGAGTAGGAACTGGGATAGGCGCCGGTTCCTACGCTGCCCGGATGTTCGGATCGGAGGAATTTCTTAAAGCCCGCCAGACGGCGGGGCAGGTCTTTTTTCTTTCAGCCGCACTGGGCGTTCTGCTTGCCGGATTGATTCTTGCCGCTCCGGATTCGATTCTGAAACTCTTCGGCGCCACGGAGGAAATCCTCCCCCTTTCACGCCTTTATCTCGTCACGGTCATGCCCGGCGTCCCTTTTCTTTTTCTGATCATGATGATCAACAATCTCCTCAGGGCGGAAGGCCGGCCCGATGCCTCCATGTATTCCGTTTTTTTTATTGCCGTGGTCAGCGCCATTCTTGAACCCCTGCTCATCTTCGGGCTGGGGCCTTTTCCCCGCCTGGAAATACAGGGGGCAGCCCTGGCCACGGTGATCTCTCAGATCTCGGGCGCTCTGCTGTCCTTTTACTACCTCCAGCAGAAAAGCTCAAAGTATCGTCTGAAATGGAAACATCTCCGCCCGAATCTCCCCATCATTTTCTCCATTTATTCGACGGGATTTCCCTCTATCGTCATCAACCTGGGGGTCAGTCTGGGCATGCTGCTGCACAATTCCATTCTAGCCGGGTACAGCGACCTGGCCGTCGCCACTCTCGGCATTATCTTCCGGACAAATGGCCTGATCATGATGATGCTTTACGGATTCGGGCAGGGCCTGATGCCGCTGGTGGGCTTCAGTGAAGGGGCCAGGCTCTATCCCAGGCTTTTGGAGACCGTCAAGGTCGCCGTCAGGATCTCTGTCGGCATCGCCGTCCTGAGTTGTCTGGCGGTGGAAGTCTTTGCAGATTCGATTGCAACGTTTTTCTCTCCCGACCCGCAGTTGCAGGCCCTGACGGAAACGGCCCTGCGCATCAACTTTTTAATGCTCCTGACCGCCGCCCCCAGCCTGATGTGGATCAATATGTTCATCGGCCTCGGGCGCGGAATAACGGCCATGCTTCTTCTGGTTGTCCGCGACACCCTGGTCCTGTTTCCCCTTCTGTTCGGGCTTCCGCACCTTTTCGGCATCAACGGCGTATGGATGGCGCAGCCTCTCGCCAATGCCCTGGCCTTTCTTTTTATCCTTTTCTGGACCAAACGCCAGTATCGTGTTTTCGAATCCCGGATGGCTGACTGACCATTGCGGTTTAAATCCCAGGCAGGTGCAGATATCCGCACCATGGCGACGATACCGGTTCACTGGTTGTCCCGGCGGACAGGAACTCTCCGGCATAAAATTCCCGCGCGCACTATCGCATCAAGGCACGAACGAATGCTTCGGGCCGCTCCGGTGTGATCAGCCACGGACGCTTGCCGCAAGTCTCGATCCACACGTAACCATCGGTGCGCGAGACATACATCTGAACGATACCCCGGCGCTTCGTCCACAGCCAACCGAACCCGCCCCAGAGTCCGCCTGATCCGACCCGCACGCACCAGCCGGTTTCCTTATTCAGTTCATACCCGTCGATCACCCGCACATTCGCGATGTCCTTGCGCGAGATCCTGCGGCACTTGAGGGGCCAGCGTACCTCGATTCCATCCCGATGGACGACGAACCGGCTCGGCCGGAACCTGAGCCGGATCCAGGCGTATGCGGCGATGATGACCAAGGCGGGCACGGCAGGCAGCCTTTCCCCGAAGAGCGGGGCGGCAAGGAATGCAACCGGCAGCACCAGAAGAAGAATAGTGACCGTCCGAATCAGCGCGGACATCGGCGCCAGCTGGTAGCTCGAGACGTTCGTCTCATCGCTCACGAGTCGGTCCAACACAGGGCTCCCGTCGACAGGAAAGACGATATCTCCTTGTAAGACGTGCGGGCCATTCCCCCCGTGGAGTCGTCAAACCCGGACAAACGGGACAAGCCAAGCGCAGACCCATTGCTTAAGGCGTATGCCACACTGGGAATAACTATTTTTTCCTTGAATTCCGGCTGTCTCTCGTTCATCTTCCTTGAGAAATGCCGCCGCAGGACGTTACGATCCTTCCTGTGCATTCAGGTCTCCTGGTGGCTGACTTAAAAGATAGGACAGGATGCCGCTCATCAGATTATTGACCGACTGATAACGGTTTGGGCCGGCCGACAGGATTTCTTCCGCCGTTTGAACATATCGCGATGGAACAATCTCTTCGTGACAATGGAAGACAAGCTCTCGCGCCAAAATCGGGGTTGTTTCGAGGTGGAACTGCAGGCCGATCACCCGCTTCCCGAGTTGAAAGGCCTGGTTCACGCACCCTTCACTCCTGGCGAGTCGTATTGCACCCGCCGGCAAATCGAAGGTCTCCCCGTGCCAGTGAAACACGGTTTCCGAAGGCGGAAAACGGAAGGCGTCATCATCGACAGGGGAAACGGCGCGGATAGGAAACCAGCCGATTTCCTTTTCAGGGTTGGCAGTGACCTGAGCCCCCATGGCGTTTGCAATGAGCTGAGCGCCAAGGCATATTCCCAGGACAGGTTTCCCGGAATCGATCATTTCACGGACAAACTGCTTTTCCAGTGACAGCCATGGGAAACTGCCTTCATCATTCACGCTCATCGGGCCGCCCATGATCACAAGCAAATCGATTTCTTTGGGATCCGGTAAATCTGATGCTTCAAAAAACCTTGTACAGGTCAGATCGTACCCCTTTGAATCCAGCCAGGGTTCGATACTTCCAAGCTCCTCAAAAGGGACATGCTGAAAACAGTGTGCCCGCATTTTCTCTCCAATGGTGGCCAACGACGCGCTTCAGCCGCGCTGATTTTTCGTGCCGGGCAATGGACATCGTTCATAACGGCAGGCAGGCCACGATTCCGGTCCGCGCGCTCTCAGGAATTGGCATGCCGCATCCAATTTCCGTAAGGACATACCGTGAAGCAGGACTCATGCCCGGCGGTGTAAAGTTGGAGAGCGCAGCGGCGCAGCGTCACACCTTCCGAATCCATGCCATTGCCTGACATTCATCCCTTCCCCACGGCCTTGAAGAATGTGCAGCAAAAGGTACCGTCCGGCTCGGTTGTCCGATATAAAGCCTGGATTCCCCTGTCGAAGGTGGCAGAGTCTATGATGCCTTCCTCGATGGCCGATTGACGCACCCCCTCGATCATTACCGTGAATGTTCTTTTCGTGAATCCGTCGACGATGTCCGGCCTGCTGGAATCGGCATAGACCATCCGGGGGGAGACCAGGACTTCGCTAAATCCGGCAGTGACCAGCAACGGATACAGGGACCTTCCGATCCGCGCGTTTCCGCCGGCGCGGGACTGCAATTCGACCTGGCAGGAAATTGCGCCATGCGCTTCATTGCTATCAGGATAAAAAAAGGCGGAACCATGGTCGCCTTCAATCACCGTCATTGTTCCTCCTGGCCGTAGACATGCCTTCAGCCTTTGCAGGGCAAGGACCGGATCGTTCAGATGCTCCAGGACAAAGCATACAAAGACATGATCAAATGATGCTTCAGCAAAGGGCAAATGGTAAAGGTCCCCCTGCTGGAACCGGACATTCGTCAGCCCTGCCGCGCGGATCTTCTCTTCGGCCTGTAGGATCGAAGCCGCAGAGATGTCCATGGATACAATCGAGGCTCCAGGACTGTTCCGCGCCAGAGTCAGCGTTTGTGCACCGACTCCGCAACCGGCTTCCAGGACGAGGCTTCCCGATGGGTATGCCGTGTCGGAATGCAGCAGATCGATCAGGGTGTTGGCCTGATCCTGTAAGCGGATGTTCTCCTGCAGATCGTACCCGTGGACATATGCTTTTTTCATGGCGTTGCACTCCTTGCCGTACATCTGCCGAGTCCTGTGGGCGGCTTGTCCGCCCGGGTTGGTTCGATGTGTCATGTTCTTCTATATCGTCCGTCCCGAAAAATTCAGTCCCCGTTGTCTGCCCCGACGGCAGGGCGTTGTCAGCAGGTCATAACACCATCTTTTCCCACTTGTACAGCCTATTCCGTCCCTGCATTAAGGGCGGTTACTTCAGATTTCCCGGCATCCGGACATGAAATTGTTCCCACAGATTGGAGGCATCCAAGAGTTCACGTTTCGGTGAGACATATCACCGTCTCTTTTGCAGCAGGCCGCCGGCTGCATTTGTTTGTTATGGATTGTTGCTTTTTCTTCGGCCGCCGCTTTAGGGCCGGAAGCCGCATTACACCCTTCTCGACCTTGTGGGTGTTGACCGCGAGAATGAGCCATTTCCCGTCGTTATAGGTTGTGGCCTCGTCGTATTTTCTTTGTGTGTCCAGAGAAAGGATGTCTCTTATGGTTTCCACCTTCGTCTGCTCGTCTGTTCTGAAAACGACGATCAGCACAAAACGATTCTTCTCGGGGTTCAGCGTACAGAATGATCTGTTTTTTTATACCTCAGGGACCAGCCATGTCTCCTGCCGCCGAAGAGCCACTCAGGGGTGAAGACGTCCAGGTAGTTGTGCTCGATCAGATGGGTCACCCGCTTCCAGTAGGGATGTGCCTCGTTACCGGTCCAATCCGCAATCGCAGAACCCGTCGGCGTGTTTCCGGGTTCTGTCATACGATTGGAGGATCTGTTCGGTTCTCTCTTTTGCATAACGGGGGGCGCGCCCCCGACAGGTCGACTGCGGCATTGTTGGGGGCGCTGCCGCAGGTGTCATCGTCAGGAACTTCACTGCGTCACCGCCAGATGGAAGCGCTTCCAGTGACCTGGATAGTGTTCGCCGTCCCATTTTGTCCCCAATGCGTAGTGGGGACCCAATTCCCAGGTTCCAGCCGCATCAAGAGTCCTTTCTCCTGAGGTGGTGATTTTTTCCTGGGGCATCATGGTCTTGTTGATTTTCAGGTAGGCAAAATCTTTTTGCCCACCTGATGGGTCGTAAGCCGTCACCCAAATCCCCAGTAGATCAACAGGCTTTTCGCCGGCATTCTGCAGCGTAAATTCCACCTGGATCCGGTCATTTACCTTGGGAGGGTTATGGGCGCTTTTCGCCGTTAACTCCAGAAAGCGTATCCCGTGAATGTTTGTATCCGGCACTTTGTCTTCATAGACGGTGACAGATCCTGGAGGAAACAGTGGAAACATCCCGACCGCAATCAGGATAAGTCCAAACAGTCCCAGAACCACCTGACGGACACGCGAACTCAGCAGCGGAATTTCAATTCCAAAAGCTTTGAGGCCTCCTCCCACAATGGCAGCGATCAAACAGGTGAGACCCGTAATCAGTAACGTCTGCTGCATAGCATTCTCTCTTGTTAATGGTTATTGATGGAACATCACCGCCTGACACGAAACGAACCCGGAGTGCCCGAGAGGGGCACGATCGCGTTCAGCGCCCGGCCGGCGTCTTCTCATCGTCGTTTCTCCATGAAGACAAGGCGGACATCCAACGACAAATCCTCTTCGCGATACGCTTCATACCCGAGCCTTTCATAAAGCCGGATATTGTTCATGCTCTTGTTGCCGGTAAAGAGCTCAAACCGATCCGCTTCAGGAAACGCCTTCTCCAGGCTTTTCATGAGCGCAGTACCAATGCCCTTGCCCTGGTAATGCGGATGAACGATAAGTCTGCCAATCAGGCACGTACCCGAACGAAGCAACCTCTCACGGAGCCCACGATTCCTTCCTCGAGAATGGCCTTAAGGAATATCCTGGTTTCAAATTCCGCTTCGATTTCCAAAAGAGTCTGTGTGAGGGGCGGAATGGTCCAATCCTGGTACAGGGTTGCCTCGCTTTGATAGGCGACCTTTTGTAAGGCCAGAATGTCACCTGCGTCGCCGTTTCCCGCCATACTTATGGAAAAATTCACAATGATGGCCCTTTGCAAACAGCTAAAAACACCGGATGCTGAGCAACAACGGTGCGCAGCACCAAAAAGGGGTCCAACCGCACCCGTTTCTTCCCTCCATGGGGCGAAAGGTAGCTGTTATAGAGGCCTCGACGTGACCGATAACGTTCCCTTTATCACCCCTCCCGCCCTGCCCTTCCACGTATTTCAGCGGAAAATCGCTGACGGTTATCCCCTCCCTGCATTATGCAGAGAGCATGGCTGCGCTATCGGCTCGCGGCACAACGGTGACGGGCCGACCGGATAGATCATCTTTTGAAAACTCCGGCACATATCATTTCATTCTACGTTTCTGCTCGAGAGATGATAAGTAGAAAATTACGAAGTTCCTTCCCAATCCGAGTTCAATGGATCAGGGTCGAGAAGTTCGTTGCTGTCACAGCGATACCTATGGCACAGAATAGACCTGTTGTCAATGATTTCTCCATTATATTAGCTACTTCAGCGGCGGTGTCGCCCAGGGCTTCTCGGGGAAAAGAACAGGAGGTCTTTCCCTTCCCAGATAGCCATAACGGGTAAGCCGCCTTAAGGTTCTCAATGCGCTCGTTATTCCGCCATAAACATGTGCTGGATCGTCGACTGGAAAAACGTATCATAACGGCTCGCTGCCGGGTCCGCAAAAGAATGTTGAAGGGAATATGTAAAAAAAAAAATGCTCAAGAGCAGGATTAATCTCCATCTGGTTAAAGTGAAGTGCCGAGGAGGGCTCAAAGGAGACGGTGCGGATGCCGCCATCCCCATGGCATGGTGCTTATTTTCATCAGGGTCAAGTCATTCGCAATCATAACACTATGAAATATATTGCACAACAATGATGAAGGCCCTTTGCCTGTAAGGGCTCGATATTAGATATGAATTGGCCATCTTTGACGGGGTCCTGTATTTTCATTGACACACCTTGATGATTTTCCTATATTTCCGCATCGGAGATATAAGTATTTAGGAGACTACATCTTCGATTTCAGGAATGTCCTCCATCCATCCGCAGATAGCGCGCCGGATGTCGGAGCTCCAGACTGGCCTCTGGCATGGGAACGAAAGGTTCATACCACCGAACTTGGAACTAGCGGCTCCGTATGGAAGTACGGCGTAGGGCCTTTTTTCCGGACGCCATCCGTAAAATTGCGCAGGAGCTTGTCAGGACCATCGCCTGCAGGATGATCGTGTTATCTGCCCTGGCCGGGTGCGCCACGCTCTCCTCGACACCAAGCTGACGGCCCTGCTCTTCGAATGTGGGAAGCTCCTTTTTTTACCTGCTGCACCATTATGAAGCTCTCCCGGTTCGGCAACGTCTACGGACCGCTCACAATATTCGTCATTTCCTCCTGTGGTTCTTCATCGCCGCCTGCTTCTTCCTGCTGGGCGCCGAGGCGGTCCACAACCAGGAAAAGAGAGGTGGATACAGATGATATCCCAGGATCTTCCCACAAGCATGGCCGATCGCGTCCACCGCTGGGTCGTCATTGCGCTCCAGGTGGTCATGGCCATCGAGCTCGTTGTGGTGCTCTTCAAGGGCCAGTGGATGACGGCCTTTACCGTGAGTCTCATCATGGCGATCACCGCGGCGCCCGTTGTCTTCAGGAAGAGCCTCCCGGTAAACATCTCCCCCGAGTTCCAGCTGCTGGCCATCGTGTTCATGTTCGCGGCCCTTTTCCTGGGGGAGGTCAGGAACTTCTACGAACGGTTCTGGTGGTGGGATATCGCTCTGCACGCCACATCTGGCCTGCTTCTGGGCATCCTGGGCTTTCTCCTCATATACGTGCTCAACGAGGTCGAACGTATCGACATCCACATGCGCCCGCGGTTCGTGGCTTTCTTCGCATTCACCTTCGCCGTGTCCATGGGTACTCTCTGGGAGATCTTCGAGTTTGCCATGGACCGAGTCTTCGGCATGAACATGCAGAAGCCCATGGCGGGCGACCCGTCGGGCCTGACGGACACCATGTGGGATCTCATCGTGGATGCCCTGGGGGCACTGGCCGTCAGCCTGCTGGGCTGGTGGTACATGGTCCGCGAGCGGCAATCCTTCATCGAGCTCTGGATAAGGCGATTCATCAGGCGAAACCCCCATCTTTTCCGGGAGGGCGTTCATGAGTGACGAGAGCAAAGTGATGACTGAAGTCCGGACACTGCTCGGCCGGAAAGACTGGACCGGCGTGAGGGTGTTGCTCCGCGACGTCCCCCCCCCGGACGTCACGGATGTCCTCCTTGCGCTGGGCAAGCAGGAACGTGTCCTGCTTTTCCGCCTGCTGCCCAGGTCGCTGGCTTCCGATGCCTTCTCGTACCTGGAACCGTTCAGAAAGGATGAGCTGCTCAAGGACCTCTCTGATGAGGAAGCCCGGGAGCTTCTGGCCGATCTCGATCCAGACGATCTGGCCGAGTTTCTCGAGGAAATGCCGGGCATGGCCACCCAACGCCTCCTCAATCTCCTGGACCCGGACGACCGGAAAGACGCCCTGCATCTCCTCGGGTATCCGGAGAAAAGCGTAGGCAGGCTCATGACCCCTTATTACGTGGCGGTCCGGCCTGAGTGGACAGTGGCGCAGGCCCTGGATCACATCCGGGAGCGGGGTCGGGACAGCGAGACCATCCATGTCATCCATGTGGTGGACGCACGGTGGAGGCTCCTGGACACCCTGAGCTTGAGGCGCTTCATCCTTGCCGGCCCCGATGACACGGTCGAGCGGATCATGGACCGTTCCTTCGTGAGCATCACCGCTTCCGAGGACCGCCAGGAGGCGGTCAGGCTGATCCAGCACTACGACCTCGTCACCCTGCCCGTGGTGGATTCCGGCGGGGTGCTCCTGGGCATTGTCACCGTGGACGACGTCCTCGACGTAGCCGAGAAGGAGGCCACCGAGGACATCCAGCTGTCGGCCGCTGTCAGTCCCCTGAAGATCAGCTACCGGGACTCCGGCCTGTGGACCCTGTTCAGCAGGAGGGTCGGGTGGTTGGCCGCCCTGGTGCTGGTGAACATGGCCTCAGGTGGTGTGATCGCCTACCACGAAGACCTGCTCACGTCCTCCATCGCCCTGACCTTTTTCATTCCCTTGCTCATTGCCACCGGAGGCAACGCCGGATCCCAGTCCGCCACGCTCATGGTCCGGGCCATGGCCACGGGCGAAGTCAAGCCGGCCCAGTACAACTGGGCCGTTGGCAGGGAGGTCGTGGTGGGCCTCATCCTGGGGCTCGCTCTGGGGCTGCTCAGCTGGATGCTCGGGTTCTACCGGGGCGGCGTCCAGATGGCCCTGGTTCTCTTCCTGGCCATGGCTTCCATCGTCGTGGTAACGAACATCATCGGCGCAGGCCTGCCCTTCATCCTGTACAGGCTGGGCATGGACCCCGCCGTGGCCAGCAGCCCCCTGGTCACGTCCGTGGCGGACGTGGTGGGTTTGATCATCTACTTCTTCATCGCATCGAACCTCATGGGAATTCCCGGGTGAACGCTTGCCGCGTCGTGCAACTTCGGGACGGATTTATTCCTCGATGCACAAAATACAGGGCCTTCCCTCTCTTTTCAGCCGTATCTTCGGCGTGGCGATGGCCCATATTCTTGCCGATGTGCTCCCCGTTTTTTTTATCCTTGATCATGGGCCAAATGCGTCTTTGTGCTTTGGAATAGCGGAAGGCTTACAGAAAATTTGAAAGGAAACCTGTTGAAGGAACGAAAAAAATTAGTTAGATTACTTTTTTTCCAGAAAATTTCCACAGGAGAACTCAATAAAGGTGCAGAATTCGACGCAACCGGAGAACCTCAGCCGTCTGACTCTTCTCGGACGTGAGGCAAAACCGTCTAAAAGCCTTGAAACCTTTTCCAACCGTCATCCAGATCGGGACTATGTCGTTACCATGGAAACGGACGAATTTACCTGCGTCTGCCCCATGACGGGTCAGCCGGACTTTGCCCATCTCCAGATCCGGTATATCCCCGATGCCTCCATTCTGGAATCAAAATCCCTGAAGCTTTATCTCTGGTCGTACCGCAATGAAGGCATTTTTCATGAGCACGTCACCAATGTCATCCTGGAGGATCTGATTGCCGTCCTTTCGCCCCGATGGTGTAAAGTCACGGCACATTTCGGAGTGCGCGGCGGGATTTCCATAACCGTGGAAGCGGAATACACCAATCCGGGAACTTCTCAACCATGATCGACGCCGAGCACTCCACCCTGATTCCGGATTTCGATATCCTGATCGACCGCCGGGGGACCTCCTCTGAAAAATGGGACCGGTACGAGGGACGGGATATTCTCCCCCTCTGGGTTGCCGACATGGATTTCCGCTCTCCCGAACCCGTCATAGAAGCCCTTCACCAGCGGGTTGACCACGGTGTGTTCGGCTATACCGACCCTCCCCGTGAACTCCTTGAAGTGGTCTGCACCATGCTTTCGGATTTTTACTCCTGGCCGGTCGAGCCGGACTGGATCGTCTGGCTGCCTGGCCTTGTCTCGGGACTCAACATCGCATGCCGGGCCGCAGGTCAAGAGGGCGATGAGATTCTCACGGCTGTCCCCGTTTACCCGCCCTTTCTTACGGCCCCGGGCCATGCAAACCGCCGTCTCGGGACGATCCCCATGATCTCGGAGGGAAGCCGCTGGATCATGGATCTTGATGCCCTCCGGGACAGGCTGACTCCCAGAACGTCGCTTTTTCTGCTCTGCAACCCTCACAATCCCTGCGGAAGGGTCTTTGAACCGGCGGAACTGCTTGAGCTTGCGGATCGCTTTGCAGGGAGCGACCGGATTATCTGCTCCGATGAGATTCACTGCGGCCTTGTCCTGGATTCGAGCAAACGTCATGTGCCGATTGCCGCTCTGAGTGCGGAAATTGCGGAGCGGACCATCACCCTGATGGCGCCGAGCAAGACCTTCAATATTCCAGGTCTGGGCTGTTCCTTTGCAGTGATTTCCAATCCCCCGCTGAGGAAGCGCTTTCGCTTGGCCATGGCCGGCATCGTGCCCCCCGTCAATCTTTTCGGATATGCCGCGGCTCTGGCCGCTTACCGGGACAGCCCGGAGTGGCACGCCGCTCTTCTGAAGTACCTCCGGACAAACAGCTCCCTGGTGGAGGAGACGATTTCCCGCCTTCCGGGCCTGTCCATGTATTCCGTGGAGGCCACCTATCTGGCCTGGATAGATACCCGGAGCGCCGGGTTGAAGAATTCCGCCTCCTTTTTCGAGAACGCCGGAGTGGGTCTTTCCGACGGCAAATACTTCGGAGAGCCGGGATTCGTCCGTCTGAACTTCGGCTGCCCCCGGAGCATCCTCGGGGAAGCCCTGCGGCGAATGTCACAGGCAATGGAAGGCCTTAACGTTTAAACCGGACCCATGGGGATTTCAAACCCGCCGCAGGCCCATCACAATTTGAAAAGGGAGAGATACATGGCCTTAAAAATCAGAATCTATACCCTCAGCACCTGCAGCCATTGCAAGGCCGCCAAGAAATTTCTCAATGAATGCGGCGTCTCTTACGACTGCATTGAAATGGACCTGCTGACCGGGGATGACCGGATAGACCGTCTCAATGAAGTGTTCAAGTACAACCCCGCTTTGTCTTTCCCGACCATTCTCATTGGAGACGATATCATTGTCGGATTTCAGGAACAGAGGTTACGGGAGGCTCTTGGATTGTGATGGACAGCCGCACTCTTTATGATACATTGAAGAAGATCAATGAACCGAAGGGATTTTTTTTCAACAGGGATGAGCCGTGGGTTTTCGATCTGCTGGACAGTCTGCTGATCAATAAGGAACGTTATGGCTACATGTCCTGCCCCTGCCGCCTGGCGGCGAACGACCGTCAGAAGGATTCGGATATCATTTGCCCCTGCGCCTACCGGGAGCAGGACATCGCGGAATACGGAAGCTGCTACTGCAATCTTTACGTATCCAGAAGCAGGAACGAATCCGATGAGCCCCCTCCTGTCGTACCGGAGAGAAGACCCCCGGAAAGGATGTTCTGACCTTGTCCCGATGGAAATCAGGAAGCCGGATGCAGAAGGAAAATTCATGAATGGTGCTGAAGTCCTTGTTCAGACCGCGGTTCGGGCAGGGCTGGACGTCTGTTTCGCCAACGCGGGCACGACGGAAATTCACGTTGTCAAAGCCATGGAGAAGATCCCCGGTATCCGTCCAAGGCTCTGTCTTTTTGAAGGCGGGTGCAGCGGCGCTGCCGACGGTTACGCCCGGATGACGGGGAAGCCGGCCATGACTCTGCTTCACCTGGGACCGGGATTCGCCAACGCCGTCGCTAATTTTCACAACGCACGGCGTGCGGGAACGCCCATATTTAATGTGATCGGGGATCATGCGACCTGGCACCGCCCCTCGGACCCGCTCCTCAACATGGACCTGGAAAGCCTGGTGGGCACCGTCTCCGCATGGACGAGAACCTGCGCCTCCGTCGACAGGATCTCGTCCGATGCGGCTGAAGGCATTTCTGCGGCTCTCTCCGGTCGGATCGCCAGCCTGATTCTTCCCAGTGATTGTTCGTGGACGGAGATCATATCTCCACAGATTGCCTCCGCAGGCTTCAACTTCGATCCCGTCGAAAAGACATCCATTGAAGAGGCGGCGCAGCTTCTGCTCTCATCGTTCCGTACAGCCCTTTTTCTGGGTGGCAGGGCGCTTCAAAAAGCGGGGCTTCAGGCTGCCGTGCGCGTTGCCGACGCTGCCGGTTGTGACCTGCTCACCGATGTGTTTCCGCCCAGGATGGAACGGGGGGCCGGTTACCCCGTTGTTAAAAAGATTCCCTATTTCCCGGAAGCGGCCTCGGAGCTGCTGTCCGGCTATGACGCCCTGGTCTTTGCGGGAGCCAGGGAACCCGTGGCCTTTTTCGGCTACCGGGACATGCCCGGCTGCCTGATTTCTCCCAGCCAGAGGCGGGTTCACATCGGCACTGGGATCCAGGATGAAGTCGAAGCGCTCCAATGCCTTGCGGATGCCCTGAATGCCCAGCCGTCTCCGGTTCCGGATTCTCCGCTGATCGCTTCTTACAGCCGTCCGCCCCTACCCGGAGGGCGCCTGACTGCAGAAAAGGCCTGCCAGGCCCTGACCGCCCTGCAACCGGAAAACGCCATTGTCGTCGATGAATCTCTGACCTCTGGCTTCACCTACTATGCCATGTCCGCCGGTGTGGCGCCTTTCACTCTTCTCACCCTGACCGGAGGTGCCATCGGTCAGGGAATCCCCAGCGCCACCGGAGCCGCCATTGCCTGCCCGGAGCGCCCCGTAATCGATTTTCAGGCGGACGGCAGCGCCCTGTATACCCTTCAGTCCCTCTGGAGCCAGGCAAGGGAAAATCTCAATGTCACAACCCTGATCTGCTCCAACCGGAGCTACAATATCATCCGGATGGAAATGAAGCGGGCCGGCTTTTCTCCGGCCGGCCCGGTTTCGGATTCCCTGGTGAATCTCGATCATCCCAAGATCGACTGGGTCCGCCTCGGGCAGGGATTCGGCGTCCCTTCCATTTCGGCCTTTACCGCGGAAGAGCTTGCCGCCTCCTTCTCCCGAGCGCTTGAAGAGCCAGGACCGCACCTGATCGAACTTGTTTTGCAGGCCTGACTTTCAGGGTTTTTTTCACTGGGGAGGCCGTTTTACGACAGGAGGAATTTTTAAGGACATAGATCAGCCATGAATGAGAGAATCTTTGTACACCCCATTTATTCCAAGCCGAACGTCGAGTATCCCTGCCGTTGGATCTACAAGGTCATCGGAAGGGATCGTGAACAGATCCTCCTGGCCATTGAGGAAGTCATGCAGCAGCGTCCCTGCGAGATACGCTATTCCAGAAGCAGTTCAAAAGGAAAGTACCACAGCTTCTCCCTGGAAATAACCCTTCAGAGCGACGACCAGCGCCTGTCCATTTATGAATTGCTGATGAAGCATCCTGCCGTCAGGATTGTCCTGTAATCTCAATGGTCCCTGAAAAACCGATCCTTCCCAGAGAACTGCAGTCCAGCGAGAACGGAGCGGCCATCCAGGCGGCGCTTCAGGCGCAGACCAGGAGGCTCCGGTCGGAAAGCGACCTCGCCGTTCCGGTGCTCGCCCTAAATTCCCTTCTGTCCCAGGTGTTGAAAACGGCGGAAAGGCGCGGTCATCTTTGCATCGGCCTTGAAGCCGCAGGGGAAAAGCTTGCCCGGGAGCGGAAAGGCCTGCTGAAAATGGTGCGGGAGCAGGGCCTTTTCGTGGGAGAGCGTATTTCCCGATTGATCCTCGTTGCCAATGACGGAACGGAACGGTTTTACCGGAGTGTTGACTGGCTGGCCAAAGATCACGGATCACGGATGCTGGTTTGCCTGCTGGACGTACCCGGTATTGAAATCGGCAGAATCCTTTTCGGGAAGGAAAGAAACATCAAGCTCCTCCTGATCGATCACAAGGATACCGTGTCGCTTTTTTTTCACACCTTGATTTCTGAAAGACAAACAGGAGGATAAGATGCCCTATACGATCAATTCAACGTCAGAGTATCACCTTGGGAAGCTTGAAACCCTCGGCTGGGAACTCACGGTGAGCAATGCCCTTTATCCTGAGGACAGCCCCTGCAGAACGATTCTCAAAGCACCCTCTTCCTATGGGCGGCACCTTTATACGTATCTCCAGTCGGTCCTTCCAAATCCGGATTTCGTTTCCGTTCTAGAGATTGGAGGAGGCTACGGTTATCTCATGCGGGATTTTCTGGAGTGCAAACCGGATCTTAAGCCCCTCATGCTGGACATCTCCCCCGTGCTGCTGAAGAAGCAGAGAGACACGCTGAAGGATTTTAATGTGATCTACCGGCAGGGCGATTTTCTGGAGACTGACGATGCGCTCCTCGAGGGCGTTGAATTGGTTCTGATGAATGAAATCCTGGGAGATTTTCCGACCGCGGTGGATGTGCCCCGTGACATCCTCCAACCCGATCTTTTCCCGCATGCACTGGACAACCCGCTGAAGCAGATTCGACAGCTCTTTGATTCCTACTCCCTTGGGACTCCTCAAACCGTGACGTTTCACTTCAATCTCGGCGCCATTGAGGCCGTGGAAAAACTCTGCAGAGCCGGAATTCCGGCCATTTTTCTTGGGGAGCACAGCTGCGAGGCGTCCATCCCGGAGCATTTCGCCCGCTTCATCCGTGTCGATTCATCAGACAGCCCGCAGCGGATCGCCCTCAAGGGACATGATGAATACACGATCAAAATGTCTCACCTTCAGAAAGTGGCGGAATACTATCATTACCGAACTTTTCGCGGCCCATTCGCAGATTTTCTGGACATCAGCTATTCCGACTCCCTGCTGGCCCTTTTGACAAATCAGGAAGAAGCCGATGACAGAGACGAGATCCTGATACATTTCATCGGGGATCTGTTCCAGTATGAATACCTGATTCTTGTCCGGTAGAAAAGGCACGACGGTTCTCTGCTCTGCAATCTGCGAACCCGGGAGAGAATGGAGAGGATGAATCGCACCATGAAACAGATCTGGCGCCTTTGCTGGAACGACCTGCCGCTCATCAATTTCCTGTTTCTGGCGGTGTCTGTGTCATCTGCGGTATGTCTCAATCTGTCGCCACCACGAGATGATCTCTACTGGACATGTGTTTTTCCCCTGGCGGTACCTGCTGCCCTCTGCCTGGCCCGTTTCCGGAACGTCGATCCTCTCGAACGGGTCTTCACACTGACGATTCTTTTTTTGACCGCGCTCATCCTCGCCGCGATGTACTTTGTCGCCCACCCCGAACCAACGTCTGCCAACGAGCTGCTCGTCCGCTACGAGTTCAGCGCCCTTGCAAATGCCACTTTGATTGGACTGCACGCCTGGCATCGAAGCGGCAGAATGGCTGCACTATTTTTCGGGCCGGTCGCCGCATACGGAGCCGTTCTCGAGAACGGCGGCATTTTGCTCGGGTATTTTACCGAAATGGGCTACTCGATTTATTTCCCGGTTTTTCCAGCGCCGCTGGCTACCATGGCCGGCTGGATCACGGTTTTCTATCTGGTGATGTCCGTTACGTGGGAGTTTCGTCGCTATATCCCATGGCTGGCCCGCTCGGCCTTGGGATCGGCTCTCGCGGCCACGGCCTGCGCGCTCTGCATTGATCTCCAGCTTGATCCCCTGGCAACAGCGGCTGGATTCTGGCAATGGAACCACCTTTTGACGCTCCGCCTGCTCGGTGTTCCTTTGCTCAACTTTGTCGCCTGGGCAAGCGCCGTCTTTCCTTTTTCGTTCATGATCCTCAGCCTGCAGACGCGGCAATCCATCGAACCGGAAGCGTTAGGGAGCGCAGAGAACCTGAAGAGGGTCTGGCGGCGTATTCCTCTCGCTCTGGCGGCTTCCGCGGTTCTCTTCTTCGGCGCAATGGCCGCCTTCGAGGGCGGATTCTCGGGACCAACCTTTGCTATCCTGGAGAACACGCTGCGAAACTACGGATGCGCACTTAATTAGGATATTGACAAAAAATCGGAATCAGTATATCAGCCTACTTCTGTGTTGTTTGCATGCCGCAAACGGACTTCGAGACGCGGGCCCATAGCTCAATTGGAAGAGCCACCGGCTCATAACCGGTAGGTCCCTGGTTCGAACCCAGGTGGGCCCACCATTTCAAAACTCAAGAAGGGGATCCGGAGTTCGCATTTCATTGTTTTAAGAAGAGATACGATGGGAAAGATGATCTTCAGTCAAAGCGTTCATTCATCATTATGCCAGTCACAAGAATCGTCATCTTGGACTATCAGCCCGAATTAAGGAAAATGCACCGTTAAATGGTGCATTTTTTATTTGTACTGTCTCAGGAAGGGGGATATTTTTTTAATTGAACAAGCATTTATCATCGCTTATTGCTTTGCAGAACATGGATGCGGAGGCGGGAAAGCTGAAGAAACAGAAGAGTGACCTCCCTTTGCGCCTTAAACAACTGGATGAGGCAAACCAGAAATACAACCTTGAGTTTGAAGAAAACAAGAAACGATACGAGGACGTTTTAGCGAAGCACAAGGAACTGGAATCCAGGCTAAAAAAAGGTTCGGACTCTTTGAGCAAAGCAAAGGATCGCCTTGGCGAAGTCAAGACAAACAAGGAATACCAGGCGATGCTCAAGGAAATAGAAAACATTGAAACGAAGAACAGTGAAATTGAAACGGAGATCATCTGTTTACTGGAAGAAATAGACACCCGCAAAGGGCTTTTTCAGGAGAAGGAAAAGTCAAAAGAGCAGCATAACCGTAAATATGACGTTGAAAGGCAGAACATCATCAGGGAGATTGATTCGCTGGATGAGAAGATTCTGATGTGCTCCCAGGAGCTCAAAAAGATCCTGGAAAGCATCCCCAAAGATATCACCAAGCGCTATGATATGATCAAAGCGGTGAATCATGGAACAGCCGTTGTCTCCGTATGGAAAGGCGTCTGCGGAGGCTGCTTCATGAATATCCCCCCCCAGCTTTACAATGAACTGCAAAAAACCGATGATCTGATCTCCTGCCCGAACTGCAGCAGAATTATTTATTGGCAGAACAAGGAATAAGCTGTGCCGCAGATCGAGACACGGAATATTTCCTTCCCGATCAGACCTTTCTTGAAGCTTCTCTCCCCTTATTCTTCCAGAGATATTCTTTCCGGGTGTGCGCAAATCGATGGACTATTCTCCGAATCGGACGGGCAATTGCCGCTTAGCCCGATTGAAGGCCATAAGGAAAACATTTGAAAAGAATGGCCGGTGCCGTTAAAATACAATTGTAAACGGGTGTTGGAGTAGATCAGATGATCGCTGGTCTGCATGCAGGCGAGAGGAAAGTCCGGGCTCCACAGGGCAGGATGGTCGCTAACGGCGACTGGAGGCGACTCTAAGGAAAGTGCCACAGAAAAAATACCGCCCGATGTTATCGGGTAAGGGTGAAAAGGCGAGGTAAGAGCTCACCGTTTTCCGGGTGACCGGAAAAGCTTGGTAAACCCCATCCGGAGCAAGACCGAATAGGAGAACATTGTAGAGCGGCCCGCTCGACGTTCTCGGGTAGTGTCGCTGGAGACAGCAGGCAACGGCTGTCCTAGATGAATGATCATCGCCATATTCCGGGAGACCGGGATGTGGAACAGAACCCGGCTTACGGTCTACTCCGACCCCGTTTTCAACACTTGACCGGAAATCCCTCGGCTCTGACTTTCCCTCTTTTTCGGACAAACGCTAGGACCCCGGGAAAAGCAATCCGGAGAATCAGGAAGAGTTGCCTGTCGGGCTCTTTCCGCATATCTGAAATAAGATACGGCCATGGTTCAGGCAGATGTTACATCCTGTCCTGCACCATGGCCGTAAACGTAATTGGCCAGGTTATCCGGCAACCATCATACCCCGGTATCCTGCCCGCGGGTTAGCTAGGATATTCCGAGAGTTTTTTCCATCTCCAGAAGATCGATGGTCGTTTTAATGACCGTGTCGGCATTGAGTGAGATGCTGTTGATGCCGCATTCCACGAGGAAGCGGGCGAATTCCGGATAATCACTGGGAGCCTGGCCGCAGATCCCGATCTTTTTTCCCATCGCCTTTGCCTTTGTGATCGCCGTCCGGATCAGTTCCTGCACGGCGGCATTTCTCTCATCAAAAATGTGGGAAATTTCGGCGGAGTCTCTGTCCAGTCCAAGGGTCAGCTGGGTCAAGTCGTTGGAACCAATGGAGAAGCCATCGAAGATCTTGCCAAATTCTTCGATCAGGATGACGTTGCTGGGAATCTCCACCATCATGTAAACTTCCAGGCCATTTTCCTTCTGGACCAGCCCTTTGCCCGCCAGCACGCCGAGGACCTTCTTCCCCTCATCAACCGTTCGGCAGAAAGGAATCATGAGCTTTACATTCGTGAGTCCCATTTCATTCCGAACTTTTTTCATGGCTTCGCATTCCAGGGCAAAGGCATCGCGATACTTGTCGTCATAATATCTTGATGCTCCCCGGAATCCGATCATCGGGTTTTCCTCTTTTGGTTCAAAGTAAGAGCCGCCCATCAGGTTCGCGTACTCATTGCTCTTGAAATCGCTCATCCGCACAATGACATCGTTGGGGTAGAAGGCGGCAGCGATTTTTGCGACGCCCTGTGCCAGGACATCGACAAAGAAGTCGCTCTTCCTTTCGTAGCCCTTTGTCCTATTTTCGATTTCCTTTCGGGTCGCCTCATCGTTCACCCGGTCGAAATGAATCAGCGCCAGCGGATGGATGCTGATGAAATTGTTGATGATGAATTCCAGCCGCGCCAGTCCGACGCCGTCGTTGGGAATAGCCGCCAGCGAAAAGGCATTGTCCGGACTCCCCACATTCAGCATGATCTTGGTCTTCGGACGCTCCATATTCCGTACATTGACCGTCTGTACTTCATATTTCAAGAGGCCCTCGTAGACATTTCCCACTTCACCTTCCGCACAGGACACCGTTGCCTGGGTAACGCCCACCAATTTTTCCGTGGCATCTGCACTGCCGACGATGCAGGGAACTCCAAGCTCGCGGCTTACGATTGCGGCGTGACAGGTTCTTCCTCCCTTGTTGGTGACAATGGCTGCCGCGATTTTCATAACGGGTTCCCAGTCGGGATCCGTCATATCGGTCACCAGGACTTCTCCCTTCTTGAAATTCCGGATATCCGTGACGGATTGGATGATGTTGACCGGTCCCGAACCAATCTTCGATCCGACGCTTGTGCCAGTGACCAGAGGGGTGCCCTGTTCAAGAAGCACATAACTCTCCAGGATGCTGCCATCCTTCTGAGATTCCACAGTTTCCGGCCGTGCCTGAAGAATGAAGAGCTCGCCGGTTACTCCGTCTTTTCCCCACTCGATGTCCATGGGCTTGAAATATCCCGCCTGCTGGGAATAATGGTCCTCGATGATAGCGGTCCAGCGGGCCAAGGTGAGAACTTCCTCTTCCGTTATGCAGAAGCACTCCCGCTCCTCCGGAGAAGTCGGAACGATCTCGGTGGGTTTGTCGCCGCCGGTGGCGTAAATCATCTTTATTTCCTTGGACCCGAGCTTTTTCTGAAGAATGGGTTTAAACCCCTGCTTCAGGGTCGGCTTAAAGACGTAATACTCATCAGGATTGACGATCCCTTGAACGACCGTCTCTCCCAGCCCGTGGGCTGCCGTCACCAGGATGGCGTCCTTGAAGCCCGATTCCGTATCGATGGAAAAGATGACACCCGAGGCGCCCACGTCGGAGCGGACCATTTTCTGTACGCCGATTGACAGCGAAACGGACATGTGGTCAAAGCCTTTGTCGACACGGTAGGATATGGCACGATCCGTAAACAGCGAGGCAAAACATTTCCGGCACGCATCGATCAGCGTTTCATTTCCCCGGATGTTGAGATAGGTTTCCTGCTGTCCAGCAAAGCTGGCATCCGGCAGGTCTTCGGCTGTAGCCGAACTGCGGACTGCTACGTCCGTATTCTCGCCATACTCCTGGCAGAGTTTCTGGTAACTGTCGATAACCTCTTTTTTGAGGTCTTCCGGAAATTCAATGTTATAAATCAGCGAACGGATCTGCTTTCCCCTGGAGCTGAGATTCTGCATATCATGTGTATCCAGATCGGAAAGAATCTGATGGATCTGATCACTCACACCGGCTGATTTAAGAAGATACTGATATGCGTGCGCCGTAACGGCATACCCGTCAGGAATATTAACCCCCTTTGGGCGGAGTTCACGTCTCATCTCTCCAAGAGAAGCGTTCTTTCCTCCGACTTGGGGGATATCTTTCAACTCCAGCTCATCAAACCATATCACAAGTTTATCTTCCATTTTACCCCCTTCTCCCTAAGGACACTGATGTTTGATCTGCCATTATATCCTCCTAAAGCTGTTGTTTATTGTGCGTCTTGTGTGGAATGAACTTGATGGGATGTGCATATACATATCTTTTTTCATATACTAGCTATAGATGACAAAGTCAATTAAAATATTGATTAATAACATAATTTTACTGCATTTTATATGATTACAACATAGCTATAATGAGAGTGCTGAAATGAATATACACCCCATGTCATGAATATTAAGATAAAAAAAGCCGGTCAAAAAACCGGCTTTTTTTATTCCTTACTATCTTCTGAAGAACGTCATCTTAGCTTTTTTGCTTCGCGAAGAATTTTTTCGATACATTCTTCAGCCCAGTGCAACACCATACCAAAACAAGGTCATCAAAAATTGAATTCCTCTCGCGTCAAGCCCTCTTTTCCGGCTGCCGGCTGTTTTTAAGTGGCCCCGAAAAGCCCTCCTTAAACAACCCATGACCGCCAGCACGTCTTATCCGGCGATGAAGTACTTCATGTAGGGGTTCGCATACAGAAGAACCAGCGAAACGACCAGAGCGTAAATGGCGACGGATTCAGCCATGGCCATACCGACCAGCATGGTCATCATGACTTTGCCCTGGACACCGGGATTTCTTCCGACCGCCTGGCAGGCGCCGCTTGCTGCATTACCGATACCGGCACCGGCACCGATGGCCCCGCCGCCGATGGCGATTCCAGCACCAACCATGGCGCCGACTGCAAAGATAACCTTAATGTAGGACTCGCTGCCGGGCGCAGCGGCCTCAGCGGCGCAGACTACCGACGCAGTCAAGAGCACGGCCGCCATTGTTAAGCATGTAACCATTGTTTTCCGAATCTTCGTGATCATCTTCTTTCTCCTTTTCTCCTTAAATAGTTCTTATTCCTTAAATGATCCCTTTCATCAAGATACATGATCCTGGGAGACGAGGAACCATCTAGCCGGCTGTGCTAGCAAAACACGCACCATCTTTCAGGATACGGCTCGTGTATTTGCTAATATCTCGTCAATACGTGGTGTTATGATATTTTTATCCTCGCAAGCTTCATCAGGTATGGCTGCCATTAACACAATTCATTGAATGTAACATTAAGAAATGGAGGGACAGATTGAACGAAAATTGAAATACAACAGAGCGCATGCCGCCCTTCCAGGAACCCTGTAAGGAAATCGTCACGGGTCTGTTACTCATTGATAGTACAAGGCAATCATCACTTCCCATCCTGTTCGGAAATCAGCCTTTTTGTCTTGACAGTCATACAGTGTTCATGTTAAAGCCACGCCACTTCGATTAGGGAAGGAGATTGAGAGCATTGACTAAGATTTTGGAGAAAGTGGATTTATCTGAGAATGTGGTCAAGATGGTACTTGACGCCCCCGCTATAGCTAAAAAGCGAAAGGCGGGTCAGTTCATAGTCCTCAAGATCGACGAAAAGGGGGAAAGAATTCCCCTGACGACTGTGGACGCTGACCCTGAAAAGGGGACCCTGACCATCATATTCCAGGTCGTAGGAAAAACAACGGCCAAGCTGGCGACATTGAAAGCGGGCGATGAATTGATGGACCTGCAGGGGCCGATGGGGAGGCCCACCCATCTTGAAGGCGTCAAGAATGCCGTCTGCGTTGGTGGAGGAGTAGGAGTGGGAGTTGTTTATCCCATCGGAGCCGCCCTGAAAAAGCAGGGGGCGAAGGTCACATCCATCATTGGTGCTCGAAACAAGGAGTTGCTTATCCTGGAAGAGGAAATGAAGGGCATCAGCGACAATCTGATCGTAACGACCGATGATGGGAGTTATGGCATTCATGGGTTTGTCAGCGATGCTTTGAAGACGTTGATTGAATCCGGTGAAAAGATCGATGAAGTCTTCGCAATAGGCCCGGTGCCCATGATGAAGGCCGTGGCGGCAGTAACAAAGAATTATGGCATCAAGACAACGGTCAGCCTGAATTCCATCATGGTAGATGCGACAGGTATGTGCGGTGCCTGCCGTGTGGCGGTTGGCGGAGAAACTAAGTTCGCCTGTGTCGATGGCCCTGAATTTGATGGCCATGCCGTTGATTTCGATCTGCTGGCGAGCCGTTTGAGAATGTATATGACCCAGGAAAAAGAATCGATGGATAAATACAGGTGTGAATGCCATGGAAAATAACGAAAAGAAAGAAAAAAAAGAAAAAGTGCCGCGGCATAAGATGCCGGAGCAGGATCCCAAGGTAAGGATCCACAACTATAACGAAGTCCCTATCGGCTATTCGGAAGAAACGGCCATGAAAGAGGCAAGCCGCTGCATTCAGTGCAAGAAACCGGGTTGCCGTACCGGCTGTCCGGTAGGCGTTGACATCCCCGCCTTTGTAAAACTGATTGCCGAGGGAAAATTTATCGAAGCCGCCTGGAAACTGAAGGAAGACAGTGCGCTTCCCGCAGTGTGCGGTCGTGTCTGTCCACAGGAGAGTCAGTGCGAGAAATTCTGCATCCTTGGCAAAAAGGATGAGCCTGTGGCCATCGGTCGTTTGGAACGGTTCGCCGCAGACTACGAGCGGAACAGCGGTCAGGTAAAAATACCTGAAGTTGCTGCTAAGAACGGCAAGAAAGTGGCTGTTGTCGGAGGAGGTCCTGCAGGCCTTACCGTTGCCGGCGACCTGATCAAACTGGGGTACGAGGTGACGATTTATGAAGCCCTTCATAAGCCGGGCGGAGTGCTCGTTTACGGCATCCCCGAGTTCCGTCTCCCCAAAAGCATCGTTGAAGCGGAGATCAACTATCTCGAGAAACTGGGAGTCAAGGTTGTGTGCAATGCGGTGATCGGCCGGCTGGAGACCATCGATGAGCTCTTTGCGGAAGGCTATGATGCCGTCTTCCTGGGTGTGGGTGCCGGAGCCCCCGTTTTCATGGGCATACCGGGAGAAAACCTCAGCGGCATTTACTCGGCTAACGAGTACCTGACCCGCTCCAACCTGATGAAGGCCTATCTGTTCCCCGAATATGACACGCCCATTGTCCGCGGAAAGAATGTCGCCGTCATCGGCGGAGGCAACGTGGCCATGGACTCCGTAAGAACCGCCCTTCGTCTCGGCGCGGACAATGCCTACATCATTTACCGGCGCAGTGAAGTCGAACTTCCCGCAAGAGCAGAAGAAGTTCATCACGCAAAGGAAGAAGGCGTCCAGTTCAAACTGTTGACCAATCCTGTCGAATATATCGGAGATGCGAACGGCTGGGTCACGGGAATTAAATGCGTCGAAATGGAACTTGGCGAACCCGATGAATCCGGTCGACGGAGACCGGTCGAAAAGAAGGGGTCGGAATTTGTCATCGATGTGGATACGGTCGTTGTTTCTGTGGGAACAAACGCCAACCCGATCATCCCCATGACAACGCCGGGTCTTGATACGAACAAGTGGGGCTACATCGTAGCCGACGAGGAAACTGGTAAAACGAGCCGCGAGGGCGTTTACGCCGGCGGTGATATCGTAACCGGCTCAGCAACCGTCATCCTGGCCATGGGTGCCGGGAAGAAGGCTGCTGCGTCAATCCACGAATATCTTTCCAAGAAATAGGATCAGGAAAAGCGAGGAGCGATTCTCAGCCTTTTAAAACAAAGCCCTTCCCTCAGCGTTCTTTGGGGGAAGGGCTTTTTCTATCGACATCGCCACACATCGCACAGACACAAAGGCTTCATCAATCAAAACCCAAATACGGCATCGGAGGCAAAAAGCCACTGTTCTCCCACAAACTAGCCGCTTCCGAGATGGAAATCCCCTCTGGTTGGCAATGCTCACCGTCCCGCTCTCGTGGCCGCAGCATACGGCAGCCGTAGGGGCGTTCCTGCCAGGGAAGTTCGCAGCCGTTCTCATTGTGGAAGATGCATCCCGACATCTGGTTCCGTAATTTGTAATGCGGCCGAATGACCCGGGCCCTCATGTCTGAATCCAAAAGCAGGATTACACCGTACTTGCCGCTGTTCAATGCCTCCATGACCGCCTCCGCGGACCCAAACTCTGAAGGCAGACAATATCCGGGCTGTATCTGACAGCATTTACCCCGGCATCGCACGCAAATCTCGGTCTCCCGGTATCCTTCCATCATTTCCCCGGCACTTGTCTGCGGATTCTCTGATGCAGATGAATGTTCTTCGGCCATGGTATGTTTGTCCTTTGCTGACAAAAGCTTCTGCAATCGTGAACACTCTTTTAAAGAGTTCTCGCAAACGGATTGATTCGTCGTAAACATGGGTGATTTTGACAGTCTATCCCACGGGATCAATAACAGGTGTCTTGAGAACGCCTATAACTTGAGTGAAGTATTATGCCTATTTCGCTGATTTCAGAAAAAGGGCAGGTTTGGGCTTTTAAGCTATTTAAAGGAAAAGAAATCCGCTTTCCCTTCAAAAGAGATAATGCACGAAATTGATATCGATGGTCCTCATCCGCCACAGCATGAGCATTCTTTATCCTCTTCTGTCGAATAACGTTCCGTTGGGCATTGTCATACACATGCGGCCTGACGGCATATAGTTCATCGAGCAGGAGATCGTTTTCTGCAAAAACATCAACGTTGATCCGATTTGTGACAAAGAACCCCTCAGAAGGGTCACATTTCTGGAGGTAAGGTTCTTGATGGTCTCGATCAGTCGGCGATGTTTGTCCTGGCATTCCAGCAATTGATTCTTAAGATGATCATCCGCATGTTCGGTTATGGAATAAAGTGTCCGTTCATCGTCACAGCCGGTATAAGCAGTTTTTTGGAACGCCTTGAGAATTTTTTCTTTCTCGTTTCTGCATATCTGGACGTTGAGAAGACATGCTTCCATTCTTGAATGGTTGGTGAGTAAATCGTCAAGAGAGGGGTGTCGTAAAATCTCTTGTTCCCGTTCGATCAGTTGAACTAATTCCCCGTAAACATTCGTTTCATCATGAAGATTCTTTATGAGGGACTGGACAGGGGTATTGATTGCATTGGCTGCCTGTTCGGCAAAGGGGGCTGTTTTTCTTGCGTTGTTCATAACCTGAAAAGTATTCCGGAATCTTCTCCTGATGACGTTCGGTACATGGACTCCAGCTCTGAGTGTTCCAAAAAAGCCCGGAGCTCAAAAATGCGATGCTTATTTCTTAAAAACGTTAAAAATCACGTAATGGACATTTTGAAATGAACCTAATTTTTTGAATCAGGCAAAAATATCCAGGAAGTTTTCGCCTAACATTTTATTGGCCACTTCTTCCCCGCTTACGTTGTAGGTCCCATCATCAATCTGTGATTTTATTGCCGCGACTTTATCCTCCCGGATGTCCTGAGCGTCAGTCATTTTGCTGCTTATTTGCTGAATTTCTCTCGCCTTATTGGAAATATCAACTTTTTCTTGCGGAATGGCTGAGGGTTTTTCTTCCGGCACCTCCCTGCCTTTCCCAAGTGTCTCATTCAACAGATACTGTTGAATCTCTTTCGGTGAAATTCCATTTGCATTGTTGATGTTCATCGTGCATCTCCATCATTGGCTTTGTTTATTATTATTCATCGGTAGAATCTCCAAAGTCTTTAATGATTGTTCTCCCGAATCTGAATTAACAAAAAAATAATCCGGGTCAGGGAACATAAAAAGCCGCTCTATTTATTCTTGATATCCTGTTTTTTAAGTTGATGATACAGGATCGTCTGCAGGCCCATCCCACTTCCCTTGTTGGATAATTCTTCGGCAATCTTCTGATCGAACATCATGTTGTAGGTGTCTTTGCCGAAGGAGTGCGTGACGGGATTTCCCGCAGGAATTGTTTTTCTCATTGTCTGCAGCAAATTATAAACAAAAAGGGATTCAAAGTCAGCACATACTTTCTTGAGCTGATGGTCCTCTTTATTCTTCACCTGGTTTTCAGAATTCGTTGAAGAGGTGAATTTTCTATGCGGCATGCTGATATTCATCCCGTTGTCATTCATTTTTGTAACCGCCAATTCATCGAAATAAATTCCATGAGAAATGTCAGATGATTTTAAGCTCGGCCTGCAATGCACCCGCCGCCTTGATCGTCTGCATGATGGTGATAAGGTCTCGAGGCGATACGCCAATGGCGTTGAGCGCCCTGACGACATCCTGAATCGTTACCCCCTTGGATACAACCATGACCTTGTTTTTCTCCTCCGCTACACCGACATTGGTATCCTTGGTTACAACCGTGTGAGCCCCCGGGGCCAGGATCGTTCCGCTTTTACGATCCTTGACGGGCGAGTCTCCTTTCGTCGGAGGAGGCGAGAAAGGGAGGGGTTGAGAAACCAGCACGTCCTCCTTGATCTGAATGCTTAAATTGCCATGAGCCACGGCCACGGTTGCGATGCGGACATTCTCACCCATGACGATCGTTCCGGTTTTTTCGTTCATGACCACCACAGCCCGTGAATCTACTGGAACTTCAAGATTCTCCATTAATGAAATGAGCTGCATCAGATTCATCGGGTCAGCATCTCTCATCCTGACGTTTACAGAGAAGGCGTCTACCTGGCTCGCCTGTACGTATTTCCCCAATTCCCTGTTAACGACGTTGGTCAAATGACTTGAGGTTGAAAAATCGGGGTGCAGGAGATTAAGCGTCAATAAACGTAGCTGGCCGAAATCGTAGTTGAGCTCCCGTTCAACGAGGGCGCCGTTGACGATCCTGCCTGCGCTGGCATGATTTTTCCCAGCATTGCTGTTTGCTCCTCCGAAGGCGTATCCGCCCAGAATTACCGGACCCTGCGCAACGGCATAAATGGCTCCATCCGCTCCCTTCAAGGGGGTCATCAGCAGAGTGCCGCCATGAAGGCTTGTTGCGTCCCCGATGGATGAAACAATGGCATCGATCTTTGAGCCGGTTTTGGCGAAGGCGGGCAGTGTTGCCGTAACCATCACAGCGGCTACATTGTCGGATTTCAGAGTCTTGCCCTTCATGAATATGCCCTGCCTGTGGAGCATGTTGGACAGAGACTCGCTGGTAAATCCGTTTTTGATATCGTCACCCGTTCCGGCCAGCCCGACTACAAGGCCATACCCGATGAGCTGATTGTCTCTCACCCCACTGATGGCGGCAATATCCTTCAATCGGGCGGAAAATCCCGGCCTGGTAAACATGCCAGTCACGGCGATCACCAAAAGGATTATGAATGAAATTGCCTTTATACTTTTCATAACTTTCCTCAAGCAGGAAACATTCCCGAGAAACTCATTTTGGAGAGCTTAAAATGGCCATACCCAATCGACAACTCTCGTCATCCAGCCGGGTTTCATCTTGTCGTTAATGACTCCGTGGCCGGTATAGACCATTC
>Ga0265295_1000519_pt1 | contig 77263 bp, 69 predicted proteins | sample Munlansysbiofilm_FD_192503 | JGI IMG/M metagenome (GOLD analysis project Ga0265295, IMG submission 192503) | Leachate microbial communities from a municipal landfill in Southern Ontario, Canada - Methane capture system biofilm | ecosystem: Engineered > Solid waste > Landfill > Unclassified ... | reverse complement strand
ATCTAACCTTTTAAAAACATCGTGTCAATAATAAAATTTGAGGAACAACCAAAAACAAAACATGACACGTGCCCCAAAAGGAGACGGCTATTTACCTGAACAAAAAATACATGTCAATATAAAAAAACACCACCATAAGGATTTTAGAAGAATATCTGTACTGCTCACCAAAGAGATCAGTGCGATTAACTGCTCAATTTTTGGGTGGTTTTATCCATTGTGACAGGGCTTCAATGATTTTTTCCGCCTGAGCAACAGATGAGATATTAAATTTTGATTTAACCTGATACTTGCCGCTTCTTTTTTGATACCTGCGGATAGTGAACTTATCGGCACCATACTGTTGGGTTGTTCGGTCAAGATCCCGGTAACGGAATAAGATAGTCGTCCAGGCACCTTTGGAGAGAATCTTCTTATCGATCTCCTGCACAACCAGGACTCCGTCTTCCTCGTAGTTTATTGTTAAATCGTCTGTGTTTTCAGGCATATTATCACCAGGTGGGCTAAAGAGATATCATACAAAAAACAGGTTTATTAAAGTAGTCGGATGAATCAGGAAAAGCAAGAGGTGCTCCAGAGCCGGCACAAGGGCAAAGTTACTGTTCAAATTCGTATTTGATATCGCCGCTGTTATGCAGAGCCCCTGTTTCAGTGAGCAGGAAAAAGCCGTTCCCCAAGGTGTATCTGGTGTTGAAAGTGGCGGCTTCAGCAGCCAGATCTTTACCGTAACTCACATAAAAATTTGGCGTCAGCCAGCTGCCAAACACTAATGAAAAGGAATCCGAGGTATCGCTTGGTTCAAACTTGATGACATCGATCATTGCCAACTCTTTTATACTTTGCAGATACGGAACAAGTCCACCTATACCTATGGTGTCAGCGAGTGTTCCCGCCATACCGAGCTCCTGTCGCGTTTCGCCGCCGATCGCCGTACTCTCAAGTAAACTGGTAATAATTGTCGACTGCTCCAGTGCCGGGGTAGAGTAGAAGTTTATATTCGGCTTTTGCAGGAAACCATCAATAATAACTCCTACAGTTGTCTTTTGGTTTTTTCTCTCACTGCGCAACTCAATACCAGGGTTGGTCAAAGAGCCTCCGGAAAAAATGAGTCGGCCAAGATCGATTTTCAAGCGTCTGCCGTAGAGGGTGAAGGAACCATCCCGTACACTTAACATGCCGTTGCCGGTCTGGGGTCGGCCCGGTTGTTTTTGAACGGTCAGCTTTCCATCTATATATCCTCGCAAACCATGGGCATTTATCAGTACCTCGTTACCGGTGAGGACGGTCATGTCAAAGAAGATCGGCCATGAAGAGGTGCTCTCATCATTTTCCTCGGCATCGATGACTACCACATCTGCCGAAGGGGCGAGACCCTGGTCAAAGTCGATTGAGGTGATGTCGGCGTGCGGAACGGTAACTGTGCCACCCACTTCAATTTGGCGGTGGTCGAATGTTAAAAGAATATCCGGGCTGATGACAAGGTCAAGTCCCGGGATGCGTGCAGCCTGGAACGTTTCACCGGTAAGCCGGAGGGTATAGAGATCGGCGGTTGACTGGTCAAACGGGATCTCACTCTCTGCTTTTATAATGCCCGCACCGGAGCGGGCTGTTGCCAGGAGATGCAGGAGACGGCCGTCACCCGTCACACTGAGTGTTAGTGGTGAGAGGGTGATCCCGAGTGGTGGGATCTCCGCCTGACCGTTTTGGAGTTCGAGTTGACCTTGAACAACAGGCGCCAACAGCGTACCGCTGGCAGTTAATTTTCCCTGAATGTTTCCCGATGGGAGTACTTTTCGGTTCGTCAGCAGGATGATTGGGCTCAAATCGAGAATGTTAACGTGCACTGAACCGGTCATTTCTGCCTGGAGCAGCTGTGGAAGTGAAAGCTGGTCTGTCCTGCAGGACAGACTTCCCTCAAGCATGCTGTCATCGGTTAACTCGCTGGCAACGGATGCCTGCAAATTATTTTTTTCATAATCTGCCCGGAACACATTTTTCTTCCACTTCACCAAGTGCTGATGGTTATCGGCAAGCGGCAGAGGTAAGCTCATCGCCTGGGTGGTTGCTGTGAGTTGAGCCGCCAGGATCTGCTCCTGGCGGCCGGATATTGCAAGTTCACCGCTGATCGATCCGGAGAGCTGTTCAGTGGTAAAAGGGGGCAGGGTAAAGAGGTTTAACGGTAGTGCAGCTACTTTTCCCTGGAGCTGCCAGGAATTCTCTTTTTTCTGCCAGGAACCTCCGATACACAGGGTGGAAGAGGTGGTGGCAATGCAGAGTGGATCAAGGTCTGCTCTGCTGGTGGACAGTATCGTTTCGGCCGGTTGTCGTTGCTGCCAGTTTCCGTACTGTTGACTTAAAAAACATGCACGGTTTATCGTGCCTTGCCAGCGACCGTCCGTCAGGGTTCCGTCCATGGACAAACCTGCGGAACCCAGGTTTGTCCGGCCTTCCAATACAAGTTGATAGCGTTGAGATGCTCCGGTAAGACGAAGGGATCCGGACGTCATGGAGATGTTGCCAAAGTGCATCTTTTCAGCATGCAGTATGCCATGCACATTGCCATCGTTACTGAAAACCCCTCTGGTCTCCATGGCTATCTTTTGCACTGTAGTTCCATTGATCCCCAGATTGCTCCCCGTCAGTTTGAAGTCGATACCAGGCTTTTCAACACTTCCCGATATCCGTCCGTTGGCGTTTATTCTGCCGCTTGCACCGGGCCAGAGTTCTGCGAGGTTTGATGAGTCAAGGGCCAGGAGCAGGTCAAGGTTGTCAGCGAGATTGCCCTTGATCTGTAACGATGAACCGCCGCTTTGCAGTGTGAAGGCCGGAATGCGTATCTGCTTGTTTTCGAGATGTACCTCCCCGGTTCCAGTTACCTGTTGCTGGCGAACTGTGCCCTGTAATCTGGTTACATGAAGAGATGCCCTGACACCGTGGTCAGTACCTTGCCCGGAGGTTGTGACGGCCACGGTCATGTTGCCGGGCCAGTCTTTATGTAACAGGGCAGGGTTGAGATAGGTGCCGTTCACTTCTGCCTGCCAGGACAGATGAGGGGTCCAGGTTACCTCGCCTTGGGCCGAGAGTTCGGTTTTCTGATGACGAAGGCGCAGGTCTTGTACCTTCAGCCCCTGACTGTTCCCCTGCAATGCAACATTGATCTGACCTGGGTCCTTGAAACCCGGGGGCAGGATCTGTGTGTGCATCTGAACGGTGTACGCATCAAAGGTTCCCCGGCCTGTGACTATCAGTGCGGACAGGGGCTGGTCAGGCCAGGTTGTGTGCAGTGCCCGAGGGGTCAGCAGCGGACAAGTCCCCTGGACCTGCCAGGTGGGGGTCGTGGTCATGAGATCTTTAAGGTGGCCTTTGACCTGGAAAGAAAGGGGATTGTCAAAGGTTCCGGTCATGGTGAGATCGTTGAGTGGGCCGTATATCCGGCCGCGACCGGGCACTGCGGTGTAACCTTCTTGGTGGATGGTGCCGGTGATCTCCATCTCCACCGGATAGTTCAGATGTGTTTGAAGGGTGCCGGTGGCAGCAAGGGTGGCAGTCTTGCTGTCCAGCCTGAGCTGCCGGATGCGTAACAGTTCGTTGTGGTAGGTAAGGGTGGAAAGAGTTACGGTGTTGATGTGCCAGACTTCTTCTCCATCCGAAAAAATATGCACGTTTTCCAGCGTGAGCGCATCGAGTTCAAGCAGGATGGGCAGGGTGAGGGGAGAGAGTAATGTATCTTCATTACTGGTACCAAGCAGGACATGGACATTTGCTGCCCGGATGCTTTTGAGATGAATCCGGCCGGTGAGGAGTTGGGTCGGATCCCAGGAGAGGGTGATCGTATCAATCCGGACAGTGTCAATGCCGTCTGCAAATTGAAGGTTCTGCAGTCGAATGGTTGAAAAGAGAGAACCGGAGACAGAACCAATAGTCAACAGGGGGGCGGTTATGTGGTTGATGACCGGTGTCAGGAACCTTAATCCCTGTGCTGTTCCCAACAGCAGCACACCGGTGACAAGTACAGCAGGTACCAGCAGTACAAGCAGTTTTACGATGCGATACAGCAGAGACCGAATCATACTCACAGGTCAGCCCCCATGGTAAAATGAAGACGCCAGCCACCATCATCGTCAAGTGCCTTTGCGAGATCAAGGCGGACCTGACCGAAGATGCCATTCCAGCGAAGACCAAACCCGGCCCCGGATTTTAAGGAGACATGTGAAAAGGTGTTCATTGCGGCGCCGCTGTCATAAAAAACAGCGCCGCTCCATGCATCAACAAGGGTCCGTTCCAGCTCAACGCTGTAGGTAAGAATATTTTTGCCGCCAAGGTTGTTCCCCTCTGCATCAACCGGGCCGATCTTTTTGTACCCATAGCCTCGCACGCTCTGGTCACCACCGGCATAGTACCGTAATGAGGGCGGTAGTTTTCCGATGTCGTCAACCAGGGTTGTACCGATATCGGCGCGACCGATACAACGCCACTGACTGGAAAAGGAGTAAATGCCCTTGGCGCGAAGTGATGCCTGCAGAAAGGATGTGTTAGCCAGAAGAGTGTCCTCGCTCCCCAGCACAGAGGCGGACAGACGCAGTCCTTTTTTTGTGGCTATTCGATCATCTGTCCAGAAGACACTGCCTTTGATGCCGGGTATGAGCAGGGTGGCATGGTCATCTTGATGGCCGACACTGTACTGTTCGTCAAGAAATTGTACATACGTGGAGAATTCACCCCATTCCCGGTACTGATCATGGCTGATCGTTGTGTTGAACGTTTTTGTATCGATGCTGTTGAACTCTTCGGTTGCATATCCGGCAGCCAGGGCCACTCTGTCTTTTTTGGCATCGCCGATGGGAATGATATAGGTGCTGCCGAGACTGTTTTTTCGTTCCGAGGGTTGCAGTTGAACGTCCAGCTGGTGTCCGAGTTGATTAATATAGCGGTTTGTGTAGGTCAGGGTTCCCCGGGTGCCGGTATCGGTCCCGTATCCCAGGCCGATGCCGTACTTGTGAGCAGGGTTTGGGGTCAGGGCAACCGTCACCGGAACGCGATCAGCCGGGGATTGTTCAAGGTCATAATGCAGGTCAACGGTTTTGAAGTAATCGGTGTTAAACAGTGCCTGTCGCAACCGTGTCAGTGATTTGGGAGAAAAAGGATCACCAGTGCGCACCTGGGTTACTTTACGAAGCAGATTGTGATCAATAAGGTCAGTGTCAAAGGTAAGCGGACCATACCGGTACTGCGGGCCGGTGTCGAGTTGCAGATGGATAGCGGCACTGTGCGTTTTGGTGCGGACAGCGACTCTGCTGTGCCGGAAGCGGGCCTGTTGATACCCCTGGTCCAATGCCTGGCCGACCAGGACATCCTTGCCTTCTTCATAGATCCGGTGATCGAGCCGATTGCCGGACTGCAGTGGAAACAGTGTCACTGCCTTGTGCAGGACCTTGTCTTCCTTGCCCTGGCCGACAACGGTGATATCAACTTCGGTCACGATGATTGGTGCACCGGGGTCAACGGCCATGGCAACATGATGCACATCGCCGGTCATCCGATGGGTGAGGTTGATTTCCGGAGTGTAGTAGCCAAAGGGTTCCAGAGCTTTTTTGGTCTCTTTTTCCGCCCTGCTGTACAGTTCGTTGAAAACGGCCGTTGACAGGGGGGCATTACCGGTCATCCTGGTCAGGGAAAGGTGACTTTGAATGTTGCCACGCTGTTGTTCTGTCAGCTGGCCGGAGATTTCCACGATAACAGGAGCTTCAGCTCCGACGGCTGCGGATGGGGTAATGATCAGAGCTGCTGCTGTTACACCCCCAAGGGTTCTGATGGATAAAGCAATGCTCGTGCCTGGAGGAGTATGGTGAAGCCTGGACCTGATATGTTTTGCTGCCCGACGAAGAACGGATGGAAGCAGGACGGAAACCAACAGAAAGATGAGCATGCCGGAGTCTCTTAAACAACCGCGTTAGGGAAGGCATGACACGAGAAAATATATGCCATACACGCTGATTGATGGTGACTGTAATACAGCGGGCTATTTTTGGGAAGAGCAGTTTTGGGGGGAGGATGCAGCCCCCTTCCTGCAGATTTGCAGGAAGGGGAGAAGGGTGATGTTACTGTTTGGTGAAGATGAGGCGGTTGTCCAGGCTCTGGTCAATGAGGATGTGGTCACCTTCGTTGAAGCGGCCCTCGAGTATTTCAAGAGCAAGCGGGTCCTCAATATGCCGCTGGATCGCACGTTTCAGCGGTCGGGCGCCAAAGGCCGGATCATAGCCGGTGTTGACAAGAAACTGTTTTGCCTCTTTGGTCAAGGTGACCTTGAACTTGCGATCAGCCAGCCGTTTTCTCATCCGCTTGATTTGAATATCCACGATGGCGAACAGGTTGTCACGGGTCAGGCTGTGGAAGGTGATGATCTCATCAATTCGATTAAGAAATTCGGGTTTGAATTGACGATGCAGGAGATCATCGATCTGCCGATGCATGGTCTCCGGATCTGTTTGTGCCATTTCCATGATAATATGGCTGCCGAGGTTCGAGGTCATGATGAGGATGGTGTTCTTGAAGTCCACTGTCCGTCCCTTGCCGTCGGTCATTCGCCCGTCGTCAAGCACCTGCAGGAGAACGTTGAACACATCAGGATGCGCTTTCTCAATCTCGTCGAGCAGAATAACTGCATAGGGCCGGCGACGAACCGCTTCCGTCAGCATGCCGCCCTCGTCATAACCGACATAGCCGGGAGGCGCTCCAATCAGCCGTGCGACGGAGTGCTTCTCCATGTATTCGGACATGTCGATGCGAATCATGGCGTGCTCCGAGTCAAAAAGAAAATCCGCCAGGCTGCGTGCCAGCTCAGTCTTGCCGACACCGGTGGGGCCGAGAAAGATGAAACTTCCGAGCGGTCGATCCGGATCCTGGAGTCCGGCGCGCGCCCGTCGCACTGCATTGGCCACCGCGCCGATAGCTTCACGCTGACCGATCACCCGCTCGCCGAGTACGGCTTCAGCCTGGACCAGTTTTTCCTTTTCGCCTTCAAGCAGTCTGTCCACCGGAATACCGGTCCATTTGGCAACAACGGTTGCCACATCTTCAGCCGATACCTCCTCTTTGAGCATCTGGTGCTGCTGTTGGATCTCACCCAGTCGGGCATTGGCAGCTTCAAGTTCTTTGTGCAACTGTACAATCCGGCCATAACGGATTTCAGCAACCTTGCTGAGTTCGCCGGCCCGTTCAGCCCGCTGCTCCTCCATATGTGCCTGGTCAATCTGTGCCTTGATATCACGAATGGACTGGATGATATCTTTTTCCAGGGTCCACTGCCCTTTCATCGCTTTGAGGGAGTCGTCAAGATTGGCAAGCTCTTCACGAACTTTTGCCAGCTGTTCACTGGAAGCAGGGTCCTTTTCTTTTTTAAGGGCCTCCTGTTCGATTTCGAGTTTGATTTTTTTTCGTTCCAGCTGATCGATCTCGGTGGGCATGGAGTCGATTTCAATCCGCAGCCGTGAGGCTGCCTCATCGATCAGATCAATGGCCTTGTCCGGCAGAAAACGGTCGGTAATATATCGGCTGGAAAGTGTAACAGCAGCCACAGTCGCTGCATCCTGGATACGAACACCATGATGCACCTCATATTTTTCCTTGATACCGCGCAGGATGGCGATGGTGTCTTCTTCGCTTGGTTCCTGCACAAGAACCGGTTGAAAGCGACGTTCAAGGGCCGCGTCTTTTTCGATGTACTTCCGATACTCATCCAGGGTCGTTGCACCGACGCAGTGCAGCTCACCACGGGCCAGGGCAGGCTTCAGCATGTTGGAGGCATCCATCGAGCCTTCAGCTGCTCCGGCACCGACCAGGGTGTGGATTTCGTCAATAAACAAGATGATTTCACCGGCGCGACTCTCCACCTCTTTGAGAACAGCCTTGAGTCGATCTTCAAATTCTCCGCGGTACTTGGCACCGGCGAGGAGTGAACCGAGATCAAGGACTATCACCTGTTTGCCGTGCAGTGTTGAGGGAACGTCACCGTTGACAATACGCTGTGCCAGCCCCTCGACAATGGCGGTTTTACCTACACCCGGTTCGCCGATAAGAACGGGATTGTTTTTGGTGCGCCGGGAAAGAACCTGTATAATCCGGCGAATCTCCTCGTCCCGCCCGATGACCGGATCGAGTTTGCCCATCCGGGCAACATCGGTGAGGTTGCGGGCATACTTTTCCAGGGCCTGGTACTTGTCTTCCGGATAGGGATCGGTAACGCGCTGGCTGCCGCGTATAGCCATCAGCGCTTGCAGAAACCCCTTACTGTCGATGCCCAGTCGATTCAGCATGACAGCAGCTTTTAAAGAGCTGTCTGCAAGGATGGTCAAAAACAGGTGTTCCTGACTGACATATTCATCTTGCATGTTGGCAGCGGTTTTGAACGCCTGTTCAAGCAGATTTCTGAAAGCATTCGAGGCATAGGTCTGTCCGGCTCCTGATCCGCTCACCTTGGGAAGCCCGTTGATCAGCGCATTGGTTTCCTTGAGAACAAGACTTGGAGTAACGCCCATTTTTTGCAGAACCGGTACCACCACCCCTTCAGGCTGTTCAAGGATGGCCTTAACCAGGTGCTCAGGCTGTAATTCCTGATTGTTGGCGGCTTGTGCAAGCTGCTGGGCAGCCTGGATGGCCTCCTGTGATTTGAGGGTAAATTTGTCAAGTTGCATATCTTCTCTCCTTTCCTGTTTTTTTTATTGAAAAACAGATGGTTAATTCGTTTGAACATGAAAGACGATAAGGATAAAGCCTGACGTGTCAAGATTTTGACCCATGACTGCAGGGGTTTTTTGCAGGCATAAAAAAAGGCCCCTGTGTCGCATGCGACGCAGGGGCCTTTTCTCGAGCGCGATGAACAATCAGCCGCAAGAGCCTCCACAGGACCCAACACTGCAGCTGCCACCACCCAGCGGGTTGGTGGCGGTGATGGAAAATCCGGACCGGTATCCGGCTTCAATGAAATCAACTTTGACGGCTCCGCACCGTTCCAGCAGATCATTGTCAACCAGAAACTTCAAGCCGCTATCCTCGTACACTTTGTCGCTATCCTTTGGCTCATCCAGAGCCAACCCAAGAGATGGGCCACTTCAGCCACCCTGCATCAGTGCGATGCGAATTGCAGAACTGATGTTGTTCTGCTCCAGATAAGCTTTCAGATTGTTGACAGCAAGGGCTGTTACTTCAAACATTCCGCCTCCTTAAAAGTGAAAAGCTCCTTTTGTCGGTCAAAAGGAGAGATGTTATGATGTCTGGCAAAATAAGGCCCATTCAGGATTACGTCAACCATTGAACCAGAGGGAAAATGATGTCTGACTGAAAAATAACCGGCACGCTGTGGAAGTACTGATATAAAGTTGTCTGACAAGCGCAATAATAACGCAGGTAAAGAGCAGTGCCAACAGTTGATACGGTTTGAAAAGTGGAGTAAAATACAACATTTTTAATGCAATGACTGTCAAGGGAATAGATATTTTTTACAGTTCTTTGTCATTTGGATTGAAGAATAGAGATATTTTTTTATACATGGGGACATTATGCGAAAAAAATTGCTTATTTCCACCGGCGGCGGCGATGCACCAGGGTTGAATGCCGTTATCTTTGCCGTGGTTACTTCAGCAACGAGGAAGGGATGGGAAGTGTACGGCAGCCGGGCAGGATACGGCGGACTTCTCGACCGGGATGATCTTGTTCGACTCATCCCCGAAGATGTGGAAGGTATTCTTTCACAGGGGGGGACCATTCTTGGTTCCACGAATAAGGGGAATCCCTTTTGTAAGCCAGTGGAAAATCTGGCCGGTGAGATTCAAATTGTTGATATCTCAGATAAGATTTTAGATAATTTCAACCGGATGGGCTTTTTTTGCCATATTGCCGTTGGAGGTGACGGCAGTTTGGATATTGCCCACCGCTTTGCTCAAAAAGGCATGCCGGTCATCGGTGTACCCAAGACGATTGATAATGATCTGGAGGCAACGGATCGAACCTTTGGTTTTGATACTGCTGTGTCCACTGCCACTGATGCCCTTGATAAACTGCATTCAACGGCCAAGTCGCATGATCGGGTCATGGTGGTTGAGGTTATGGGACGGGACTCCGGCTGGATTGCACTGTACTCGGGTATTTCCGGTGGAGCTGATATAATTCTCATTCCGGAAATACCTTTCAAGATTGAATCTATCTATGCCAAAATCAGTGATAATGAGCTCCATAACAAGCACTACTCGATTGTCGTCGTGGCGGAAGGAGCCCGCGCTGAGGATGGGGAGGTTATCAGCAAAGGGCAGGGGGAAATGGGGCGTTCGGAGGTGATTCTCGGTGGTGTGGGTGAGTGGGTTGCTGACCAGATTCGTCAGCGGCTGAAGAAGGATACCCGTTCCCTTGTGCTGGGACATTTGCAACGCGGTGGCTCACCCACAACATTTGACCGGTTGCTGGCCCTTCGTTTCGGCACAGCAGCAGTGCGTTTGGCTGAGCAGGGTGTCTTTGATCACATGGTGGCCTTGGCCTCGTCCACCATGACCGCAGTGCCTATTGCTGAAGCTATTCGACATCGGAAGAAAGTGGATCTGGAAAGCGATAAGGTACGCACAGCTCGCGATATCGGTATCTGTCTGGGCGATTAACCTTTTTCAGAGTGTTTGCCATGCGTACTGCCGAACGGCTGTCAATCATGTACGATCGTCTGTTATCGGAGTTCGGGCCACAGCACTGGTGGCCTGCGGACTCGGCACTGGAGGTGGCGGTCGGCGCTATCCTCACGCAAAATACCAGTTGGAGCAATGTTGAACGAGCGATTGCCAATCTGAAAACTGCCGGTCTGATGTCCCTGGAGGCTTTATCGTCACTGCCCACCGGGTTGTTGGCCGAGTATATCCGTCCCAGCGGCTACTATAACGTTAAAGCCGGTCGGCTGCATAATCTGCTGGCCTTGATCAATGAGCACCATAACGGCAGTCTTGACGACTTTCTTGATCAGCCGCTGCCTCTGCTTCGCACAGAACTTCTCTCGGTCAAAGGTATCGGCAGGGAGACCGCTGATACCATACTGCTGTATGCCGCGTATCTTCCCATCTTTGTGGTTGACGCCTATACTCACCGTATTCTGGTGCGTCATGAAGTCGTTGATCCTGAGTATGATTACGAAAGTATACAGGAGTTGTTCATGGATCATCTGCCCAATGATCCTGCCCTGTTTAATGAATACCATGCCCTGTTGGTGTGTGCAGGGAAGAAGTACTGCAAAAAAAGTAAACCCGATTGCAGCGCCTGTCCCCTGGAAGGGGTCTGACTGGTATGTTATTGCGGTCTTTTTTCGTGAGACGGTGATTCCGGCATTACCGGCATCTGTTGTCGACTGTGCCAGAGCAGTTTGCGACAGATGCCGCGGATCATACTGGCCTCCTTCTTCTTAAGATGTATGCGGCCAAGAAGTTGCCGGATGTTGCGCATCCAGTAGGCCCGGTTGGTATCCTGGAGGAAGGTGATTTCGTTCAGGGCTTCCTTGATATGACTGTACATGCCTTCCATATCAAAGGAGTTGGCAAATTCTGATTTGGGGATTGCTGCAAAGGGGTGGCTGTGCACGGTGGAATAGAGTTCATAGCAATGGATCGCCACTGCTTGAGCCAGATTCAAAGAAGAAAAATCAGCGGTGGGGATTGTGGATGCAAACTGACAGAAATCCAGGTCTTCGTTGCTTAATCCCGTGCTTTCAGGGCCAAACATGAGTGCAATGCGGTTGTCGGCCAGAAAAGGCGCAACCTCTGCCATGACTTCACGCGGTGTCTGATCCGGGAGGCGTTGTCGTCCCTGTCGCGCGGTGGTGCCGACGACCAGATGAAACGGGGCGACTGCCTGGCCTGTTGTGGCGTAGGTGTGCATCCTCCGGATAAGATGTGCGGCCTTATGGGTTGCCATTTTGAGCATGCGTTCCTGGTCGAACAGTTCATTGCTGACCACGATCAGCTCTGTTATGCCGAAGTTAGACGCAATTCGAGCAGATGCTCCTATGTTTTCCGGGTATTTCGGTTCAACGAGGATGATCGCAATCTGTCGGAGGCGATCCGTTGATATCTGTCGTTTCACACTCAGGTAAGGACGATTAAATCAGTGATCTGTTGACTGTTCCAGCTCCAGAGGTTTTTTTGAAGATTTCTCAGTCCCCGAGCCGGTGGTGGTCATGCGTTTGAAAAACGGGATAATGCCGCGCTCCGCCCGTTTGATTTCCTCTTCAGCTTCTTTCACCGTAATCTGCCAGGCCGGAGCAAATCCCGGTGACTTTTCAAACATGATCTCAATTGCTTTCTGATAGACCTGGACTTGGCGCAGTTCCTGTCGACCGGGTTTCTGGTTGAGCACCTGAACCATGTTGCGCAGGTTGTCCCGTTCCTGTTTGACTTTGCTCATCTCCTCTTTGCGCCGTTCATTTTCAGCAGAATCGATCTCCAGTTTGGTGTGGAGATGTTCACGGAGTTTCTTGAGGTTGCCGTTGAGCTCTCTGGCTTTGAACCAGCCGCGGATCCAGAGAATGATGGCGATAAACAGACCGATGGTTAATCCGCGTAAGAAGGGATTCGTTAAAATACTCGAAAGCCAGCTGCTGTTTTCCATGGTGGTATCCTTTGGAAAAATTGGGTGGAACCTCTCTGCTGGTTCCAACATTTATGCATTGCTCATGCTGATTAAAGTATGTCTTCTATTTGATATGTCGCTGTTCGTCAAGAAAAACCAGGGAGGTCTCTCTGGCGTATTCCTCCGCCGGGTGCATGATCCGCCCAGCAGGTATCAGTCGGTTGCCGGCGAGAAAGAAAGCTGTTTGTCAAGAAGGTCAACACGATCAAGACGAACGTGCACCCGATCGCCCAGTTGATAGATCTGATGCCTGTTTTCTCCAATCAACCGGTAGCGGCGACTGTCATAAAGATAGTAATCATCGGTCATGCTCGACAGCGGGATCATGCCGCTGATAAAGGAATCATCGAGCATGATGTACAGACCTGACGCACTGACACCGGAGATGATACCGGTAAAAACATTTCCGACCTGGTCCAGCAGATACAGCGCTGAGCAGCGGGCGTGGATGTTGCGTTCGACATCAATGGCTTTGCGTTCACACTGCGAGAGATGCGTACCTGCTTCGACAAGATCGGTTTTTTGTTGAGGTGTGAGTGGTTGTTCCGCCGTTCCGGTGAGGAGAGCCTGAAGAACCCGGTGAGCTATCAGGTCCGGATAGCGGCGGATCGGTGAGGTGAAGTGGAGGTAGTAGGGGGCGGCAAGACCGAAGTGGCCAGTGTTTTCCGGAGAATACCGGGCCTGCTGCAGGGTGCGAAGCAACAGACTGTTGACAATGTACTCACTCGGTGAGTGTTTGGCCTGAGCTATGATCTGTGCAAACCAGCTCGGTCCCATGGCTGAGCGTGGTGTGTGGATGCCCAAAGCGTGCGCGGCATCGGTAAAGGTCTCCAGCTTGGCGGGATCCGGTGGTTCATGAATACGATAGAGCACCGGCAACTTTGCTTTACTCAGGCTTTCAGCCACCGCCTCATTGGCTGCCAGCATAAAGGCTTCAATCAGCAGGTGGGCTTCGTACCGTTCAGCCTGGCTGATATTGACCACCCTGTCGCCTTGCAGGCTGATCACCGGCTCCGGCAGATTGAAATCAAGGCTGCCGCGCCGGGCCCGATGGTTGTTCAGGAGTGCGGCCAGGTGGTTGGCCTGTTCCAGCATCGGCACCAGCTCTGCATGAGCGGAGCGGACCTCTTGATCGTGATCTGAGAGAATCTGATTGACTGTGGTGTATGTCAGGCGTTTTTTACTGCGGATCAGGCTCTTGTGATAGCGCTCAGCCATTCGTTGGCCGGTGTTATCGAATTCCAGAACAGCGGTAAAGGCAGGACGATCGGTATCAGGCATCAGGCTGCAGAGATCGTTGGATAACCGCTCAGGTAACATCGGCAACACCCGGTCCGGGAGATAGATGCTGGTGCCGCGAAGATAGGCTTCCTGATCAATGGAAGATCCGGGCTGAACGTAAAAACCGACATCGGCAATGGACACATAAAGGACAAACCCATCCTTCCGGCGCTCCACACAGATGGCATCATCAAAGTCCCGGGCATCCTCACCGTCAATGGTCACATGGAGCACGTGACGCAGGTCAATACGGTCGCCCTGGGCCTGGGTGACGGGGAGTAAACGGGAAGCCTCCTCTTCAGCCGCGACCGGAAACTGCTCGTGCAGGGAAAACTGCTGTATTGCCATGCGAATCTGCACACCGGCCTGGCGCGGATCGCCAAGGACTTCGGTGACCCGGCCGGTTGGGCCCTGTTGCTGAGAACCGTAGTGAGTGATTTCCGCCACCACGGCCATGCCATCCTGGGCGTCAAGATTTTCGCCCTGAGGAATAAAAAGAGCGTAGGGGAGGCGACTGTCATCCGGAAGGACCTGACCACCGACTGCTGTCAGATTGTACACACCGCATATCCGGGTGACAGCCCGGTGCATTATCCTGAGCACACGACCTTCCCTTCGGCCCCTTGACGTGCTGCCGATGATGGCTATCAGGACCGTGTCACCGGGACCGGCGGTGTTGAGGTTCTGCTGAGCGATGTACACATCTTTGCCGCCTTTAATCTGCTCACCTTCAGGGGTAACAAATCCGAAACCTTTACTGGTCAGGTCAAGGGTACCCTGCAGCTGTTCAGGTTTATCAGCTGCGGTAAAGAGTTTTCCTTTTTTAAGAAGGGTACCTGCTGCGAGCATCTGTCCCAGTGTTTTACGGAGTAAAGATGACTGTGTATGGTGCAGATACAGAGCGTTTGCGATCTCGTCCGCTGTCAGTGGTTTCTCCTGCCCTGTCAGTAATGTGAGGATGGATGCCTGCAGGTGGTCGTGATCTTTACCACGAGGGCCGGATGGCCTGCGTTTTTTGTAAATCGGTCTTGATCGTCTGCGGCTAGGGAAAATTTTTTTCGCCATCTCTTTTTGTTTTCCGTTTGATGAGTATCTTTAAGTTTTCGTTGATATAATTTGCTTTGTTCGCTTGAAGCTCTCTGTTAAAGTGTACTTTTATTTAATGAAACTGCCGTGAACATACACCATTTGGACTGGAAAAAAAGAAAAAGCCATGAGCGCTGACATCATAAGCAATGCAATACGTTAAGTTTGATCTCAAAGCATATCGCCAGACCATGTACCCTTTCATCGGTGACCGACCGGAAGCAAAGGTGTTCTGGGATGCCCTGGATTTTGCTGTTGATGCGCACGGTGAACAGTGGCGGCGCTCCGGCGACCCGTACATTATGCACCCGTGTTCAGTGGCTCGGATTTTGGCCGAAGAGTTGGATATCCGCAATCCGGAAATTCTGGCGGCAGCCTTGCTGCATGATACGCTCGAAGATGTTGAGGAGGTTACCAGTGAGCTGATTCGTCAAAAATTCGGGGCAAACGTCGAGGCGATCGTTGAAGGGTGTACCAAGGTAACCCACTACAGCGGTGACCGGCAGAGTTTCAAAAAGCTGGTTCACCGGAAGATCTTCTCCGGAGCGGCCGCCAAACTGGAGGTGATGATCGTCAAACTGGCCGATCGTCTGCACAATCTCCGCACCCTCTCCAGCATGCCGAGGCACAAGCGGCAGAAGATTGCCGACGAAACCCTGGACATCTATGCTCCCCTGGCAAATATCCTCGGTTTGTTCGGCATTAAACGTGAGCTGTACAATCTGGCGCTGGCCTTCAAATTTCCTCGACAGGGGAATCGGTTGCAATTGCATATCAACAGTTTACGAGACAATCCCGAATCTTTGCAGATTGTCGCCAATGTCCAGGCAGCGATTGACCGGCAAGGGGTGCAGGGCAAGGTCTCCCTGCGGACCAAAGGATTATGGGCGTATTATGACATCCGCAATCGCATTCTGATTAAAGAGATTGAAAGCCCGCAGGAGATGTTGATTTTAATGGAAACCAGGTTGGGCTGTTACCAGGCACTGGGGATTTTAAATCAGCTGTATCCGCCGACACCCCGAACAATCCGCGATTTTATTGCCAGTCCCAAGCCTACGGGGTACCAGGGGCTCCATGCCCGGCCTAATATCGCCGGTCGAACATATCTGTTTAAAATCAGAACAGAGGAGATGGCCAGGAGAGCCCAGCGGGGCATGGTGCGCGACTGGGGGAAAGACAACAAGGCCAGCAGCAAGTTTTTCCAGGAAATTCAGGAGATGTTCGATATCCTCGGCAGTGACGATTCGGTCAGCTACCGGGATATGATTGCTGCCAGTGGCCGAAAGGAGATTTATACCTACACACCCCAGGGCGATTTGATTTGTCTGCCGGTTAATTCCATTGTTCTTGATTTTGCTTTCCGGGTCCACACGGCCATCGGGCACAGTTGTATCGGCGCTATGATCGGTCAGAAAAGGGTCGGATTGGATTACCAGCTGCGTGATGGGCAGGTGATTAAAATTATCAGGCAGGAAGAGCAAGTATACTTTGATCCTGCTTTGCAGAAACTCTGTCAGACACCAAAGGCCAGGGCAGAGTTGTCCAAGACGTTTCGAGTGCGGCGTGTAACCGTATCACGTCAGATAGGTATATCCTTACTTTCCCAGGAGTTACGGCGATATGGCGTTCCCTTTGAAGTGGTGGAAAAAGAGGAGATGGCCGATGTCCTGACCTATTTTGATATCGAATCCATGGATGATCTGTTCCTGACACTGGGTGAGGGTAGGGTACGATTGCGCGAGCTGATCTACGAGATCCGTAATGGCCTTTATGCCGGCCGGCCAACGCTGTATCAGCCGACCGGTGCGTTTAACCGGGTGGATCTGGCAACCCTGGACCCGGTGGTTATCAAATTTTCAGCCTGCTGCAAACCCGGTCCACTGGATAAGGGAGTGATTGCGCTGCTGAGTCCACGGGGTCTTTCGCTACACCGTAAGGATTGCATTCAATTGCAGAAGATCCATTTTCAGCGGGAAGATGCGGTGGAGATACGCTGGAAGTTGAAAGGCACGCGGATCATTAAGAATCAGCGCATTATTGTCATGCGGGCAACCCGTAACCGGTTGCTGATGATGCTGTCGGTGGCGCCTGAAGAGATGAAAATTGTTGATGTCCTGCACCTTGGCAGGAGAGCGAATCTGGAAGGTGATTGGGAGATCCATTTTCAGGTTGCTGATCTGTATGGCCTGAAAAAAGTCGATCGTCATTTCTCTCGTTCAGGGTTGCGGTATGAGTTTGAGTTCGAACAGTGACCCGCACGTACCTGCATCGACGGTAAACCGGTTTCCCGGCGTTCATATCATGGACAGGTAGCTGGAAAGATGAAGAAAGTACATGTGCTGTGAGTACAGATTGTGGCTGATCCCTTAAGGTACGGTCTGGGTATGCATGAGCAGCATCCCGTCACCCAGGAGCTTGTGTGAAGGAGGCCGGCGAGGGCGAGGTTTGCAGCGCAGCTATACACCGGTTGCTGAGGTGATCAACCATTTGGGCTGAGGCCGGCAGTGGTCGATAAGACGATGCAACTGAGTTTGGAAAATCTTTCGGCTGAGTTCTCTGGCCCCAAAGCGTAGAAGATGCTCTGTGGTCATCTGGCAGTCGATCATGGCGATACCCGTGAGCAGGGCATGTTGTACCAGGTACGCCAGCGCCACCTTGGAGGCATCTGGAATCCGGGTAAACATTGATTCACCAAAAAATACCCGGTCCAGACAAACGCCGTAAAGGCCACCGGCCAGTTGGCCTTTATGCCGGCATTCGATCGAATGGGCAAAACCGAGTTCATGGAGTCGGTTGTAGGCCTCCTGTATTTCCGGGGTGATCCAGGTGCCCTGATCGAGTCGGGCAGGGGAGGTGGCACAGCCGTCAACAACCTCGGCAAAAGCTGTATCTGCAGACACGGTAAATATGCCGGACCGAATTGTGCGCCGCAATCTTTTAGGAAGGTGAAATTCCTCAGGGAACAGGACGAGACGCGGGGCCGGTGACCACCACAGGATCGGGTCACCTTGAGAAAACCAGGGGAAAATACCCTGACTGTAGGCCGTCAGCAGGCGGATCGGTTCAAGATCGCCGCCAACGGCAAGCAGGCCGTCCGGTTCGGCAAGATCAGGTGATGGAAAGACAGGTTCGTCGATCAGTCGAAAAACTGGCATCTGGTGTCAGGCGAAGTGGAGGTTACAGGAATGATCCGGCATTTTACTGTACCAGCTGAAAAAACCCAAGATAAAGCCCTGTCATGTGCACTGCAAGCAGAGAACGACGGGTCAGTAGCGGCCGGATCAGTGCGGGTCGTGTCAGGGGCATGGTTCGTTTCCTGGGAGTGCATTGACTTGTTGTGTGGAGTGCGGCACGGTCTTTGCGGTAACCAGATGTTAACATGTGATTTTTTACTTGGTGGCACAGTCAGTCGCCCTTAAAATCGGTAAAGTTGTCGAAATAATAGTCCAGGTTGGTTTATTACAATCATGTATCTCGAACATTTTCATCTCAGTTACGAGCCGTTCTCCGCTAATCCCGATCCTGATCTCTTTTTTTCCGGTGCCAGACGAGAGGAGATATGCCAATCATTGATTCTTGATATCCTGGCCGACAAGAGACTCGTGAAAGTAATCGGGCGAGCAGGTTCCGGGAAAACGACGCTCTGCCAAATGGTTGTCGATCGATTGCCGTCCGAGTATCAGGTGATCATGCTGCAGGCTCCATTGGATTCTTTCGACGATCTGATAAAAGAGATGTGCCTTGAACTGGGCATGGATCCAAGGGGGCGGCAGGCTGCTGATTATCTGGAGGTACTTCCACGGTTGCTCGAACGGCGGCTGGCTGAACATATCAGGCTTGTGCTGATCATTGATGGTGCAGAAAAGCTCTACCTCGCCACACTGGAGCGGCTGCTTCAGTTTATCAGCGATAATTCTGAAGACTTTGGCTGGACAACGCTGCTGGTCGGAAACCCTGGTTTGGATGCACACCTGGATCAGCTGTCGGTCTTTTGTAACAGTGTTGATATCCATACCGGATATGCTCTTGATGAGCTGACGGCCAGTGAAACCCGACAGTATCTCTATTTCTGTCTCCAGACCGCCGGAATGCCGCGAGAGCAGATTGAAGAACTGTTTGATGAAGAGAAGATGGACCGCATCATAGCAACCGCCCGTGGTAACATCGGTATGATCAACACCCTGGCCAAAGAGGTTTTGCACGCCTCCTGTCAGCATCAGGCCGTTGTTGATCAGCCTGTTGCCGCTGAACCGGTGCTTGCGGAAGAGGAGGAAGATGTACCCCGTTGGGAAGAAAAGATCCATGAGCTATGGGAATTTTTGTCGGTACATGATCTTTGGGAACTGCTGTCTGCCAACAGAATGTTTACAGCTGTTCTGATTGGGGTGCCGGTGACCTTTCTGGTCATCGGCGTGTTCCTCTGGATCGGTGATCGCGATCAGGAGCCGGCCTCTCCTGTGGTGATGGATCAGCAGACTCCTGCCCTTTTTCCCGGGAAGACGACGCCGAATGAACCTGACCGGTCTTTGGCTGCTGAACTGTCCTCATCTGCAACCGGGAAAGAAAATGACGGCGCCATATCAGAGACGCAGGCAGGCAGGGACGGTGAGCAGCTGTATCGGGAACGGCTCGGGGCCAGTGCCAGTTGGCTGACGGGGATGCATAAAGGAAAGTATACCATTCAACTGTTGACAGTGTCTGCCGAGACGGCGCAGACGGTCGTTGGCGATACGCTGCAGCAGGATGCATTTTATTCTATCCTCAACCAGCTGTATGTTTTTCGTAAAAGAACCAATCCGCTCACCATCTTTGTGTATCACGGGCTGTACGACAGTTTAGATGATGCCCGGGAAGCACGGAACAACATGCCGGTTTATCTTCGCAAACATCATCCCTATCCGCTGGCTGTAGACGATGTCCTCAACACCCTGGTCAACTAGCAAACGCCGTTTCTGCCGGACTGATGGGTAACTGCTTATCCATTTTATCATAGTGTAATCCCATGGCCTTCCATATAGTTCTTGCAAATCCCCGCGGTTTTTGTGCCGGTGTCAATCGAGCGATCACTATTGTCAACCAGGCTCTGGAACGTTACAGGCCGCCTGTTTATGTCCTTCACGAAATCGTTCATAACAGACATGTTATTGAGGAGCTGCGGCAAAAGGGTGCGATTTTTGTCGAAGAGCTGGAAGAGGTCCCTCGCGGTGCAGTCACTATCTTTAGTGCCCATGGTGTTTCCCGGGCGGTTGAAAAGCGAGCGCATGAGCTGGGGTTGCGGACTATTGATGCTACGTGCCCATTGGTCTCCAAGGTACACCGGAGGATGATACGACTTCAGAAAGACGGATTTGATGTGCTGGTGATCGGGCACAAGGGGCATCCTGAGGTCGAGGGGACCTGCGGCCAGGCCACCGGACCGGTCCATGTGCTGTCCAGCCCGGAGGAGATTACCTCTCTTAAGGTGAGAGATCCTGCCAGGATCGGCTATGTCACCCAAACAACACTGAGTGTTGACGATACCGCTGAACTGCTGAAGACGCTCCGTTCTCACTTCCCGCTCATATCTGAGCCTGAACGAACAGATATCTGTTATGCCACAACCAACCGGCAGGCTGTGGTCAGGCAGTTGGCCAGAGCCGTTGATCTGGTGCTGATTGTCGGTTCAAAAAACAGCTCTAATTCCAACCGGTTGCGAGAGGTGGCCGAACTGCAGAAAACTCCGGCATTTCTGATCGATGATGCGGATGAAATCAACATGCAGTGGTTTGCAAATGTGGAACGGGTCGGTATCAGTGCCGGAGCCTCTGCTCCGGAACATCTGGTGGTGGAGGTTGTGCAACGGCTCCAGCAATACGGGGCCGGCGTCATCGAGGAGATGGAGGGAGAAGAGGAGCATACCAGCTTTCTTGTCCCTGCGCTGCGGGTGTAACGGTTTTCTGTTGTGAAAGATTGGTGCCGGAAGTGACCTTACAACCGGGACAAGCGGTTTGTGAGGCGATTGTCAACAGACCTCCATGCGTAAACGTTATTCCGGAAGAACGGCAGTTGTGCTGTTTGACGCAATGACTGTGGAAGCCTGCATAAAACATGTTTTTAATCAGTTTGCAGTGAAGCGGCTGCAGATCGATCAGATTATTTTTTTCGGGTGAGCAGGTAGGCTGCCAGCATCTGTAACAGGTGAAGCGCCTGTCCGCCGTTTTCATGAACCGTCATGGTCTTGATGGTTTCGATTGCCTGGCTGACCAGCTGTCGGGCAGTATGGGCGGCACGGCTGAACCCGTCGTAGCGTTCGATGTTTGCCACCAGATCCTGATAGGCTGAACGCTGGGTGCGATCACCCTGTATCAGGTCTTCCATGATCTGCTTATCTTCCGGAGTGGCATGGGCGAGGGCATAGAGGAGGGGCAGGGTTATCTTACCTTCTGCAAAATCGTTACCAACCTGTTTACCGGTCTGAGCAGTGTTCCCCTGAAAATCGAGGAGATCGTCGACTATCTGGAAAGCCTCGCCGATATGGCTGCCGTAGGTGCTCAGTGCGTGCTGCTGTTGTGGATCTGCTCCGGCATAGAGCGCACCGATGGCACAGGTGGAGGCGATCAGATTGCCTGTTTTCTGGCGGATGATCTTAAAGTACTGCTGCTCTGATGCATGGACATTGGCAATCTGGCGAAGCTGTTCGAATTCACCGTTGACCATTGATTGGGTGGCGTGACAGAATACGTCCAGGCTGTCGGACCCGGCCATTTTGCCGACCAGGTGCATGCTGCGGGCGTGAAGCCAGTCACCGGCCAGAATTGCCGCGGTTATGCCGTAATGGGCAATCACGGTTGCCTTGCCGCGTCGTTGGTCCGCCCGGTCAATAATATCGTCATGGATCAAGGTTGCCACATGCAGATATTCAAAGGCTCCGGCCAGCAGGTACAGGTTGTCATCGTCTCTTCCGCAACCCCGTGAGCAGAGGATGGTCAGAAGTGGCCGAATGCGTTTACCGCCATTAAACAGGGCATAATGGACAACCTCGCTGAGCAGAGGATCGCATTGGTCAAGTGCGTGTTCCAGATCAGCCCGTATAGCGGCTTCAACACGGGCAACTGCCGATGCAACGGCGCTGTGCAGTTCGGCAAAGGGATCGGCCTGCACAGAGTTTGAAGGTTCAGTGGCTGACATGCGCATCCGTGGTTAGTCTGTTTGCGGTGCTGAAAAAGGCGGCAACATCGGTCTGCTCCCGGGTGATTGGGCTTGGTGGTAGACTGCGAAGAAACTGTCGGCCATATCCCCTGGTGAACAGACGTGTGTCCAGGACGGCTATGACACCCCGATCTGCGGCAGTACGCATCAACCGCCCCACTCCCTGGCGGAGGCTGAGAATGGCGCTTGGCACCTGGTAGTCCTTGAACGGATTTCCCCCCAAGGCTTTGATTCGTTGTATGCGGGCCATAATAACAGGATCAGTGGGGACTTCAAACGGTAATTTATCGATAATGACCAGACTGAGTGATTCTCCCGGAACATCGATTCCTTCCCAAAAACTTGCCACCGCAAATAAAACCGAGTGAGTCGTTTCCCGAAAGTGTTCAAGCAGTATCCGGCGCGAGGCGTCACCCTGTCTGAGCAGCGGGTAGGGCAGTATATCATGCAGTGCTTCATACGCCTGATTCATGGCGGCGATGGAAGTAAAGAGGGCAAGCGTTCTACCGCCTGCATAACCGATCAGCGTAGCTATTTCTTTTTGCTGGGCATGCGGGTGATCCGGGGCGCCGGGTTCGGGATAACCGCTGCCGGGGATATAGAGGAGGGTTTGGCCCGGATAATCAAAGGGTGATGGCAGTTGTAAGGTGCGGGTATCTGCAGGCAGGCCCAACCGGTTTAAAAAATAATGAAAGCCGTCGCCGCTGGCCAGCGTTGCCGAGGTGAAGATACAGTGGCGCACCTGTGTGAATAAAGTGGCATCAAGCTCTGGAGCCACATCAACGGGGGTGGCGAAAAGTGAGAAGTTTCGTTCGGTTCGTTCATACCAGTAGGTGTGACGAACATCTTCAGGCTGTATGTCTTCAAACTGTTCGGCGGTGATGAGTGCAAGGCGTTCTTCCAGCTCATGGATACGGTTGCTATACTGTGACCAGGGGCCGTCTGATGACCCGACCGCTTCCATCCTGACAGCCAGATGAGAAAGGGCGGCACCGAGATGATCCCGGTGGAGATTGATCTCCGGGTACTTGGCAAGAAGTGCCGGTAACAGATAGCGGCCTCTTGCGGCAGGGAAGGTGCCGACAAATTTTTCAACGGCCGCTGTGAGTCGACCTGTTGCTTCGACAATCTGTTGACGGTGCTCAACACTCAAATCTGTTTGCGTGCTGCGCTCAACGTCACTGCAGAGATCAAGGACCTGATACCGGGAAAAGGTGAAGCCGAAATAGGTGGTGGCCACTGCTTCGAGATGGTGGGCTTCATCGAAGATAACGGTCTCGTATCGGGGTAATACCTCGCCATACCCACTTTTACGCAGAGCCAGATCGGAAAAGAGGAGATGGTGATTGACGACCAGCAGGTCACTGGCAGCGGCATCGCGACGCAGGTGATGCAGAAAGCAGACCGAACCGTCCGGACAATCCTGGCCAAGACAAAATTGAGTCTGACAGCAAATTTTTTGCCAGAGTGGTGAATCCGCAGGCAGCCAGGTGAGTTCAGAGCGGTCGGCATGCCGGGTCGTGTTGATCCAGTTTTCGATTTCCCGACGTTGTCCGGCCGTAAACAGTTCGTGCTGACTGCCTGCCTGAAGCTGATGCCATCGGTACAAGCAGAGATAATTCTGACGGCCTTTGACACAGAGTGCCTTGAGATCAGGGCGGATAATTTCTGTGATCAGTGGAATTTCACGTTGAAGGATCTGATCTTGAAGGTTACGGGTATTTGTGGACACCACAACCCGGTATCCGCTTAAAACTGCAGGGATAAGGTAGGCAAGGGTCTTCCCCAGTCCGGTTTCTGCTTCAATTGCCAGACAGGCCGCCCGTCCCGATGCGGCAAGATGTTCGTCAGTATGGAGCAGGTCGGCAACAGCCTGGGCCATGTGCAGTTGGCCTGATCGGAACTGGTAGTGTGGGAGGCCGTGGGCCAGCAGGCCGTCTGGTCCGAAAAATTTATCCATGATGAGCTTCTTCTAAAATATCCCGGACGATTTCAGCAACCTGCGGTGACGGATCGTTGAGCAGAGAGGGCAGGGCCGCAAGTGCATCGGCCGAGCCGATAATACCGAGGGCACTGGCTGCTTCACCTCGAACCCACTCGACCGGATGCTGCAGACGTCTGATCAATCCCGGCAGTGCAAGGGACAGGTGGTCAAAATGTAAAGACATGAGCTCTTCCAGCAGGACCAATACGCCGATCCGCACCGAATACCGCTCATCCTCAAGAAGGCGTCCGATCCAGGCAAGATAACGGGACTCTTGCCGGATCATGGCAATGATGTTGTCGACATGGCCCAGCGCGAGAAAATCGGCGATAACCGTTACAAGTTCCTCGTCACTGACCCTGTACCGGGGAGGTTGTGTTGTATTTTGCAGCATAGTGGATACTCTTTGACTGACCGTAATGTTTTGTCCATACCATGGACCAGAGCAGTCGGCAATTCGAGAGTCACTTCTTTACGGTTTGACAGCTGAAATTTTTATGATAAAACAACAGTAAGAGAGAATCTTTCCGATAAATCAGTTCCCCATTCCCATTCTCCATGACCGGCAATGTATCTTCACCATCTCTGTCGATGATCAATGAGCACGAACTCCTTGAAGATGAGGAGTGTATTCTCATTGTTGACGATTCTCTCGAATTTACTCGTCTTGTCCAGGACTTTCTCCATAAGAACAACCTGCCGGCAGTTACTGCTCACTCCGCCGACGCCCTGCATCGCCAGCTGACGATGAGCAATGTGGCGCTTGTACTGCTGGATATCGGTCTTCCTGATGCCGATGGAGCGAACCTCATCCCTGAGTTGAAGCAGAGGTATCCGGATCTGGCGGTTATCATGCTGACCGCTGTTTCGGACGTGTACACCGCACTTGCCTGTCTTCGTCAGGGAGCTGACGACTATCTGGTTAAGCCTGTACAATTCCCCGACCTGCACTCCGCCCTGCACCGTGTACTGGAAAAACGACGCCTGACCATCCGTAATCGACATTACCAGCGGCGAATCGAGCAGGCAAACTTTCGGATTCAACTGGCCCATGATTTAGCCTTGAAAATGAACACCGCCTACCTGGGGACCACCGAGCTGGACGAGGTATTGCACGCTATCCTGGTTGGTATTACTGCAGAAGAGGGGCTGGGGTTTAACCGTGCCTTTCTTGCCCTGTTTGATGAGGATGGTGCCCTTTTGAAAGGGCGGTCCGCCATCGGACCGGCGAACAGGGAGGAAGGCAGTCGGATCTGGCAGGAAATCCAGGATCAAAAGCTGGGATTGCATGACCTTATCGCCCGCCTCCGGGACGACAGCAACACCATGAATGTCGAGGTGAATCGAATTGCCCGTGCTTTGCAGGTCGATGCCTTGAACAGTGAGCATGTTTTAATCCGGGCGGTTCGTGAGCGACGATCCATCAATGTGGTGAACGGGCAGTCTGAGTTTTCAGTCCCCCTTGAGCTCCTCGGCCTGCTGCAGGAAGATACTTTTGTGGTTGTGCCCCTCTTCTCACCCAGCAGGGCCTTGGGGGTCATCATTGCGGATCATTTTGTCAGTCGTCACCCGATTGATGAAGAACAGATAAAGGCATTGGAGGGTTTTGCAAGTCAAGCCAGTCTTGCCATTGAACACTGCCGTCTGCATACAGCAATGCAACGCAAAATGAATGAGCTTGAGGCAGTGGCGGCAGAACTGCAAAAAAATAAAGACCTGCTCATCGATGCAGAGCGCTACTCGGCTCTGGGGCACATGGCTGCCCAGCTGGCACACAGTATTCGTAATCCGATCACGGCCATTGGCGGAACGGCCCGCCTGCTTGCCCGTAAAGTTGAGAACAAAGAGTGGTTACGGTTTCTTTCGATGATGACGGGTGAAGCGGAAAAGATTGAAAAGATCCTGGAAGATCTTTTTGTTTTTGTTGAACAGACTAAACCGGAGATGGAACGGGTTTCGCTGTTGCCGCTTATCGGTCAATCGCTGCTGCTCTATTACAAGACACTGAACGAGCGGGGGATCCGCCAGAATCTTGTCCTGCCTGAGCATGATCTGGAACTGTTGATTGATCCGCGCCAGATTCAGCAGGCACTGGTGCATCTTTTTCGTAACAGTATCGAGGCCATGCCGTTGGGAGGTGAGTTAACGGTCTCTGTGGAAGTAGAGGACAAACAGGTACGTATCATCATTCACGATACCGGTAAAGGATTGAGCCGGGGAACTGTAGAGTATGCAACCGACCCGTTTTTCACAACCAAGGTCGTGGGAACAGGTATGGGGCTTACCATTGTCCGGCGAATTGTTGAAGAACACGGTGGTGAACTGGTGCTTCAAAGCAGCGGTAATGGGATGCGGGCAACAATTGTCTTGCCGAAACCACAGGATGAGTTGCCTATAACCAATCAGGATGCCTCCTGATCAGATAGCCTGTTCGTTGTTTCAGACAGGAATCCATAAAAAAAGGTGTGAGGCTGATGATCAACCCCACACCTTTGTGCAGACAGCTCTTTTGGAAACGAGATGTTTTAGAACTTCAGCTCAAATCGTGAAAGTGCACCAAACACGCCGTCATCTTCTTCAAGATATCCCTCAACTTTGGGCTTCAGATAACCAGCGGACAGGTACATGTCCATACCTTGGCTGATGGTGTACTGGAGAATTCCGGATACCTCCCAGGCGCTCTTCACACCACCGGCACTGTAATCGGTAGCTTCCGTTCCCGGTATGGATGCGGATGTTGTATTCGGCCCGTCGCCTGCCACACCCTTGCTGTCCCAGGTATGGATATCTGCATACATGAAGTTACCGGTCAGCTTCAGTGCTTCGGTTGCCTGGTACTGGACAATCAGTCCACCCCAGAGCCAGTTGCCGAAATCACCGATACGGATGGAGGAGATACGGCTGTTGTCGGAAGAACCCATCATAACGCCGGTACCAAAGGCCCGGTCAGGCTGGAAACCTTTGGTGGTGAAACCAAGGTTAAGACCAAGGGTCAGCTTGTCAATGGTGTAGGTCGGCAACACATAGCCGCCGTATCCGGTGTCCTTGGAGCCGATCAGGTCATTACCGTTATTTGAAACGGTCCAGGTGTCGGTTTCCCAGGAGTTAAAGTTGTTCAGGTCGGCGTTGGTAAAGGCCACTTCACTGTTCAGGCCAAAGGCACCGGCCTTACCGGATACGTAGAGAGAACCGAACAGACCTTCGTTGGGTTCGAAGTACTGAATACCGGTTGCACTCCACACTTCAGGGCGTGAGTCGGTCTGATAGCCGAGCATACCACCGATGGTCCAGTCGTTGTTGAGTTTGGTCTTGGCATGCACACCGTAGCGCATAACATCATCGTCTTCAGCAGCAACTCTTCTGAGGGAGCCTGTGTACTCGCCGTTCTGTGCCTCTTCCATCCATTCGATAAAGGGGTTGATCTCTACATTATCAAATTTAATGATACCGCGGATCCCGTAGGAGCTGACATCATCATAGAAGAAGTTGTAGGTCGGTCCCATCGGGCCGTAGGTGGAACGGTATCGACCAAGTTCAACGGTGAGGTTGTCGTTGAAAGGAATACCAATGTAAGCCAGGTCAACCCAGATATTGCTGCCGGAGTTGATTGGCGGTTGAGTAACGGCAGGGTCATTATCAATATCACCGGAGGATCCTTCCATGCGGAAACGGGCCTTGGCATAGGCACCGCCTGCTGCGGTTCCGACAACATTCAACCGGATACGGGAATCCATGTTGGTCTGGCCTTTGTAATTGTACGGACCAACCTGATCAGGGTTAGGGCTAGTAGCACTGTTTACTGGAGTTCGGTTGCCGAACTGTCTGGAATTCATGTGGTATTTATCCGTATAGCCAAGACGAACACGGGCATCACCGGTGATCTTTACTCCGGGCTCAACAGCAGCAGCGGAGGCAGTGGAACCTAAGCCGCCTACCAGCATGAGGGCTGCGCCTGCAACTAGTACTTTTTTCATTTCTCTCTCCTTCTTGTGTAGGTGTTGGTAGAGTGTCTCCACAACAGAGCTAAACCTTAAAAAAACGAATTCACCGACTGCAGCGTAAAATAACTTGTGATGCTCGTCAAGTTTTTTTTACTTGAGTTTAAAAAATTTTACTCTTGTTGTCTGTGGTGCTCCACAGTGGCACTTCTTTTCCTCACTGTTCTTCAGAAGAGGGGAGATCCTGGCTGTCCCAGATGCTTTGATCTGATCCCTGGAGATTGATTTGCAGGGTGTAGCTGTTGAGGTACGTGGATGCACTCTGCCAGAAGATAAATGGATAACTGGTTTCCGCTTCAGCAAAAAGGACTGCGTATTCCGTACTTCCCGGATCAGCGTGGAGGACCTGATAGTTCGCGATATAGCCGGGAATTTTTTTAGATTCCCAAAGGCGGGTCAGGCTGAAGCGATCCCACTTGAAGGCGGCCAGTGAACTGCCGGCAAAGTATCGGAGATTTGGCATAAAAGGCACGGTCTCCAGTCGGTTGCGACCAACCAGAATGTCGTTGATATGATCGCCGTCCAGATCAGCAACCACGATCCTGGTCCGAATCCAGGCTGGCTCTTTTTCGCTTGAGGCAGCATTGTTGGCACTGGTGAGGGTTCCGAAAAAGTTGTTGCTCGCCCCGAAAGTATCAGGACTTGTCCAGCGCACAGAGCCTGCGGTGTCATACAGTTGCAGCCGGTTTTGGCTGTTGATGGCCACAACAACCTTATTACCGCTGCCGTCGAGGTCTGCCAGAACAAAGTCAAACACGGAAAGGCCTTTGGGAATGTTGAGGCGTTGCCCTTCATTCAGGGTATTTTGAGCATCCAGGTGCATTTCAAAAATTCCACCGCCGCCAAGGTCATCGGCTAAGCTTCGCTGCCCCAGCAGTACAGGTGTCTCTCCCGGTGAAGCCATAGTTCGCAGATACCAGCGGACATGCTCAAAGAGTGTGGTTATTCGTTTACCGTTCCATTCCATGGCTGTGGCGTCGGGCATGTCCCCATTGCTGCCGCTGATGTATATTTCCTGCAGGCCGTTTTTGTTGAAATCTCCCAGAGTGACGGAGTGATAGCGGATATGGTTGGGCAGGTTAACTGTAGCCAGCATGCGGAACTGGTTGTCATCATAACGATAAATCACGAGGCTGTCGGTGGTCAGAAGAACAACCTCATCCTTGCCGTCACCATCCAGGTCACCGGCGTTTATGTCCATGGCTTGCACTGGAAGGGCCCGGCTGCGCAAGGTGTTGGCCAGCGTGAAGAGACCACCTGCCTCAAGGCCGGTGGTCATGCCCGCGTACCGGCCTTCTCGATAGGCGCGTTCCGGGTGAGCGGTCTGGAAGGTCGCCATGTCGGTTGTCTGTTTGGCTGCATCTCGTATTTCCGGGCGGGGTTTGTTAAAGAGAGTACCGCTTATGTCCCAGGCCAGCTCATCAACGGCCTGCATGGCGTCGTCCACAATGGTAAAACTTTGAATAAACTGTCTGGGTGGTTGCGCACCGCTCTGTGAAAAGACGTAGCAGGTCAGTTCAAACTGATTGTTTTTGGGTGCCAGAGAACCGATGATCACGTGTTGTGCACCGGATTGGCGGAGCAGCTGACCAAAGGCAGCATGATTGCCCTCCTTGAGGGTCAGGGCCATCTGTTCGGAGATGTTACCTTGGGCAACTGCAGCAACACCGGCTCGTGCGGAAAGGCGGCTCGCCAGGGTACTGGCAAGGCCATGCTTCAGGTAGCTGTACGAACCAGGGATTTCGACAGTAAAGGGAAGGATAATCACCTGCTGTTTAGCTGGTGGGCCTGTTTTGCCGTCAGCAGCGAAAGAGGCGACAGAGATGAGTAATGTGCAGCAGAGCAGACTGAAGCAGGTCAGGAACCACCGGTAACGGTTGACATGACAGAAAGATGCACAGCAGAGGTTCAGTTTCACGGTGGGCACTCCTTGCTCAAGTATTCAGGAAAACGTGTGGCCGGCGACTGAGTAAGCGGAAAAATATACGGGCACTGTTGGCATGAAAAGAGGTCAACACATCTGAGCCCGATAAAAGATTTCATGTTGTCCTGTTGCCTCATACAGAAAAAATCGCTGTTGAGGAAGCAGCGTTATTGAAGAAATATCGATACTTTTACCGATAAAATATGTAATTTATGCAACTTTTAATATTTTGTCGAACAAGAAAAAATAAAAGTACGGCGATGACCAAAAGGTTGCCGGCTTCTGCTCTTTGCCGGGACTGTTCACACCGATACGTTTATTGCAATCGCGAGGCAATGAGGCCAAAAAAGATAGAGTCTCCGATGAACCGCCAGCCAAGATGGGTGTGACAGTTGATACACAGGACGATCTGCCAGTGATAACCGGAAAACCAGGTAAAGGTGTCGCTTGCGTTGCCTTGAGGGATCGCACCGGGTGCGGTACGAAAGCAGCGAATTTCAAAGGCAATACCCGCTGGATTGAAAAAGGCGTGTTCATGCCCACCCTGAACAGCCACGGCCTGTTCTTGTCCGGTGATGACGGTGTTGCAGAGTGTACAGCGCAGTGCTTTCGCATTTTCATCTGCTACCGGTGTATCGTTGTTTTCTGGTGCGGGTGGCCGATGATTCCCGGGTCGGGGAAGATGAACCCGACAGATCCGCTGATCAGGCAACATGACCGGATTTGTTGCGATAGTGAGCAACAATGGTCTGTACCATGTCGCTGATCGTGTAGCGTTGTGGCTGAACGGTCACAGCAAGACCATACTTCTGCACAGTTTCCCCAGTGACCGGCCCGATCGCAGCGATGTCCACCTGATCGAGCAGGCGATGCAGTTCACCGGCACCACCGCCTTCTATCATTGCCAGGAAGTTGGTTACCGTGGAAGAGCTGGTAAAGGTCACCATGTCGACGGAACCGGCAAGCAACTGATCACGCAGCTCATCTTTGACACCTTCCTGCGGTACGTTTCGATAGACCGGAGCAATAATAACCTCTGCACCGGCATCGGTCAGCATCTCGGGCAGGATATCGCTGGCGTGCAGTGCCCTGGGCAGCAGAATCCGATTTCCCTTGACTTCAACAGAGAGCAGGGCCTCGGCTAATCCCTGGCCTGTGAATTTTTGTGGCACCAGGTCTGCTGTGATACCGTGGGCATGCAGTGCTTCAGCAGTGGCTTTACCAACGGCGGCTACTTTTGTGCCGGCAAGAAGACGGCTGTCGTAGCCGAGTGCGGCAAGTCTTTGGAAAAAATGGCTGACAGTGTTGAGGCTGGTGAACAGTACCCACTGATAGGTTGCCATCTCACCGATTGCCCGGTCAACAAGAGTGAAGTCGTCCACCGGCTCGATGTGAATGGTGGAGTATTCCAGACACTCGGCCCCATACTCCTCCAGCTGGGCAACAAGCTCACTGGCCTGTTCGCGGGTGCGGGTGACAACGATGCGTCGGCCGAACAACGGTCTTTTTTCAAACCAGTCAATGGTGTTACGCAGGTTGACAACTTCGCCGACGATCACAAGTGCCGGCGGTCTGATGTCTGCGTTGTGTACGATATCACAGATCGTGGCCAGGGTGCCGACCACGGAGCGCTGCTGAGGAGTAGACGCCCAGCGGACGACAGCCACCGGGGTTTCCGGAGAACGACCGAAATCCATCAGTTTTTGTGTGATGTTGGGCAGGGTTTTGATCCCCATATAAACAACGATGGTGCCGGCTGCAGTGGCCAGCTTTTCCCAGCAGATGTTGGAGGACTTTTTGGCCGGATCTTCGTGGCCGGTAACAAAGGCAACAGAGGCCGTGTATTCCCGGTGGGTGATGGGAATTCCCGCGTAGGTGGCGGCCGCAGTGGCGGAAGTCACTCCGGGTACAACCTCAAAATCAATCCCTGCGCTCACCAGTTCCTCTATCTCCTCACCACCACGGCCAAAGATGAAGGGATCACCACCTTTCAGACGCACCACCATCTTGCCTTCTCTGGCAAGTCGAACCAGCAGTTTGTTGATATTTTCCTGGGTATAGGCATGGAGGCCGCCTCCCTTTTTGCCGGCATAGATGCGTTCGGCGGTTTTGGGTACATAGCCCAGCAGCTTGGGATTGGCCAGATAATCATAGACAACGGCTTGAGCGTGCTCCAGGAGATACTTGCCGCGCAGGGTGATCAGACCCGGATCTCCGGGACCGGCACCAACAAGATAGACTTTACCGGGAGCAGGGTGGGGTACAGGATTGGTCGTGGTCACAGTTGAGTCGCCTGAACAGAAATGAGGTTATGGGGAGGTTACGAACCAGTGCAGTAAACAGCGTCAAGAATGGCTTTACCACCTTTGGACAGTAGAGATTCCGCCAGAGCAGTGCCCAGTGCAGCGGCTTCCCGGGCAGAACCGGTGATGTGCTCTTTGAGCACAATGCTGCCGTCAACAGCCGCAATCAGACCAGTGAGGGTGATCTGATCACCTGACAAGGTAGCGTGGGCACCGATCGGAACCTGACAACCGCCCTCCAGACGTAGGAGAAAGGCCCGCTCTGCAGCAACGGTCACAGCGGTTGCCCGGTGATGTAAAAACTGAAGGCCGGCCAGCAGTTCGGTATCAGTTTCGCGCAGCTCGATACCGAGTGCCCCCTGCCCTATGGCAGGTAACATCTGCTCCGGCGTAAGCAGGGTGGTGATCTTGTCTGTTTTGTCTAAACGATGCAAGCCGGCACCGGCAAGAATAATGGCATCAAACTCGCCTTCTTCGAGTTTACGCAACCGGGTATCAACATTGCCGCGGAGATCGAGGATGGTAAGATCCGGGCGGAGAGTGGCCAGTTGTGCTTTGCGTCGCAGGCTGGAGGTGCCTATGCAGGCCCCTGTCGGCAGTTCTTCAACAGAGGCGTATCGGGTTGAAAGAAAGGCGTCGCAGGGTGTTTCGCGTGCGGGAATGATGCCGATGTGCAGGCCTTCCGGAAGCTCGGTCGGCACATCCTTCATCGAATGAACCGCCAGATCGATTGCCCCGGCCAGCAGCGCATCTTCGATTTCTTTAACGAATAACCCTTTGCCACCGACCTTGGCCAGAGGGACGTCGAGGATCCGATCCCCTTTGGTGGTGATTTTCACCAGCTCCACCTGCGTGCCTGGACAGGTTGACTCTATCTGGTCTTTGACCCAGGTCGACTGAGTGACAGCCAAGAGACTGGCGCGCGTTCCAATGCGCAGTTGATTTCTCATGCAATGTTCCTGTTTTTGAAGGCGAATACATCGGTACAGATTGACTGCAGCGGCCATATACCGCCAATAGGGTTATTTGTCAAACTCGTCAACAAGGGCTGCTGCCAGGAGCGGCAGCAGCAGCTCGTGGTGACCGGTGAAGTTGAAGCCCTTGCCGCCTTCCAGAGTCGGGCGGTGAACCACATTGGTGGTTGGACGATAGTGCCGTATAAAGTCGAAGTTGGCGGTGGTGATCTGTTTGACCTCATAACCGAGGTTACGGACCACGGTGAGAGCCTTGAGAAACACCTCAGGCAGCAGGACTGCTGAACCGACGTTGAGGTAAACGCCGCCCTCAAGTTCGCTGACAAGACGGCAGAAGAGCCGGAAATCATGGTGCCCGGCCCGACCGATGGCCGCGCCGTCCGCTGAGGGATGAATGTGGATGATATCGGTGCCCATGGCCACATGAACGGTCACCGGTACCTCAAGTTTGGCGGCCATGGCGAGAAGGCTCTGGTCGTTGTACGGGAAGTTGCGGGCCAGCAGGGCCATACCCACAGCCTGACCGATGCCAATACCCTGTGCAGCACCTTCGCTGATGGCCTGGTTGAGGACTTCGCCGGTTTCCTTGGCAGCTCCAAAGGCGCCGGCACCGAGGACATCAGCCACCTCTTCCGATGTCCGGCCCACCATGGCAATTTCAGCATCATGGATAATACCGGCCCCGTTGAGTGCAATACTTGTAATAATACCGCGTTCCATCAGGTCGATCAGGATCGGGTTGAGTCCGACCTTGATCACATGTGCCCCCATACCCAGAAGCAGCGGGCGTCCATGTTTGCGAGCGGTGACGATGCGGTTGACCAGATCAGGAAAATCAGCGCCGGCCAGCTGGGCAGGCAGGCTGGAGAGTAACTGGCGCACAGTCATACCCGGTCTGACAGGCGAGGCAAAGTCATTGACACTGACTTTAGAGTGGCGACCGAAGACTGAATAGGTGTGTAAACCACTTAAATCAAGGGGTTCTGGGTAGAATGCCATGGGTATATCGCAAGTTGGGGGGCCTTGAGGGTGCGGTGGAGTTTAAGTGGTGCCGAACATCTGCTTTTCAACAATCTCGCAGATGACGTGTTCCAGCCAGAGGTGGGTCTCCTGGATATGTGGTGTGGAATCTGACGGCACGTTGAGGACCAGGTCGCAGACAGCGGCCAGGTCTCCTCCGGGACGGGTTGTGCCGCCGGTGAAGGCAACGGTTTTCATGCCGATTGCCCGGGCTGTTTCCATGGCTTTAACAACGTTGACCGAGTTGCCGGAGGTGGAGATGCCGAGCGCCAGATCTTCGGGTTTTCCAAGCGCCTGTATCTGCTTGACAAAAACCAGGTCATAGGAGAAGTCGTTGGCAATGGAGGTCAGAATCGAGGTGTCTGTCGTTAAGGCCAGGGCCGGCAGGGGGCGCCTGTTGATAAGAAAGCGGTTGACAAATTCAGCAGCCAGATGCTGAGCATCTGCAGCACTGCCGCCGTTGCCGAAGATCAGCAGTTTGCCGCCATCTTCAAAGACCTCGCGAATCCATTCGGTCAGACGGAGGATATCGTCGGCAGCCTCTTTGACAAAGGCTTCCTTTGCCATGATGGAGTAGATCAGATTTGTTGACAGCAGTGTTTTCATGTCTTCAACCATAAAGGAAAACCAGTGCCTGTCAAACAAAAAAACGTTCCAGCACCTCAGGTACCGGAACGTTTTTGTTGTCAACCAGGTATCGTGACGTTTTAGGGCAGTTCCTTCATGATAAGTTCAGAGACCTCTTTGATGGTTTTGGAACCATCAACAGAAATCACCGGGGCGCCGGGCAGATTTTTAAAGTAGTTGACTGCAGCCATGGTGCCGGTTGTTTCATCGTAGTAGATATTGTGTCGTTTGTTAATGGCCTCTTCATCCTGGTCATCAGCGCGGGTGGACAGCTCACCGCCACAGACACGGCAGACCAGGCGTCCATCTTTTTCAACCGGTTTAATGGCGTCAAAGGCGATATGGTTTGGGTGATTGTTGTCATTGGCGCAGAGACGGCGACCCATGATACGATCTTTGGCGATCTGCCGGTCAAGGACGATCTCCACCACATAGTCAAGTTTCATGCCGGCTTCCTGCAAGGCCTTGTGCAGAGCTTCGGCCTGGGCCAGTGAACGTGGGAAACCGTCGAGCAGCCAGCCTTTTTCTTTCGATTTTGCCAGGGTTTCAAGGACCATCGGGATGGTGATCTCGTCGGGAACCAGGTCGCCACGATCGATATAGGCTTTCGCCTTTTTGCCCAGATCGGTCCCTCCCTTGATGTGCTCACGGAAAATGGCACCTGATTCTATGTGATCGACACCATATTTTTCTTTGATAATGGCACCCTGGGTACCTTTACCGCTGCCGTTTGGACCGAAAGTCAGGATGTTCATGCCGGGTTCCTCCAGATTTTCCAGGATATTGTTCGATAATACATTGATCTGATAACAGAAAAACAGGCTGGCAAAATGAATAGCCTCTCATAATCTCGTTGAATATACTGTACCCTGGTCGAATGTGCCAGAGAAAATGATGAGAGGGATCAGGCGAAATGATATCAGCTGCGGTCAGGATGACTGCACCGGCTGGGCTAAGAGAAGGCGGCGTTGCAACTGATTGTAGCTTCGGCGGATGTGCTGTGGAGGCAGGGAATCCTGAACCTGGGGAGTATACTTTTTGACAAGGAACTGGAAAGAGGGTAGAAAACGGCCGATGCGTGGTTCCTTTTTCAATTTTTTCAGGTGATGCTATGAGGGAAATCAAGGTTGGGTTGATCGGATTCGGCACAGTGGGAAAGGGGTTGGCAGAGGTACTGTTAACACAGAAGGAGCGGTTGATCAGGCGAACGGGAATGAGCATTCGCCTTGCCGGGGTTGCCGATCACAGCACTGCAGCCCTGCCGGATCGTTTCAGTTCTGTTTCCCTGACCAAGAACGCCGCAGATCTGATCACTGATCCGGATATCGATGTGATCGTTGAACTGATCGGTGGTATCGAACCGGCTAAAACCTTTGTCATGCAGGCCATTGCCGCCGGTAAGCATGTGGTGACCGCCAATAAGGCGCTGCTTTCTGAGGAAGGTGCTGAGATTTTTGCCGCGGCGGCTGCCAGGGGAGTGGAGGTGGGCTTTGAAGCCAGTGTCGGTGGCGGCATTCCGGTGATCAAGGCGCTCAAAGAGGGATTGGTCGCCAACCGCATTCTCTCCATCATGGGCATTATGAACGGTACGGCCAACTACATCTTAACGCGTATGACCGATGAGGGGATTCCTTTTGCCGAAGTGCTGCAGGACGCACAACGATTGGGTTTTGCCGAGGCTGATCCGACCTACGATATTGAAGGTATCGACACCGCCCACAAGCTTGCTATCCTGATGACCATTGCCTATGGAACACCGATCACCCACAAGCAGATTGTCACGGAAGGCATCTCGCAGATAGAACCCATGGACATTGAACTGGCCCGTGAATTCGGCTGCCGAATCAAACTGTTGGCCATCAGCCGCAATCATGGTGATCATGTCGAGGCACGTGTTCACCCCACCATGGTCCCGCAGCAACATCTGCTGGCCTCGATTAATGGGGCCTACAACGCCATTCATTTCCAGGGGGATACCGTGGGCAACGTGCTGCTTTACGGCCTGGGAGCCGGTATGATTCCCACGGGCAGTGCTGTTGCTGCTGATCTGGTTGATATTGCCCGTAACATCGCCTGCGGCTCCATCGGCCGGGTACCGGCCCTGTCGTATCTGCCCGATCAGATGCAATCCCGTCGTATCACTCCCATGGATGAACTGTACGGACCCTACTATTTTCGCTGCACAGTTCTTGATCAACCGGGGGTTCTGGCCTCCATTGCCGGGATCCTGGCAAAATATGAGATCAGTATTGAGTCGGTTCTTCAGAAGGGTCGTAAAAGTGCCGGTGCTGTTCCTCTGGTCGTGGTGACGCACAGCGCCAGAGAATCGGCTATCCGCGGAGCACTTGATGAAATCGGTCGTCTTGAGGCTGTGACGGCTCCGGTTGTTAAGATCCGTATCCTGGAAGAGGAGTGAACCCTATCAACCTATACGCAGGTTACTATGAAATATATTCTTTTGATCGGTGACGGCATGGGGGACCTGCCCATCGCCGACTTGCACAACCAGACGCCTCTGGAGGCGGCAGCAACTCCCACCATGGACCGGCTGGCGCCGCTGGCTGAGATGATGCGGGTGCGTACGGTTCCTGAAGGGTATCCTCCCGGCAGTGATGTGGCCAATCTTTCTTTGCTGGGCTATGAGCCGGAGCGGTACTACACTGGTCGGGCGCCGTTGGAGGCGGCCAGCATGGGTGTTGAACTGGCGCCGGAAGAAACAGCTTTCCGGTGCAACCTGGTCCATGTGCATCGACCGGATGCCGAACGGTTGATCATGGTGGACTACAGCAGCGGCCATATCACCACTGAGGAGAGTCAGCAGTTGATCGAGGCTGTGCAGCAGGAATGCGGCAACGAGTCAGTACGCCTGTACCCGGGGGTGAGTTACCGGCATCTTCTGGTGTATCGCGGCGAGCTGCCCGAAGGGTTTGCCACGGTTCCTCCCCACGATCATTCTGATCAGGATGTGTTTGCGTATTTCCAGGGGTACCGGCAGATTGAACAGTTTCCGCCTCTTCTGGAACAGGCGTCGGCAATTTTGCGGGATCATCCGGTGAACCGGAAGCGTGAACAAGAGGGAAAGCGGACCGCCAATGCTCTTTGGTTATGGGGCGAAGGTAAGCGGCCGGCCATAGAGACCCTGCAACAGCGATTTGGTGTTGGCGGCGGCATGATCTCCGCTGTTGATCTGCTCAAGGGGCTGGGAGTACTGGGAGGGTTGCGGGTTATTGAAGTGCCGGGTGCCACCGGTTACCTGGATACCAATTATCAGGGCAAGGCTGAGGCCGCCCTTGCGGTGCTGGCTGAGAACGATTTTGTGGTGGTGCATGTTGAGGCACCGGACGAAACCGGACACCAGGGATTGGCGCAGGAAAAGGTACAGGCAGTGGCTGATTTTGATCAACGCATCGTTGCTCCGATTGTAACGGAGATGGAACGTCGGGGCGAACCCTTCCGGCTGGTGGTGACCATGGATCATTACACACCGGTCGCCCGACGGACTCACGAGGATTGGCCGGTGCCGATGTTTTTATACGACTCGCGCGGTGTTGCGGTACCGTCCGGAAGGACATACACTGAGACCAATGTTCTGGCCGCGGTTCAGGAAAACGGACTGGATCTGGCCTCAGGAGCGGCTTTTTTTCGTCGATTCGTCGAGCAGGAGGGATGAGGATGAGTAAACTGGCAGTGAATCTTGAAGAACCGATCTTTACCACCACCTACCGGGTTATTTATGGTGATACCGATGCTGCGGGAGTGGTGTACAATGCCAACTACTTACGGTATTTTGAGATCGGCCGTACTGAAATGATGCGTGCCTGGGCCCTGCCCTACAGTGCCATTGAGGAGTTGGGCTGCGTACTGCCGGTTACCGAGAGCTACCTTCGTTTCAAGGCACCGGCTGCCTATGATGATCTGCTCACTATTGCCACTTCGCTTGTTGAAGCCGGCAAGGTCAGTTGCCGATTACACTATGCTGTGTCACGGCAGGATCCCGATCGTTTAACGTTGCTGGCGAAAGGATTTACCGTGCATGCCTGTGTGAATCGTCAGGGTAAACTCACACCTTTTCCACCGGTTGTGCTGGAAAAGCTCACGGCAATGCTGGGAAATCGACAATCTGTCTGATAGAATGGTTGACTTTTTCAGAAAATTTGCTATTATAACAAAATTGTGACGCGGGGTGGAGCAGTCTGGTAGCTCGTCGGGCTCATAACCCGAAGGTCAGAGGTTCAAATCCTCTCCCCGCTACCAAACAGACATCAAAGCCTGCAGGTGAAACAACGCCTGCAGGCTTTTTCTTTTAGAGACCCAATGGACAGCTCCCTGCCTGTCTGGACATGTCAATGTCCCGATATCCCAAAACAACGCTACCAGCGCAGTGGTGAGCTGCGGCGTTTCTTGTTTCTGGTAACCATGCTGCATGCCGGCTGTTCATCCGGTTCGGAGGCTTTCTTCACAGCCCAGGGATTACGGCCCGGCATGGCTGTGTTTATTTTCAAACAAGGCGTCTGAGGACGGTTCATTACACTTGGGTCGATGCCGAAATTGCGGCTGCCGGGATCTTCCTCACGTTGTTGTCGTGAAGCCTGGGTGCAGCACGAATACCTTCAGGAAAGACGGCAGGCACGGTGTTGGTGCCGCCCCGGATATACAAGAGCAGAGGGTGGTCGGTTCTGCATACCTGTACAAAAGGGGCGGATCCGGTTGGGTTCGCTATGCTGAAAAGCCTCCTGTTGTATTCGCCAACAGACGGTTGATCTACACAACTACTCCTCAACCACCTGGTAGAATGTCGGTTTCGGACTGCCATCAAAGAGCGGCATCACCTGTGCCCCTACTTCGGCATGGAGAGGGCTGCTGTGCATGGCCTGGAATGCATCCTGATCTGTAAATTCAACAATGGCGGCATAGTTTCCACCGCTGATAGGGCGCAGCAGCCGCCTGCTTATAAAACCGGGATACCCACTGAACGCTTTCCCTGAAGAGACAAACCATTTTTGGAATTCTGCATCCTTGCCCTCTTTAATGGGTGGAAACGAAATGAGAACGATGAACATGGCTGTTTTCTCCTCTATGCTGGGGTGGACTTTGACATCAGCAAAAATGTCAGAAAACCGAGGGATTGGTTATCTTGCTGATGCTTGGGGGGAGTGGCATACATTCTGTGATCACCAGATTGAAAATTTAATTTATATCCTGACGGTGCTCAACCTCTGTATGAAAACTCCACGATTATGCTAAAAAGTATGCAGTGTGCAATCCGGAGTCAACGACAAAGACGGTGACAATGCCTGCCGGCGGTAATACTGAGAAATTGATACGCATCTGTGGTTGATGGTGTCTGTTACAGGGGGATGGGTAGGGCAATTACCCCTTTTTTTATTTTTACTGACAGGGGTTGTTGTTGTCGTGTACACAGGGGCGACGATACACCGGGTGCAACAGGTTCACCGTTGGGGGCCTGACACCACCTTTTTTTCTGTGCTGCTAGTCAAGAGGTCGGGGCAGTCGGACTCCGCCTCTTTTTTGTGCTTAACTTGTGATGTTTGCCTCAACTGGTATGCTGCCGAGGATAATGAGTCTGTGGAAACCGGAACGATCAATGAGTATCTGAAATTTTTTATTGCGCTGCTGGCCATTGTCAATCCCATGGGCATGTTGCCGGTGTTTATCAACATGACCGCTCACCAAACTGCCGAGGTGCGCCGCAAAAACAGCGTCATGGCCGCTGTTTCCATGGGTATCATTCTTTTGGTGGTGCTGTTCAGCGGCGAAGCTATCCTTCGTTTTTTCGGGATCTCAGTGGATTCTTTTCGGGTTGGTGGAGGCATTCTTATTCTGCTCATGGCCATCTCCATGCTCAACGCCAAAATGGGTAATGTCAGACAGACTAAAGAAGAAGAGCTGGACTCGGCAGAACGGGACAATGTGGCCGTGGTCCCGTTGGGCACACCGCTTCTGGCGGGTCCGGGGGCAATCAGCACGGTTATTCTCTATGCCCAGCGGTATCCCTCACCCCTGCATTACATCTATCTGATGGTGGCCATTGTTCTGCTGGCCTGTCTGATCGCCTGTTTATTCCGGCTGGCTCCGGCTATTACCCGTTTATTCGGCAAAACCGGTATCAACATCGTCACCCGGTTGATGGGACTGATCATGGCTGCCATGGGAGTGGAATTTATTGCCAGCGGCTTGAGACACCTGTTTCCAGTCCTGGCAGGCTAAAGCGGAAATTTCTTCTTTTTCAGGTAACGGACAGCTACAGGAAAATTGAAAATTAGGAGAAAATTAGGGACACTTCCCGGTTTTTGTGCGTGGCCGCCCGGTTCGGGTAGCCAGGCGGATGGCATCATCAGTTTCTTTATCTTCATCTCCGACAAAAGCTGCATACGCGCTCCGTTTTTGAGGAGAGAGCCACGGCGTTGCATCCAGCAGGGGATTGTTTATGCCGATAATGTGGGCTTTGGCGCTGGACCAGCGATATGTCTCCGCACTCGCCGCCAAACCGGCCTTCAATGGATTACGCTCAATGCAGCGAGCCACTACCCAAAGATACTGATCACTTTCAACTACGCAAGAAAAAAACGGTTTTGCCGGATGCGTCCAGACTGATTCAGCTTGCGGTTGAGATACTGGGTATACATCAGGTTGGTACTGCCGATTCCTCGCGATAGAGCGGTTTTTGTCTCCGGCACAACAAGAAGATGCATGTGATTGCCCATCAGGCATTACGCCCGGATACTCAGATGATATCTTTGGGCATATCCTGCCAATACCTTCAAATACGTCTGCCGGTCCTCGTCATCGAAAAAGACGGTGGCGTTCGCATTCTTTGGCTTCTCGGGCAGCAGCACTCGGAGCCTGCCCACGACAAGAACAATTGCCCATTCCACCGACGTGATTAGCGCCACAAGAGCGGCGTAGCGCACGCGCAGCGGTAAGCTGACTTTGAATCTGTGTTTGGCGTTTGTCTCAAGATGCTCCTTGTACCCAGGTTCAAGAGCATCAGAAGCCGCTTGCCGCTGTACAGAGATCATCTCTCGCCGAAACTGCCACTCCACGTTCGATTCCGAGAACTCAAGAAAATCCTCGACGTCTCCGACCATGAACCCGAAATCCAACGCGTAGATCGGTTCGTTCAAGAACTTATCCGGGTCAAAGGACGACATGGTTTTTAAGACACATAACATGCTTGGTCAGCCGCGCGCGGCTTTATGCGCGTTGGCTGCACTAAGGGGTTAAATGGCAGTCGGTTCATGCCTTGCCCTGTTTGATCTTAGTTCGCAGGTCGTCGTGCCGTTCCTGCAAATGCTTATAGAACGGTTTAAGGTTTTCTTCAGAGTGCCCGAGGCGCTCAATGACCTCTGCTGGTATCGAATTCGCGAGCCATCGATCCCAAAGCTCAACGAACTCGATAAGTTGTTGGTAGTGCTCCCTAGTATCAGGATCTGCAAGCCACAGGTTTTCACGAAAGAGCTTGGCCATTTCGCTGTAAGCGGGTAGCAGTTCCTCCTGAAGTTGCTTGTTGTCGTAGTCAATCACTTTCTTGAATTCGGGGCCCCGTGTTCGCGAAATGTCCCCGAGTGCTTCAACACTCACTTGGCGTGCGTCCGCGCAGAGTTCGCGCCACACGACATCCGCGTTATCGTGAATTCGGACGCGGAGTTCGCTGCGCATGCGAACCTCGGTTCGGAGCCCCAGCATTGGCGAGTAGAAGTCTTTGAGTTGTTGCTCCACAAAAGCGAGTCGGCGCTGATTACGTTCGCGGCGCCCTGCGAGCCACGCCCCAATAACAACGCCTGCCAGGCCTGCGAGTGCCGGCACTCCGATAGAAACAGCCCATCGTGCTAGCTTGATGCTTTGTGGGTCCATCGCGGAGGTAGTTGCTCCTGCCATTTAACGCCCCAGCTCACCTGACACCAGCACGCAGCGAAGCTGCGGGATGGCGGTCAGGTGCAGCGCCTTGTTAGCTTGGCACCGTAACCACATTGAACATGAGTGCGAAAAATGCAATTAACTGAACAAACAAGATAGCAAGATAAAACAAGTGGAGTTTTTTTGCGGCATTCATATGAAGAGAACTATGGCTTTGCTCTCTTATAGAGTTTGCTAAATTGATCTCAGAAATATCTGAAGATAGATTTTCCTCTATTTTGAGGCCGTGATGTACTGCCCCTTTTAATAATTCGTGGTACCAGTACCGATCCATGACATAAAATGCAGACCATACCACAATCGATATTCCGATAAACAACGTTGCGGTAGGGAATTTATAGGAAAACAGTTCTATATGTCCTGCGAAACGGTGAGCAACGGCAGCAGAGCCTAGTAAAACACCAAGAATAGAAACAGCGAAACTTCTTATTCTTAAGCAAAGATCGTTAAAGTGCATCTGTACATCAACGACTTTTTTCCAAACATCTATTCTCGTAGATAAATCAACAGACGTTGTTGGAGCGTCCATGTTAATTCCTAAAAGCTAACAAGGTATTAGCTGGACGGAATCGTCCAGCTAATACACTCAATAGTGTTGTTAACGATAAAAGCAAAAAACATGCCGAATTTATTATATTTCACAATGAAATGATGCTTAAAAATCCAATGGGCTTTTACCTCTTTTGCCGTCTTGCCTGGTATGCGGTGGGTATACATCATCGTTGTTCTCACATCGGTGTGGGCCGGCATCGTTTGGACTGTCCGTATGTCGTAGTTACGTTGTTTTAAGACTTCATTGAACCGGGCTAAAACATTTTCTGGAATCGCCGGCATGTCTTGTAATATTTTGGTATCAGGAAATATTTTTTTATAGCTCCTTATCCTGCCCATTGCCATCCTATACCCCCCAGTTAAGTTGCCCGTCAATCACAAACACCTGACTCAGGAGTTTCTCGGACATGCTAAGGTCGAAACGACAATGATCTGCACCCATGTCATCAAGAATATGCGCAGTCCGGTGGCACGACCGAACACCCAGCCCGGGCCTGCAGGGCGGACGTGGTTGGCATTGATCTCCAGACCGACACAGACCATACCCTCTTCAACACAGAGATAAGCACCGGCACCTCCCAGGGTTTCGGCCATGGCCGCCGAGGCACCGCCGTGAAGTAAGCCCATGGCTGCATGGTTCGTTCGTCCACTGGCATGCGGGCTTCTATATAGTCTTCACCCACCTCGGTAAACTCTATCCCCAGCCGTTCCACCAGGGTTTGATGACCGGCCTGCTGAAGTTCCTCAAGTGTCGGTCTTTTTTTCCAGATCATTGTTTTCCTTTTGTACTGTTCTCGGTTATTGCGACAATCGTGATATTCTTGTGACTGATGCAATGGAAGCGTACCGGATTATTCAGTGTATCGGTGACCGATTCGTTGTCAATATCTTCCGTCTTTTTACCAGACCTTTACCTGCTGAACAACCGTCAGCCGTTACGTACTCCAAGGTTGACAACCCGTGGTAATCGCGGCAAGGTACAGGGGCTGCATCCGGCAGTTGTCAGTGCATTTCGACCTGTGGGGGAACAGGAAAATTGTGAGCAGAAAATGGCGTGCCATGATCATCGCTGCAGGATTGACAGTTGCAGTGCTCGTCTTTCTTCCGGTCCTGCTTACGTCTGCACCTGTTTTTGCCCTGCTGCAACACTATCTTACACAACACATTCCCGGGAAACTCGAGATCGCCACCTGCGCAGCAGGCTGGTTGGAAGGGCTTCGTTGCGAACAGGTCCGTTATGTTGATCCTGTTCAAAAAGTAGAGGTAACAGTGCCTCACCTCACGGTTGACAAGGGGTTGCTCGCTCTGCTTGTCGCCCCAACCTACCTGGGTGAAGTTACTGTTGATCAACCTGTGTGCACGTTTTATCCACCTCCGGCAGAACATCCTCAGGATGTCCCCGCGGCCGGTATCGCAGCAGAAGACCCACCACCTTCAGAGGCAATAGCAGCAGATTCGCCCAGGTGGCAACAGTTCGGCCTGCGCCTCCGGGTTCGGAACGGTCAGGCTTTTCTGCAGCATGGCGATAAGCCGCCTCAACTGCTGGCCCGACAGATAGACTGTACCGGCAGCTTGGTGCAGGGTTCTGTTTCTTATGAACTGGCCTTTACCTCTCCCCATGCAGACGGTCACCTCACCGGATCAGGGACATTCCACCTTCCCAGGAGTGCCGACGAGAGCTGGGATGCATTGATTTCCAACACTGAGCTCAGAATCAGAAATCTTGTGATTGATGATTTTTTGACGCTGGCAGCAGCCTCGTGGAGCACCGTACCACAGGGCAGCGGCCGCCTGGACGCGTCTTTTCGCATCAATGCCATTGGGCTCACGGAGGCCGAAGTTCGGGGAGAAGCCACCCTTCATGATCTACACCTTACCGGTGGCGTGCTTAGTAAAGATCAACCGCGGTTGAACGAACTCTCCCTTGATTTCAAAGGAAGCCGTCGGCCGGCCGACGGCTGGCGACTTGCCGAATTAACCCTGCACTCCGATCCCGTCAATCTGCATGTCACTGGCACCTATGATGACGACATCGTATCGTTTCAGAGCCGGGGGCAGGTCAAAATACCGGCATTGGCCACCGAACTGCCGCATCTGTTACGGATCCATGAACGTACTGTTATTGATGAGGGGGTGACGGACTTTTCATTAACCATAAAGGGCCGGTCAACCGCCTTGGTCATTCAGGCTGACTGCCGAACCGATCACCTGCGCTTTGTCCATGACCAACAGGCCTATTCCTGGACCATGCCGCTGCATTTTGAGCTTGAAGCTGTTCATGGCGAACAGAGCGGAGTGCGCAATCTTCGTTTACGCATGCCGTTTTTTGAACTGCACGGAGACAGCAGTGACAAAGGTTTTGTGCTGAGCGGTGAGGGAGACCTCGAACGGATGTCGCGGGAGCTCAGCAGACTGTTTTTAATGGATTTTCAGGCCAGGGGACAGATAAAAATTGCCGCTACCAGCCGAGATGACGGCAGCGACAAACGCCATGTGGACAGCAAACTCACAATCAACAATTTCAGCCTCTTAAAAGATAATCAGGTACTCATACCGGCGCATCCTCTGGTCATTACCGCGGCTGTGACAACAGAACGATCCCGGCTTGATCTGCATACAGTGCATGGCCTGTCTCTAGAGGCGACCGCCTGGCCGGGAACCTTGTCTTTCCATGCCCGTGATGTGCAGCAGTGTGCAGGGCACAGCGATGATAATTTTTCCATGCAGGGCCGGCTTGACATGGGGCGGCTCCATGGTCTTGCTCAAGGCTCTGTTTGGGGAAACCATGTGTCGGCACTCCAGGGAGCGATCCGGTTCGAGGCAGCCGGGACATGGTGTGGCGATGTTGTTGCTGTACAGAATCTGCAGGGCGAGATTGCTGATTTAACGGTGTCCGGTGAGGAGTTTATAATCCGGGAACCGCGCGTCACGTTTGGCCTGGGCGGTAGAACAACCAAAGAGGTTGCGCAACAGGTCAGCTTACAGAGGTTGCTGGTTGTTGAAGATTGGCCGGATTTTGCTGATAAGGCCGGCCCGCTGCTGCAGTTCAATATTGATCAGCACAGTGTCGACATTCGTCGCCTGATCTGGAGTTCGGAGCGGGCGGCCATTGAGCTGAGCGGAGCAGTCAACGACCGGCAGCAGATGAACGTGGGATACTGGTTGATGGCACAGGGCGAGGGCGAGGGCTCTTTTGCGGGCGATGTGCTCAAAGCGGCAAAGATCCTGCCGGCTGATTTCAACCTTAAGGGGAAGCTGCGAGGCAACTGGAGCTTGCAGGGAGGCTATGGCCAAAAACGTGAGCAGACCATATTTTTTGAAGTTGCCTCCCTGGCGGTTACCCGTGGTAAACGGGTGATGGTTTCCGATCCGCTTGTGACCTGTGGCTTCCGATTACAGGAGACAGCCGACCAGCCCTCTGAGCTGAGGATGACTGATTTCAATCTGCGGAGCAAGCTGGTCCACCTTGCCGGAGTCGGTCGGATCATGCGCAAAGAGCAGCCGAATCTGAGCATGCAAGGTCAGTTTGCTCCGCAATATGTTCAGCTGCAACCGTTGCTGCAGCCGTATATCGGGCGGGGAATTGCATGGAGCGGCAACCGGCCCGGCACATTTCAGCTCTCAATGCCCCTGACGACACCTGTTCAGCAGGGGGACATCACGGTTACAGCTGAATTACCCATGGACAGTTTACGTTTCAGGGACATGGATCTTGGTGCTGTTCATCTGCCCCTTGATTTTCATCGCAACCAACTGCGGCTGCGGATCGACGGCGAGCTGGATGGCGGTAAGGTCTCCCTGGCACCGTTATGGGATGTTACAGCTGCAAAACCGGTTCTGTCTTTACCAGCCAAGGCACCCTGTCTGGCCGGTGTATCGCCCCAACCACCCCTGCTCGATGGGGTCCTCGGCAGGTTGCACCCTCTTTTCGGGGTCTTTGCTCAAGTACGCGGAACAATGGATCTGTCTATCAACCATTTTTCAGTGCCGATCAGTGCAAGGGGCTGGCAGAGTCCTGTTTTCAGCATCTCTCTTGTGGTTGACCGACTTCAATTTACCCCTATGGGGCCTTTGCAGGAAGTGCTGAGTTTGAACGGATATGTTCAGGAATGGTTTTCGTGTGTTGAAAAAGAGATTCGATGTGAAGGGAAGAATGGCCGGGTACAATGCGACCCGGTACATCTTTTAGTCGATGATGAGCAGATCGCACTGCAGGGGGAACTCAGCAGTGACCAACAGTTGCAGTACACGGTGCAGTTTCCTCTTGGGCAGGCACTTGCGCAGCTCATTGGTTTGGATACCGATTCGGATTCCGACGACAGGCGGCTTGTCACTGCTGTGATCAATGGAGCCAGGCAGAATCCGGAGTTTGATGCCCATGCCCTGGTTACAGGGCTGGCTCATCAGCTCATCAAAAGCAGAAGGTCGGATAGATATAAAAAATTGCCTCAGACTGACGAACCGGTCGAACCGTGAAACGGTTCATCCAACAGAAACAAAATAAACCGATCTGTTTTTTCGTCATATACACACATATTTATTAAAGAGTTGTACGAATTATTTTTTAACGGAGGTTTTAGCATGAGCAAAAAAGTGGTTATTGTCGGAGCTGTTGCTGCCGGTCCTAAAGCGGCATGTCGATTGAAGAGGTTGCGCCCTGATTGGGACATCACCATGGTTGACCAGGACAGTCTGATTTCTTATGGCGGTTGTGGTATCCCGTACTATGTCAGCGGGGATGTTTCCGATGAGAGCGAACTGCGGGAGACCAGTTTTCATGTGGTCCGTGATACGGATTTTTTTCTCCACTCCAAAGGTGTGCGTGTACTGACAAGAACTCGGGCTCTGGCCATTGATCGGGGCAAGAAAACAGTGACAGTGCGCAATCTCGATACCGAAGTGGAACAACAACTGTCGTATGATTATCTGATGTTGGCTACCGGAGCGAGACCCTTTGAACTTCCCATTCCAGGTGTGAAACTTGACGGTGTGTTCGCCATTGCTGATCTGCATAAGGCCATTGAGATCAAACAGCGGATTGCTGAAGGCAGGGTGAGTCGGGCTGTGGTCATCGGCGGCGGGGCAATCGGTATTGAGATGGCTGAAGCCCTGACCGATCTCTGGGGAGTTGAAACGACTCTGCTGGAACTGGCACCACAACTGCTGCCCAAACTGGTTGACCGGCATTTTGCGGAAATGCTGAAAAATCATCTTGTTGAGCAGAAGGTGGCCGTCTATACCAGTGAGTCTGCGGTAGAGCTGCTGGATAATGGTCATGGCGGCGTCTGCGGGGTGAAGACCGGACAGCGTACCCTGGAGGCTGATCTGGTGATCATGGCGGTGGGGGTCCGGCCACGCAGTGAGTTGGCACGAGATGCAGGGCTGGATGTTGCAGCCTGGGGTGGGATCAAGGTCAATCAGCGGTTGCAGACCTCTGATCCTTTTATCTATGCTGCCGGCGACTGCATTGCCGTCAATCACCTGGTTACCGGTCGGGAAACCTTTGCTCCCCTGGGATCCCTTGCCAACCGTGAAGGTCGGGTTGTCGGCGATAATATGGCCGGGTATCCGTCGGTATTCAAAGGTGTGTGCGGATCGTTCATCATGAAGGCTTTTGAACGGTGTATCGGTTCCACCGGGTTGACCTGGGAAGCCGCCCTGGCAGAAGGTTTTGACGCTGATTATGCGCTGACCTCTCCTCCTGATCGGGCCCATTTTTTTCCGGGTCAGGCGGTGGTGATTCTGCAGTTGGTTTTTGACCGGCGCTCACGGCGGGTACTTGGTCTGCAGGCCTTCGGCATGATGAACGATTCGGTCTCAGCTCGGGTGGATGCTGCTGCTGCCCTGATCAGCCAGGAAGGGACCATTGAAGATTTCGGTTTACTGGAGATGGCCTATGCGCCACCATTTTCTTCGGCGATCGATTCGATTAATGCAGCTGCCTACATGGCTGAAAACATGTGTGAAAACCGGTTGCACCGGGTGGATCATACCCGTTTTCTGGCGTGGCTGGATGATGAGAGCATTGAGCCTGACTGGATGGTGCTTGATGTGCGGCATCCTCTGGAGGCAACACCCTGTATTGAAAAATTTGGTGCACATCGTTGGGTTGGATTGGAGTATGGGCAGGTTCGGCAACGCTACCAGGAATTGCCGACAGACAAAACCTACGTCATTTTTTGCAATGCCGGTACCCGTTCTTATGAAGTACAGCTCTTCCTTGACCACATTGGTTCGTATACAACCATGGTGCTCTGTGGCGGCACAAACCTCATCAGCCGGTTAAAGCCGGATTGGATGGATGGTAAATAAGGGAATAAACAAAAACAACAGGGCAGGGTACCTACACGTGCTGTCTTTCTATGGTACGCAACAGCAATCAAGCTTTGGCCGGGAGAGTCGCCGGCAGCACGGCCTGTTGCCTACCATGCTGTCACAATCGGCAAAAGAACAGGCTTGTTGTTGTCGGCTTCCCGTGAAAAGTATCCTGCCTTTCTGCTGTACGGTTTGTGGGTTGTTCTTTAGACTCTCTGCCTGTTTAAACAGCTTCCATACGACGAGGGCCCTGAACGGATTATCGAGTTCCTGTTGACAGGAATATCAGGATTGGCTGTGCTGTGCGGTGTTAAGCAGATCCGGAAGCCGATCAAAATGGCGACCGACTTCAGAGGGACGATGCGCGTCGGAACCGGCGCGCAGACTGATGCCACGCTGTAATGCGGCGGCAATGATCCAGGGAACAGGGAAGGCTTTTCCCCGGTAATCGAAGCCGGAGGTGTTGATTTCCAGAGCAACAGTATGTTCGTGCATAGCATCGAGCAATCGGTAAATCAGTTCCACATGCTCATCGGTAAAACGAACACCGGGCAGGTGGCGCAGAACAGCATCCAGATGACAGAGCACGTTGCAGGGGACTGAACAGACGGCCTCGATCAACGTGTGCAGGTAATTGGAGATCACCTTGTCAGGGCCGATGGCCGCCAGCTGATCCAGACTTTGCCGACGCCTGCTGAGCAGATTTAAATGGGTGTTCTTGTACCGGTAGAAGTGGCAGGAAATGCCGACTCGGGCAAAGGGGTATTGCGTGAGTTTTTCTAAGATGACGGCTGTTGCCTCCGGGTTGAATCCCAACTCCACGCCGAGTTGAATCTCAATGAGTCCGGCAAAGCGTTCTTGCAGTCGTGCTCCCTCTTGGAAGTAGTAGGTAAACTCTTCGTCACCCAGCCAGCTTGGTGGATAATAATCAATTCCGGTTTCCAGATGTTCGAGAAAAACAATACGTGCCAAGCCTTTTTGCACGGCTTGTTCGACATACTCCTCCATTTCACCGGTGGCATGATTGCACAGACGAGTGTGGACATGACCGTCTTCATGGATGTTGATCAGTGGCGATTCAGAATGATTGAGTGTAGGGGACATGAGTGGGCATCAGGCATTTCCACGGGGGAAAAAGTGGATGACCCCATCGATATCCGAGGTATCACAGATATCGCCCAGTCCCATATCGAGATCGATAAAGTCATCCACCCCGTTCATTTCCAGGGAAAAGATAGGGCCGTCCGGCAGGTGGTAGATGAGGGTATTGACTTTGCTCAAGTCAATCGGATTGGAAAAAAGCTTTCTCATGGAATTCTCTTTACAGTTAAGGTGAAAATCGGTCTTTATACTTAGCCGGTTTACTGGGGAAAAGATACAAAATTTATGCCTTCCCTCCTCATTTCCCCATGTTGAGCACAGATGTTTTTACATATGAACGGTGATAAAGTCATCTTCTGCTGCTGTTGAGATTAAATGATAAATCATCTCGTTTTGTCTTAAGGTTTGACAGTGGCAGAGTGCATGGTAAAGTATCGCCTTCTTGCCTCAGTTTTAGGGAGGTACGGTTTTTTTTCAACACCGCATGAGGTTTTCCATGGCGATTAACAAATACATTGATAACGATTCAGATTTTATCAAGTGTACAGACAAGAACCCAACGAATATTCTTCCTGAAAAACTTACCCTTGATTCGTCTCTGCAGTTTGAGTGTCATCCTGGAGTCAGCTGTTTCACCGCCTGTTGCCATAACATTAAAATTATCCTCACACCGTACGACATCCTGGTGCTCCGCAAGCGTTTGGGCCTGACGGCCCATGAATTTATCTCCGTGTACACAGAACCGACCTACCTGGAGAAAACGGATATGCCCGGTGTACAGATTAAGTTGGTCGGGGAGAAAAACGGCTGTCCTTTTGTGACGCCTGAAGGGTGTACCGTTTATTCCGATCGACCCTCTGCCTGCAGGTATTATCCGGTTGGCATGGCTGATTTTCATGAAGGCGGGACCGATGATGCGCTTGAGGAAAAATTCTTCTTTCTTGTGAAAGAACCCCACTGCAAAGGCCATGAAGAACCTAAACAATGGACCATTGGTGAGTGGCGTGCTGATCAGGGTGTTGATGTGCGCGATGAGATGAACAGGGAATGGTTGCGGCTGGTCATGCGCCGTAAGTCTTTTGGCTTGCAGGCAACCTTGAGTGAAGCGGCGAAACGGATGTTTTTCATGGCCTCCACGGATCTTGACACGTTTCGTACGTTTATTTTTGAAAGTTCTTTCCTTGATACCTATGAAGTAGAGAGCGATACCCTGGCTAAGATCAAGGAGGACGATGTTGAGCTTATGCTGTTTTCATTCAAATATCTGGCCAACACCCTGTTTGGTGCGCCTGGAATGAATATTAGAAAAGAGAAGATTGAAGCCAAGGTTGAGGAGATCAAAAAACGGCAGGACGAAGCGTTGCTTGAGGCAGAGCGGGAGTACGAAGAGCTTAAAGCTGAGCGCGACCGAATGCTTAAGGAGAGGGAAGCAGAAGAAAACAGATCATGATACGTTGCTGACGATCCCATTTGTCGTGTGTCAAGGGAGGCTGACTTCAGCCTCTCTTTTTTTTAAGTGTAAGCTGTGGAAGACAAGATAAGAAAAGCCCTGCCGGGTTTCCGGCAGGGCTTCTTTTTTCAGGGGAAATGTCCGAAGACAGCAGGTTTATTCGCTCTCAAGTGCCTTGGCCCAGCCCTTCAGGAGCTTCCATGCCTTATCAACGTCTTTTTGCGACTGCTCCATCAACTCATCCGCCATGGCCGGATTAGACAGCTTCAGCATCCGGTAGCGGTTTTCGTTCAGGGCGTAGTCGGCAAAGCTGATGGTCGGTTCCTTGGAATCGATGATCATCGGGTTTTTGCCTTCAGCCTCGAGCTCCGGGTTGTAGCGGAACAATGACCAGTGGCCGCACTCAACAGCCTTCTTCTGCTGCTCCAGACCCATGGCCATATTAATACCATGATTGATGCAGTGTGAGTAGGCAATGATGAGAGATGGTCCGTTGAAGGCCTCAGCTTCCTGGATAGCCTTAATGGCCTGCTGAGGATTAGCGCCGATGGCGATTCTGGCCACGTACACGGTGCCGAAGGTGGAGAAGATCAACCCCATGTTTTTCTTGGGCATGTTCTTACCGCCGGCAGCAAACTGGGCTACAGCCGCACGTGGTGTTGATTTTGACATCTGACCACCTGTGTTGGAGTAGACCTCGGTATCCAGAACCAGGATGTTGACATTTTTGCCTGTGGCCAGGACATGATCAACACCGCCGTAGCCGATGTCATACGCCCAGCCATCACCGCCGATGATCCAGACGGATTTTTGCACCAGGTAATCGGCAACATGGTAGAGACGTTTGGCAATGACATCCTTCTTGCCGTCGAGAGCGGCTTTCAGCTCTGCTACCCGTGCACGCTGCGCTTCAATTTCAGCCTGAGTTTTTTGCGGGGCGCTGACCAGGGCGTCGGCCAGCTTCTTGTCGACCATACCTTGCTTAACAGCCTCTTCCAGCAGTTCAGTTGCCTGACTGGCCAATTTATCGACAGCCTGACGCATGCCCAGGCCGTGTTCCGCATTATCCTCAAACAGGGAGTTTGACCAAGCCGGCCCACGTCCATCAGCACGTGTACAGTACGGAGTGGTGGGAAGGTTGCCGGAGTAAATAGAGGAACAACCCGTGGCGTTGGAGGCAAGCATGCGATCCCCGATTAACTGGGTAACCAGTTTAATGTAGGGAGTTTCACCACAACCTGCACAGGCACCGGAGAACTCGAACAGGGGTCGTTTGAACTGACTGCCCTTGATGGTACCGATGTTGATCAGACTTTCATCAACTTCCGGCAGGGCAAGGAACGTCTTCCAGTTTTTCTGGGACTCCTGCTTGACCTCTTCAGAGTTCATAGCCATGTGGAGTGCACGGATTTCGGTCCTTTTGCCTTCAGCATCCTTCTTTCGTCCGGGACAGACGGTGACACACAGGGTACAGCCACAACAGTCTTGGGTGGACACCTGGATGGTAAACTTCATGTCTTTGAATTCTTTACCGATGGCATCAACAGTCTTAAAGGATGCATCAGCACCGGCTGCAGCCAGGGCTTCCGGAGTTGCAACTTTCATACGGATGCAGGCATGTGGACAAACCAGGGAGCATCGACCACACTGGATGCACGACTCAGGATCCCAGCAGGAGACCTGCACGGCGATGTTGCGTTTTTCCCACTGCGTGGTGGCTGTGGGCCAGCGGCCGTCGTTCGGGAATTGAGAAACCGGAATATCCTCTCCGTGTCCGGCCATCATCTTGGCTGTCACGGTTTTAACAAATTCCGGAGCTTCTTCGGGAACTGTCGGGGGCATCTCGTGGCCGCTGATTTTCTTCGGTACTTTGACCTCAACGATGTTTTCGATCGCACCATCAACTGCGCTGTAGTTCATGTTGACGACCTTATCGCCCTTGATGCCATAGGTTTTCTTGATGGCATTTTTGATGGACGTGATCGCCTCATCTTTACTGATGATATCAGAGATAACGAAAAAGGCCGTCTGCATGATCATGTTGATACGGGCACCGAGACCAAGCGCCATGGCCAGCTTGACCGCATCGATGATGTAGAACTTGATCTTCTTCTCAATCAGCTGTCGTTGCACATTAGCCGGCAGGTGATCCCAGATCTCATCTTTACTGAAGTTGGTGGTGAGCAGAAAGGTACCGCCTGAATCAAGGTTGGCCAGCATGTCATAAGTGTCGAGGAAGGCCGGGTTGTGACAGGCTACGAAGTTAGCCTTGTTGATCAGATAGGGAGCAACAATCTGGTTTTTCCCGAAACGCAGGTGCGAAACAGTCATGGAACCAGACTTTTTGGAGTCGTAGACAAAGTAGCCTTGTGCTGAGTTGTCAGTTTCTTCACCAATAATTTTGATGGTGTTTTTGTTGGCACCAACCGTACCGTCAGAACCTAAACCGTAGAACAGAGCGCGGAAAACGTCTTTGCCTTCAATATTATAGGACTTGTCATATGTGAGGCTGGTAAAGGTGATATCGTCGTTCGGTCCGACACAGAATTTTTTCTTTGGCGCAAAGGAGGCCATGTTGTCAAATACAGCCTTGACCATTGCCGGGGTGAACTCGGCAGAACCCAGGCCGTAACGGCCATTGAGGATCAGGGGTACGAACATGGTCGGGTTGGCTTCAGCAGCCTCGCTGACAGCGGCACGGACATCAAGGTAAAGCGGGTCGCCGTTGGCACCCGGTTCCTTGGTGCGGTCGAGCACGGTGATACGCTCAACGGTCGACGGCAGGGCATTGACCATTGCTTTCGGATCAAAGGGGCGATACAGACGAACGATAACAAGGCCGACCCTGCTTCCCTCGGCAACCAAATGCTCAACAGTGGAGGCTACGGTCAGAGCACCAGAGCCCATGACAACGATGACATCGGTAGCATCCGGAGCACCGATATAGTCAAACAGATGATACTGACGGCCTGTCAGTGCGGCGAACTTGTCCATGTTTGCCTGAACAATACCCGGTACCGCATCGTAGAATTTATTGACAGTTTCACGGCCGATGAAATAAACATCCGGGTTTTGAGCGGTTCCGCCGATGGTCGGATTATCCGGTGTAAGAGCACGTTCCCGATGTTTGATGATCAGATCCTCATCAATCATGGAGGTCATGTCATCATTGGTCAGCTGCTCAATTTTCATGACCTCGTGAGAGGTGCGGAAGCCGTCGAAAAAGTGCAGAAACGGGATACTGGACTGCAGGGTTGAGGCCGTTGCAATGAGGGCCATATCCTGGGCCTCCTGAACATCCTGGGAGGCGAGCAGGGCCCAGCCGGTCTGGCGAACGGCCATGACATCACCATGGTCGCCGAAAATGGACAGACCCTGACAGGCGATGGAACGGGCTGTGACATGGAAAACTGTGGGCAGCAGTTCGCCGGCGATCTTATACATGTTGGGGATCAGGAGGAGGAGACCCTGGGAGGCGGTGAAGGTGGTACACAGTGCACCGGCACCGAGGGAACCGTGGATGGATCCTGCCACACCGGCCTCAGATTGCATCTGAGAGATGACCGGAATAGAACCCCAGATATTTTCTTGTTTGGCATTTGCCTTGGCATCGGCTTCGGCCGCCATCGGAGAAGATGGCGTAATGGGATAGATTGTTATGACTTCACTTGTGGCATATGCGACATGCGTACACGCCTGGTTTCCGTCAATGGTGACCATTTTTCGCGACATAAGATCATTCTCCTTACACGGTGGTTGATATCTGCCGACAGGCGGCTGGCTGTCGGCAAACGGTTAACAATGAACGCGATGAATAAAAAGGTTCCGGAGAACCTTTGCAAACCCAAAACATCCTGTTCAGATTTGCGGCGTTTTAGACCTTTTGGGGAAAGGGGTAAGCGGCATATGTGGTTCCGGTCAGGCTCAGGCGGATAATCGGCTCTCTGCAGACTTGCCGACGACTCCGGCAGATCGGTATTTCTCACCCGTATTTAATAGTTATTTCACCCGACTGGTGCAATTTATGCCATGATACGCCTTGCAAAACAACAGGTATAACCAGATGTTCATGATGTTACTGAATCGAGATTCAGCGTCACGATAAACCAAAAAACAGCATTATGCAATGTTAAAGCGTGGTTGAAAAATCGATACAGCGACAGCGAGTTGTTGTGATTTGTCGGTGCAAAGGCAGCTGAGCAGCGGGGCGGCAGATGAGAGGGCGGGAACAACGCTTCGGGACAAGATAAAACAGGAGGGAGACGCTGTTGTTCGGTCTCCGTAAAAGCAGGAGTTTAGAGCCTGTTATTCATCGGTCTCGATGAGAAAATCTTTTATTTTTTCGTACAATGATTCGGGGATTTCCGTACTGAACATAAACTGCTCAGCCTCTTCACCAGTGATACTTGCCTTGATGTCCGCAGGCAACGAACGCAGGAAGGCTACTTTGGCCGGATCCGGTCTCTTTTTTTGTTCTGTCATATGTCTCCTTTTGTACGCGTACCAACCTGATTTCAAGGAAATCGAAAAGTTTTTATTCCATCCTATATAAGGAACCAATGCTTGAGAAACAAGGATATTTGGTATTTTTTTTACTCTTTTGCGCTGAAAGTGGTACAGGTAAGCTGGTTTTAAAGAGGTGCAGACGGTTCCATTTCCAGTAGCTCCTTATTCTTTTCAGCATTTTAAATCTACCCGGACGTCAATATGGTTGAACGATATTCTCCAGATGACCGAAAAATTTTGCAGGCTCTGCGAATACAGCTTGATGAGGACGAGAGCAGCCATTTCAGTGGACTTGCCTGTTTGAGTGGCCAGGCTGTCCGACGGGTTCAGGAAAAACTGGCTGATTATCGGCAACCCTTTGCTCAGGATGCCGATCGAATCCTTCACTCCAGGGCCTACGCCCGGTACATCGACAAAACCCAGGTCTTTTCCCTGGTTGACAACGATCATATTACCCATCGGGCACTGCATGTGCAGATGGTTTCTCGTGTGGCCCGGACCGTTGGCCGGTTTCTGGGGCTTAATGAGGACCTGATCGAGGCCATTGCCCTTGGGCACGATATCGGTCATCCGCCGTTCGGCCACGAGGGCGAGCGTATTCTTACAAAACTCTGTCAGCAGCATGGACTGTGCTCATTTCAGCACAATATTCAATCGGTTCAATTTCTGGATCGATTTGAACGCGACGGTGCCGGGTGGAACCTTACCCTTCAGGTTATGGATGGCATACTCTGTCACGATGGAGAGGTCCATGGTCAACATCTTGAGCCACTGCGGGAGAAGGATTTTGCTGCTCATGATATGGAACTGGCCGCCAAGATGGAACATCCGGAATTGGCCCTGGTTCCAATGACTTTAGAAGGTTGTGTGGTTCGCCTGGCCGATACTGTTGCGTATATAGGCCGTGATATTGAAGATGCCATTGAGCTTGGTCTGGTGCATCGTCACGACTTGCCGAAAACCTGTACATCTGTTCTTGGTTCGAGTAACGGCACCATTGTTTATACATTGACCACTGATCTGTTACTCAACAGCCTGCACGTGAAAGATGCCATGAAAGAAGATACGGATAACGATCACATCGGCTTCAGCCGGGAGGTGGGAGCAGCCCTTAAAGAGTTGAAGACCTTCAACTATCAGCGGATTTATACCAATCCGGCCTTTAAACCTGATTTTGTTAAAATCCAGCGTTGTTATGAGCAGTTGTTTGATTATTACCTTGATCAGCTGCACAGGGCTGAACAGGGAGGGGCTGATCGTGATTTTCTTCGTTCGATGTCGCCGGTGTATATGGCAGCGCACAACCCGGCAAGCATGGTTCGTGATTATCTGGCCGGTATGACGGACGCCTTTTTTCTGCGCCAGGCTGCTGCCATCGGCTGTGAGGTCCCGGAACGGACATGTTAACCAGAGCACGGCATTTTTTACCGGGGGAAAGGGCTCGGATGATTCTGATTGCCGCCTTTATTGGGGTTATGTCAGGTGTGGCTATCATCGTCTTCCGAGAGGCTGTGGATCTGGTGCACAGGGTGATCTTTGTCTGGGGATATGAAGTTTTGCGCATCGGTGAAGGAGGGTGGCGACGAATGCTGCTGCCGATTCTACCCATGACCGGCGCGGTACTGCTGATTCCTCTTTCCCTGGCTTTTCCGGGCAAGGTGAATGGCTATGGTTTCACCAATTTTCTCCGCCGGGTCAATTTGGAAAATGGTGTCATTCGTGCCCGCAACATCTTTATCAAGATTGTTGCCACTGCCTTGACCATCGGATCGGGGAACTCAGCCGGTGTTGAAGGCCCGATTGCTCAAATCGGCGGTGCGTTGGGCTCTCAGGTCGGTCAGCGGTTTCGGGTTTCAGGCAAACGGATGAAAATCTACATTGCAGCCGGTTGCGCCGGTGGTATTGCCGGCATCTTCAACGCCCCCTTGGCCGGGGTGTTTTTTGCCGCTGAAATTGTTCTGCTCGGGACGTATGAGATCTCCTCTTTTTCTGCCCTGGTCATTGCTTCAGCCCTGTCCACTGTGGTTTCCCGGGCCTATTACGGGGCGGTTCCAGCCTTTCCCATTCCGGATTATACGATTGTCAACGCCTTTGTTGAGATCCCGCTGTACACGCTGATGGCTCTGATAGTCGGTATAACCGCGGTTTTACACATCCGTTTTTTTTATTTGATTCGAGACCGCTTTGGGCAGATGAAACTACATCCCCAGCTGAAGCCGATTTTAGGTGCTCTGCTGGTCGGATGCATTGGTATTCTGTTTCCTCAGGTTATGGGAAATGGTTACGAGTACATTGCCAGGGCTCTTGTCGGAGACACCCTGGTCTGGCGGATGATGCTCCTGGTCTTTCTTAAGTCGCTGGCCACTGCCGTCACGTTGGGATCCGGAGGTGCCGGTGGTCTGTTCGCCCCGGCGTTGTTCATCGGTGCGGTACTTGGCGGTTCGTTTGGCGGGATTGTCCATCACCTTCTTCCGGCCCATACAGCTCCTGCCGGAGCCTATGCCACAGTCGGTATCGGTGCGTTTCTCGCCGCCACCACCCATGCGCCGTTGACGGCTATTTTTTTCCTGTTTGAGATGACAGGGAATTACATGATCATTGTTCCGGTAATGCTGACTGCTGTACTGGGTACCATGACCTCTTCCTGGCTGTATGCGGATTCCATTGATACCGTTGATTTCACGAGAGACGGCATCAATATTCATGAGGGCCGTGAGGTGGCGATCATGAAGTCGATCCGGGTCGGCAAAGTGATCACCGAAGATGTCGATTTTATCAGTGAAAATGCTAATATCAACCATCTGCTGGAACTGTTTCGGATTGCCCGTAACAACTTCTACTTCCCGGTGGTCAATCAGAAGGGACTTATGGTTGGGGTGGTGTCCATGCAGGACGTGAAGACCGTGCTGCATAACGAGGAAGAGCGGGTATGTCATCTGGTCGGTGCCATCTGTACCAGAGAGGTGATCATGCTGACACCGGATGATACCTGCTTTGAAGCCATGCAACTGTTTGACATCAAAGGTATTGAAGAGATACCGGTGGTGGAATCCCATGAGGAGCCCTGGGTTTTGGGCATGCTCAAACGTCAGGACGTCATAGCCGCCTACAACCATGAGATGTTGAAGCGTGGTATCAACGAGCGGGCTGAAAATATCAAAATGCTCTGTTCAATGGATTAGAATGAAGATTACGTTATCCTCCTTCGGATTTAAACATCAGTACCTTGCGGCTGACCTGGTGTGGGATGTCCGCTTTCTTCCCAACCCGTTCTGGGATCCGGTACTTCGTCCTCTTAACGGTCTGCAATCGGACGTTGCGCATTATGTGCTTGAGAGCGATCCCGGGAAGCGGTTTCTTACCCTGGTTGAACCGCTTTTTCTCTTTCTGGTGGATGCGTACACTGACCAGGAACGGCCGGCGCTGACAGTGGCTATAGGATGTACCGGTGGTAAACACCGCTCAGTGGCAGTGGTGGAGCATCTCTCCGCCTTTCTCCGGGCTCATGACCGATATCCCGTGGTCTTTCATCGTGATATTGATAAGGAATAGGATGCGCAGTGCGTACACGCAACGTATAGTATAACGTGTCATCGAAACTACAAATCCACTGATGGAGGAGTCCATGAAAGAAGTTCTGAAAAATTTTATGTATGCCGGTATTGGCGCCGCCTTTATGACAAAGGAAAAAATCGAGGAGCTGAAGAGTGAGCTGATTGCCAAGGGCAAGATGTCGCAGGAAGAGGGGAGGCAGTTTGTTGATGATCTTCTGCGGAAATCGGAAAAGGCCAAGGACCAGTTGGATCTTTGGATCACGAAACGGGTGGAAGACAGGGTCAGGCAATTGAATCTGGTCACCAAGGATGAGATGGCCGAGTTACAGCGTAAGATCGAGGAACTGCAGGTGGCTATCAACAAGGACAAGGCCGAGTAACTCCTGTGATGTTCAGCATCAGAAAACTCGGGGCTGTCGGTCGGACGTATCGACACCTGAACCGATATCATCGTATTCTCCGGGTACTGTTCAAATACGGGTTCAATGACCTGATCGATCGGTTGCATATTGATCAGTATCTGGAATCAGGGTTACAGATGATCAATCGTAAACCGAGGCAGCAGGTCTCGCGGCTGTCTCGGCCTGAGCGGTTGCGGCTGGTGTTCGAAGAACTGGGGCCGACCTTTATCAAGCTCGGCCAGTTGCTGTCGACCCGTCCGGACCTGATTCCTGCTGATTTTCTCGGTGAACTGGCTAAACTCCAGGATGACATCCCACCGTTCAGTCTGGAAGAGGTGCGGGATATCCTGAGAGAAGAGCTCGGCCGCTATCCGGAAGAGATTTTTCTGTATTTTGATATCGAACCCCTTGCCGCAGCCTCCATAGGTCAGGTCCACCGGGCTGTCCTGGAGAGTGGAGCTGAAGTGGTGGTAAAGGTCCAGCGGCCGGGCATCGAGAATGTGATTGCCGTTGATCTCGAGATCCTGGCGCATATTGCCGAACTTATGGAGAAACATCTGGAAGAGGCGCAGGGGCATCAGCCCATGGCGATTGTCCATGAGTTTGCCCGCAGTCTCAGCAGGGAAATCGATTTTTCGATAGAACTGGCCAACATCCAGCGCTTCACCCGTCAGTTTGAAGATAACCCCACTATCCACGTTCCGTTTGTTTATCCGGAACTCAGCACCGACCGGGTGCTGGTCATGGAATATATTCTCGGGATAAAATCGTCCAGGATTGAGATACTGCGTGAACAGGGCTATGATTTAGCCCTGATCGCCGAGCGGGGCGCCAATCTGATGATGGAACAGATCTTTGTGCATGGTTTCTTTCACGCTGATCCCCATCCCGGGAATGTTTTCGTGTTGCCGGACAATGTGGTGTGCTTCATTGATTTCGGACAAATGGGACGGCTCTCGATGAGGGATCGTGAGGACTTTACCGATCTGGTTCTGGACCTGGTGACCGGTAATGAAGAGCGGATCGTTGACGGCGTTCTGAAGGTGACGGTTCAGCTGGGCGAGATAGATCGGGAAAATCTAACCAGAGATCTGGCGGGTATGATGGATCTGTACCTGTATCGGCCATTGGCTGAGCTGGAGGCCGCGAAGATTTTACAGGATCTGCTGGATCTGGTGTCACGGCACAAGCTCTCTTTTAAGCCCAGTCTTTACCAGATGATGAAGGCCTTGAGCACTGTGGAGGGACTTGGTTTGATGCTGAATCCAAGGCTGGAGCTGATCCGCTTGGCTCAACCTTTTATGCGGAAAATCCGTTTAGGCCGGTTGCAGCCCGATCGCCTTGCCACAGAACTTTCACTCACCGGTTTAAGTTATCTGCAGCTGTTACGTAACCTGCCCGGAGAACTGGACACGATCCTTACCCGGTTGCGCAGCGGTCAACTGAGCCTGTCACTGGAGCAGAGGGATGTGCGGTCTCTCAATAAGGTTCTGGACAGGGCGGCCAGCCGCCTTGCCTGTGCCGTTGTGCTCGCTGCTTTGATTGTCGGCAGTGCTCTGCTTATCCTCTCCGATATCCCTCCACACTGGCGGAACATCCCGGTCATCGGCCTGATAGGACTGTTGGTGGCCGCTCTCATAGGGTTTTTTCTGCTGCTTTCCATCATCCGGCACGGACGGCGATAGTCCTGTCATCTCACCATTTTTTCAGGTGCGGCAACCCGGCAGGCCTGAAGAAAGTCCTTTTTTCGGTGCAGGTCGATCAGATCCGAAAGAGACAGAGAACAGTCAACACAGCGTAGAGCAGCAGCCAGAGGCCTATGGCCCAGAGCACAACAGAGCGAGGGCGTGGAGCCGATGGAAGCCAGAATAGAAGCACAATCGGCAGCATCGGCACCAGTACACCGGCAACAAAAGGGTCAAGGAAGCGAAGAAGTTCCTGCAGTCCCAGAAAGAACCAGGGGCCGGCAATGAACAGGAGGCCGTGACGATAGGGTTCCATGGGAGCAGGGATCGTAACGGATATGAGCAGGGTCATTGTTATCAGCAGGAGATGATTGCGCCAGCGTGCGGTATAGCGTCGGAGGTGAGGCCAGGCTGCGACCCCGCCGAGAACTACCAGGCCAATGACGTGGTGGGCATAAACTTTACGTAAGCCACTGTTGGCCAGATCAAAAAAGAAGTTGTTCAGGTGTTCACCGATCAGGGGTACTGCCAGACAGATATGTTCAGCTATCGCCCCTGCCGCCTCGCCGGTGGCATCCCCCCGGAGCACATACCCGGTGAACAGCAGCAGGACAGCAGCGGGAACAGTGGTGCAAAGACGTATCCAGGCGCCTCTTTGCAACACCATGTCCTGGTTGCGGAGTTCAACAACCACATGCCCCAGCAGAATCAGGAAAAATGCCTGGCTGGAATAGTAGTGCAGGCCTCGCCAGAACGAGCCGTAGGGGGCAAGGAGTTCAATGGAGCTGGTTGTATGAAACGGGGCGGCGACATCGTATTGCAGGGCAATAACGATGCCTGAAAGGATGGAAAGAAAGAGGCTGATCAGAGAGCCCCCTCCCCAGCGATAGGCAAGCAGCCGGCGCAGAGGCGGCACGGCGGACCATTGCATCTTTGGCCGCTGCATCAGAGATGGACCACATAGGCGGTCACCTTTCCTTCCCCGTCTTCTTTGACAGTGACCTCATACTGCGGCAGGTTTTTTTGTGCCGGACCGGAAATGCGCATGCCGTCAGGGGTGAAACGACTCTGGTGACAGGGGCACTCGATGATCTGTTTGTCCTCCTGAAAGTTGAGTCGGCAGCCAAGATGGGTACAGACACGAGAGACCGCGGAGAGACGATCAGTGCCGGCAAAGAGGAAGAAGTCTTGACCGGCATGGGCTCCGCTTAAGGGTAACGGTGTCGGCACCTCCACCAAACGAGGTTTGGGCGGTATCCGGTGGCCGACGAAGCGAAGGAGGGGGTAGAGGAAAACAGTGGCAGCCAGTGCTGTTCCCCACTGGAGCCAACGTGTTAAAAAAGTCCGTCTGCTCTGCTGTTGAGGTGTCTTTTTGTTCGGCCGAACAGTTGAATCGTGCATCAGATAAATTTGTTTTGCAATGCCTGTTCCACATGTTTCGGAACAAGACCGGTGATCTTGCCCTGACATCTGGCAGCATTTTTTATACCGCTTGAGCTGATATAGATCCAGCGAAACCCGGTCATGAAAAAGACGGTTTCCACAGATCGCTCCAGCCGGCGGTTCATCAGTGCCAGCTGAAATTCATAGTCAAAGTCTGAGACAGCCCGCAGTCCTCTGATGATAACCTCTGCATTCTGTTGCCTGGCATAGTCCACGATGAGACCTTCTGTGTAGCCGACAGTGATCCGATCGGAGTGTTTAAAACACTCCTGAATCATGGCACAGCGTTCTTCCAGTGAAAACAGGGGGGGTTTCTGTATATTGATGGCAATGGTGACTATAATACGGTCGAAGAGCTGCAGGCCCCGTTCGATGATATCAAGATGACCGTTGGTGATGGGATCAAAGGTGCCGGGATACAGGGCAACCCGTGGTTGTGGTGGCTGCCTCTCGATTATGGATGTGTCTGGTATATCATGCATGGCAGTGTTTTGCTGTCGAGCGGAATTCATAGAACCACAGCCCGGTTGCTCCATATTGACGTTGATCAATGGGGTGTAAGCTTGTTAAGCCTACGGCAGGTATGTTAACCCGTCGATCCTCCTCGACAACGATCAGCGCTTCTTCGGCCAGGATACCGGCCTTCTCAATCAGAACCAAAACCCGTTCTGCCAGCTGTTTCTGGTAAGGCGGATCCATGAAGACCAGGTTGAAGCCCGGGGAGGTTCCATAGGAATGCAGCGTGCCGAGGTGAGGGGTTGTTGCCAGGTTCAGCATGACAAAGGCAGCCTGGGGATGGGTAATGGATATCCTCAGGTTGGTCTCTATCAGGCGACCTGTCTCAATTGACTTGTCGACGAAGACAGCTGCAGCTGCACCACGGCTCAATGCCTCAATACCCAGGGCACCAGTACCGGCAAAAAGATCAAGCACTCTGCTGTTGACAACCCGTTCACCGATGAGGCTGAACATGGCCTCGCGCACCTGATCACTGGTCGGTCGAATCAGGTTGGAGCGGGGGGAGTGTAGTTTACGGCCTTTGGCACTGCCACCGGTAATACGCATGGCTTTCCACGGGTGGTTGTTGGCGTTAGAGTTGGGATTTGTTCGTCTCGGCGGTGGCAGGTTGTTTTTTTCTGCCCGCTCTTGCCCTTACTGCCAGAATCGGACCGGAGATCATATACAGGAAAGAGGCTCCAAACAGAGTGATAGGTGGTTCGCTGGCCAGCAGGATCAGAAGCAGGAGCAGACCGACAATAAGTTGAAAACGTTTTTCTCTGGAAATTTCCAGATGTTTGAAGCTCAAATATCTGTGGGTGGACACCATCAGATACGAAAGTACATAGACCATGGCGAGCAGGGTGATATGTTGCACCGTGTCGGTGGTCTTAAAGACGTGTGTACTGAACATGACCGAGGTGGCAATCATCCCGGCGGCTGCCGGACAGGGAAGACCGGTAAAATCATGGCTTGGACTGGCCACGGTTTGTGAGTTGAAGCGGGCCAGACGGAGGGCGGTGGCAGCAACATAGAGGAACGCGGCCAGCCAACCGTAACGGCCATAGGGCGTCAGAGCCCAGAGATAGGCAAGTACACCTGGAGCAACACCGAAAGAAACCATGTCACACAGAGAATCAAGTTCCATGCCAAAGGTCGAAGTCGACCGGGTCATTCGGGCAACTCGACCGTCGAGGCCGTCAAAGACTCCTGCCACCAGTATGGCCACAGCAGCAGCGAAAAAATGTCCGTTAAACGAAGCGATAATAGAGTAAAAACCGCTGAACAGGCTACAGATGGTGAGCATGCAGGGGAGGACTGAAAAACGATTTGCGTGTTGTTCCACGGGTAATGGCTGTTCCATGAAGGTTTCTGTAAAGGGAGTCGATCCGGTGTTAAAAAAGCGTGGTTGCTGTACCCCCAGTGTCTGCGCGTCGAGGATGACACTCTGAGGGCAAGGCGTTAAGGTCTACCAGAATACGATATATCGGTCAGTTAGGCAACAGATTCTTCCTGGTTTGTCTGAGCCGGTGGAGCAAGGTGGCCGAGTATTGATTCACCGGCCCGCACTGTTTCACCCACTTTGACCTGTACTCTGGTTGGCAGCGGCAGGTAGAGATCAACCCTGGATCCAAAGCGAATCAGACCGAAGCGTTCACCTGCGGTGACCTGATCCCCTTCTTCGGCACGGCAGACAATGCGGCGGGCGATCAGGCCTGCGATCTGGACCACTGTATACCGGTGACCGGTGGGAGTGGCCAGGGTAAGTGCACAGAATTCGTTGTGGAGCACAGCCTTGTCCTTGTCAGCGGCGTAAAATTTTCCTGGTGACAGGATGACCTCTTCCACTGTTCCGGCAAGAGGAATACGGTTGACATGAACATTGAACACATTCATAAAGATGGAGATTTTCTGCACACGCTTCTGGAGAAAACGGTTGTCTTCAACCTCTTCGACAACGATCACCTTACCGTCTGCAGGGCAAAGCACGGCATGCGGATCCGCAGGGAGAACTCTGACCGGATCACGAAAAAAATACGTAACAAAGACAGTGAGCACTAATCCCAAGAGGGCCAGCGGCATCAGGTCAAGAATGGCGAAAATCAAAGTAGCAAAGCCACTCAGCACAATAAAGGGATAGCCCTCAACAGCCAGGGGAAGTTCAGTTTTTTGCATAAGGAGTCTGGAGGAAGCGCATGATTGGGTAAACAGTCTGTTTCTATGATTATTTTTTTGGAGCCCGCGCCATGGCGACCTTGCCGGTGCGAACAATCTCTTTTATGCCGAGAGGGCGCAGAATATCGATCACCGCCCTGATCTTGGAGTCGGAGCCGGTGATCTCCAGGGCATACGAGTTGGGACTGACGTCAACCACCTTGCCCCGAAAGATGTCGATAATGCGTAACACCTCGGCCCGGGTGTCGGCCTCGGCCCGAACTCGGATAAGAGCCATTTCACGCTCAACAAACTCTCCCTCCCCGACATCCAGCACCGTAACAACATCGATCAGCTTGTGCAGTTGCTTTGTAATCTGCTCGATAATGGCGGCATCACCGGTCGTGACCACGGTCAGACACGAAATTTGCGGGTCAAAGGTTTCAGCGACACAGAGACTTTCAATGTTAAAACCGCGGCCACTGAAGAGGCCGGTTACCCGGGACAGCGCGCCGGGCCGGTTACGTAGCAAAACAGTCAGCGTATGTTTCATAATGTATTGTCCTGTTCAACGGGGTTGGTTGGGAAGCCGGTCGGAGCTCATGGCCGGACAGATTTCAGACCAAGAGCATTTCTGTGGTGGCTTTACCTGCCGGCACCATTGGAAACACCCCTTCTTCACGGGCAATGGAAAAGTCCATGATAACCACATTGTTGGTCGCCAGAGCCTCCCTGATGACCGGTTCCACCTCAGCCCTGGTCGTCGCGCGTAAGCCGACAGCACCGTAGGCCTGAGCCAGGGCGACAAAATCCGGCGTGAACTCCATCACTGTTGAGGCATAATGGCGATTATAGAAAAGTTCCTGCCACTGTCGCACCATACCAAGATAGTTGTTGTTGAGAATGGCTATTTTCACCGGGGCGCCGCATTCACGGGCAGTGGCCAGTTCCTGAATGTTCATCTGGATCGAGCCGTCACCGGCAATGTCAATGACCGTTGTATCAGGGAAAGCCAGCTGGGCACCGATTGCGGCCGGCAGCCCGTATCCCATGGTACCGAGTCCTCCGGAGGTCAACAGGTGTCTGGGGTGATTGAACTTATAAAACTGTGCTGCCCACATCTGATTCTGGCCGACTTCGGTGGTGATGATGGCATTGCCTCCGGTCAGTCTGTGCAGGGTTTCAACGACATACTGGGGTTTGATCACATCACCATCGTCCACATAGGTAATCGGATGCTTTGCATCCCATTCCATAACCTGTTCCACCCAGGGTTGGTGGAGGGCGATCGTCTCTTCCTGGTTAAAGTCGGTTGACTTGTCCAGCCATCCGTTTATCGCCTGCAGGGCCAGTTTGCAGTCGGCAACAAGCGGGATATCAACGCCGACGTTTTTACTGATTGAGGATGGATCAATATCAATGTGGATGATCTTGGCCTGGGGTGCAAAGGCATCAAGTCGCCCTGTGACCCGATCATCGAAACGGGAGCCTATGGCAATCAGCAGATCACTTTTCGCCACCGCCATGTTGGCAGCATAGCTGCCGTGCATACCAAGCATACCCAGTGAGAGTGGATCGGTACCTGGAAACCCTCCCAGACCCATCAGGGTCATGGTGACCGGAATGTTGAGACGGGTGGCAAACCGTTTCAACTCCTCGTGTGCACCGGAAAGAATGACACCGCCGCCGACATAGAGCACCGGGCGTTTCGCCCTGATACAGGCGTGACAGGCCTTGGCCACCTGGTTGGCATGTGGTTTGACATTGGGCTGATAGGTCTGCATCTTGATCGGTTTTTTTGCAGGGTAGGTGACCATGGAGGCCATGACATCCTTGGGCAGGTCGATCAGCACCGGTCCCGGTCTTCCTGAAGCAGCGAGATAAAAGGCTTCCCGTATTGTGGAGACCAGCTCTTCAGGATCGTACACCAGGTAGTTATGCTTTGTGCACGGCCGTGTTATCCCAACGATATCGACTTCCTGAAAGGCATCGTTGCCAATAAGAGCCCGCGGTACCTGGCCGGTCAACACCACCAGAGGAATGGAGTCACAGTAGGCAGTGGCAATGGCGGTGACGCCATTGGTGGCTCCAGGGCCGGAGGTCAAGAGAGCGACTCCGACCTTGCCGGTGGCCCTGGCAAAACCATCGGCAGCGTGAACCGCTCCCTGTTCATGGCGCACAAGGATGTGGCGAATATCGCTTTTGCACAGCTCATCGTACAGTTCAATAACCGCGCCGCCCGGATACCCGAAAATTAGCTCAACACCCTCTTCCTGAAGGCATTTGATGATAGCTTGTGTACCCTTGATCTTGCTCATGCTGTCTTCCCTGTGTTGGTAGTCGGTTTACGTCCGTTTGTCTGCAGTACCTGTTCTGTTGTCTGTATTTGATACAGTAAAGAAAAGAAACAAAAAATATAAGAGGAGCGTCGGGAGCTGTCAAGACGGAACCCGGGCATCTTTGGTTCATATGCTACAGTACCCGCTGGCAACACTGGTCAATACCGGTAAGGTGATGTGTGCTGATTATGGCTTTTTGGCAATTTCCTTTTCAAGGTGATCAACCAGCTCACCAACCAGTTTACCGGAAGGTGCCGCAGCCATTGGATGATACTTGAGCAGGGTTTTCCACTCGGCCAGTGCTGCATTGTGGTCGTTGATCCCTGTGAGCAGTACCACCCCCTTGTTAAATCGGGCCTGTTCATGCTGCGGGTCGGTCTTGAGAACCTGGTCAAAAAGTTCAATGGCTTTCTGGTGCTGTTTATTCTGGTGATACATGACACCAAGGTCAGTCATGACATTGAGGTCGCCGGGCATCAGGGTCAGTGCCTGTGTATAGGCGGCAATGGCTTTTTGTGCCTGACCGGTATCAAAGTAGGCATGTCCCAGTTCCACCCAGGCCTGATTGTTGTCAGGGTTGTCTTTTGTGGCTTGTTCGAGAGAGGCAATGGTCTCGGCAATTTCATGCTGATGTACGGCTTGCTCGGCAGCTCCGTTCAATGAGGGCATCCGGTAGATTGAGTACATCACTCCCCCGATAAAGCCGAGGATTATTGCGCCGATCACGGCGAGATATAATGTCTGTTTTTTAACGTAGCCGCTGGTATCCATCTGTGCTCCTGGGATCAGTTTTTTTCGCGTTATTCAACGACAGCAAGGTGGCGCGAGGATAGCACAAGCGGCCGGGAACCGCAATGAAAGGAGGATGATAAAAAAGGTCGATCAAACCGCCTGGTCCATCAGCACATCCAGGCAAAAACGGTATATTGTCGGGCTGCAGTGGCCGCAGATGGCTGTGTTCATAAATCGGGGACTGCGCCCCTGATTGTGAAAGACAGTTGCAATGTTTGCGCGGACAGCATCAAGGCCGTCTTTGGGCTGCATGGTGTAAAAATGGAGGGTACCGCCGGGGCGCAGGGCATATGCAGCGGCGGCAAGTAACGCTTCTCCGCCATGGGGCAGTGCAATGAGAATCCGATCAAAGCCCGGCGGCAAAGCCGGCAGGACTGCAGCAGCGTCGCCTTCCAGAAAACGAACACGAGACGCACATCGGTTACTCTGCTGGTTCCATACGGCATAGTTGTGGGCAATCGGATTCTTCTCGATCCCGATAACTTCAGCTGCCCTGCTGTGACAACCGATGATCAACGCGAATGGACCTGCCCCGGAACCAAGGACAGCTATTCGTTCACCACAACAGGCAAGAGCGGCAATTCGAGCCCGTTCATGAGCCAGTCGTGTGGAAAAGTAGACTTGAGCAAGGTCAAGATGCATGAGGATGCCGTTTTCCCGATGAACAGTGGTGAGTCGATTTTCACCCGCGATCACCTGGAACGGTGAGAGACGGTATTCACCACGATATCGGCCGCTGCGTTTTGCCACCACTCGGATGGATGGGTGGAGGTCGAGAAGCACCATACCGATTGCATGTTCGTACGGGAATAATTCCGGCCGGATTACCACCACCGCGATATCTCCTGTCCGATCAAAACCGGTGGGCAGAAGGGTGGGATCGATATCGACAAGATGACGTTTAAGGATCGATCGAAACGGTAGGCCTTTCATGGTGACAGGAAAAAACACGCACGGTGGGGATATCGTCGTGTCGGAGCGATGCAACCTGACTGCCGTGATGCCGGTTCGGCTGTTTCAGATGGTGTGGTACACAACGCCTGTTCTGTCCGGGTCGGTAAAAATTTATGATACCTTGTGTTTTCAGATAGTTGCGCCTGTTTGTTGCCGGAATGGAGTTATGCCTCTTTATTGTAGAGATGGTCTAAAAAGTACTGCATCTGCTGGTACCACCATGGCCAGTCATGACTGACATCCTCTCCCCAAAAATCCACCCAGGCGGGAATACGCTTGTCACGCAGTATCTGGGCGAGCTGGCGGGTGTCATCGAGTGTTTCGACTTCCCAGGCTCCCTGGCCGACACAGACAATAATATCACTGCGTCGGTACCAGTTGAGATACCAGGAGTCATTCAGGTCAGAGAGATAGTGGAGCGGAGAGTTGAAGTAAATATCCGCAATGTTGCCGCTGTGGAGGCCGAATTCTGTGTGGTCCAGCCGATACAGACCGCTGAGGGCAATGGTGCCGGCAAAGAGATCCGGATGTTTGAGGAAGGTGTTGACCGCATGGTAGGCACCCATACTGCAACCGTTGGCCATCACCCGGATATCTTTCTGGCTGCAGTGTTGGCGGATGTAGGGAACCATCTCCTTAACAATGTAAGCGTCATAGGCTTCATGACGGGCATTGCGATCGGCTGGAGGTGCAGAGAAATTGTACCAGGATTCGGCATCAACACTGTCGACACAGAAGAGCTTTATCTTGCCTTCGTAGATAAAATCAGCAATGGCATCGATCATACCCATGCCTTCATAATCGTAATAACGACCAAGCGAACAGGGAAAGACCAGAATCGGCATCCCCCAATGGCCATAGACTTTAAAAGCCATGTCCCGCTGGAGATTGGTGCTGAACCAACGGTGCTCTTCAATATGCATGGGATGTCTCCTCGTTCGTGGTCTGATGGATGAAGGTGATGATTTCCTGTAACTGAGCAAAGTCCGGTGTACGGAAAATATAGCCTATATCGCCCAGGGCGCTGGCAAAAACACCGGGAACCTGATCAATCCTGCAGATGGCGTCGTTGTACCGATCTACAATCTGCTCATGGCTGTACAGATAGGGCAGGCCATGCTTTCGGCTGGCGTAACAGCAGTGATATTTCCTTGCAAACGTGATGTCGGTCCGGTTGTGGACAAGGAGTTCGGCCCAGATACGGTAGATGTCGATATCACAGGCGTAGTTGAACATATCGGTGGTAAAGCCGCCCGGGGGGCGCATGTTGACCTCCAGGGCGGTGAACTCATCGCCACCGGTTTGAAAGAATTCGATGTGAAAGAAACGTTCCCGCACCTGAAAGGCCTGCAGGCAGCGCAACCCGGCATCTTCAAGAGCGGGTGGTATTTCACGCAACGAGTAGTAGGCGATATGGCGAGCCTCGTTGACGGTCTCCATGATACCCTGGCTGAACACGTGGGACGTTGAAAAGATGGGTTTACCGGCAGTGTCGCAGAGTCCGTCAAAGGAGACGATCGTCCCCTTGACAAAGGATTCGATGATGTACTCGTCCGGCGGTTTGACGGTAAAAAAGTGAACGAGATCACTGTCTGTATCAAGACGGAACGTATTGAGGGCACCGACTCCGGCATCCGGTTTGGCCACCACCGGATAACCTGTTTCAGCAAGGAGACGCCGGGCGTCTTCCAGGTCTTGAACCACTCGACCTGCAGCCACCGGTATCCCGGCCTCCCGGAATTTTTCCTTCATCTGCGATTTGTGCCGGATCATGCCGATGTCTGCCGACCGCACCCCAAAGATGTTAAAGTCGTCTCGCAGTCGTGCTTCGGTGGACAACCAGTATTCGTTAAGACTGTCGATCCGGTCGATCTTACCGAAGCGATGGGTGAAATGACCGCAGGCCCGGAGCAGTTCGTCGTAGTTGTCCATCCTTTCCACCCGGTAATACTCGGTGAGCGATTCGCGAACCTCAGGGAGCAGGTTGTCATACGGGGCGTCACCGATACCCAGGACATTGGCACCGGCCAACTTGAGCTGGCGGCAGAAATGATAGTATTGGGATGGAAAATGCGGTGAGAGAAAAACACAGTTCATACAGGGTAACCTATCAGCAAATTTCGTCGGGTTGTAGCTGGAATCCTGTTGGCAGATGAATCGATACAAAGTTTCTTTTTATAGTACAACGGAACCGGCGACAGAGCAATGTGTGACCATCCCCATTTTGTTATCTTTATACGTTAGTGGCAGGAATTTGTTTCCCTGTCTGTCCGGGGAATAGGGAAAGGTTCAGGGACAGGCTTGCAGGCTACCGGCAGCCTGTTATCGTCCCTGTCTGGAACCGGCAGGCCAGAAAGCGGTTGAATACAATCGTCTTGTGCTGTATCAGCACGGATGAACTTCGTTTTCCGAATCAAAGAGCAGCGGCAATTGCGGTAAAGACGGTCAGGGAATATCAAAAAGAAACCGACAGTCACCATCAGGGGCGTATTCAAGGAAGAGGATCTTTTTATTTATCAAAAGCTGCTTCATGACATAGAAACCACGTGGTTCTTTATTTGAAGGCGTTTATTTCACCAGATTATTCAGCATGACCACTGGATCCTATTTTTTGGGTGTAGCGCTGTGCAAAAAATAAATTTAAAAGACATATTGACATATCGGTAATTATAGATATGATAAAGCCATGATCAACGAAAAACAGTTAATCGAAATTTTCAAAGCACTGTCCAACGAAACGAGACTGAGTATCCTGAAATGGCTCAAAACACCGGATGAGTGCTTCCCGCCGCAAGGGGAGCATCTGGCAGACACAGTCGAACTCAAAGGAGGCGTTTGTGTCGGCAGCATACAGGAAAAGGCGGGGGTCTCTCAATCCACGGTTTCGCATTATCTGGATATCATGCTCAGGGCACGGCTGGTAACGGCTGAACGGCACGGGAAATGGACCTATTACCGTCGCAATGAAGAAACGATACAGGCGCTGATCGAGCACATTAAAATGGAGGTATAGGACGACAACGCGGTAGAACTATCTGAACAGTTATTCCAGGAGATGGACAGGGCAACCTGTTCTTTTTTTTAGACATGACATATCTACAAATATCGATATGTCAATATGTAAGGAGTGTATCACATGCATTTTTCAAGTGGCATCAATCGTCCGCCGTATGAAGCAATGGATGGGTTTTTACAGGTGACTTCGGGGTGTTCCCATGCTTCGTGCAAGTTCTGCACCTTCTATAAGGATGCGCCTTTTGCAGTCTCGCCAATGGAAGAAATCGAAGAGGACATCAGGGAGATCAGAGACAGGGGGTGGAAATTTCAAAGAATTTTTCTGCAGGGAGCGGATCCCTTTATTCTGCCGTACAACAAGTTAATGCAGGTTGCCGAGCTGATTCATCAATACCTGCCGTCCGTAGAGAGCATCGGTGGGTATGCGCGTGTTGATAACGTCAGAAACAAGACCGTGGAGCAGCTGCGCCGATTAGCCGAGGTTGGTTATAGCAATTTTTACTTCGGCAATGAATCCGGTGACGACAAGCTCCTGGAAAGAATGAACAAAGGCTATAAAGCAGAGGTTGTTGTGGAACAGCTCTCCAAGCTGGATGAAGCCGGCATGAAATACATTGTCAATTTTTTAGGCGGGCTTGGCGGTTACAATTACGGCCTGAGCCATGCGAGAGAATCCGCAAAGGTCATCAATCAGCTTCATCCAACGCTGGTCTACGCCTCTGAACTGACCCTGTTCCCTGACACACCGCTTTCCAAAGACAAACAAAAAGGACTCTTTGCGGAAGCGACCGAGGTGGAACGTTTGGAAGAAATGTATGAGTTTATCCGCTGCCTGGATATCGACACCGTATTCAAGGCCGAGCATGTGACCATCCCTGTGCCGATCAGAGGAAAGCTGCCGGAGGACAAGCAAAATATGCTTGAACTCCTGCAGGAGCAAATCGACATTGCCAAAGAAGGGGGGTTGGATGGGTTCCGCAAGCGGGTCATGAGTCTATAAAGACAACACAAAAAACGCGTGCGCAAAGAGTTGCAGTCACAGCGATAGAACAGGAGAACTGATATGGAATACAATGGCACCGTGTACCGGCCACCGATGGAAGCAGAGACTTTTCTGATTCCGGTGACAGAAGGATGCACGCACAACAGTTGTCGTTTTTGTAATATGTACGAGGGTGTACGTTTTCGGACGCTGCCGCTCGCCGACATCGAGGAATTTCTCAGCAAGGCCCAAAAATACAACAAACGATTTATGGACCATTTGGAACGCGTTTATCTTGTGGGGGCGGATCCCTTTGCACTGTCCGCAGGCAAGTTGGAACCCATAATCAATCTGATTCGTACGTATTGTCCAAACGTCCGGGTGATTACGATGTATGCCGCCGTGCGGAACATCACAAGTAAGACGGATGAGGACCTGAAACAATTGGCTGATCTGGGGGTTAATGATCTCTATGTGGGCATTGAAACCGGTTCGGAAGAAGCTCTTGCCTTTCTGAACAAGGGCAATACCGCAGAAGAGGCGAAAACGCAGTGCCTAAGGCTCAATGCAGCCGGCATCCGTCATCGTGATATGCTCATGCCCGGAGCGGCAGGCAAGGGAAAGCTTTTGCAGGAAGCAGAGGAGACCGCAGAGCTGGAGAATGCCATAAAGCCGGATATGGTGATACTCACCACAATGGCGGTATTCCCCGGAACAAAACTGGAGCAGGATGTAAAGAACGGCATCTTTGAAGCGGCACCGGAATCGGAAGTATTAATGGCCCAAAAATGCTTTATCGAACTGTTGGATCTTCCGGACACCTATTTATGGGCGGCGCATTCCCTTGATTCGACAAAGATTGCCGGTCTGCTGCGGGATGAGAAAGAAACCATGCTCAAACGCTTGCAGCACAGCATTGATACCATGGATGATGAGGCCTTTCGCCAAACGTTCCGCCGCGATCATCTTTAAGGCAGGAGGAACTACATGAGCCTGATTAAGGGGATTCATCATACAGCGCTGCGCTGTGTTGGTGAAGACGAAATGAACCGTACCGCATCGTTTTACTGCGATATCTTGGGTATGCGCCGGGTCAGGAGCTGGGGGAACGGGCGGTATGCTGTGTGTATGATTGATACCGGCAGTGGATTGCTGGAACTCTTTGCTGATGCTGAACCAGGGCGCAGGCCCGGGCAGGTTGATCATATTGCATTGGCCACAGATGATGTCGATGCCTGTGTAGCAGCTTGCCGTAAGCAGGGGCTTGCAGTAGTGCAGGAGTCGGGGCCGGTGTTTATTCCTTCGGAAAAGCCATATCCTGTATGTTTTGCCTTTGTAATTGGAGTTGCCGGAGAGATTATTGAATTTTTTAATGAACTTTGATTGATAGGTTCGATGAAATACTAACTTATTTGCAGGAGAAACTGAGCAATGAGTAACAACGTATCATGGATATTTGAATTAACTCTGACAAAGGGTAGCGCTGATGATTTGAAGGCATTGATGCCCGAGCTGGTTGAATCAACAGCAAACGAGTCCGATACTTTGGCGTATGAATGGACTCTGAATGAGGATCAAACGATCTGCCACATTTATGAAAGGTATACAGACTCTGATTCTGCTTTAACCCATCTGAAAACATTCAATGAAAAGTTTGCCGCCAGGCTGATGGCTCTTGGTAATGCAACCGCATTTGTTGTCTATGGCAATCCAGCAAGCAGTCTTAAAGAGGCATTGAAAGGATTTAATGGTACGTATATGACGCCGATCGGAGGATTTGCCCGTTAAGCTTCACTGCTCTATCAAAAAGGAAGGTGGTCTGATCGGTGTGACTGCTTTCCTTTTTTAGTCGGGCAGTATTTTTCCTGGGGCAGTGCTTTTACAAAATTTAAGGACAAATAAAAAAGCAAGCACCAGCCCCTGGAGGATTGGTGCTTGCCATGTGCTTATTTGTAAAGGATATTCACGAAAAAAGAAGTTCAGAACGTGACAGATAACGGGTCGCGCTGACTGCCGTGCTGACCGTCAACCCGCATTTGCAAGCTGTACTCAAGCAGCTGGTGTCCTGCTTGGTTCATGTTGTCCTTTAATTTCAAGGAACTTCTGAAGCCATATGTCAGAATTACAAGGTCAGAAGAAGGAAGACTGCGCCTGCAACCCTTGAAATTGCCTGATTGAACGAACCACACGGGACACCAGGATCATACTGCGGCACCATCGTCATTCCGCGCGATAGTCGCGGAATCCATACAATCCAAGCTCTCTTTCTGTTTTTAATTTTTTCTCCAACTCAATAACAGCATAGATATCTTCTCCAGATTTGTACCAAACCGGCATATGAACAGTATATTTTGCGCTGAAGCTTTCAGTGTGTGCCTTGGTTTTTATGTTCATGCATACGGCGTTCCAGATTATTGGTCAGAGGTGGCTCCACTTGTCTGAACAAGATTTTCTAATTTTTAAGTGAAATCTCTGTCCATAGTTAGGCTGCCTGTTGGACCGCCGGCCGCATCGCGGTATACGCCTCGTTAGGCGTTTTTCTCTT
>Ga0265295_1000518_pt1 | contig 77298 bp, 68 predicted proteins | sample Munlansysbiofilm_FD_192503 | JGI IMG/M metagenome (GOLD analysis project Ga0265295, IMG submission 192503) | Leachate microbial communities from a municipal landfill in Southern Ontario, Canada - Methane capture system biofilm | ecosystem: Engineered > Solid waste > Landfill > Unclassified ... | reverse complement strand
CCTTAAATTCGATCTGTGGCTGATCGATATATTTCCTTATCACGCCTTGGACCAACTGCTAAAACAAACACTATCACCTTTTTATGAAGCACTTGATAAACAACCCTGAAATCACCAATTCTCAGCTTTCGAAAATCTCTGAGATTATGGGACAGTGGTGCGCCGAATTTTTCCGGTTCCCAAGCAAGCTTTTTGTCGATGGTTTTGATAATTCTTCTTGCAGCTGCAGGTCCCACACTTCTCAGGTCCTCATCCACATCTTTGTGGTAAAGGATTTCCCATTTCATTTTGCATACTTTTTCATCATCTCTTTATGAGAAATGCTCTCCCCGGGATCAAAATTTTGAATCCGTGACAGTGCAAGGGCAGTCAGGCGAAGGTCTTCTATCTCTTCCTCCATTGCCTCGTAGGACTCAATGGACATCAATATGGCCTTGGGTGCATTGTTTTTGAGGATAATGAGTTTATCAATATCCCCGGCCGCAATTGAACTGAGCGTGGCCGCTGTATTCTTAGCAAGATTTGTTGAAGATAAATAATTTTTTATTCGCATAACAACACCTTCTTTTTCAGTACAATTATGCATATAATAACACTTGGTATTGCCTTCGTCAAGAGATCGGTTAACGGGGTCTGACCCCGCTAAGTTGCCTTGCGGTTTTTACGGGTGTTGTACGCCTGTCCCGTGCTGGCGGACATAAGCTGCATGCTTTGTTGATAGTCAGGGCCTGACCTCGACAACTGACGGTATTGGGACAAGAGTCAGAATCACAGTAAACAAAAGTGCATTAGCTGGAATATTAAGGTTAAAATCACTGAAACTATGAACAAGTATGGCAAAAACAGCTGCCATGGCTCCCAGGGTGAACCCCCTGGTCTGGCGGCTGCGACTCTTGAGGCTGTCAAACCCTGCTCTGAAAAAACAGAATAAAGAATACAGCATCACAGGAACAAACATAATCCCGGTGGCTGAAATAAAATGGAGATAATCATTGTGGGCAAATCTTCTTAAAATAGCATCTCCGGGAATCTGATAGGCAGGGTAGGCTGCGGTAAAGGTGTTCGGGCCGGTTCCTGTCATTGGATTGTCCTTTATCAGACCGACAACCCCTTTCCAGCAGCGGATTCTGCCGGAAATATTGTCCGTGGGATCTTCCTGGGTCAGGGTGGTTATTCTTTGGACAACAGGGGTGCTTGCAAGGATAAAAACAGAGATGATGATGACGCCAGTTCCAATGGTCAGAACAAGTTTTTTATGAACAAAATTTTTCTGGGCTAATAGTACGGCTGCCATGAACAAAATGGCAGCCACGGCTGATATCCATCCTCCCCTGGACAGGGTAAATGCCTGGGTGATGACAAGGAAGAGGAGAAGGACGATCATGCCCGATTTTGCCTCAAGGGATCTTTGTCTGGTGAGAAACAATGCCATTAAAAGGGGGATCGCCATTTCCAGGAAGCCTGCCAGGTGGTTCCTGTTGACGTATGCGCCTGAGACTGAGGTGGATGCATGGTCAAGGCCGACATCTGGGTAAATCCACCAGGGCGACGGCGTCAGGCCGAATCGTTTGAGAATGCCGATGATGGCAAGCAGGAGGGCCGTTGAAACGATGATATACACCAGGGTTCGCTGCTGTTGTCTGGTTCGGGTGCTGAACAGGGTGATAAAATAGATGACAACGTATGTCAAAAGCATGCAAAAACCCTCAAACGCAAGCGGCTTATGATCTGAGTACAGCGCAGATACCCCTGAAAGGGCAATGATGGCAATAATCGGTTTTGCCATGGGGCTGGGCGGGAAAACAGCTCTTTTCGATACCAGGCTTTCGATAACGACCAGAATCAAAGCAATGAGCACACACGCCTGAATGATGGTTGTTGCCCAGGGATGAACAGAACCCCTTGCAAGGGGGGCCAGGACAATCAGGCTGCATATGATGTAAAAGGCAGTGTCGCTGTATGGCGTTTTCATATTTGGTTTGCGTTATTCCAATGGATCATTTCGAATAGGTTTCAAGTCGGGTTTTAAGGTCATTATAGCGCTTGTTATCAGGATCCAGGGCTATGGCTTTTTCTATGTAGGCAAGAGCTTTATTGAACGATCCCTGGAGTTCCCAGGCCAGGGCAATCCAATAGGGAAAATCCCCTTGATTAGGTTTCAGGGTAAAGGCTTTTTCCCAGTCTGCTGCGGCCTGGGCGTATTCTTTCTGATACCATCTGATCCAGGCCCGATGGTTGAACAGCCGGGGGTCTTCCCGGTCTGAACAGTCAATGGCTCTTGTGGCTGCCTGTTCTGCAGGAGCATATTTTTTCTGATGCTGGAGTGACCGTGAAAACAGATAAAAATAGGTGCTGTTCTTTCGGTCAAGGGTGGTGGCCTTTTGGGCTGCAAGTTCCATCTGATTCCAGTCCTTATCCTGTTCTGCGAGTTGTGCCAGAAGATAAAAGGCCGGGGCATGGGGCTGTTTTGCATTGATCGTTATAAGCCTTGCTTTTGCAAGCTCGGGTCGGTCCATTTCCAGCCAGCAGCGGGCAACACACATATCAAGCGCCTGGGTTGCAAGGTCCTTTTCCCGGGCATAAACAAAAAACTTGAGGAACTCTTCAAACAGTTTGTCTGATTTAAACACATTGTAAATCCGGTAGCTTACTGAATCTGCGCTGGCTGAAGCTTTCAGCGCTTTAGCGAAATAGTCAAAGCTTTGTTCAAAATCTGCTGATTTAAATAAAAGTCTGCCCATGTGGATGTAATTGTTTGAAGAGGGGGTTGAAGGGCCTTGATCAAGGCTTTGCCTGTAATATGAGATGGCCCGTTGGAAATCCTGCCTGTTAAAATAAATATCAGACATTGCTCCCAGTGCGGCACTGGCAAGGATCTCTCGTTTAATTGCACGATTAAGCCCTCTTTCAATAAACGGCATCAGATCGTTGTTAAAAAACGTCTCTTTTTTAATATCCCAATAGGAGGGCGGATGGATTTCCATCATATATTCCACAAGTTCAGGGATGGCAGGTCCCAGCCCCTTATATTCCAGGTATCTGATATAGGCATATCGAAGGGTTATGCCTGAGGGCCTCAGGGGAAGTGCTTTTTTAAAGAAGGGCAGGGCATCATAGGGGTTGTTTGTTTCTGGATAGAGATCGCCATAGGTTTTTTCCAATGCCTGTTCCGCCATGGCCAGCCAGTATGAGTTCAGGTACTGCAGGGGGTCAATATCAGCGGCCTTTGTCAGGTATTGCTTTGCCCTGACAAAGGTTACAAAGGCCCCCATGGATGAATTGTTCTCTTCCCAGTCGTTAACACCTTGATTGTAAAGGGCAATGCCATGGTTTGAATAGATTCTGTACAGATCAGGCCGGGCAAGCAAGGTTCCGATCCCACGGGGTATTGCCTTTTCTGCCCGGTCAAAACAGTCCATGGCCTGGGGATAGTTTTTTAACTCAAGCTGTATAATCCCCCTCTGGTATTGGTATCTTGGCCAGAACAGGGTGCAGCAGAGAACGAGAAGAGTAGTTAAAAAACAGAGTAAAACAACCTTGAATACTCTAGTGAGGCCTTTTGTCATAGCAGGCTACTTACCATAGTAGGATGAGTAATATTTCTTGTAATATCTGTAATAGCCTTCTTTTTGCATGTCCACCCGGTTCAGCACAGCTCCCAGGATGGGTTGATTTGCCTTTTTGTATTGTGCAATCATTTCATGGACGATTTTTCGGTCGGTATGGCCCGATTTTATGACAAAAAGCGTCCCATCGGTTCTCGGGGCCATGATCAGGGCGTCTGTGACCGGCATTACCGGAGGTGTGTCCAGGATGATAAAGTCAAACCTGTTTTTAAGATACTCCAGCAGAAACTCAGTTCTGGAGGATCCCAGAAGTTCTGAGGGATTGGGGGGAACAGCACCCGAGGGAAGCAGAAATAAGTTTTCAGTGTCCGTTGGCTTGATTGCTGACTCTATACTCCTGCTTATGTAGCTGTCATGCCTGGTGCTGGTAAATTCTGAATAGAGCCTGCCAAAGTCAATTTTATTGTTGATGGTCTGCTTAATTTCGTCGGAGGATATGCCGGAGAAGACAAAGCTGCCATGCTCCATGGAAGAGATGGTTTTGACAGCCTCGATGGTGTGGACGGAAAGGGCCTTTGAAATATCCTTTTCCGAGACAAACCCCATGGAATAGAGGATGGATCCCAGGCGCTGGACCGACTTTTTCTGATGACCAAGGGCCAGGTCTGCCTCTTTTTCCGTTAAAAGATTTTCCCGTATCAGGGTATTTGCAAGCTTCTTTGAATCAGGGCGGTTTTTCCAGTAGATATCAACCATTCGGCCTTTTTCAAAGAGCACGTCCACCAGGGTTTTCTCATTCTCCAGGCTCAGGCAGCAGGTTCTTTTCTGGAGTTTTGTAAGCTGAATAAGATCCTCCACGGAAAATTTATCCAGGCTGCCTTTGGTGAGCCGGGTTCCCAAGGTCTCAGTGATCAGCCCGGTAAGGCCGAAATCGTTTTTAAACGAGAAAAGGGATGTCATGTGGGGCCGTCTGAGGTCACAGTCCATGAGCAGAACCCGTCTGTCTGTCTGGGCAATGGTGTGGGCAAGGTTAATGGCTGTGTTGGTTTTACCTTCACCTTGAACGGAGCTGGTTACCACAATGGATTTTATCTCGTTTTCCATCATGGAAAAAAACAGGTTGGTCCGCAGGGTTCTGTAGGATTCGGCATATCGCGAACCTGAAGGAAAATTTGCCAGAAGGTTGTCCGCTTCGTTATTCTTTTTGTCCTTTTTGGTGAATATCATGATGAAGCTCCGTATTCGTTTGACTCTGATCTATCTGCTTCAGGAACCACAGAAAGGACGGGGATGTTAAGATAGGTCTGGATGTCTTCTTCGGTTCTTATGGTCTGGTCAAGGTACTCAAGGAAAAAGGCAAGGCCGGCACCCCCCATCAAACCCAGAACAATGGCCAGGAGCAGGTTCTTTTTTTTGTCGGGCGACACGGGCGATGTGGGTACCTGGGCCGGTTCCACCAGCCTGATGTTTGAGTTGTTGCTGCTCTGGAGAATATTGGACTCTTTCAGCCTTGAGACCATGAGATCGTAGAAGTTTTGACTGGTGTTCACGTTTCTCTGGAGAATGGTGTACTTAAGCTCTTTGCTGGAAGAATCAAGGGCATCGGTCTCAAACTCGGCAATGGTTTTTTCAAGTGTTGCTTCGTTTGCAAAAAGCACCTTACGCTTGGATGCCAGGTTGTCCCGCTCCTTCTGGATCTCAATTGCCAGGCGTTTTTCACTTTTCTCAATTTCACCTTTTGTCTGGACGATCTTGGGATGTTTTGACTTAAAGGTTTTTGTCAGCTTGGAGAGCTCAATCTCAAGGTTAACGATCTTTGAGTAGATATCTTCTATCATGGGATTGTTGATCAAAGACCTCACATTGGCAACGTCCCTGGCGCCCTGGATGTTTTTACTCAGTTCATTTATACGGGCATCCAGTTCCAGGCGCTGGTTCCTTGCCTCCAGGTAACGGCTGTTAAATTCCTGGATTTTCTGTTCAGCCACTTTCTGCTTGCCCATGATGGAAAATACCTGGTGCTGCTGCTTGTATTCAAAGAATTTTTTTTCATCATCCTCGAGCTTTTTCTTGAGATCGTAAAGTTCGTTGTTGAGCCATTCCAGGGTTTGTTTGGATGCGTTCATCTTGTTTGCAAGGTCAAACTCCATGTACTTTCGGGCAAGCATGTTGACCATGTCTGCGGCAAGTCTGGGATTCTTGTCCTTTACCGTTAAATTCAACAGTCTTGTGTCCCTGACCTGTTCAACGGATATCTTTCCCCTGACCGCTGCGATGAGTCCCTGGGTCTTCAGGTTCTGAAGTTCTTCCAGGGAGAGTTCCTTTTTTTTATCCATTTTTAGCAGCAGCTTGATGTTGGCCTTCAACTGGGTGACAAGTCCCCTTACAAAGCTGACCTCAAGATCCTGGTCACTCTCTTCAGCGTCAAGGGCAAGGGCCGTGATCACCTGCTTTAGAACGGGTGTGGATGTCATCATCTTGATACTGGTGTTAAAGGTCATGGTCTGGGAATTGTAACTTTCAAAATCCATCCTCTCCCCGGTAATGGGGGAGGAAGAACTCTCCCTGTCAATGAGGAGACTTGCGGAAGACTGGTAAATGGGGTCTGATGCAAAGGTATAAAACATCGCCACGGAAACGACACAGATAAATACAAGGAAGATCAGCCGTTTTCTTTTCAACAGCACCATCAAGTATTCTGACAGGTGTATCTCTTTTTCTTGAAACGGGTCTTCCATGGGTTGGTTTTCCATTACTTTTGTTCCTTTCTCCTTAAACTATAACCACGACTCGGGGACGTGTATGCGGTCACCGGGTTTTAACTCAAAGTCAGAGATTTCACCCGTCTGAACCTTGTCAAGATTTATCTTGATGGTTTCCTGGTCGGTTTCTGTCTGCCGGATGATTTTTGTTCGCCCCGGTGCGGCAAACTTGTCAAACCCGCCCGCCATGATGCATGCGGCAAAGGCCGTTAAACCGGGTTGAAAGTCAAATACCCCGGGTCTTTTAACTTTGCCCTCCACGTAGATCTTTGTCCTGCTCTGGTTCAGGTTCTGACCCAGGGGAATGTAGACGGTGTCCCCGGATTTAAGCATGATGTTTTCCGACATGTCTCCTTCGTCAAGGATTTTGATAAGATTCACTTTGATCGGGGTTTTTTTGGTGATTTTATCTTCAATGGTCTTTTCATCAAGATCTTTTGTGATGTCCCCCCTGAGAATGTAGGCCATATCGCCCCGTTCCGGCAGAACACCGCCGGCGCTTGCCACAAGATCCATGAGGGTAGGTATGAAATCAAGCTTAAACATGCCTGGATTTTTAACAGCGCCTGAAATAAAAAACTGGAGGCTGTGGTACTCTTTTATCTTGAGATGGATCTGGGGGGCCACAAAGAAATCCCTTTCAAGGGGGATGAGGATGGCCTTTTCAAACGCCCCCATTGTCATGCCTGAGGCTTGTGTTTTTCCAACAAAGGGAACATTGACATTTCCATCATCTCCCACGACCATATCGGCTTTTATCTGCTCTTCTCCACCGGCTGTAATGGAAATCATGACCACATCGCCGCGGCCCAGGTGGTAGGATTTTTCCTTTGCGTCTGATTGACACAGGCCCTGGTTTATGGGGATTACCAGGGAGCAGCAAAATATCAACAAAAAAAATAAGCGGTATATATTTGGGAAAAGCATCATAATTTTTACACTCGCAGGCTAGGCAAAAAAATAATGGTGCAAAATCGATTCTGCACCATTATTATATTTCTTTTATCATAACAGGTTGTATGGCTATCTGGACCCTGGGTTATAGGCAAACTTCGCATTGAGCATGAGGTAGTGATTGTCAAAATCTCTGCCGACCTCATTTGAATCTCGCCTTTCCATACCGCCCTCAAAACCGATGGTGAAAAGGTGATTGATCAGGTAGTCGACAGCCCCGGAAATGGTCCACCGGTCGTCAGTTCTGTCCGAACCTTCGTACTCAGAATTTTGATACCAGCCCCTGATCGTGCAGTTGATCTTTTCAGCAAAAAGACGACTCATCGCTGCATCAAGGCGGGTGGAGGTATAGTAACTTCCCCCGGATCCAATGTCGTTGAGGTTGCTGCCAAGGGCCAGGTATATTGAACTTCTGGGAATTCCCTCGGCATCCGGCGGGTTTTGGCCTGTGAGGGATAATTTCCATACCATTTTTTCAATATCGCCGGTGGTGGTGGTCTGGTCAAAGTCCCTGGTGTGATAACCCATGCCGGCAGCAAAGGTGAAATAGTTAAACTGCCTGTTAACATTCACCATCACCTGGCTGGAGTTATAGTCGCTCGTGGTCTTATCGTAGTCCATGTTCCAGTATTGGCAATTAAGGTCAAAAGAGGTTCTCTGGTTGAAATTGTAAATAAGGATGAATCTGCCCCTGTTTTCATTGGCGTCTTCTCCCTCTCCAGGATCATCATCCAAATAGTCCAGCACCTGGTTGCTGTAGGAGAGGTCGATTCCGAATTTTTCCCCAAAGTTATAGGCCAGCCGGGGAGTGAGGCGATTCATGGTGTATTTATAGCGGTCAACAACGTTGGAATTGGCCTGGGAATTTGCAGAATCCCTTGTCTTCCAGTACAGGTTGTCGATACCCAGGAGCAGACGGTCCGTGGGCTGAGTCTGGGTGGTGAACTTTGCCCGGTGTTCCGTATAGTTGAAATCATCTGCCTTGACCTCTCCTGCCGGGGTGTCATCCTGGTCATCGTACTGGAGAATCTTAAACCAGTAATCAAGGGAGGCAAGGCTCTTATCCGTGGTATAGCCCAGCTTGACGCCGGGCTTTACATGGTAGGTGTCAATGGTCCTGGTATTTGATTCGGATTTATAAAAATTGCTCTCCCTTTGCCAGCCTGTAGTGATGTCAGATTTGATAACCGCTCTTCCCCGGGCATGGGAACTGGTGGTTCCCAGCAGAAAGACAAGCAGAAAGACAAGCAGCAAAGGGATTATAAATCCTGGGAAAAAGGTTCTTCCCCTGTAAAGTATCACGTCAGATTCCCCGGGTTCCGGCTTAGATCCGTTTTTTTCTGGCAATGCCGGTAAGTCCAACCAGGCCTACGCCTAGAAGAAAGATGGTTGAGGGTTCGGGTATTGGAGTTCCAAATTCATTGACAATTACATCATTGATATCAGTTACTGGTTCATAGCCAATAATATTTGGGGGATCTTCATTATCATAAATAGGTATGTGATAATTAGCTAAAATATTATCAAACAAAGTTGAAGAGAGTGTTAAAGCAACCTCGTAAATAGTGTCAACATTGGAATCATCCGATTTGAATTTTCCTGTAAATGTACCTGCTATTGAGGCTGGCCAGGTGCCGTTCCAGAACCATCCGTTGTCAATGATAGCAGTCATTCCTGAGGCTGTCAGGCTGAGGTCGTAGTCTAACCAGGTGCCATACCCTAAAGTACTTAGGTCAGGCATCCATGCCGCAGAAAGATCAGCTGCGGATGTTGAATTTTGACCGGTAACATGCACTGAAAATTCAGTTAAAGCACTGTTCCAGGAGCCGGAAGAACTAATCACCGAACTCCCATTAATATCGTCAATCTGGAAAAAGGAATCGTCCTGATTGCTCGGAATATGATACTCCCAATCTGGCGTGAACGCAAAATAAGAGTCGTTGCCTGGATCATGCTTGATCAAAACATATGCATTACGTGGTTGGGTGGTGTTTGAGCTTCCTAATAGGGTTCCAGCACTGTCATAATAGGAAACAGTCCCTGTATAACCCAGATTGCTTGTCTCAACATAATAAGGCGTAGCGTGGGCTGTCAATCCCAGCACAAGTACCAACAATATTGTGAGTATCACAGACTTGAATTGTAACATTTTTTTAGTCTCCCATTTTTTTGTTTAAATTGAGGTTGTTTCGCTTAAATTCGGCTTCCAGGCCGATCATCCTGGGTTGGTGGAGGCAGGAATGTCCGTCCCGGACTGGACGTGACGCCCCTTGGTGGACGCGTAAAAGCCTCGGGCTCAAGCATCGAGGGTGTCTGGAGAGTTCCAAGGGCCAGGGAGATTCCCTGGTTTGAACCTGCCATGGCTGCCTTGGCAAAGGCTTCCGGATCCTGGCCTGTCGCCATTGCCGCTGCAACTGCTCCGGATATGGCACCGGCATTTGCCGCGTTTGCAATGGCTGTTGTGTCTTTCCCGGCTTCTTTTGCCGCTGTAACGACGGTTCTTGTTACCTGCTCTGCTGCGTCCCCCGGTAGTTCCCCAACAGTAATGGCATCTTTGACTGTGGTTTGTGTTATGGCCTCAATTTCGACCAGATCCCCTGTGACGGCAACGGCTTTAATTTCAGTCACCTGGTCGGACGTCAATGCTGAAGCAGGGCATGCAAATATGCATCCTGCCATGACAACCGCTAGAACAAGACCTGATAAATGGAAATTTTGTAAAATCTTCATTTCTTTTCCCTCCCATGGGAATCAATTAATATCAATATACTTTTTCCATGTATATTCGGTTAGAATTCTCATCTGCCCCTTCAAGCATGACTGAGGGGTTTTCAAATAGGATCTGGCCGGCCCTTGTTCGACCAACAAGCTTGATCAGCCTGTTTGCGGCATGGGCCATCCTGTATTTTCGCCCCGGATGGATGTCCGATCCAATGCAGAAGACCTGATCCAGGGATACCATGGTCTGGGCGGCCTTCATGGCCTGTTTTCCAAACTCACCGGTCAGGCTTGAGGCTGTCACCTGTATGGCTGCCCCGTTGTAAACAAAATCAGCAACAAGCCCGGGGTTGTTCAGGATCATGGGGTTTCTTTCCGCATGGGCGATTATCGGTGTTACGCCCCTCTCCCTGAGCTGTCTGAACATCATGGAGATGGCCTTTGATATGAATATAATTGGTAGCTCCACAAGTAGAAATTTGTTCCCATCGTTCATGGTCAGCAGGCTGCCCTTATCAAAGTCAGTGACGATATCGTGGTTGATCCGAATTTCAGCTCCGGGTAACACCTGGGTTGAGATGCCCTGGTCCCTTAGTTGTGTTTGAAGCTGGCTGCATTTTTGCAGAATATCCGTTTTTTTGCAGTTAAACACCCCGTCACAAGCATGGGGCGTGGCAAATATCGTTTTAACCCCTTGGGCGTCTGCTGTTTGAATAAATTCAACGGACTGGGCAGCATTATTTGCACCGTCATCCATCCCGGGCAGTATGTGTGCGTGGGTATCAATCATATTAAGGCTTGGGGCTAAACTGATTATAGCTCCGCTCCTTCAGTTACATTTTGGACGTTGGTATCTATATCAGTAGAAGGATCAGTAGAAAAGTGTAGCATAATCTGTGCCACAAATGAAGCAATATCGTTTTTTATGATTTTAATTAATAACCTTTGCTTAAAACCCCTATGGTTTGGGGATGATTTAAGCCTGCTTTGGGTGGATGAAAATTAATCAAAAACAAGCATAGTACTAAAATTACCCATGTTGTGTATCATTTTACCTATTATTGGGGTGTTAATTGGGTAAATTATTGGTTTCTATTCTCAACCGGCGAATTTGATTTTTAAACAATCAAACAGATAGAAAGTTCCTTGTTTGTGGTTGAAGCCGGCGTGTGTTAATCGTGTTATCAGGCTTGGGGTTAATAGGTCTTTGCCTTTTCATAGAGATGTTTGTCCACATATTGGGCCAGAATCTCTGCGGTTTCCCTTGGGGGCCTTGCCACCAGGAAATTATCTATAACCGCATGGGCAACTTCATGGGCAAACATGCCGGAAAAAAGATCCCGGGCATTTACATAAATGGTATTGTATTCAAAAAGATACCAGGATCTTAAATTTGTTTCTTTTTTATATGTCTGAAAAAATGCATCCTGCAAAGCATCTTTGTCTGGATAAATTCTGACCTTGACCTTAAGCTCTTTTTTCATGCCCAGTATCAGCTGGACCTTTTCACACAGTGCGTCTGTTTTTGCGGCAAGCTCTTTTCCAAGTGCTGGTTTTGATTTTGAAGAACCACCTAGAAAGCGAAGGAAATTCCCTGATCCGTCTGAGAAGTCTATGCTCTTATTGATTTTTTTCAGATCCTCATGGTTCAGGTAGTAGAATGTGAAATAGTTGCTCTCAAGGGTTTTCCATTCTTCTGCTTGGACTGTGTTCTGGAAAAACAGAGTCAGGCAGACGGTAAGGAGTATCTGGAAAGATATGCGTTGCGTCATAAACAAAATCAATCCTAAAGCGGTTTTAATTTCGTCATTGAAGAATTTTTTTTCCTGTTTACTTTCGTCGATTCAGGGGAGCGGCTTAACACCGCTCTTTAAGTTATATTCTTAAAATATTAGAATAAGAACTTGCTTTTTGTCAAGCTAAAGATAAAACAGAGATGTTTTTCAAAAGATATTGCTGGACCATTGAGTATGGTGTTGACACGGTCCTAGGATTCAAGATACAGGTAAAAAAGTTGTTTTTTATGACACCTTAAAAAATAAAGAGTCCCATGCAGCCCTAAATTTGTCTGTTTTTTAACGCTGATTGTCAAATTTTAACTATTTTGATAAAAAAGGGCCATATCAAAGCAGGGAGGAGCACGGCAAAAAGGATTCCGATTCCCGGGGAAGTGTCTGAATATGCACCTATCCATGAGAAGAAAAATGATACGGGAAGGCTTCCTGCAACAAGGGCAAATATAAATCGTGAAAATTTCATTCCTGAAAGTCCTGCGAGGATGGTGACGGCTTCAGGCATTACCGGTACAGCCCGGCTCATGATAATGGCATATGCCCCCCATCGGTCAAAAAAATATTGAAATTTTTCAACCTCTTCCTCAGAAATGATCCATCTGCTTGCTTTTTTACCCAGAACCCTTGCTGTATAGTATCCGGTCAGCCCGGCACCGACGGACCCCACCGTGCTGATAATTGCGCCTGCATATACCCCATAGACAGCCCCGAGTGCTGCCATAATCCCTGTTGCCGGAACCGGAAGCAGTATGTCGGAGATTAATAACAATATTCCGACAATCCAGGCAAATGGTTTTATTCCGGAAAAGTATTTGATACATTTTTCCTGGCTGAAAAGAATCTCAAAATCTTGTCCGGTCATCTCGTATATCAGGATAAAAATAATTGTTATAAAGACAAATAATAAAAAGAGCTTGAAAAGAGACTTCATTGACGCTTCTTTTGGATTATAAGGTTTTGGATAAGATGAATCCGTTCGGTGTTCCGGTCTTCGGTGTCAACCCGGGTCAGTTCATTTAATGTTTGATTCAGATAATCAAATGCAACAGGGGAGTCAGAATATCCCAGAGCTGTAACCTGTCCGGTGTATTTAGCATCATTTGTTTCTGAATCTATCATATCGATTAATATTTGTGCTCCTTCGTCTCCCCCAGCCTGGGAAATCGTTATCAGAACAACTTCCGATGCCTCCGGGATTTCCTCAGCCAAATAGGCATTGGAAAGGGATTGCAATTGAAATTTAGATAACTCGTGCTCCGGGTTGATGTAGGACAATATCCGGCTTCTATCCTGACCATCCAAAGGAATAAACAAATTTAAAAAAGTATCAATCAACACGTCATTGCCTCCGACATCGCTCAACTGATGCATCTGTTTCAATGCAGAATGAAGATCTTCGCCCTTGAGTTCGTCTTTTATCTCGATCAATGCGGTAAAGGCTTTCTCTTTGTCTGCATCTGCCTGAAATTCCATAATAATATGGTCAAGTGCATCCGTGTGAAGAATAGGCAAATCCATGTTTTCGGGTTTTATCAATGGATCTTTGTTTCTGTTGGTGGAATGGGGTAAGTTTTCAGCTGTTGAGGGTGAGATCTTCAGTGCCTTGTTTTTTTCAGAACCGGGAATGCTTTCCTTATCCTGGTTCGCCATAGGGTATTTTTGTACCTCCTTGCCAGGCAGTTCTATTTTTCTTTGTGAATGAGATCTCTTGGCTTTGGTGAGGTTTTCTTGAAAATCGGCTTTAGATGACATTTGGTTTAAGCTGCTGAAAAAAATATACATGCTGACAGTATAAAAAACAAGGATCAGAACAGCAGCGGCAGAAATGATAGGAACAGCGGTGGTAAAAACAATATTGATGATCCTTTTCAAAATCTGTTTCTCCAAAAGAAAAGCTGCCCCTATATTTCAGGGGCAGCTCATACATTAAAGGTTATCGTCAATAAAAAACATTAAGGCATTGTGACCCTATTGGGGGATATTCCTGACCACATGGCGGGTGCCAAGATCGTCTGTAAATTCAATGTCCCATGTCATATGGGTCAGATCCGGACCCACCCCGCCCCTGGGATAGGTGTACTGGAATGTATCATCGCTTAGCTGGATTTCACCTCCGGGAACGGTATTTGTTCCTTGGATAATATTGTCAGGAATTGTCCATTGCAGACTGTTGTCGTTTATTGTCACGCCTGCAGGAATACTGGCCGGCGTCAATTTAGCCGTAACTGCGGTTGCATCGGCATTGCCGATATTGGTGATGTTCATTTTCCAGGTGACCGTCCACAACCCTGTGCGCCGGTTGTATTGATTTGAAATCAGCTCATAGCTGAGCGGGAAGATGTTTGAAATGGCAACTGTGGTTGCAACGGAACTCTGGGCCGCCGTTTTCCCAAAGCTGTCGGTTACTTTAAGGCCAATGGTTTTCGTGCCGATAAAGCCGGGCCCGAGGTTGATGACAGGGCTGACGCCTTCGGGTTCAGGAGGGGTGTCTTCTGTCCCGTATAGGCCATTGCCGTTAATATCCCACTGATATTTTTCAATCTCATCAAACCCGGAAGTAGTGGCCGGGTTTACAATCGGGTTGCTGCCGCCCACTGCATTCTCATCATAGGATGCCGAACCGTTGAGGGTGATGTCTTCTCCCACGGCACCCAGATAGGGCCCGCCGGGATCGGCAACAGGCGCCAGATTACCGTTGTCAGCCGTGACGACCAGGGTATCAGTGCTTGTCTTCCCGCTGTTGTCGGTTACCCTGAGACCAATTGTATAGGCCTTGCTGGCATCGCCGGCTGGGATGTCATAACCGGCCGGGTTGGCGGCAAACTCACCCACAGCATCAACATTAAAGGTGATGCCGTCATAGTCAAAATCCCACTCATAGAGGTCGATACTGCCGGTGGCCGGGCAGGTGTGGCTTGAACCGGACCCGTCAAAGCTTACCGGCTGCAGTTTACCCACTTCCTGGTCTCCGCCTGCGTCTGCAAGGGGCTTGCAGGCTTCAAGGGGTGCCAGCACCAGCAGGCCGAAGGCAGTAGAAAGGTTTCCCGTATCAATCCTGACTGAGCCTGGCCAGTACCCAGTGCTAATTTGATTGTCAACCAGCCAGCGGTTGTATTCCTCCTGCCAGTCATGGGCACCGACGGTTGACAGACCGGCATATTCCATTCCCTTTTTAACGGCATACATGGCATAGTGGTCACCGATATTGCCGTAGTCATATGAGGTTGCGGCCCAGTTGGTATTGATAAAATTAACGGCATTAGTTATGCTTCCACCGCTACCGGCATAGGCCATGCCTGCAATTCCGGCTCCGGTTTTGGCAATATTGTTCCATTCGGTTCTATAGGTGTAGCCAAAACCGCCGTTGGTGTTCTGGATCGCACTATTCCATGCCCCTGCCCTAGTTTTTACCCAGGGCGGTGCAGTGATGTTCCAGGGGGGATTCTGGGCTTCACCCAGACCCAGGATCGGCCACTGGGTGACAGAACCGTCACTGGTACTATCGTTACTATTATATCGCCAACCCCCATATTGATCGGTGCCACCATAAATAAGGTGATTGTCTTTCTGGGCAAAGGCAATATAGTCGATCAAATCTTCCAGAACGGTTTTATAGGTTTTTCCCCTGATGTTTGCATGGCCTATATCAGGAACAATGGCAGCCGGTGTGATGGTTGCCGCCACGGTCATGGCCGCAATACCAAGATGGTACATGTTATTGGTGTAGCCCATCAGTTTCAGGCCATTTCCGTTGATATCAGAATCGGTATCCGGTGTATTTGATGCGGGAGACTGATTCCCCATATAGTAAAAATAATAAAAAAGCCCTTTTTTAACAGTTTCCGAATAGATATCCCCTGTGGGATCATTTGCTTCCAGGTGACCATGGTTCATGAATGCCATGAGGGCAAGGCCGGTACCCGCTGTATTATTGGTGTTCCAGTAGTTGACCGGATAAGCGACGCTTCCCGGGGCGGGGGTAGAATAGGTTGTATTTGTTTTGTTCAGATAGAGGTATTTCAGCCCCTTTTGAATGGCCAGGTTTGCTTCTACGAAAAGGGTTTTGGGCACAACATCAATAAAGACCGTGTCCGTATCTGATTCAATTCCGTCCGTAACCGTCAGGGTTGCAACAAAACTTCCGGTACCGGCATAGGTGTGGGTTACCGCAATGTTGGTCCTGTTGGTCACGGCTCCTCCTGCCGATCCCTCGCCTGCGCCAAAGTCCCATATATAGGTCAGGGCGCCTGCGCCGTCATAGGAGACGTTTCCCCAGAGTTCCAGAACATTACCCGGCCAGGTGTAGGGACCTTTGCTGTCCCATATATTGGGCTGGGAGGTGGAGCCGCTCGGCATCACATTGACCTCAAGTGCGGCAGAGACACTGCTGGCTGTTGTTAAGGAAAATGTGAAAAGGAGAGCGACGAACAAAAATGATTTTAAAAATTTTGTCATGATAATTCCCCTTACATTTTAAATTAGATCTGTGGTTGATATTACTGTCCGGAATTTTGTCCGGCACCATTCAGAGCTGCGCCTCCTCCCCAGGAAGGTTTGCCGATAAATGGTGCCCGACTCTTATTCTTAAAATACACATCCCTGGGGACACACAGGGGTGCGAACCTTATTTTTTCCTGGTAACGCCAGCCAGGCTTAAAAGACCAAAGCCCAGGAGAACCATGGTGCCGGGTTCCGGTATTACAGGAGGCGGCGGTGTCTGGCCGGGAAGATATCTCGTCGTACCATTAGCTTCTCCGAGGACCCAGTAATCAAGATTAGGGAAGTAAATTCCATTATTATCCGTATCGCTGGTTCCAAAGTTTACATACCAGGAAAAAGCCATATCATTTGGGGCAAGGGTGCTTCCTGCATAGGCAAAGCTGACCTGGAATCCGCCAAGGGAATCTCCCTGGGCAATGCCGCTGCCGCCAGAGCCAAAAAGAGAATCATCCGCCAGTGCATATCCTGGGACGCCATCGAATGAACCATCTGAGTCGCCTGCTTGTGAATCCCAGGCATTATCAGCAACCCATGTTATCCCTGAGTAGAGACTGTTATCGCCATTATCAAAATCAATCTGAAAGAAATCCAGGGCACCGATATCCCCTCCATCTGACGTGTTGTTCACAGTAAAGTTAAAGGTGTAGTTTCCGGGAGTGCCTGTGTAGTCATAGGTGATATCAGCCATATAGGTCGCCCATGACGTAGAAACCGTGATGAAAAACATCATCACTAAAAAAACGAGTGCTTTGGAAAAAGTTTTAATCATTTGCTCCTCCTGTTAAAAGTGTTTGGGGTTAAAAAAATTCAAAATCAATATTTTAATCGGTTACTTATTGCCAGTGCGGTGCCGAACATCAGTTTCAGAAAGTTTCTGCATATCAGGAGAGGTTGCCTTGCCCGAACTCATCTGGGTTGGCCATGGTAAGTTCATGGCAGTTTGTAATTGCATAAAATATGCCAGCAGTTTGTATAAAATATGACATTGGAAAATAAGTCTGTAATTGTATTGAAAACCTTTATTAACAGGCCATTTGCACTATTGTTCGGATTTTCAGACAATGAAAATAATTTTGAGAGTCGGGCCTGCAGATTAAATTTGTGAATTATTTGTTCATAAAATGTGAAAAAATATTCATACTGCTTTGGAAAAACGTTAGCGTTATATTTCAATGGGCTTTGGGTGCTATGCAAACAACCAATTGGTCTTGAACCCGTATTTGCGCTTTAGGTCATGGCATCTTTTTCAAGAGATGTTGCTGGAGCATTGAGTATAGTGTTGACACTGTCCTAGGATTCAAGATACAGGTAAAATAGTTGTTTGATTATGCTACCTTTAAAAAAAGGTAAACAGGATGAATTTAAAATTGTATCTGGTCGGCATTATCACATTTATTGTTTTTTTGTCTGGAAACCTTTTCCTGCCTGATAAAGGTTATTCTCAAAACACGATCACAAATGAAAAATCTCCTGAAGAGTCTGGAGTACATTTCTTAAAAACTCCCTCTTCTCCATTGACACAGCCCGAAATAGTCGAAATATCCGAAAACATCCTGAGAATAGGCAACGTATTGATAAATCGCCTGGATCGATCTGTGAGCATCAAGGGAGAGGTAAACATGACTGACGGTCTGGTGGAATATCTTGCCTGTACCTCAACAGGAAAGCTCCACGAAAGTATTCTGACCCTTTTTGCCGAACCCTATCATATTCATACGGCCCTGTTGCTTCTTGGCCTTATCCCGGGTGACAGACCCATTCAATTCCAGGGTGCTCCGGAGCCGCCATGTGGTGATCCGATTAAAATTCTTGTTGCCTGGCAGACAAAGAATCAGCACACTGAACATCGTCCAGAAGACCTGATAGTTAATTTTGAGACAAAAAAAATCATGGATAAAACAGACTGGGTTTTTTCAGGATCTCAAATGGTTGACGGTCGGTACATGGCCCAGGTGGAGGGTTCCATTGCTGCCATTTTTCACGATCCTTTTGCAATCGTGGATCATAGGAGCATTTCAGGGGCGGATGATCGATTTTTTCATGCAAATAAAGCCATCCTTCCCCCTGTGGGAACCCCAGTTGAATTTGTGATTTTTCCTGAAAAAGACCTTAATCTAAAAAAAAAGGTCTCGTGCAGCCCTAAAGACGAATAAAAGAGGTAAGCTATGAAAAAAAAATCCATACCTGGATTAACACCACCCAAGGCTGCGGTTGCGCTTCTGGATCGATATTATCTTGAAGCCAGATCCCACCTCCTTGAAACAGCAGCTATCCTTGACAGGATTGAAAGGGCTTCGGGCGGTTCCCAGGCATTGGAAGACCCGAGGATTAAAAATTTATTTCAAGCCTTTGAGATAATAAAACAGAAAAGAGGAAATCGTGCGGAACAATTTTTAAGAATTTTGTCCATATCTTGAGATTGATTTTTGTGAAAGGAGATCTGTTTTGAAAGTCACCCCAATGGTTCGTTATTTCGATAAAACAGATATCACCCCATGCCCCTATGGAAATGTAAGGCGCATCTTCACAGGTGGAGATGGAATAGCCAATGTTCATGTGGTCAGCGTCACCCGGGGAGGTGAACATTTTCACAGGGCCTATGATGAAGTCTATTATTTTCTTTCAGGAAACGGAACCCTGACCCTTGAAGACAAAGAGTATCCAGTAGGAGCGGGGGCCGTTGCCGTGATACCGGCCACAACCGTTCATTGCCTGGCCTCTGATTCGGAAATCCCCCTGGAGTTTGTCATCTTTGGAAGCCCGCCCATGTGTGTTGAAGACGATAGGGCAAGACCTGTAAAGCCTTGATATACAATTTAAAATCGGAAAAATTATAAAGGTTGAAGAATGAAAATAATTGAACCCCACATTCACATGATAGCCAGAACTACCCAGGATTATGAACGTATGGCCAGGATGCATACGGTTGCCTGCTGTGAACCAGCCTTCTGGTCCGGCTACGATCGAACCTCGGCAAGGGCCTTTCACGACTATTTTACCCATATTTCAGAGTTCGAACCTACCCGGGCGGCAAAGTACAACATCGACCATTACTGCTACATATGCATGAATCCCAAGGAGGCTGAAAATATTGATCTTGCAAGGGAAGTTATTTCATTTATTCCCGAATTTCTTGATAAACCCACGGTTCTGGGAATCGGCGAAATCGGTTTGAACAAAAATACGAAAAACGAAATGATAATTTTTGAAGAACAGGTTGAACTTGCCCTTGAACATGATCAACTCATCTGGATTCATACCCCCCACCTGGAAGACAAATTCAAAGGCACAAGGATGATGGTTGACTATCTCAACGGCCATGGAAAAATCGATCCTGAAAAAATTGCCTTTGACCACTGTGAAGAGCACACCATGAAAATGGTTCTTGATTCTGGATTCTGGGCTTCCATGACCATCTACCCCATGACCAAGAATTCGCCATCAAGGGTGGTTGATGCCGTTGAAGTCTTTGGACTTGAAAGGATCATGGCGGACGCCTCTGGAGATTGGGGCCCTTCAGACCCCAAAACCCTTCATGACGCTGTGTTTGAAATGAAACTCAGGGGCCACAGGGAGGATCACATTGAGACTCTTTTTTACAACAACCCATGTTTTTTCCTGGGTCAAAATCCAAAGTTCAGGCATGCTCCACTCACATCAAGGCAGGAGGCCTGGAAATAACCGGCACGGCCCAAGCGAATGACTCAACAATTATGATAGCTATCCCACACTATGATCAAGCCCATGAAAATCAACACAAGAAGATGGCTACCCCAGGGCTTGCGCTCCAGAATGATGCTGCCTGCCGTTGTTTTTATCCTGATTTTTTCTCTTTTTTTTATTGTTCTCAATAACTATTATACATCAAAGCTTTTGGACGAACGGCTTGAACGCGAGGCCGTTCGAATCTCCAGAATGCTTTACGAATCAAGATTTATTCTCAATCCCGCATATCTTTCACGCCTAGGCAAAGTCATAGAGGGGAGAATCGCCGTGTTTGACCATTCGGGCAAAATTCTTGCCGCCTCGTTTGACCCTCTTTCAGACGACTTCCTATCCTTTGTCGATCCCATGGAGGTGAGAGCAGATCTTGCCAAAGATTCACTGAACCAGGTGGTCATGAGGATAGACAAAAAAAATCGATCCTTTCTCCTTGTATCAAAAAAAATCTTTTTCTTTGAAACTGATAACAGCATTATGATGGCAATATTGACACCTTTGGATGATCTTGATGAAGCCAAGTCCCAGGCAGCCCTCCGGACGGTTTTTTCCGGCATCTTTGCCCTTGTGACAGCATTTTTTTTCGCAAATGCTGTCTTGAAAAAAATTACCTCTTCCGTTAAAAACATCCTCCATATCACCGGAAAAATAGCATCTGGAGATTTCAGCCATAAAGCTTATCCCTCTGAGATCAGTGAGTTGAACACCATTGCCGTATCCGTCAACCAGATGTGTGACAGGCTTGTTGATTATGAAAAAAAACTTGTGGACTCAACCCAGCTTTTGTCTGCCAACAAGATTGCAGCAGCAATGGCCCATGAAATAAAAAACCCCCTTTCAAGTATGAAAATGCTTGCCCAGATCATCCAGAAGCGATTTAAACATGACAAGGAAGGCACTGAAATGACCGGGGCCTTTATAAAGGAGATAAATCGCATTGATCGTCTGGTGTCAGACCTTGGTTCCCTTGCCGGTCCGGGCAGGGTCTCTTTTTCCCTGGTTCGTCCAGACCTGCCAATTGAAGAGGTGATCTCGCTGTTGAAACCCAAGCTGGATCACCTCAAAATCTGTTTAAAGTGGCATATGGAAACGGGCATTCCGGAAGTTTTCATGGACAAGGATAAGATTAAACAGGTATTGTGGAACCTTATGATGAACGGTGCGGAAAGTATGTCCCTGGGGGGTACCTTGGAGTTGTCTCTTAAAACCTGTGAACAAGCAGCCGGATTCATTGAGTATGTGGTCAAAGACAGCGGTGAAGGCATAACCAAAAACAATATACAGGCAATTTTCACCCCGTTTTTTACAACCAAAAAAGAGGGAATCGGTATTGGACTCCATATCAGTCAAGAAATAGCCCATGCCCATGGTGGAAGTATAAGCATTACTTCCACAGGTCAAGGAACAGAGGCGTCTCTCTTTCTTCCCTGTAATGGGAAAAGTGGCCCTGATCATCGTTTCAGCAAATAGAACCCTTATCCCATGGAACCATCAATTATGACAAGCGGCAGCCATTATGATCAAGGCCTGAAAGGCAAAAGGAGCAATAAAAAGCACCATGACAAATATTCTTGTGGTTGATGATGAAGAGTCCATATGTTACGCATTCAGCCAGTGCATAAGTCATCTTGGACACACCCCCCATTGGGCTTCCAATGCACAGGATGGTCTGGAAATTGTGAGACGGGTGAAACCGGCTATCATGTTCCTCGACAACAGGCTTCCCGGCGAAAGCGGCATATCTCTCTTAGATAAAATCAGATCCGAAAATAAGGAAATTGCAATTGTCATCATGACGGCCTTTGGCACCATGGATACTGCCATTGATGCCGTAAAAAAAGGAGCCTACGAATACCTGAGCAAACCCGTTGATTTAAAACAGATTGAAGATATTATCGAACGGATTCTTAGACCCAGGAATATTGAATCTTTTTCAATGGTAAATCAATCGGACAATGGGTCGGGAATGAGTAGAGACACCATTATTGGATCAACCGACGCCATTTCAGATATTTATAAAATGATAGGACTTTTGACCACAAACGACGTTCCCGTCCTGATAGAGGGGGAGAGCGGGGTGGGAAAAGAGCTGGTAGCAAGGGCAATTCATGATCGAAGCAGGCGCAAAGATGCCCCTTTTGTGGCCATCAACTGCGGTGCCATGCCGGAAAATCTGCTTGAATCCGAGCTGTTCGGTCATGAAAAAGGTTCTTTTACCGGGGCAGATATCAGAAAAATAGGAAAGTTCGAGTATTCCCAGAACGGCACCATTTTTCTTGATGAAATTGCCGATCTCAAATTTTCCATTCAGGTGAAGCTCCTGAGGCTCCTCCAGGAAAAAAAGATCGTCCCGGCCGGGGGAGTAAAGCCAATTTCAGTTGATTCTGCAAGGGTTATTACCGCAACCAACAAAAACCTTTTCCAGGAGATGAAAGCTGGCAGGTTTAGAAGTGATTTATATTACCGCCTTCAGCTGATTACCTTGAAGATCCCTCCTCTGAGGGAGCGCAAAGAGGATATTCCGGAACTTGTCGCCCATTTCATGAAAAAAGCGAACATGGAAATGAACCTTGAGATAAGGGGTATCGAAAAAGAGGCTCTTCAGCTTCTTATGGATTATAACTGGCCGGGGAATATCAGGGAACTTGAAAATGTAATCAAGCGGGGATCGATTCTTTCCCGGACCAATACCATTGACACCCATAACATTGAATTTGCCGACAATGAAAATAATGGAGAGCAAGAGGTTTCCCCCTGCTGCTCAATTCAAGATCATGTGAAACATTGGTTTGAAAAAAGAGAAGAGATTTTTCAGCCCGGGGAGAGGTTTTATGGCCGAATCATATCCCTTGTGGAAAAGACCCTCATCTCCAATGCCCTTGAAACCTGCGGCAACAACCAGTTAAGAACCTCAGAACTCCTTGGTATGAACCGGACTACCCTTAGAAACAAAATCAAGGAGTTTGATTTATAATGTTTTTATGGATCAGCTCACCGATGGTGTCGACACTGGACAGGGGTCGTCTGTATCGACAATGGACGGTTCTGTAGAGGCAAGGTTGACGACCACTATTTTATCCAGATCGTTTTCAAGTTTAAAATTCTGGATCTCTTCCTTGACCTTTTCAATGGCTTTGGCAATGGTATCTGCCTGAAAAACGCGCTGGTGGTGGGAGATTGCATTAATGGCCTGATCAGCATTGATAAGAATGCCCGGGAATGTCCTGAACTGTAGATTTGAAGTTCATGGGAAAAGGGCTTATTTTTAATTTCCGAGTTCCGCAGATTCTACTTGACAAAAATTTACACAAATAGTTCATACTTGGGAAGCCTAAGAGGCATCTTTAAGCTATTCTCCAGGTGAACCCTTAAATTCGTTATCGCAGGGTTCTTTTACGAAAAACCAACAATGGTCAATATTAAGGAGGCAAAAATGTATCAACTTGACAAGGTGTGGCTTAAAATTCAGTTGCGATTGATTTTTCCGGTTATAGCATCTCTTGTCTTTTTGTTTCTTTTCGCAGGAATATCAAATGCAGGAGAAAAACTTTTAAAACCCAGCCACGATATGGTTTCCCTTAAAAATGAACTCAAACGAACCTATGAAATGGGGTATGCCTATCTTGAAAAAAACCAGAATCCTGACGGATCATGGTCCAATCCAGGGTTTCCCGCCTTGACCGGGCTCGTGATCTATGGGTTTTTAACCTCTCCAGGGAATAAGGACCTGGAGAAAAAACCGGAATTCATCAAAAAAGCCCTGGCATATATAATTTCAAACGTCCACGAAAACGGGGCGATTTACAGTGAAGGCCTGCCCAACTACAATACATCCATCTGCATTCTGGCCCTTGTCGCAGCCAACGATGCCCAATACTACCCGATTATCTTAAAGGCCAGGCGATATATCTCAACCCTCCAGCTTGACCAGGGCGAAAAAGGCGTGGCAGACCAGCCCTATGATGGGGGTATTGGGTATGGCAGCAAGGATCATTCCGACATGTCAAATACCTGCCTGGCCCTGGAGGCTCTCAAGGTCAGTGAATTCCTTGAGTCAGATGATCAGCTCGCCGTTTACACGGATCTTAAAGGGCTTGAAAACAAATCCCTGGACTGGGGTGCCGCCCTGAAATTCATTCAAAGATGCCAGAATCTTCCCGGGTACAATGACCAGGCCTGGTCCAGTGCGGATGAAAAGAACAGAGGCGGGTTTGTCTACTATCCTGGAAACAGCAAGGCTGGCGAAGAGGTGCTTCCAGACGGTAAAACTGCCCTGCGTTCCTATGGCAGCATGACCTATGCCGGGCTTTTAAGTTTTATCTTTGCAGATCTGAAAAAGGACGATCCCCGTGTGCAGGCAGCCTATGGATGGCTGAAAAAAAATTATACTCTTGAAGAAAATCCCGGCGTTGGTCAGCAGGGCCTTTATTACTATTATCACACCATGGCAAAGGCTTTGACCGTGTACGGGGATGATTTTATCGTTGGTGAAAATGGAAAGAATATTAACTGGCGTAAAGAGCTGACCATCAAATTTGTTGAAAATCAACGTGAGGATGGTTCATGGATCAATCCCAGTGCCCGTTGGTGGGAGAATGATCCTGTTCTTGTGAGCGCCTATGCATTGATTTCCTTGAACATGATTACTCCTCATTTATAGAGAACGATGATAAAGTTTTTTATGTAAACATTTAAGGAGTCATATGAACTTTGCTTTCAGTACCAATGCATTCAGGAAATTTTCTTTTCCCCAGGCGGCCAGGGCCATATCCAAGGCCGGATACTCAGCCATTGAAATCATGTGCGACACTCCCCATGCATTCCCCGATCATCTATCTGACACAGACATTGAAAACATCAGACAGAACCTGGAAACAAACAATCTGGAGATATCCAACCTCAATGCATTTATGATGTGTGCTGTTAAGGATTTTCATCATCCTTCCTGGATAGAAACAGATGAAACCTTCAGGCAGATCAGGATCGATCATACATTAAACTGTATCGATCTTGCGGCAAAACTTGGAGCAAAGAACATTTCCACAGAACCGGGCGGCCCCCTTAAGGGCATCTCCAGGCAGACAGCCTTCCAGATCTTTGTACAGGGGCTCGAACAGGTTCTGCCCCGGGCCAGGGAGCAGGGCGTTTTGCTGCTCATTGAGCCTGAGCCGGGTCTTCTCATTGAAACCTCCGACCAATACATCTCATTCATGGAAGAATTCAGCCATCCCAATCTTGGGCTCAACCTTGACATAGGCCACTTTTTCTGCGTGGGCGAGGATCCTGTTGAGACAATCATCAAGCTAAAGGACCATGCATGCCATTATCACCTGGAGGATATTCCTGAAAATCGTGAACACAGGCATATCCTGCCCGGTCAGGGGGGAATCGATATCAAGGCGGTTTTGAACACCATTGAAAGGACAGGGTACAAGGGATTTGTCACGGTGGAACTTTATCCCTACCTGGATAAACCTGAAAAAGCCGCTGTCGAGGCAAGAACCTATATCAGGGATATTTGCGGTTATGAGTGAAAAAATCAAAGATTATCTGGAATTGATAAGGCTCCCGGGCATGTTTACTGCCCATGGGGATGTTTTGGCGGGGTTTCTGATAGCAGGAGCCGGGTTTAAAAAAATCAACATCCTACTATGGCTTCTACTCTCCTCCTCCTGTCTGTTTTCAGCAGGTATGGCGCTTAACGATTATTTTGACCATGGGATTGATGCAAGGGAGCGTCCCCAAAGACCTATCCCTTCAGGACGGATATCAAGATCTTCAGCCCTTGCCCTGGGGGTTGGGCTTCTTGCTGCAGGAGTTTTTTTTGCCTTTTTTGCGGGAACAAGACCTTTTTACGTGAGCCTTGCCCTTACTGCTTCCATACTCCTTTACGACGCTCTTTTAAAGGATATTGCATTTCTAGGTCCTCTAACCATGGCCTCCTGCCGCTATTTTAATCTTCTCATGGCACTGTCCATATTACCCTTTAAGGGCTGGGCACTGGTTCCTCTGATTACCGGAACTTATATATTAGGGGTGACCACGTTAAGCCAGAAAGAGGCCCAGGGAGGAAAAGCCGTTGTGAACATTGGTTTTTGTGCCCTTTGTGTGGGAATGACTTCGTTAATTTATTATTTCCTTTTTTTGCAAGGTGTTCTTTTAAATTTTTCAGGAGCATTTCTGGCAATCGTGTTTGCCTTGTTTTTATCAAAGCAGACCTTAAACCTTCTGGAGAATCACAGGCCAAAAGATTTTCAAGCTACCATGAAAGTTCTGCTGCTATCCATCATTATTCTGGATTGGATCCTAGCCTCGGGATCTGTCCCCTTTTATTATGCAGCTTTCATCCTGCTGCTCTATTTCCCGGCGTTTTTATCTGTCCGTCTGTTTAAAATCACCTAAAAAATCATATTTGAGGATATTTTATGAGCCATCATCTTTTTTGTTTCAATATTGCGGGTCTATCGCCTTTTTTTTTAAATAAACTGATTAAAATGCCCGGTTTTTCAAATTTGATGAAAAACGGACAAAAGGCTGAAATGGTGCCGGTTTTTCCCTGCCTTACACTCCCAGGACAGGCATCTTTGTCAACGGGGCAATATCCTTGTGAACACGGCATTATCGCAAACGGGTTTTATGACAGAGATCGTTTTGAAGTCAGCTTCTGGGATCAGTACCGCTCCCTGGTCCAGGCGGAACCGGTGTGGGAAAGTTTGAAAAATGATAACCCGGATTTCAAGACAGCCCTGCTTTTTTGCCAGAACACTCTTTACGGCAATGCAGATATCATTATTACGCCAAAACCCATGCATACCGATAAGGGATTGGTTCAATGGTGCTATTCTAAACCAGTTGGACTTTATGAAAAGATCAACCAGAGCATCAGCAGACCATTTAACCTTATGGACTATTGGGGGCCCTTTGCATCGTCAAAGGCATCTGAATGGATCATGGAGGCTGCCATTTATGTTGTTAAAGAGCAATTGCCCGACTTCATGGTCACCTATCTTCCCCATCTTGATTATTCCTGTCAAAAATTTGGTCCAGACGACCCAAGGGTTGATGATGATTTACAGGTGCTTGACGGTTTGATGGAAGACTTTATCCATAATTTGGAAAACATGGGAATATGGGAAAATTCCACTATCTGTATATTTTCCGAATATTCTTTGTCCAATGTAACAGGGGCAATCCTTTTAAACATGGAATTACGAAAGGCAGGATTTTTAAAAGTCCGTGAAATTGAAACCAGGGAGTATCTTGATTTTGAAATGAGCCGGGCCTTTGCCATGGTGGATCACCAGGTGGCCCACATTTATGTCAAGGATAATAATGATATCGCAACGGTTAAGGGTTTGATTGAAAATATCTCCGGTATAGACATGGTGCTTGGAAAAGATGAGAAAGAAAAATATAAAATAAATCATGAAAGGTCAGGAGAATTAGTGGCTGTCTCCGATCCTGACAAATGGTTTGCATACTATTGGTGGGACATCCCTGAAAAAGCCCCTGAATTCGCATTTAATATCGATATCCACAGAAAACCGGGCTATGATCCCCTTGAAATGTTCATGGACATGAAAACCATGAAGATTCCACAAACCCCTGAACTGATAAGAGGTTCCCACGGAGCACCGACCGGAGATGGCAGGGGGATGGCTGTTTTTATGCTGGGGGGAAACAGGGCGGACAGGGTTTCGCTTACTACCACAATTGATATGGTGGACGTTGCATCGATTTTAAAAAAGATATCAGAAAAGTAATGTTCACACTTGGATATAATACCAACGGGTTTGCCAACCACCCCCTTATGTCAGCCATCGACATCCTGGGTGTTTTTTGGTGATGGCGACATGGACTTTGGAACTATTTTTCAAACCCTTAATCGTATAAACTACCAGGGCCAGGTAAACGTAGAGTTGAGCCGTCACAGTGATAATGCCGTTGAAATCGCAGAAAATGCTTTCAGGTTCATAAACGGAGCCAGGGAGAAAAGCCTGGGAAATTTTTCTGCCTGTGGGGAGCCTGAAACCCAGTTGCACCAAAAACAGATCAAAAGACTTGATCCTCTGGTTACGGTTTTTTGTCGGAAATTTACACCCATCTGTTGCATTAGAGCAGAATCCCGTTTAAGGAATCAAAGTTCTATTCACAGGAGTGAGTATGGGGCTTGCCCTCTATGATCAGTGGCTGAGGATTCTCGATCATTTCAATATCGGAGTGATCCTTGTGGACACCCAGCGGAAGATCAGGCAGTGCAATAGGAGTGCCAGAACTCTTCTGGGGCTTGAGCAGGATGAGATTATCGGCGGTGACTGCCAGGAAATCTTCTGCGGGCTGCCCTGTTTTTCCACCTGTCCCTTCCATGATCCAACCGGCGGCGATGTCAGGGACATGGACGTGGAGTTTTTGGACGAGGCCGATGAAAAACACCGGGTAACAAGGGTTGGGGCGCCTCTGCTCGATGCCGAAGGAAGGGTGCAGGGGTGCATCACGGTGCTCCAGGATCACTCGCCGTTAAGCGAGCTTGTAAACCGCATCCACTATGAGGAGCAGAGTCTCAAGATCATCCTGGACAGCTTGAATATGGGGATTTTCACCGTCAACCGGGGCGGACTCATCACCTTTTTCAACCGGGCCGCTGAAAAGGTGTCGGGGTTCAGCCGCATGAATCTTCTGGGCAAGGAGTGTTCCGCCCTTTTTCCCGGGGACGGGAAAAAAAGCTGCGCCGTGATTCATCAGGTACTTAAAGAGATGATTCCGGCAACGGCCGTACGGGGGGAGCTGATCAGCTTCCAGGGTGAGATCATTCCCGTGAGTGCAGATTATATCCCGCTGCTCAACGACCATGGCGGCATCATCGGTGCCCTTGCAGCCTTCCAGGACATGACGTTGGTGCAGCAGCTGGACCAGGCGATCAAGGGTCGATACCGGTTCCATCACATGATAGGTAAGGACCCTGCCATGCAGCGGATCTTTGACATGGTCAGGGTGGTGGCAAAAACCGAATCCACTTTGCTCATCGAAGGGGCGACAGGAACCGGCAAGGATCTCCTGGCCAAGATCATCCATTCGGAGAGTAAAAGAAGTAAATGTCCGTTTGTAAAGGTCAACTGCGCCGCCATCCCGGAGAACCTCCTTGAGTCTGAAATTTTCGGCTATGTCAGGGGAGCCTTTACCGGTGCCGACAGGGACAAGCCCGGAAGGTTCAGCGATGCAGATACCGGAACCATCTTCCTTGACGAGATAGGGGATCTTCCCCTTTCCCTCCAGGCTAAGCTCCTGCGGGTTCTGGAGGATCGGGAGTTTTACCCCCTTGGCAGCAGAAAGACCCAGCACGTGGATGTGAGGATCATTTCGGCAACCAATCGAAAGCTCGAATTTCTTGTTGCTGAAAAACTTTTCCGGGAGGACCTCTTTTATCGACTCAACGTGCTGAGGATAGAACTGCCCCCATTAAAGGATAGACAGGGGGACCTTCCCCTTTTGATCCGCCATCTCATGCGAAAGCAGGCCGGAATCATGAAAAAACCCTCGCCGGACATCTGCGCAACAGCCATGGAGATCCTCCTGAACTACAGCTATCCTGGAAACATCCGGGAGCTTGAGAATATCATCGAACACGCCATTATTCTATGCCAGGAAGAGGTTGTCCGCTCCTGCCATCTGCCGGTCTATATCCTTGAGCGCTCGGCGGTAAAGGCGAGTGGAAACCTTGATGGGGGATCAACAAAAAGAAGGGTGTCTAGAACAGAGCAGGAACGCCAGCAGATTTTTGATATGCTTGAGGCCAATGGCTGGCACAGGGAAAGAACCGCAAACCTCCTGGGTATTGACCGGACCACCCTGTGGCGAAAGATGAGAAAGCTCAAAATTTCGCCCTGAATTCTGTCTCCTTTAAATTCTGCTCTCGTCGATTTAAGCGTTGCAGATATGTTTCATTCTGTTGCGCAACAAGTTTTTACCAGCAAATCACTATTAAACGGGTTTGTTTTGTCTTTTGTGTTGCAACAATGTTTCAACAGCTCCTGATTCAGATTCATTTCATAATCAATTTTCAAAGCTTTCCATCATGTGAGACAGGCGAATAATCGGGGATTTCTGTCGGTTTGTCGTGATTTGTGCAGTTTTGGCATACATCCTGCTTCCATACATGAGACAACTTTTTATAACCCACATGACAGGCAATCCTGTCACAACGAACGCTGAAACATGATGGTACAGAGGGGCGGGCACTAGTGTCATTCCGCCCCCTTTGGATATCCTGACCGGAACCGCAAAACGTCGGGGGTCGCTTTGACCCTTCTTAATGTTTAGACCCTTTGGTTTTGAATGTTCCGGTCAGGATAACCAAAGAGGGCTTTAAAATCGAGACTCCAACTATGATGTTTCGACGGCAGTTTCATATAAAACCGGCACGGCCGGAGCGAGGGAGGCATCCAGCCACAACGAACATGGAAACTCCTCCAATAACAACGCTTCGGCGGGAGTTTCCTATAAAAAAACAGCTAAAGCAGCCCATCGTTAAATTTGAGTGACGGAGACATTGCCATGGCATGTTCCATTCTTATCGTAGACCAGGAACCGGAAACAAGGGCCTTTTTGCGCACCCTTTTGACCAACCACGGGTTTGTGGTTCACTGTGCAGAGGGTGTGGAAGAGGGCAGGTGCAAGCGTGAGGCCTGTTGCCCGGATCTGATGATCGTGGATGCCCTTTTGCCCGACGAGGGTGCGCTCTCCTTTTGCGGCTGCGATCCTAAGCTGCCGATAATATTTATCTCACCGGTTCCCCTGGGCTCTCTTTTTTTTCGCAACAGACTCATCCATGCCCACAATGGACTCAAACAGGCCGCAGGGCTCCCCTTTATAGAAAAACCCCTTCAGGAGGACGAGCTCCTTGAGAGGATCAACGTCCTGGTCGGCAATCGGGCACAGACACGGGGCCCGGGAAATGGTAGTACAGATACAATGCAGATGGGAGGATAGAATGGCCGTAAGAATTGGTTTTTACGTGTGTCACTGCGGAATCAACATTGCCGGGATGGTGCGGGTCGAGGAGGTTGCCGAGTATGCCCGTTCAATCAAGAATGTGGTGGTGGCAAGGGACTATAAGTTCATGTGCTCGGACCCGGGCCAGGAGCTCATCGAGGGGGATATCAAAAAGTATGGGCTTAACCGGGTGGTCGTCGCATCCTGCTCGCCAAGGCTCCATGAACGAACCTTCCAGAGTGCCTGCCAGAGAGCCGGTTTAAACCCCTACAACCTCCAGATGGCGTCTGTCAGAGAGCAGGTCTCCTGGGTCACCGACGACAAGGAGAGCGCAACCCTCAAGGCAAAGACCCTGAGCGCCGCAGCCCTTAACCGGGTCAACTTCCACGAGAGTCTTGATTCAAGAACCGTTACCATCAACCCCAACGTACTCATCGTGGGGGGCGGCATTGCAGGAATGCAGGCGGCCATCGACATCGGAAACGCCGGACTTACGACCTACCTTGTGGAAAAAGAGACGACAATAGGCGGCCACATGCTTCAGTTTGACAAGACCTTTCCCACCCTTGACTGTGCGGCCTGCATTGGAACCCCTAAGATGGTGGAGACAGCCCAGAATCCCAACGTTGTGCTCATGACCCTGAGCGAGGTTGAAGAGGTGGCAGGCTATATCGGCAACTACACGGTAAAGATCAGGAAACGGGCAAGGTATGTGAACCAGAAATGCACGGGCTGTTCCGAGTGCTCATCGGTCTGCCCGGTGGAAATGGATAGCCCCTGGGATGTTGGGCTCCTCAAACGAAAGGCCATCTATCGATCCTTCCCCCAGGCTGTTCCCATCACCTTTGCCATCGATAAATATGCCACACCCCCGTGCAGGATCGCCTGTCCTGCCGGCACCAATGTCCAGGGGTATGTGCAGATGGTCAAGACCGGTAATTTTCAGCAGGCCCTTAACATCATCATGGAGCGCCTGCCCCTACCCGGGGTGCTCGGCCGTGTATGTCCCCATCCCTGTGAGAATGAGTGCAGAAGGGCGCTCCTAGATACGCCGGTGAGCATCCGGGATTTAAAAAGGATTGCGGCTGATCTTGGGGATCTTGACAAGGTTCCATTTCTAATAGAAGAGGAGCGGGATCAGAAGATCGCCGTTATAGGCTCCGGGCCTGCCGGGCTCACAGTTGCATACTACCTCAGGCAAAAGGGGTTCCAGGTGACCATTTTTGAAGCCCTTGAACGACCCGGCGGCATGTTGAGGTGGGGAATTCCAGACTATCGTCTGCCCCCGTCCATCCTTGACCAGGAGATCAATCACATCCTTAAAACAGGAGTAGAACTTAAAACCAATGCCGCCCTTGGACGGGATTATACCCTGAAAAGTTTGAACGACGACGGGTTTGACGCAGTGTTCCTGGGTCTTGGTACCCATGGGCCGGTGGGCCTTGGCTTTGCCAATGAGGATGTCCTGGGTGTTGTGGATGCGGTTAGATTTTTAAGGGCCGTGAACCAGGGCGAAGATATGGCCATCGGTCCACAGGTGGTGGTGGTTGGCGGCGGAAACGTGGCCATGGATGCTGCCAGGGTGGCGGTTCGCATGGGCGCTCAAAAGGTGACAGTTCTCTATCGAAGATCTGAGAAGGAGATGCCTGCGGACGAGGATGAAATCCAGGGGGCAAAGGATGAGGGTGTTGAGTTTGTTCTCCTTGCAGGACCCGTTGGCGTGATCGCAAAGGATGGTGGTATAACCGGGGTCGAGTGCATAAAAAACGAACTTGGACCACCGGACAAGAGCGGACGAAGGCGGCCACTCCCCGTTGAAAACAGCCTTTTTACCTTGAATTGCGATACCCTGATCCCGGCTATTGGCCAGCGCCTTGAACTTGGGGCCATTGATGAGGGGTTTGAACTCACCTCCTGGGGAACGATTCTGGTGGACCCTTTGACAATGGAGACTGCTGTTTCCGGGGTGTTTGCAGCAGGAGACGCCGTTACAGGACCTGCGACTGTTATTGAGGCAATTGCCGCAGGCCACCGGGTGGTCGCCGCCATGACCCATTACCTTGACAGGGAGCGAGCCCTGGTCGTTGAGTCGGAAAAGGGCAAAACCGCAAGGGGCGAAGAAACCGATGGGGGTGTAAAAGTCGGGAGCGGCTTGAATGGCTGGAGCGGTGGGGGCAGGGAAACCCGCGAAAAAGACGGTACATCCAGGCAAGAGCGGGCAAAGGATTATGCGCCCATGCCGAAAAATCCCGCCCGTCTTCCAAGGCAGAGACTTCACTTACTTGACCCTGAAACAAGGAAAAATAACTTTGACGAGGTTGACCCGGGATTTACCAGGGAGGCCGCAACCATGGAGGCCGAGCGCTGTATCAACTGCGGTGGGTGCTGTGAGTGTAAACTCTGCGTTGATGCCTGCGAGCCAAAGGCCGTTGACCATGGAATGAAAGACGAAATCGTCGAGGTCAAGGTGGGGAGCATCATCACGGCAACTGGGTTTGACCCCCAGGACCCCACCCCCATGAAGCAGTACGGCTACGGCCGGTATCCCAACGTGTTTACAAGCATCGAGTTTGAACGCCTCAGCAATGCAACAGGCCCCACGGGGGGCGAAATTTTTATCCGGGACGCCGGCGGTAATTTGACCAGAAAGCCCAAGAGCGTTGCCCTTGTCCACTGCGTCGGCAGCAGGGATGTGAACTTTCACGAATACTGCTCAAGGGTGTGCTGCATGTATGCCTTGAAATACGGCCATCTTGTCCATGAAAAGGTCGGTGCCGACGCCCTTGTTTACAACTTCTACATTGACATGCGCTGCTTTGGAAAGGGATATGAGGAGTTTTACGCCAAGTGCCAGAGCGAGGGAACCGTATTTATAAGGGGCAAGGTTGCCGAAATCACCGACAGGGCAGAAAGGCCGGGGGAACAGGGAAAGCTTGTTGTAATCAGCGAAGATACGCTCCTGGGAGAAAAAATAAGAATTCCCGTGGACATGGTGGTCTTATGCACGGCCATGGAGGCAAGAAAGGACGCAAGGGATATCGGAAGGGTCCTTGGCATCAACCAGGGAGCGGACGGATTCTTCCTTGAGGAGCATCCAAAGCTTGGACCCCTGAATACGGCAACGGACGGGGTGTTTATCGCAGGCACCTGCCAGGGACCAAAGGATATTCCAGATACCGTGGCCCAGGCCTCGGGCGCTGCCGGGAAGGCGTTAATGCTTGCCTCCCGGGGGGAGGTCATTGTTCCCTCCACCGTTTCGTTCATTGATCCTGATATCTGTGCCGGCTGCAAGACCTGCATTGGGCTTTGTCCCTACACTGCCATCTCCTTTGATGAGCTGCGGGGAGTGTCCGTGGTGAACGAAGCTCTTTGCAAGGGATGCGGATCATGCTCAGGTTTCTGCCCGAGCGGGGCGGCCCAGGTTAGGCATTTTAATGAAAAACAGCTGTTTGCGGAGCTTTCCGGGGTTATGGACAGTATAGCAGTAGTCAGTAGGTAGTAGTTTGATATATAAAAAAAGGAGAAAAGGGATGGCGGATATTGAACCCATTACCATTGCAGCCGATCATAAATCAGGGAGTTTAGCAGTGGATTTTGAACCGACGATCATAGCCTTTGTCTGCAATTGGTGTACCTATACGGCGGCGGACCTTGCCGGTACAAGCCGGCAGAAATACCCGCCCAATGTGAGGCTGATAAAGGTGATGTGTACGGGCATGGTGGACCCCAAATATGTGCTCAAGGCCTTTCTCTCCGGGGCAGATGCGGTTCTTGTTAGCGGATGCCATCCTGGGGACTGTCATTACATTAACGGTAACTATAAGGCAAGACGAAGGATTCACCTTGTCCAAGGCATTCTGGAGCGTTTCGGCATCAGCCGTGAAAGACTCAGGCTCACCTGGATCGGGGCAAGCGACGGTATTCAGTTTGCCAGAACTATCCGATCCATGGTGGCCGAGTTAAAGAAGATGGGGCCGGCTGTTACCGACATGAAACAGGTTATTTAGGGGGAAAATGAATGGAAGAGACCTATGAAATCAAAGGAGCCAACCGCCTTGACGCCCTCAGGACCTTTTTGGGCTCCCTGTTTGAAACGGACAATATCGGTTCGATTCTGGTTCCAGTTCAGAGCGAAACCACCCATGCCATCATGCCGACCCTGGTTTCAGATCCAGCCGTCCTTGCCATGGCCGATCCCTTTGCCCCCTGTTTCCCCCTTAACGGGGCAAAGCTTGTCTCAAAACTTACCAAGCGCCCGGGTGACAAGACCATGGCCGTGGTGTTACGGCCCTGCGAATTAAGAGCCCTGGTAGAACTTGTCAAGATCAAGCAGGCCAGGATGGACCATTTGATCACCATCTCGTTTGACTGCCCTGGGGCCTATTCAAATAAAGATTTTAACAGGCTGCCTGACAGGCAGGAGAGCCACACCCTGGAATTTCTGGAAAAACGGCTTGAGTCTGGATTTCAATACCATGACCATGTCCAGGACCAAGACCAGGTTCAGAATCAAGATCAGAATCAGGATCAGGACAAAAACGAAATATCCCTGACAACCGCATGCTCCATCTGCACCTCACCCTTTCCCGAAAACGCCGATATCTGCATCACCCTTGTTGACCAGCCGGCCGACACCCTGGGGCTTTTTGCCACAACCGACAGGGGAAGGGAACTCCTCATGGGCCGGACCTCTTCTGTAAAGCCCCTTCCCAAAACCCGGGATGAGAGCATCAAAGCGGTGCTTGCTCAAAACAAGGATGCGGAAAAAAAGGTGTTTGAGGCTCTTTCCTCCAAAACAGCAACCCTGGAAAAGCTCGGAATCTATCTTTCGGCCTGCGTGAACTGCTACAATTGCCGGGTGGCCTGTCCCGTCTGCTTTTGCCGGGAATGCGTGTTCAACACTGATGTGTTTGATTACGAGCCCTTTCAATACGCCACCTGGGCAAAGAACAAGGGGTCCCTTCGCATGCCCATGGACACGGTGTTTTTCCATGTGACCCGGATGATCCACATGGGGCTCTCCTGTGTGGGGTGCGGCCAGTGCTCCAATGCCTGCCCCAACGACATCCCCCTTGCAGAACTCTTTGTCTCGGTTGGAAAAGAGGCCCAGAAGGGATTTAGCTATGGAGCAGGGAAAGACCTTGACGAGCCCTTTCCCCTGTCAATCTTTTTTGAAAATGAATTCCAGGATGTAACCGGCATATGATTTCGAGGTGATGTTATGAATATAAAACAGGGTCAGGCATTGGTTGTGGGTGCAGGTATCAGCGGAATCAGGTCCGCCCTCGACCTTGCCGAGGCAGGATGCAGGGTGACCTTGATCGATTCGGCCCCCCATATGGGAGGCGTCCTTGGTAAGCTTGAGCACCAGTTTCCCACCGACGGCTGCGGCATGTGCAGGATGCTGCCCGTTACGGATAGGGACAGCGCCTTCCAGGGCTGCTTGAGAAAGGGATTGATCCACGAGAACGTTGAGGTGAAACTCGCAACCCGGCTTTTAAAGGTTGAGGGGGAACCCGGCAATTTGCGGGCAACCCTTGAAACCCAGGCTCCAATTGTCGATCCAGATCTCTGTACAGGATGCAACCTCTGTTTTGAGGTGTGCCCGGTCACAATTGCCGATCCTTTCAACCTTGGGTTGTCCCGGACCCGGGCCATTCATCTGCCGGTTCCCCATGCAGTTCCAAACATTTACACCATCGACATGGACCATTGCACCCTTTGCGGCGAATGTGAAAAGGCCTGCCCCTTTGACGCCATTACCCTTCCTCTGAACAAGAAGGATTCGTTTTCCGTCCTTGTGGTGGATGATGAGCTTATTCTAAGGGAGAGTCTCAAGGACTGGCTGGAGTTTGAAGGGTTTAAGGTAGAAACCGCAGCCTCCGGCAAAGAGGCACTTGAACGCCTGGATGCCACCCCCTTCTCCATGGTGCTGCTGGACATTAAGATGCCGGACATGGATGGCACAGAGGTGCTTTCAAGGGCAAAGGAACTGTTCCCGGAACTTCCTGTAGTAATGATGACGGCCTATGCCACGGTTGAAACCGCAGTCGGTACAATGCAGACCGGAGCCCTTGATTATGTGGTCAAGCCCTTTGATCCTGAAAAGATCATCTCCCTTGTAACAGAGGCCTACCTTAATGGGCTCCCGGATCATCGCAGATTTCCCGAAGTTGAGGTTGGTGCAGTGATCCTTGCCACGGGTGTTGACTACTATGACCCCACAACCGGGAGCAACACCTTTGGGTACAAGATCCTTAAAGATGTGGTGACCAACCTCGAGCTTGAACGGATATTGAGCCAGACCGGCCCCTTTGAAGGCGAGTTAAAGAGGCCCTCCGACGGCAGGGTTCCCCGACGCATGGCCTGGATCCAGTGCGTGGGCTCAAGGCAGAAGGACTTTCCGGTCTGCTCGTCCATCTGCTGCATGATCGCCCTGAAGGAGGCCGTGCTTGTGCGCAAGCTTTCCAGGGGCACCATCGAGACGGTGGTTTATTTCATGGACATGCGCTGTTCCGGCAAGGAGTTTGAGGATTACCGGAACCGGGCTGAGAACGAGTATGGGGTTATTCTTAAAAGGGCCAGGCCCCATTCGGTCTGCCCTGTTGAAGAGCCGGATCCAGAGTCAGACCCAAAGTCAGGCCCGGGGTCTGATTCAGATTCAGGCCCGGTTCGTCTAAAGCTCACCGTATCCGAAGATTCCGGCAAAACAACCGATGAACTCTTTGACATGGTGGTCCTTTCCGTTGGCCAGCGCCCCTCAAAGGCGACTGCTGATCTAGTTGCGGCAACTAAACTTTCCCTGAATTCGTGGGGCTTTTTATCCCCCCAGGTTCTTGATGATTCCCTGGACCATGGCAATAAAACCGGTGTGTTTGTAGCAGGTTCCACATCCGGGTTAAGGGAGATCGGCGAATCTGTAATTTACTCCTCATGGGCGGCCAACCTTGCCCTTGGCGCCATAAGGTCCACAACCTCAACTGTGTCAAGCGCCGGGCCAGACGCCGGGTCAAAGGATGGGAATAAAAAGGCTCCCGTTGTTTTCCGGGACGTATCAAGGGAGATCCCCGATATCGGCGTGGTGGTCTGCCAGTGCCCCAACCATCTGGATGTTGAACCTCAGATTGCAGCCCTTGTTGGGGGAGACGTTCATGTGTCCCAGGTGATAAAAAAGGAGCGCATCTGCACCCGGGCAGGGTGGGACGATCTGGTTCACACACTTGAAGGATCAAGATTCAACCGTTTGATTGTCGTTGTGTGCAATCCAATGTTCTTTGTTAAGAAAAAAGGCGAGCTCTCAGCGGCCCTGGCCCTTGATCCGGTCTATATCGAGTTTGTAGGAATAGAGGGTGACCAACCCGTGGCTTCCAGTGTGGGGATGGGCCTTGCAAGGCTCCGCCACCTTGCAAGGCTCAATATCCGAATATCGACCATGGTGCCGAGGGTGCTTGTGGTGGGCGGAGGAATCGGGGGAATGAGTGCGGCCCTTGGGGTTGCCAGGGCGGGTTTTGAGGCCGTTTTAGTTGAGAGTTCCTCCAAACTTGGAGGCAACCTTGCCTGGCTTGACAAGACCATCCATGGCGACGATTTCCAGGAGTTGCTGAACATTACCCGGGACCGCATTGAAAAGACCCCCGGCATAACCGTTTTGACCAATGCCGTGGTGGACAACACAAGGGGCGGCGTTGGTCGATATTCAACGGTGGTCAGAACCCGGTCCGCCGAATCAAACGATAGGCCATCAAACTCTGTGGAATCAAATCTGGATGAATCAAACCCGGAGGCTCTAAACTCCCATGATTCAAGCCCAAAGGATAAAAAGAATGTTTGCAAGGCTCCAGACCAGCTAAGGGAAATTTTTCACGGGGCCGTCATCCTTGCCACGGGCGGAGAGGAGGCCGGAACCACAGCTTACGGGTACGGCACAAACCAGGCCGTCATGACGAACCGGGAGGTTGAAGCGGCCCTTAAACAAGGCACGCTTGATCCAGGTGCCATGAACGCAGTGGTCATGATCCAGTGCGTTGATTCAAGGGAGGCAAGGGTGGATGCAAGGCCCTACTGCAGCAGGATCTGCTGCGCCTCTTCCCTAAAGCACGCCCTTGAGTTAAAGCGGCTCAACCCTGAAATAGACATCTATGTCCTCTATCGGGAGATGATGACCCAGGGCTTTACCGAAGCCTATTACAAGGAGGCAAGGGATCTTGGGGTGATCTTTATCCGATACACCCTTGATGGAAAACCAGAGGTGGCATTTGAGTCTGACCATGCCGTGGTAAAGATCCTTGATCCCATCCTTGACCGGTTTCTGGAGATCCGGGCCGACCTTGTTGTCCTTGCCACGGGGGTTGTTACCCGGCAATTGGAGCCCCTTGCACAAATCTTTAACGCCGGGGTCGACCAATATGGCTTTTTTGACGAGGCAGACCCCAAGTGGCGGCCGGTGGACGCCTTAACAGGAGGGGTGTTTGCCTGTGGTCTCGCCCTCGGACCAAGAAACGTGGAGGAGAGCATTGCTTCGGCCGGGGCTGCGGCAATGGGGGCTGTTCGCCTTGTTTCAAGCTGTCAGACAGCGGTTCCCGCCGTGACTGCGGCAATAAAGCAGAGCCTTTGCAGCGTTTGTGAACAGTGCATTCAAGCCTGCGTGTTTGGCGCAAGAGCCCTTGATCCCAACACCAATAGAATCAGGATAGATCCTGTCCTGTGCCAGGGGTGCGGGGCCTGCGCTTCGGTCTGTCCCAACAGCGCTTCCTTTGTTAACAACTTTCTGGATCAGCAGATGTTTGAAATCATCGATGCTGCCGTTTAAGGGGATTTTATGGACGAGATGGTTGAGTTGAAAAAAGCCCTTGGTACCTGCATTCAATGCGGTACCTGCACGGGGTCATGCCCCAATGCCGATGAGATGGACCTTGTGCCAAGAAAACTTTGGCGCATGGTACTGATGGACAGAACCGACAGCATCCTTGACAGCCGGACCTTTACCCTCTGCTCCTCCTGCTATATGTGCACCCTTCGATGTCCCAGGGGACTTCCCCTCACCGACGCAATGGCCGCCCTCAAGGCGGTTGCCCTGAAAAGAGACATTAAAAAACACCGACAGAGCACTCGATTTTATGCAAGTTTCATGGAGAGTGTCCGCCGCCACGGCAGGGTAAGGGAGGGGGAGTTCATGGGGCTTTATTTTCTGTCCATGAAAAATCCCCTGCTGCCCCTTCGCTTTGTATCCCTCGGTCTCAAGCTTATGGGGAAAAACAAGGTGGCCATTGAACTGCCGGCAAAGGCAGGCCACGGCAATCTAACGGTGCTCTTTAAGGCGGTTGCCGAAATCGAGGAGGAGGAAGCATGAACTACACCTACTATCCTGGCTGCTCCCTGTCTGCCTCTGCAATGGAATATGATGCGTCCACCCGTGCCCTCATGGCCTCGCTCGGCGCATCCCTCACAGATATGGATGACTGGAACTGCTGCGGTGCCACTGCTGCTTCGGCAAAGAGCGCCCTTTTAAGCCTTGCCCTTGGTGCAAGAAACCTTGCCCTTGCAGAAAAAATGGCCCCGGGTTCAGATATTCTCGTACCTTGCAGTGCCTGCTATCTCAACCTAAAAAAGGCCGCTATGGAGAGAAGAAATGACCCTGAAGTCGCCAGAAAGCTTGACGATATCCTTGCCCAGGAGAGCCTCACTATTACCAAACCGCCAGAGGTGCGTCATCTGCTGGATATCCTTGTCAACGATGTAACGGCGCCAACTATCAAGGCAAAAACAACCAGGCCCTTAAAAGGGCTTAAGATCGCACCCTACTATGGATGCCAGTGCCTGAGACCCTATCCCGTATTTGACGACCCTGAAGATCCGGTCTCCATGGAGGGACTGCTGGAGGCCTGCGGTGCAACGGTATTTAAATGGGACATGGGGGCGAGCTGCTGCGGCGCTTCAAACATGAGCACAAAACCCGATTCCGCCAGAAAGCTCGTCCAGAAGATTTTAATGCAGGCAAGGGGGGCCGATGCCATTGTCACGGTCTGTCCCATGTGCCAACTCAACCTTGAAGGCTTCCAGCGACAGGTTTCCCATGATGCAGGCAGCGATCTCTCCATCTCCATACTCTACCTGCCCCAGGTTATCGGCCTCGCCCTTGGTCTTACCGAGTCTGATGTAAAGCTCGATAAAAACCTTGCCGTGACACGGAAATTCAAAGAGAAGCTTTTAGCTGTTAGCTGTTAGCTATTAGCTAAGGGCTAACAGCTAAAACTCGATGATCAAGTTTTTTTGACCTGCTTTTCGTGATAACTGGGTCGGTCGCCCTTCGGGACTTGATAATCGAGTAACGGCTAACGGCTAACGGCTAAAAGCTAACACCAACAATTGCCGTATGCATTCATCCTGGGGAGCGGCTGTGTTGATGACGATTTCTCTGACGTTCTCTTCATCGGTAATCGGTTCATACTCTCTTCGAAACGGTTCAAAAAGGTCGATCCTGGCATCTGAAACTGTCAAAGAGTGCTCCCGGTCCAACAGTCGCTGGCGCATAATTTCATCGGTTGTCCGGCACTCGATGAAGATGGGGGTTATTCCTCTTTCTTCTGCAAGGGAGATAAGATTTCCCCGAAGATGTTTCTTGCCGAAGGTTGCGTCGAGGATTACTGATGAGCCAGCCTCTATCTCCTGTCTGGCAAGCTCAATGAGCCGCCCATAGGTCTTGTCACTTGCCGCTGACGAGTAAATCTTCTCCTTGAATTTTTTGCCGCCGACGGTGTGGGGTGAGACATTGAAGATTTTTTTTCGTACAAGATCAGACCGGATCGGTTCAAGGCCCAGGGCCCGGCCCAGGGCCTTTGCCATTGTGCTCTTGCCCGTGCCCGGAAGTCCGTGGATCACAAAGATGGCCGGACGTGAGAACCTTATGGCGTACTCCTGGGCGAGATCAAGGTATCTGAGAGCGTCCTCTCTCTTTTTTTCTCTTTCAAGGGGGTCACACGTGGTCGATTTAAGGAAAATTGAATTGACCTTGCACCGCACAAAGGCCCGGTAGCACTTATAAAAGTCGAGGAGTTTAAAAGCCGAAAGGTCCCCTGTAAGTTCGAGATATTGGTTTAGGATAAGATCCCCAAGGCCCTGCTGACCCTGAAAGTCAAGATCCATGAGCAAAAAGGCAAGATCGTTGACAACGTCGATGCAGCGAAGGCTATCGTTGAATTCAATGCAGTCAATGATCTGAATCCCCTGGGGTGTGAAGTAAATGTGGTCGCACCTCAGATCCCCGTGGCAATCTTTCACCTTGCCGGACTCGAGCCTCTCTTGAAAAACGGATTTGCGGTCGTTCAAAAAGGAGAGGGTCTCATCTTTGATGGTCGACCAGATCTTTTTGTCCAGCATCTCCCGGGTGAACTCCCGGGTCTGGTCGAAGTTTTCCCTGCAGGCCTTTAAAATGTTTGTCCAGACGTTGCAGGCTTTATCCCCTTTATCTATCTGGGTGTCTTGATTTGTTTGATGATTTTGACCCAAAGGATTTCCAAGATAGAATTGCGCAAGTTTTTCGCCGAGTCTGGTCAGGTTAGAGCGGGCAATGGCCTGTTCCCCATCATCCTGGTTCTGGATCATCCATTGGAGGGAGCAGGAATCGGCAAGCTGCCGCATTTTAACGGCATATTCCTTTATCTCGCCTTTATTGTCTGTTTGACCAAGGTGGTACCCGCCATGATGGTCAAGGATGATGGGAACAACACCAAGATATATATCTTGGCTTAACCTGCGGTTGAGGTTCACCTCCTGGTCGCAGAAAAAACGTCTTTTTTCAAGGGTAGAGAAATCAAGAAATCCAAGGTTCAGGCTTTTTTTGACCTTATAGACGAAATCACCGGTTAAAAACACTTTGGAGATATGGGTCTCCCTCACCTCTATCTGACCGGTTTCGTGGGGATAAAATCCGGAGTTTCCCATGGCTTTGAATATTTCCAGTTGATCGTTTGTATTCATTTAAACCTCCCTGAGATTAAAGGGGTCCTAAAGGGGCCAGACCATGGGAATAAAAATAGACGAAATGACAATCACCAGCAGGTTTAACGGCATGCCAAGTTTCAGATAGTCGGAAAACCGATACCCCCCCGGTCCATACACCAGAAGATTGGTCTGGTATCCAATGGGTGTGGCAAAGCAGGCGCTGGCCCCGAAACAGATGCCGATGATGAATGGTTTTGGGTTTACGCCAAGGGTGAGGGCCGTTGATATGGCAATGGGAACGAGCAGAACGGCCGTGGCATTGTTGCTTAGAATATGGGTGCAGATGCTTGAAAGGATGATGATGCCGACGAGCACGGTGTGGGGTCCCATTCCCTTGAACAGCCCGAGAAAGAGATCCGCATAAATCTTGGTCGCCCCTGTTTTTTCCATGGCAAGGCCAAGGGCAAGGGTTCCTACGATCAGCAGCAGCACTTCGGCATCAAGGGATCTGTAAGCGTCTTTTAAACTGAAACAGCGGGTGAGTGCCATTAGAAACACACCTGTCAGGGCGGATACCATGATGTCTGCCAGCCCAAAGGTTGCGCTTAGTACAACGCCTGCGAAAATGGCAATGGCTATTCTGGCCTTTTCCCTGTCGATCATGGCATGGTGGATCTCTTCGATCATGATGAAATCCTGGCTGTTTCGAAGCACAGGGAGTTTGTATCTGGGGCAACGGACAAGGAGAATATCCCCCACCCTGAGCTTTACCTTTTGCATCTTTTGGTCAAAATAGTGGCTGCGGCGGCTTCTAATGGCAATAACTTGAATATCTGGATCATTTTGCAGCTCCGTGGATATAAGGCGTTCCCTCAGAAGGGGTGACCTTGGGGGAACGACAAGCTCCAGGATCAAATCCTCTTTGAGTTCGCCGCTGAAGGTGATGTTTTCTACACCATGGGCGAGCTTTAAAATTTGTTTTGTAAGGCACGACACCAGGTCTTCGGCCGAGGCTTTTACCAGAAGGATGTCCCCCTTCCGGATTGAGACGGCTGTCCTTGCCGGATCAATGATACGGCCGCTTCGAAACAGTTCGATCACCCTCAATCCCAGGGTCTCTTCGGCATAGTCCACAATGGCAACATTCCCTATTAATTCACTTTCTTCCGGCACCATGAGTTCTGTAAGGTATCTTTTTTCCTCGCCCTGGCTGAGCTCACACACCGGGGCGGTTCGACCGGGCAGAAGTTTTGAAGAGGCAAACATCAGATAAATCAAGCCTAGAATGGCAATGGGCAGACCAATGGTTCCAAGTTCAAACATGGAGAGGGGGTCAAACCCCCGGGTCTCTGAAAGATCGCTCACAATGATATTTGTGGAGGTCCCTATCAGGGTGCAGGTTCCTGCAAGGATTGACACGTAGGAAAGGGGAATGAGCAGCTTTGACGGGGAAAAATCATACTCGCAGCTCAGCCCCATGACAATGGGGATAAAAAGTACAACAACCGGAGTGTTGTTGATAAAGGCAGATGCAACGGCAACGGTTGCAAGGATCAGGAATTGGGCATGGGTTTTGTTTCCCCTTGAAAACCTCAATACCAATCGGGTTACAAACCCGATTGCTCCGGTTCGAATAAGTCCCCGGCTCAAGAGAAACATGGCACCCACGGTTACCACGGCGGGGTTTGCAAAGCCTGCCACGCTTTCCCTGGGCGTCAAAATTCCTGTCAGGGCAAGAGCTACAATGATGCCAACGGCGGTCTTGTCAACGGATAATCCCTCAGATATCAACAGGACCAGTGTGACTATCAGGATGAATGAGACCAGAATGATTTCCATATCGGCATCTGCCCTATTGGCTGTTTTTATTTATGTTCGGGTTCCTTGTGCTCGTATATATGAACGTCCCGCTGGGGATAGGGGATTGAGATGCCATTTGCATCAAAGGACCTTTTAAAAGTCTCTAAAAGGTCGCATCGGACATTCCAGTAGTCTGATGATTTTACCCAGGGTCTAACCATGAAGTTGACGCTGCTCTCGGCAAGCTCCATCAAGGCTATCCTGGCGGCAGGTTCTGGTAAAATCCTCTCATCCGCAGCCACAACGTCGGCCATGATCTGTTTAGCCTTGTCAATATCGTCATCATAGCCGATTCCCATGACAAGATCGATCCTGCGGGTTCCCCTGATTGTCCAGTTTACGATATTACCTTCGGTGAGTTTGGCGTTGGGAACGATAACCGTTTTATTGTCCGGGGTTGAAAGGATCGTCGTGAATATGCTGATCTCTTGAACCGTTCCGGCAACGCCCCCGCCCTCGATAAAATCACCAATGGTAAACGGCCGAAAGATGATCATCAGAAAACCTGCGGCAAAATTTGACAGGGATCCCTGGAGGGCAAGGCCGATTGCAAGGCCTGCGGCACCGATTACTGCTATGAACGAGGTGGTCTGAATGCCTAATTGTCCCAGGGCGGCAATGATGACAAAGGCCATCAGGGCGATATAGGTGAGGCTCCCTGTAAAATTGATGATGGTTGGGTCTATTTTACCTCGACCCATTATGCGTTTGACAACGTTTGTAAGCACCTTTGCAATGATCCGGCCAAAGAAGAGGATCAACAGCGCTATGATGGCCTTGATTCCATAGAGGGTTGCAAGTACCCACACCTTTTGTAAAATTTCTTCCATGAAAAGTTCCTTTTGTTAGCTGTTGTTAGCTGTTGGTTAATTAAAATGAATTCTATCAGTCTTGGGATTAAAAAATCAACCCTTATACTTGAGCCTCAAGTTTTTAGTTGATTCAAGAAACCCATGGTTTTTCATTTTTTCATTTCAGAGATGTTCTGGGGTTATAGATCAAAAATAGAATTGCTGAATTTGTTGATCCTGTGCTATTTATAGGGTAGCTTGTTAATAATCAGGAGATAATTTCCATGGGTTTGAATAAAAAAAACAGCCCCTATGCAAATGTGGCACAGGCAGCCAGGCTCCAGCAGGAGCGCGAGAACACCTATCGAGAGCGGGCACTGAAGCTGTTTCCCTGGGTCTGCGGCCATTGCGGCCGGGATTTCGAGGGAAAGCGCCTGCGGGAGCTGACCGTTCACCACAAGGACCACAACCACGACAACAACCCTCCGGACGGGAGTAACTGGGAGCTTTTGTGCATCTACTGCCACGACAACGAACACTGCAGGGATCAGGTGGCCGACGCCTATGATACTCTGCCTGCCGGTGACAGGTCAGATCCGGACAATGATTTTGTCGATAACCCCTTTGCCGCACTTGCCAACCGTTTAAAGGAGCGATAAATGAAGGTGATAATTGATCTTTGTGTGGTACCCCTTGGAGTTGGTGTTTCGGTTTCAAAGTATGTTGCGGCCTGCCAGGAAATCATCAACCAGGCTGGGCTTCGATCAGAACTCCACGCCTATGGCACCAATATCGAGGGCGAATGGGATCAGGTATTTAAGGCGGTAAAAGAGTGCCATGAACGAATCCATGCCATGGGTGCCCCCAGAATAACAACCACCATCAAGGCTGGCACCCGTACAGACCGGGACCAGACCATGGCCGACAAGGTGGCAAGCGTGCGGGAAAAGGTGTAGTTGCCTCCTATTTGCAGCAGGTTTTGCCATCATTGCAGCGGCTTTCTATCAGATTGGGCAGAATCTTGTAAAAACTTTGAGAGAAAATGGATACGGGCAAAAAACAGGAACGCCTTAAAAAAGGTGATCATGAACGCAGATGGAAAGCGTGAGAATGCAAGATCCAGGTAAATGACAGGTTGGCTTTTTCGATTTAATTTTTTTTTATAAATTGTGGACATTCGCCAATTAAAAAGACTAAGCTATATTTAGTTGAAAAGAAAACCACCTGAAACCAGGCAGACAGGACAGTGTACCTGTCAAGCTAAACTAAAGGGTAAGAAAAACTGTTTTCACAGTTTGACAAGCCCGACAAAATTAAAAGGAGATCCACAAATGAGAAAACTTATGTTGTTCAGTACGTTGTTGATGTCCGCTCTTGTTTTTACGTCAGGTGCGATGGCAGCTGATACGCTTAAAAAGATTTCAGACAGTGGAGAATTTATTGTCGGTGCAAGGGATGGCGCAATCCCCTTTGGTTTCCATAACGCTGAAAACGAGCATGTCGGTTTCAGCATCGATCTTGCCAAAGAATTTCATAAAGCACTTGAAGAAAAGCTGGGTAAAAAACTTGAATTTAAAGTCATGGTTGTTAACCCGAAAACCAGAATTCCCCTGGTTGCAAACGGAAACTTGAATATGGTCACCGGTGCGGCCACTCACACTGTCCCCCGGGAAGACACGGTTGATTTTTCGTTGACATTCTTTCTTACCGGCAGCCAGTTGCTGGTGGAAAAAAGCGGGAATTACAGTTCAGCAAAAGACTTGTCTGGAAAAAAAATTGGTGCTGCCCAGGGTTCAACAAATGAAAAAGCAATCCGTGATCTTAATGATTCCGGGTTTTTTAACCCGCCCGTAAAAATGGTCATTTATCAGGAGCATACCCAGGGAATGCTTGCCCTTAATAATGGAGTAATCAATGCATATTGCGGTGACGGAATTCATCTGGCAGGCATGAAATCCAAGGCTAAAAATCCTGATGACTACATAATTATTGGCGAAATGCTTTCCTACGATCCCTATGGCTTTATTCTTCCGGAAAATGATTCCAACTTTAGAGATTTTATTAATGAACATCTAATCAGGATGTTTGTGGACGGCAGGTATATGACATATTATGAGAACTGGTTTGGAGTCAATGGTGTTGTGCCTTATCCAATGACAGATGACTTTAAAACATTGATTAAGCTTCAATCCTGGCCTTTGTAGTCCTCCGGAATACGATTTATTAATAAATCAGGGAGGTCTTAAAAGGCCTCCCGCAAATGGAGAAGCATATGCTTGCCTATGATTTTAAATGGTCGATTTTATGGGAAGAACCATATGGCGGCTGGATTCTTGAAGGGGTGGCAACAACCATCAAGCTGGGGACGATTTGCTGTTTCTTATCTTTGCTGATCGGTATCATCATCGGAACGTTCAGGATTACCCGCTATAAACCGCTCAGGATTTTAGCAGAAGCCTATACAGAGTTTTTCCGGGATATCCCATTACTGGTACAGCTTTTTTTCTGGTATTTCGCAGTACCATCTCTTCTGCCAAAGGATATGCGGGTATGGGTTTATCAGGAAATACCCGACTTTGAATTCTGGATTGTTGTTGTTGCCCTTTCCCTGTATTCATCCTCCAGAATGGCCGAGCAGATCCGTGCCGGTATTAATTCCATTTCTCCAGATCAGTTTAATGCGGCCCTGAGTAGCGGCTTCAGCCATTACCAGGCCTATCGTTATGTTATTTTACCCCTTGCAGTACGGCTTGTTATTCCACCCCTGACCACGGAAATATTGACAGTGTATAAAAACACTGCCCTTGCCATGACCGTGGGTGTGCTGGAAACAACATTCATGAGCCAGCAGGTTGAGTCGTATACCTTCCACGGACTGGAAGCCACCACTGCAGCCTGTGTGATTTACATGATCATCACCCTGGTTGTGGTCGGGGCAATGGGATGGATAGAAAAAATGCTGGCTGTCCCAGGTCTCATCACCAGAAAAGGAGCCAGCTCATGATGTTTGAATGGCAAGTTATTTCAAATAATTTTTCCTTTTTAATGGGCGGTCTTTTAACCACTTTTGAGTTGGCATTCATTGCGATTGCAGGCGGGCTTACCCTTGGTATCCTTGTGGGGATGGGAAGGTTGAGCTCAATAAAACTCATTTACTACCCCGCAGCACTGTTTGTAAACCTTATGAGAACACAGCCGCTGCTTCTTGTGATATTCTGGTTCTATTTTTTAATCCCTCTGTTCCTCGGCAGGCCCATAGGCAGCTTCACTTCAGCTGCCATTGCTTTTATTATATTTGAAGCATCATATTTTGCTGAAATTATCAGGGCCGGGATACAATCTATTTCAAAAGGTCAGATGGAGGCAGCCTATTCCAGCGGATTTACGTATTGGCAGGCCATGAGGTATTTTATTATCCCCCAGGCCTTAAAAAATATGATGCCGTCTCTTATTACACAGGGGGTTGTTGTTTTTCAGGATACCTCTTTGGCCTATGTTATAGGAGTGCGGGAGTTTTTAAGATCTGCAAATGTAGTGGATGCACGGGAGATGAGGAGTGTTGAACTGTACCTGTTTGTGGGCTTTGTTTATTTTATTGTCTGCTTTAGCATGAGCCGGGTTTGTAAAAGAATGGAGCTTAAAAAAGGGAATGCATAAATGATTGAGATAGAAAATGTGAGTAAATGGTTTGGCGAACTTAAAGTCCTTGACAATGTCAACGAAACCATTAACAAGGGACAGGTCGTGGTGATCTGCGGTCCTTCCGGTTCCGGTAAGAGCACACTTTTGAAATCCCTTAATGGCTTAGAGCCTTTTCAGGAGGGCGATATCCGTGTGGACGGAATTTCCCTTAAGGATCCAAAAACGAATTTTATAAAGCTCAGACAAAAAATGGGTATGGTGTTCCAGAGATTTGAACTTTATCCACATATGAAAGTAATAGAAAATATAACCATTGCCCCCATCAAGGTTTTAAATCAATCCCGGTCACAGGCAGATAAAAAGGCCATGGAACTCCTGGAAAGGGTCGGAATTCCGGAGCAGGCACAAAAATATCCAGGAAATCTCTCAGGCGGCCAGCAACAACGTGTTGCCATTGCCAGGGCCCTTGCCATGGAACCGGATATCATGCTCTTTGATGAGCCGACATCTGCCCTTGATCCTGAAATGATAAAAGAAGTTCTGGATGTTATGGTGGACCTTGCCAGGTCAGGCATGACAATGGCCGTTGTGACCCATGAAATGGGATTTGCAAAAGAGGTGGCCGATGAAATTATTTTCATGGATGAAGGACGGATTGTTGAGCGGGGAACGGACAAATCATTTTTCGAAAATCCTAAAAGTGAGCGCGCAAAGGAATTTTTAAAAAAGATTTTAATTTGAGGAATGATTGTAAAATGCTGGAAAGGATCAATCAGGCGATACCGTGTATCCGGGCATAGGTTTCATTGATGACGTTCAGCCCGTTTTTAATGTTCTGTTCCAGACACATGCTCACCCCATCGACATCATTGGCCTTTAGTGCGGCAACAATGGCTCTATGTTCGGTGTTGACTTTTTTGCATATTTCTTTGTCCCATCGAAAGACTGTGAGTACACTTTCAACGGACAGAGACAATGTCTGGGCGATACCAACCAGGTGGGGGAGGTTGGATGCCTTGTAAATCTGGTTGTGAAATTCATGGTCATAGATATAGTGGTCCTCGGGCAGGTCTTCCATGGTTTTAAGCAGGTTATCAAGGTTTTTAAACTCAGCCTTCCCTAAGTTTTTCATGGCCTCAAGGGCAAGCTTCACCTCAAGGTCCACCCGGAGATCATAAATATGAGTAATTTCCTGCCTGGTGGGGGGAGTGGCCACAATTGCCCCTTTGTAGGGGATGTTTTTAACCAGGCCTGACCGATCAAGCCGCATCAGGGCTTCCCGGATGGGGCCCCGGCCAATGTCAAGCTCTGATTCGAGCTCTGTCAGAATAAGCCGGGTGCCCGGTAGTTTCACTCCGGTGAGTATCATATCTCGAATCTTCCCGTATGCCCTGAGTGACTTCATGGAAGAGTTGTTGCTGATCACTTTGATTCTCCTGCTCATAGTTTACATCGTAAATATATCGAAAAACAAAAATACGATCATCACTTAGTTTGATTGCCGTTTTTTGTCAACCTTTTAGGTGTAGGTGACAAGGGGCTTGCAATTTTTTACCACATCCACGATCTCCTGGGCAAGGACCTGGGCCGCATCAACTGCCGGAATCGGCAGATTGCAGTCAAGGGCGCTAAGTTCAGTGCAGGCCACAACGGCAAGAGTCGCACCTTGTTCAGCCAGGTGAAGGCAGATATTTTTGTAGCGCATCATAAGATCAGGGCCGGATTCTTTCTTTTTGATGGATTTTATAACGCCGAGCATCTGCTGCTGAACCTCAGGCCTTGGCCAGATGTCGGTTAACCCTTTTGGTTGGAATCTTTGTGTGTAAAGCCCGGTCATGGCAACGGCAGGGGAGGCCAGCATTCCGATTTTTTTATGTTCGGGGTATTGATGAATTAAATGATCTGTGACAAGTCCCACAATGTGGATCACAGGAATGTCCACCGCATCCTGGACCGCCTGGTAATAATGGTGGGCAGTGTTGCAGGCAATGACTAGAAAATCCGCACCCCAGGTTTCAAGACGGCGTCCCATATCTGCCATGCAAGGTCCGGGGTCCTCACCAAAGCCTTCGATGATGGCCTTGATTCGTGACGGCACCTTTGGGTTGTTGTCCACAATACAACGAATGTGGTCTGCATCATCTGCGGCTGGGGTAAGGGCAATGATCCTCTGCATCAGGTCAACGGTTGCTTCAGGCCCCATACCGCCCAAAATACCAACGGTTTTTTCTGCTCTGCAAGTCATGTGAAACGGCGCTCCCTTTACCCCTCCCCCTTCCGGCACAGGTGCCGGAAGGGGGAGGGTTTAGATTAATCTTTATTTCCTGAAGGTATCCATGTAGGCAAACAAAGCAGGGGAACCGCCCGTGTGGAGAAACAGGACGTTGCTGCCTTCAGCAAAATGGCCCTTGCGCACGAGATCGATGAAACCTGCGGCTTCCTTGCCCGTATATACCGGATCAAGAAGAATTGCCTCGGTTTTGGCAAAGAGCTTAACCGCCTCTACCATGGAGTCTGTGGGAAGAGAATATCCAGGCCCCACATACTGGTCAAAGCATACGACCTCTTTTCTTTCCACACCGGCCTTGACGCCAAGTTTTTCAGCGAGTTCAACGGCAAGCTTGTAAACAATCTCCTCCTGAACATCCTTGGTTCTTGATACGTTGATACCTGATACAGGGATGTTGGCATTGGTGCCGGTCATACCAACAACAATTCCGGCATGGGTGCCTGCGGAGCCGGAGGGGACAACAATGTGGTCAATGGAAAGACCCTGGGTGTTCAGCTGATTCATGATCTCTTCGGCGCAAACGGCATAACCCATGGCACCGATGGCGTTGGAGGCACCTCCGGGAATAATGTAGGGCTTTTTGCCTTTGGCAGACAGTTCGTCGGCCTTTTTATTCATCTCGGCCATCATGTCTGAACCGCCGGGTTTAACATCAATGGATTTTACATTCAGAAGCTCAAAAAGAAAATTGTTGCCGGAGCCCTCTTTTTTGTACGAACCCTTGACCCTTTCTTCGAGAACCAGGTGGCAGTCAAGGCCCTCTTTGGCGGCCCAGGCAGCGGTGAGGCGGCAGTGGTTGGACTGGACTGCACCGCAGGTGATGATGGTATCCGCACCTTTTTCAAGGGCATCTGCAATGCAGAACTCAAGCTTTCGGGTCTTGTTGCCTCCGGCAGCGCCGGGCAGAAGATCATCACGTTTGACGAACAGGTTGACCTTGCCTCCCAGGGCTTTGCTCAATGCGGGCATGGGTTCAATGGGTGTGGGGCCGTTCAGGTAGCATCGTCTGGGAAATTGTGTAAAGTTCATTGTTTTCTCCTTAGTTAGTATCAACTCCGATATGTTTTATTACAATAGGATTTATTGCAATTTGGACAATCAGAGCTGTTTCATTGTTTGTTATGCCTTAGTTAGGACCGCACCTGCTCCGTTTTTGGCAGTTACACTTCAAAAATTGCTTCCACTTCAATATCTGCCCCAAGGGGCAGTGCAGCCACCTGAAATGCAGATCGGGCAGGAAAGGGGGCATTAAAATATTCTGCATACACGGTGTTGACCGCTGAAAAATCTTTGATATCCGCCAGGTAAACGGTTATCTTAACTGCCTTGTCAAGATTTGTTCCCGCCTCTTTGGCAATGGCAGAAAGATTCTTAAATACATGGTGGGCACGGGTTTCAATGCTGCCTTCGGGAATTTTACCGGTTGCAGGATCGATGGGAAGCTGGCCCGAGGTAAACAGCAGGTTTCCTGTCTTAACAGCCTGGGAATAAGGGCCTATGGCGGCAGGCGCCTTGTCGCTGTTTATTATGGTTCTGGACATGAAGCTTTCTCCTTATCAAGATACTATATTAATACTGTTTTTGCCGTTTGTTCGATGACATTGAGGATTGTATCGCAATCTTCAAGGGAAAAGGTCAAGGGGATTCTCATGTCGCACATGACCGCTAGGATTCGTATGGTATTGGGCAGATCCGGAAGATTACCCAGATATTTCCACGACTGGTAGGCCGATGTGAAGCCTACAGGTTCTTTATTTCCAAACCATTTGAGTTCAACTCCCTGGTCTTTGCATTTGTCCAGGAACTCAACAATTTTGGCTTCCGGCTGGCCGTTCAGGGAAAATTGAATGGAGGAACCCACATAGGCCTCCCTTGGATCACGGTGGGGCAGAAAAATTCCCGGAATTTTTTCAAGGCCCCGGGCCAGATGATCATATCGATCGTTCCAGCGTTTACACTGGGTGTCAAGATCCGCCAGCTGGGGCCTCAAAAGTGCGGCTCTGAGGTTGTCCATGCGGCTTGAATAGTTTGGAACAAGGGTTTTTAAGGGTTCAAAAACCGCCATGTCGGGTCGGGAGGTGTGCCGCTCATAGAGCATGTATGAGCCTGAAAGGATGATTGCCCGGGCAATGACTTCAGGGTCGTCTGTGACAAGAAGCCCACCTTCACCAGAATTCATGTGTTTGTAGGTCTGGGTTGAAAAACACCCGATCTTGCCAAAACTGCCCGATTTCTTTTTGTCCCAAAATGCTCCCATGGTGTGGGCACAGTCTTCGATGAGGGTCAAATCACAAGTATCGCATATTTCCATGATTCGGTCCATGTTGGCGATATGACCCCGCATGTGGGAGAGCAGCAGCCAGCGAACATCCGGGGATTTGGCCTTTTTTGCAAGATCCTCAAGGTCAATGGTGTAGTCGTCGGTAATATCCACAAGTACAATTTCTGCACCTGAATTTTCAATGGCTCCTGGAACCGGTGCCAGGGTAAACGAATTGCAGAGTACCTTGTCTCCCGTTTTTACCCCTGAGCTTTTCAGGGCAAGATACATGGCAGAACCGCAGGAGGCACAGCTGAGGCAGTATTTTTTACCCATGTAATGGGCAAATTCCTCTTCCAGAAGTGCAGCTTCACCTGTCTCACCAGGTGCAGTGTTGTACCTGTGGAGCTTTCCCGACGCCATGATTTCCAATGCTCTGTCAATACCGGCCTTTGGAATGGATTCCTGCTGGGTGAAATCTTTTGTAAAATGTAGGCTGACCATGGAAAATCCTCCTAATATTTGGTCTGGTTGTAAACTTCAAAATCCCATTCATGATCCGGGAAGAATTTGCGCAGCCTCCAGTCACAGGCCCTGGCATGGCCTTCCATGCCTTCGACCCTTGAAAGCCGGGATGCAGCGGCGCTGACCGTCAGATTGGCCTCTTTTGAAACTTCCTGATAGGTGTAAATCTTCAGGAATTTAAGGGCGTTGAGACCGCCTGAGTAATAGCCAGCCTTTTTTGTGGGAAGAATGTGGTTGGTTCCCGAACATTTGTCCCCCTGGGGTACGGTGCTGCCTTCACCCAGGAACAGAGATCCGTAAGATTTGAGGTTTTTTACCCAGAAGTCAAGATCTTCGGCCATGATCTGGACATGTTCGGCCGCATATTCGTCGTTGACCCGGCACATCTCCTCCCTGTCTTTGCACAGAATGATTTCGCCGTAGTCCCTCCATGCGGATTCAGGAACATCTGGGTTGGGCATGTCGGCGATGATCTTGGGCATGGTTTCCAATACTTTTTCCGCAAGTTCCCTGGAGTCGGTATAGAGCCATACTGGCGAGTCATACCCATGTTCTGCCTGGGATACAAGGTCAATGGCAACGGTCATGTAGTCGGCGGTCTTGTCTGCAATAATAGCCGATTCAGTGGGGCCTGCGAAAACGTCGATGGTGCACTTGCCCTGGGAGGAAAGAATGCTTTTTGCCTCGGCCACATAGGCATTTCCCGGACCAACCAGGATGTTGGCTGGTTTGCCGGTGAAAAGCCCGAATGCCATGGTGGCAATGGCCTGGACTCCACCCATTTCGATGATGATGTCCGCCCCCGCCACATCAAGGGCATATACAACAGCCGGGGCAATGGAGTCTCCCCTGGGAGGAGAGCAGGCGATCACCGTCTTGACTCCGGCCACCTTGGCCGTTGCCACACTCATGATGGCAGAACAGGCATGGGCAAACCTGCCGCCCGGGACATAGCAACCCGCAACTTCCATGGGGATGATGCGCTGGCCCAAGCGAACTCCGTCCATGGGATTCATTTCGAACTCTTTGATGCTATCTCGCTGGGCCTTTGCAAAGGCTGAAACCTGCTGATGGGCATACCTTATATCTGCCTTTACACTTTCAGGGACCTGATCGATAAGGGTCTGCTTTTTCTCAGGGCTTAAAACAAAGGGACCTTCCCAGTTGTCAAATTTTTTGGCCAGGGCAACCACAGCCTCTTCGCCTCTTTGTTCTATGTCGGTCAGTATTTCCTTGACTGCCCCGCGGATGCGGTCGGAGTTACCCTCGGCAGTTTTCGCCGCTTTTTTGATGTACTCCATGTCGTTTCCTCCTGATGTTGATGAAATCGTAACTGATTGTTCTTTTTTACCTGAAAACAAAACGGATATCAATAGATTTTATAAAGTATTTTATAAAATCTATCGATTGGTCTATAGTCGAAATTCCAAGGCTGTTTTAAACATGGCCTCAACATTTTCAGGCGGAACATCAAACTGCATATTATGGACAGAACCCAGGACATACCCACCACCTGGACCCAGGTCTGTAATTCTTTTTTCCACCTCTTTTTTTACATCGCTCACGCTGCCGTTGGGCAGCACTTGAAAGGTGTCAATGGCACCCCAAAATGTCAGTTTTTTTCCGAATCTTTTTTTAAGCTGGTCGGTTTCCATACCCACGGCTGTTGCTTGAACAGGGTTCAGGATTTCAATGCCGATATCTATCATGTCATCCAGCAGTTTGACCACGGAACCACAGCTGTGATGATATATTCTGGCCTTGGTCATTGTTTTGATATGGGAGATCAACTCGGCCTGGTAGGGCTTGACCATTTCCCTGTATGTTGCAGGCGACATGATGGAGTTAGTCTGGGTTCCCAGATCATCAGCCAGCTGAATTACATCTATGAATTCACCTACTTCATTCAAATACAACTCAACGCTTCTCTTACGATGGGCAAGAACCTTTTTCATTATGGCATGGGCCATGTCTTTGTGCATGACAAGATCCATGAGCAATTCTGAAAGCCCTCTCATATAGTAGGCTTGCTCATAGGTGCTGCAGGGTGATCCAATGCAACCTACCAGGGCGTACTCTCCTTCATTATAAAGCTTTTGGGCGTGTTCGCGCAGACCGGTGTAATCAAATTCTTCTTCCGGATCAGGCCAGGGATAGTTTTCAATTTCTTCGATTGTGGTTGCCTTTTGAAGGGGATGTCCACATTGGTTGGCATACCCGCCGCTTATTCTTCTTTTAACGCCCCATGGATCGGTAAAAATCTCTTCTGGCTCAAAGGGACGTTCCGGGGCGAAGGCCTTATTTTTAGGTCTTATATGGCGGCAGTCAATGGAAAAATGTTTTAAAATTGCTTCGTCAATGTAAGCGGTCTGCCAGATATGGGACATAATCTTGGTCGGAATATCTGAAAAACCAAGATACTCTTTGAGTCTTTCATAGGCCGGGATCATCAATGTGGTCTGTCTTCCGCCCAGGTCCATGGGTACCCTGTCTGGTTGTTCATGGTTCAGGGCCATCAGTACTCTTTCTCTTGAATTCATAACTATAGTTCCTTTTTTTATTTAGTTTAAATAACCAGCAACTGTCGGCAGCCATAGGGAGATTGACGGTATGTAGGCCATAATAAACACTGCGATGATTGCAGCGATGGCAAAGGGAATAGCTCTTAGGGAAATTTCTTCTATAGAGACTTTTGAAATACCCGATGCAATGAAAAGATTGTCGCCCAACGGCGGGGTCTGAAAACCGATTTCGCAACAGACGACCAGGACGACGCCAAAATGAATGGGGTCAACCCCGAACTGGGTCATCACCGGCAACAATACAGGGGTTACAAGCATGATAGTCGCCAGGGTTTCCATGAACATTCCCACAAAGAGCAGGAATATAATGACAAGGGCCCAAATGATAAAAAGATTGCTTGTCAGACTCAGCAGTGCAGTCGCTATGATATCTGGAATATGGTATTCCACAAGCAGCCTTCCAAAGGCTTTGGCCGCAAAAAGAATAATTAAAACCCTTCCTGTAATCCATGTGGTGGTTTCCAGCGACCGTATGATTCCAGTGGGTTTTAACTCCTTGTGGATGAAGATACCCACAAACAGCGTATAAAACACTGCGACGATGGCGGCTTCAGTGGGTGTGAAGAGCCCACTGTAAATTCCTCCGAGAATGACAATAGGGGCGAGGATGGACCAGATACCTTCTTTGACGGCTTTGCCGATCTCTTTTGTTGACCAATGATCCTGAAGGCCGCGGTATCCATGTTTTTTTGATTGAAAGTAATTGACAACCATCAAACTGCCAGCCAGAAGGATTCCCGGAATAACACCTGCAACAAACATGGTGGCTATGGACTGATTGCCGGTAATACCGAAGATAACCATGGGAATACTGGGTGGAATAACTACGCCCAGGCCACCGGACGAGGCGGTGACGGCAGAAGCATATCCTTTACTGTACCCCCTTTGGGTCATGGCCGGTATCATGAGCATTCCGACGGCAGCGGTAGTTGCCGGGCCTGATCCAGATATGGCGCCAAAGAACATGCATGCCAGGATCGTTGCGGTCCCAAGTCCTCCGGTCATTGGGCCTGCAAGGGATTCCGCCAGGTTTACCAGGCGTTTGGAGATCCCGGCCCACTCCATGAGTGCACCGGCAAGCACAAATGAAGGTAGCGCCATGATAGGAAAGGAGTCCACAGATGTATAGGCGATCTGTACCATGTGAACGACGTCATCGCCCATATAGGTCCAGGTGGCCATGGCTGAAACACCCAGGGAGATGGCAATGGGGACCCCCATAAGTAACAGTACGATAAAGACTGCAAATAATATTAATGTTGCTTCCATATTTTATTTATCCCCTGAAAACATCATCTCTTTTTATCAAAAGAATGAAGCTCATACATCTAATCGGAATGGTTGATTTTTTATGGGAAACTTTCACCAAATCATCACTATTGGCGTAGTTCCATTTTTCGTAGTGGCCCAAAGTCATATCTGGTTCAAGCCATGCTGGTTATTCAACGTTATCAATCTCTATATTTAGAACATACTTCATATAGTTAACCTGAATGATCCGAATGGTCATTGTTATAAAGCAGATGGGTATGATCATATAAATATATGCCATTGACCAGCCAAGGGTGGGGGATGTGTAAGGGTATTCTATCATGCCAAGGACAGTTTCAATGCCCTTATATGCCATTACGATGTTAAAGCCGATCCAAATAAGATCTGAAACAGCTAACATAAAGTTGCGTTTTTTTTGTGAAAGGAGCTTAAACTGCACCGTAACCCGACTATGGGCTGCCACCCTTGCTCCATGACTGGCACCCAGAAAAACAAAAAACACAAAGGCAAATCTGGACATCTCTTCACTCCAGGAGAGCGTAATCCCCCAGAAAACACGCAAAACAACCTGCAAAAACAATAGGCAAACAAAAAAAGTCAGCAGTATCTGTGCGCAGTAATTTTCAAAATTATCCATGGTTTTTAAAAACAATTTTTTCAATTTCATAACCACAACCTCGCAGTGAGTCAATTGTCCAGCAGTTCAGCAGGAAGACGCCAGGCCGAATAAAAATAATAGAACAGGGCTTGGAAAATTTTCCAAGCCCTTTGTGTCAGATGATTATTTGCCCATCATTTTCATTACTTGATCCACCTTGTCTTTCCCGCCGAAATCATCATAGAATTTTGGCCATACTTTTTCCTTTGCCAGACTAATCCATTCTGATTCATCCTCCAGAACGGTCATCTCCATGCCTTTGGATATCAAAAACTCCCTTCCTTTTTTGCTCTCAGTTACGGTGAATAAAAGATTATATTGTTGTGCTTCAACACCAGCCTTAATGAGAATCGCCTGATGCTCTGGGGATAACTTGTTGAAAAAACGCTCGCCGATCAGCAGCGGCTGGAGAGAATACGTGTAATGGAGTTCTGTCAGGTACTTTTGCACCTCGTAGAACTTGTTGGATACCAGAACTAGATAGGGGTTGTCCTGGCCATCGACAACTTTCTGCTGCATTGCAGTAAAGGTTTCATCCCAGGACATGGGTACGGGGCTGAGGCCCCAGGCCTTGTAAGTTTCAATCATCTGTGCATTTTTGGGAACCCGGATTTTAAGCCCCTGGATATCTTCTAATTTCGTGACCGGTTTTTTTGAATTGGTAAGGTGTCTGAAGTTGGAATAACACCAGCCCAGGGGACGAACCCCTGCCTCTTTGATCAGGAGATCCCTCCAGTGTTCTCCCAGGGCTCCTGTGGTCATCTTTACAGCGTCAAAATGACTCTCCATAATGTACGGCAGGGTGAGTATCCCGACTGTTTTAGAGAAAGGGGTTACATTGTTGATGGCGACGCAGGTCATGTCAAGGGATCCCATTCTGGTGTTCTGCACAGTTTCCTGCTCAGAGCCCATGACGCCGTTCGGGTAGATGACAATTTCCAGCTCACCGTTGCTGGTGGCCTCGACAATTTCTTTAAACCGGTAGGAAAGCTCCCACATGTCTGAGCCTTTCACCTCACTTATAGCCATTTTGATGCTTTTCTTTGCCTGTACAGGTGAAACAAACAACATGACTGCTGCCAAAAGGACAAGTACCATCTTTGATCTTTTCATATTATCTCCTTAAGTATTTCGAGCTGTCCGGCTGTGATTAACGATTCTTTTACAGACCAAACGACTCCTTTGATTTATACCCGCTAATCTCGATTAAAACATTACCGGATAATTCTTTTATCATGGACAGATTCGATGGGGTGACCGTTTCGAGAAACTTTTAATGCAATTGATATGCCAAAAGTCAGGGTGACTTTTTTATCTAATATTTCAGCTACTATATACAAAGATGGCTGTTTGTTTTAGGTTGCAAATGGCATTTCCCCAAATTTTTATAGTATAATTCCTACTTTTATATTAGCCGGTTAATTTGGTGTTTTTTCTCTTGAAACTTGCTGTATTATAAAATCTGTTATAAAAAATATTCAAAAGCTGGCTGTTTTACCAACAATTAATTTTAATGCATCACATTCTTTGAACGGATATGAATTGAAAATGGCTTTTTTGCAGAAGTATTTTTTTGTCTTTATCAGCATACTATCTCTGATAGTCGGATTGTTAGTTTTTATAGGATTATTGTATTTTTATCCGTCGGTCTCTCTATTTAAGAGCGATATCTTAACGCCAGAAGAAAGGGTCTGGCTCAATGCCCACGATGGAAAAATTCGGCTTGCTCCAGACCCCTTTTGGGAACCCATGGAGTTTTTTGGAAAAGACGATGAATATTCCGGCATTATCGCAGATTTTATGAAGCTTCTTGAAAAGAAATTAGAATTTAAATTCAAGCTTGTCCATGCCAGGAACTGGCAAGAAGTTATTGAAATGGCAAAAAACAGGGAGGTTGACATCCTGGGTGCTGCAAATTCAACACCTGAACGAAAAAAATATATGCTCTGGACCCAACCGTATCTTGATATCCCCACTGTCATTGTCACCCGGAAATCTGTGGCTGGTGATTTAACGCTAAGCCAGTTAAAAGGTAAATCAATCGGAGTGCATGGTTACTATGTTGTGGTTGACTTCCTGGAAACCCATTATCCTGAGCTCAACCTTGTCAAACTGGAAAACAATCTTGACGGCATCAGAAAGGTTTCATTTGGTGAACTTGATGCCTTGGTAGTGGACTTTCCCTATGCATCCTACACCATTGCCAAGGAGGGAATAACAAATCTGAAAGTTGCTGGAGAAGTGGATTATCGGGCGATACAGAGCATTGGCATCCGAAATGACTGGCCTGTTTTTTTCAGAATTGTCCAAAAGGGGTTGGCGCAGATCACGCAGGAGGAGAGAAAAGCCATATTGGGTAAATGGACCTATCTCGAAGATTATCCATTTTACTATAGTAAAAAATTCTGGCTCCTTTTAATTTCGATTTCCGGGGTGGTGCTTTGCGTTGCTGTGCTGACAGTTATCTGGAATATCACCTTGAGATTTAAGGTGAAAACCAAAACCAATGAATTAACCAGGGAGCTTACCCGAAAAAAGGAAATGGCAGAAAACCTCGAAGAGAGCCGACAACGTTTGGCAAATTTAATCAGTAATCTGCCGGGAATGGCTTATCTCAGCCACCACCAAAAACCCAAAAACGATCAATGGCCGGATGAATATATAAGTGATGGCTGTTATGAACTCACGGGGCATCGGTCACTCAAGGGTGATGGTCTTGGTCAAAAGGACTTTTTTCATGAAAGGGTATTTCATCCGGATGAAAGAATCGCTATGAAAAAAAGTTTAAGGATGGCCTTGTCCCAAAAAAAACGCTTTCAGTTTGTTTACCGCATTATCACGGCAACCGGGGAAACGAAGTGGGTCTGGGAGCAGGGCCTTGCGACTCATACCGAATATGGTGAGGTGGCTTTTGTAGAGGGGTTTGTCACCGATATTTCAGAGTTGAAAAATGCTGAAATGTCTTTATCCCAAAGCAAGAAGCTTTTCCAGGATCTGGTAAACAACTCGCCCATTGGGATCTCGATTATTCAGAACCAGCATGTGGTTTTTAAAAACCCTGAGCAGGAAAAAATTTTTGGTGTATTGCCTACCGGATATACTTTTTTAGAGTTTGATAAGATTTTTCCCAATGACATGGAAAAGGCCAAGACGTTTTTTGAGGCAGTTCTTCATGGGGATACAGATATTGAATCTCCTGATTTGCGGCTAAACCGCAGGATTGAGAATAGCACAATGAAGGAAGAGATATGGGTGCATTGCATAGCAAAACAAATTGATTATAAAGGGGAAAAAGCCATCCTGCTGATCATGATCGATATAACTCGTGCCAAGCAACTGGAGGGAATAGTCAGCATAAAGGATAAAATGGCATCCCTGGGGCATGTTGCAGCCGGGATTGCCCATGAAATCAGGAATCCTTTGTCTGGAATAAATATTTATGTCAGTGGCCTTGGGCGGTTGTGTGCAAAATTCGATTTGCCTGAACAGATCCAAAAAAATCTCTACCTTATAAAAGAGGCGTCCAACGATATCGAACTGGTCGTCCGCCGGGTTTTGGATTTTGCAAAACCCGGCATACCGCTTGTCGCCACAATTGATGCCAGAGACCCGGTGAATAAAGCTCTTTATCTTTGCAAGGTGTTTTTCAGGAAGAGCAATATCCGGGTTGAGAAAAAATTTGCACAGAAGAGCCTTCTCTGCCGTGTTGACGACAAGCTGATTCAGCAGGTGGTATTGAATATTCTCACCAATGCTGCTGAGGCTATGGCAGGTTTAACCTCAGATAAAATTATATGCGTCCGTATTTATCCAGAGGATGATTTTATCATCATCACGGTTTCCGATTCCGGGCCGGGTGTTGCGGAAAATGAGAAAAAAAATATATTCGATCCTTTTTATACGACAAAAAAAGATGGCACAGGGATAGGCCTGAGCCTGTGCCATAAGATTATTGAAGATCATTTCGGAGTGATAAAAATAATGAAAAGCTCATTGGGCGGTGCCAAATTTGTCATAAAATTACCGATTCAGAAAGAGATAAAAACATGATTGATTATGTGTTGTTTGTTATTGATGATGAAAAGCATATTCGACAGAGCATTGAGGCTACAATGGAGGGAAGTTTCCAGATTAAAACCTTTGATACTGCCGAAAAAGCCTTGAAAGCCATGGAGACAGAAATCCCTGATATTATTCTCCTGGATATTGGATTGCCGGGCATGGACGGTATTCAGGCTCTGGAGAAAATAAAGCAAAAACTTCCAACTACCCCTGTGATAATGATCACAGCATATGAAAATGTAACAACAGTTATAACTGCCATGAAGCTTGGGGCTTATGATTATATTCTAAAACCCCTTCAACTTGAAAACATTGAGATATCTGTAAATCATGCACTTGAGACGATTCGGCTTCACAAAGAGGTTAAAGCGTTGCAGGAAGAACAGCTCAACCAGAATATGCCCTTTTTTATCTGTCAGAGTGATGCCATTCAGGAGGTTATGGATTTTGTATCGAATGTTTCAAGGAGCCCGGATACACCGATTCTAATACTTGGTGAAACCGGAACCGGCAAGGAGTTGATCGCAAAAGCCATCCATTACAGAAGTCCCAATTTCAGGGGCCCCCTGATCAGCGTAAATTGTTCGGCGATTCCCAATGATCTCGTGGAATCAGAACTTTTTGGCTATGAAAGCGGTGCGTTTAGCGGTGCATCTTCCCAGGGCAAGCAAGGCTTGATTGAGTCTGCAGCAGGGGGAACTCTTTTTCTGGATGAACTGGGAGATCTGAGTTTGAAAGCCCAGGCAAAATTGCTCAGGTTTCTGGAGTCTGGTGAATTTTATAAGGTTGGTGGAACCCAGGTTAAAAAGGCAAGCACCCGCATTGTTTCCGCCACAAATCAGGATCTGCCCGATCTTATCGCCAAAAAAAAATTTCGAAAGGATCTCTATTATCGTTTAGGTGTCGTTAGCGTTCGTCTGCCACAGCTCCATGAGCGGCAAAAAGATATTATTCCCCTGGCAAAGTATTTCCTGGATATGTTCGGTAGAAAATTCAACCTTCCCTTCACCGGAATGACTTCGGAACTGGAAAGCTGGATGTTTGAACACTCCTGGGCTGGTAATGTTAGAGAGTTGAAAAACAGAATTGAAAGGGCAGTTTTAATCGGTACTCCACCCACCCTTGAATTGATAGATATTGAAATCGATTTTGACATTGACAAGTCTATGGATCTGACAAACACAAACTTTGAGATTACCATCCCGGCAGGAGGTACCGACATCACGGAACTCATGGAGAATTTAAAAACACAGTACATCAAAAAAGCATTGGAAATGACTGAAGGTAACGAAGCAAAAGCCGCAAGACTTCTTAAACTCAACTACCATACACTGCGGTATCATTGTAAACAGTTGAAAAAAGACGGGCAGCTCTAAGTCAACAACCCCTGAGCTAAAGACCTAGGGGCTTCTTACCACAAATTCTATTAAACTGGATAAAGGCGGGTGATACGGGTGACAGCGTCTTTTAATGCTCATTTTTTACGGTCAACATGGACCCTTGATGCCGTTTAAACAATGTAGAGGAATATTTTTTAAGCTTCCATTCGGGCACCCCGCATTTGGGGCAGACTTGAATAAACCATTTGTTTCTCAACCAACGGGCTGCTCTGCTGTTTAGTGAATTGTTGATGAAAAATTTCTCATTGCAATGGGTGGTGAGGATTGCCTTTTGTCCTGTTATTTCTATGGTCCTGATTCCATGGAGCTGCCCTGTGTGGGACGGCCATAGTTTAATCTTGTCAATTAGATTGAATAGCCGAACCCGTTTTCGATAGTATCTTTTCTTGACCGGTTTGGTTTTGTTTTCTTCAGACATCATGGCCCCTTGGAAATCGCTTCAAAACTTTTTTGTCTTAGATGTTTGTATGGCGGAGAGTCCGGGAGTCGCACCCGGCTGCATGGATTTAGAGTCCATGTGATCCCATCCGATCCACCCTCCGCATAACGGTCATTTTCTATCTGAAACAATTAAAATCATATAATGCCTTCCTTCCCTCTACCCTGGTCAAAGCGGTAAATATGGGAGGCGTTTTGCTCTTTCTGGTTAATTATTCAGTGTTCAAAACACCCCTGAATTATCAGGGGTGTTTTTTATGTTGGATATCATTTGGTCTTTGGTCCAGAAATTCCCTCCGGCACCTACCGGATGGAAGTGTCTGGTACAGCAGATCAAACAATTATTTTTTCTTGTTCATCTCTTCATTTTCTGCCGTTGCATCTTCAACAATGGTCCGTATGGCGGATTTTGCCTCTTCCGACAATGGCATGGGTTTGTGATTGGCAAGAATGTCGGCTGCTTTCTCAGCCGCCCGTTCCGCCATGTCTTTACCGCCCTTTTTAAGCCAGCGGTCATAGTTTCCCCGCTCAATAATTTTGGGGACCGAAGGCAAAGTCCGCATGTATTTTATGGTATGAGGCTGCATTAGATGATCACCACCGGCACCTACCGCTTTGATCACATCTATTGCAAGATTCTCATCGTTCACAGTAATACCCTGCATCACTTTTCGAACCATTTTAAAGATATCATTGTCAATCACCAACTGGGTATAACTGAAAATCAGTCCGGAATCCAACATTCCAGCACCGTAAATCAGATTAGCACCCGCATTGGCGGCACACATGGCTGTCAAGGTCTTTTCATGACCTGCCTGTGCGTCTGGTAATTTAGAGTCAGCCTAGCCACCGGCAGAAAAACTCGGCAGCATGTACTTTTGGGCCAGCACCGGGGCCGCAGCATTGAGCAGACCGCATTCCGGAGATCCAACCGGGGTTGTTGTCAGCTTCAGGTCAAAGGCAAGGGATGAGCATCCATAAATCACCGGCGCCCCTTTGCAGGTCAGCTGATGCAGAACAATGGCACCCAGTATCTCGCAGTTGTGTACCACCAGAGATCCTGCCAACGTAATGGGACCGGATGCCCCCGCCATTACCATTGAAATCAGGTTGCAGGGAACGCCCGCCCTGGCGCAGGTCATCACTCCTGTGCAACAGTTCACATCCAGGGTCAAAGGACTTGTGGGAGAGCAGTTGATGGTCAGTATCGGCCGATCCCTCAAGGCCTCTTCACCACCCACAATGGCCTGGGCCATTTTTATGATTTTATCTGCCCGCCAGCCGTTTCCCGGCCCGTAAACTGTATGTTTTGACGTGTTGGCAAACACCACTTCCGCCTCATAAATCGGTGCGACATTGTCCGGTGCATCTCCTGCGGTCAAGGATCGTTCGCATACATCAACCTCTTCCATGGCATCGGTCAGAAGGGCTGCTTTGCCCACATCCTCATTCATGGAAGGCCTGACCGTGCCGTCCGTCTCCATAACATTAACACCTTGACCAAAGGTACAGAAATTAACCCTTTTCCCTTCCAGATACACGTCATGCTTTGGATCACGCCCGTATTGAACAATTTTCGGCGGTGCCGAACGGATACAATCTTCCACAAGATATGCAGGAAATTTTACAATCTTTGTTTTGCGGTTAACCTTTGCACCTCCCCCTTCAAGAATATCCAAGGCTTCGTCACTTCCAACGTAAAGCCCTGTTGTTCCCATAACTTCAAGGGTGGCAAGGTGAATTCTTTCAATCTCATCGTCCACAAAAACATTAAACCCGAAACCACCGGTTGAGGCCATGTTTGAGAACGGATTTTTTGATCCCATATAATTCACCTGTGATATTGAATCGTTAGTTTAAATCTCACCTTGTTTAACAAGGCAAGCACGTCAGCCTCACAACTGGATGTTCTTCTTTTCCTCCTTTGATTAAATTAATGCCGGTTAACTCGTTGGATTAACCATTTGACTTTTTGGTTTTTCTGGATCTCCAATTGGTTGGAGATGCACTTTACATGCCACTTGTTTTTAAATTTTATTTTTCTCTGATTTACAGTTGGTTAAGATGATGTTTTGCCTTGTTTGCCGTTGATATGGAGTATATAAAAAACTAAAGAGCCTCACATTTCACACCTGTCGTGTTTCTGTTTTTCAATATGCTGTCTCATGAAAGCTTGAGAATTTACCATAAAGTTGAAAAATCACAATACAAATCAAGTCCCCAGGTTTATTCCGCAGATCAAACAACAGAATTCTTACAGGCTTTCAATGTATTCTCCGAGATCCTTATCCAGGCTCGGTTCCAATAAGGGCTCTGCCTGGCGTGCCAGACGCTCTTTACAAATTTGTCCGGCTTTTTCCAGGATATCCTGTTTTTGTTTTGCCCACATGTCATAGGTCTGCCAGAAAGATACTCCGGGTTTCCAGACTTTGTGGCAATTTTGGAATACAGATTTTTCAAGGAGATAGGTGCCTGTGTGAGCTACACTGTTAATTGTCTCAAAGGTAGTTTGACCGTCAAAGACCCCCATTCCCTCATTCATACGTTCAACCCTGGTGATCAACTCTTCATCTAAAATCCATTTTTCATAGGAAGTACTCATAATGGAATTAAGCACCCCCAGGCATTCGTTGACCACGCCCACCCCGGCCATGGCATGTCCAAGAAAGTTCTGCATGGTTTCCATGCCGGCCTGATAATCAACCTGTTTGGCTTCGCTGAGGCCTGCCATGGCCCTTGACGGGAGGCCATAATATCGGGCCATCTGCATGGCTGCCATGCCCCCAAGAGTTCCTTCAGGGGCTGAGGTTATGGTGTTGGCCCACCGCATATCCGAGGTCATGGCCCCGCTGGAGTAGACCACCGGGGTTCCAGGAGAAACCGCCTGGGCAAGACAGATACCGGCCAGGTTCTCGGCATTGATGATCGCCAGCATTCCATACAGGTCCAGAGGCGCTGTAAGGCCAGCCATAGGGGCGGGCAGGATAAAAACCACCTGGTTGCTTTCTGCATAGGCCATCAATGTCTGGCAGGCCAGCGGATCAAAACCCAGGGGGCTTGTGGGATTGACACTGTAGGCAATTACATGATTATGCTTTAAATACCCTTTACCATAAACCATCTCCAGCATTTTAAAGCTTTCCAAGGTTTGGGCAAAATCAGTGGCCACGCCGATAAGTGGCTTATGGCTGTGGCGCATCAGGTGTCGAAGCAGATGTAGGTGGCGGGATTTTTCCGGCATATCTGAGGCTTCAACAGGAATAGATCCAACCATGTCCACAATATTGCTGGATTGACAGAGCTTGGTAATATTGTCAAAATCCAAGGTAGTGCTTGGCCGTTTGACACCATCAGCTTCAATGATGGACATGGTCCCGTTTCCGGGGCAGATCACCGGTCTTTTTTGGCCTTTGCCAAATAAAAGGGGCGGCCCATCGTCTCTTCCCTTCATCAGAAACTGTTTTGGGGCAGAAGCTACAGCTTCCCTCACAAACTTTTCGTCAATAAATACGATTTTTCCCTCAACCCTTGCACCCCGGCCTGCCAGAACATCCCTGGCCGCTTCAAGGTGTACAAGCACTCCTTTTTTCGACAGAAGGTCAAGGGTTAGTTGATGGATGTCTTCCACATGCTTGCTGGGAATGACATCCATGTGACGTTCCATGAATACACCGGTTTTCTGAAGCTCATCCATATGCCCGATCCTTATAGATATTGAATTGATTTGTTGCTTGCTTGATCCAGTCTCCCCGATAAAAAAGCACCTGATGTTGAGTAAGCATTGAGGTCAGTATCAGTGTAGCATGTAGCATTTTGTATGCCATGATTGCCAATTCCTGATTCCATCTTCTGCCGTATGCCGTCAGAATATTTTCAGGGGGGGGAATGATACCCATATGATCAAAAACTGAAAAACTTGATCATCGAGTTTGGGCACTGCAAATTCTTACAGAATTAAGATTTTTAATAATTTTTTAACTTTTTGACAAATTTTTAACTTTAATTTTAAAATCTTCAACCGGACCAGTTGCACTTTTGAGCGTAAAAAATCCAAGTGGAACCACTACTTGAATGTAATGATGGTCTGTCATTTTTGTTTTTGATGAATCATCCTGAAATTCCCCATGGGTGTTTGGCACATATAATGCATTCGTTCGATGAAACCCCATGAGAGTTAAATGTAAAAGATTTAAAATCAAAAAAAGGTGTGTGATGGTCGATTGATTAGGGCATTTCCAAAAAACTTTCAAAAAAGGATGTGTGTTATGGAAGATAACAAAAGTGGATTAACCCGACGACAGTTTATGGCAGGAACGATTGCTGCCGGTGTGGCAGCCTCTATTCCCGGTCAGGGTCTCTTTAAAAACGCCTGGGGCTCAACTCCTAAAAGGGGAGGTGCAATGAAGCTTGGGCTGGCCGGCGGTTCCACCACAGACAGTCTCGATCCTGCAACATTTTCCGAAGTCTTTGATCAGATGAGCACCATGGGCCTTTATCGTAACCCCTTTTTAGAGCTGAACCGAAGCGGAGAACTGGAACCGGAGCTTGTCACAGAATGGAGTCCAGAACCCGGCGCCAAAGTATGGAATTTTAAATTACGAAAAGGGGTGGAATTTCATAACGGCAAAACAATGGATGCAGATGATGCGATTTTCAGCATCAATCACCATCGGGGAGATGACAATAAATCTCAGATCGCCTCTGTTGTAAAGCCCATAAAAGAAATTATCAAAACAGGAAAATTTGAGTTTAAAATTATTCTGGAAGAGCCAAGCGCTGATTTTCCCTATATTTTAAGCTCCACTCGCATGCCCTGTGTGCCCAATGGAACCACGAACTTTGAAGACGGTATGGGCACGGGTGGGTATATTTTAAAAGAGTGGGAACCCGGCGTAAGGGCCTATGGTGAGCGGAATCCCAACTATTTCAAGGAAGACCGGGCCTATTTTGATTCCGTCGAGATTATCACCATGATTGATGATACGGCCCGCACCACGGCTATTAAAACCGGCCAGGTTGACATCATCAACCGTCCTGATCGTAAAACTGCCAGATTGCTGGGCCGGATGAAGGGGATTCAGATCATCGACACTCCCGGGGGATTAACCTACACCTTTCCCATGCGCATGGATCAAAAACCCTATGACAACGTGGATTTCAGAAGGGCTGTCAAATACTCTGTGGATCGTGAATCCCTTGTGAAAACCATTCTCCAGGGATATGGAGTTCCAGGCAACGATATTCCCGTGCCTTCCTATGTAAAGTATGCTGCAAATGCAATTCCCCAGCGTATGTATGATCCGGACAAGGTAAAATTCCACCTGAAAAAATCCGGTTACCAGGATGAGACGGTTCGGCTCCATGTGGCGGACATGGTGTATAACGGAGCCGTGGATACGGCTCAGCTCTGGAAGGAACATGCCACCAAGGCCGGCCTGAAAATGGAGGTTGTAAAAGAGGCCAATGATGGATACTGGGCAAAGGTATGGAGGGTTAAACCCTTTTGTGCATCTTTCTGGTTTGCCCGCCCCACGGTGGACTGGATTCTTTCCATGACTTACGTAACCGGTGCGTCTTCCAATGAATCGGCATGGGAGGTGCCTCACTTTGACAAATTGGTCAAAGAGGCAAGGGCCGAGCTCAACGAAGACAAACGAAGGGCAATCTATTTTGAGCTCCAGAGAATCCTCCACGATGATGGCAGTGTAGTCATTCCCATGATTGCCAACATAGTGGATGCGGCAAGCGATAAAATCGGCTTTAATCCGGTTGCTGGCAATGTTGAACTGGATGGGTTCCGTGCCTGTGAACGCTGGTGGTTTAAGTCATAAACACTTCAAATACTTCCGGCAGAGCCCTCCCAGGGCTTTGCCCTTAAAGAGGGTTTGCCGGAGTTAAAGGAAGACGAATGGATTTTTTACTACCGCTTATTCTGAAAAGAACAGGGTTTGCCTTTTTGACCCTGTTCACCATTAGTCTATTGATCTTTGTCGGTTTGGAAGCCCTTCCAGGTGACACCGCCCAGGCCATTCTGGGCCAGGGTGCCACCGAGGAAAATCTGGCGGCGCTTCGAAAAGAGATGAAGCTTGACCTGCCTGTTCACACCCGCTATGTCTCTTGGCTAAAGGATATCAGCCATGGAGATCTGGGAAATTCCCTGTCCAATGGACGACCGGTTTCTGAAATGATCGGCTGGCGATTTCAAAACACACTTCTGTTAGCCTTTTCTGCTGCAATGGTCTCTATCCCGCTTGCCATCATTCTGGGACTTGTGTGTGCCCTTTATCAAAATTCCTGGCTCGACAGGATTTTGTCCACATCCACCCTGAGTGCCATCTCCTTTCCTGAATTCTTTGTGGCTTATATTCTAATTCTGGTGTTTGTGGTGCAGTTTGAAATGTTTCCAAGCGTAGCTCTTTTAAAGCCAGGTATGGGCATGATGGAAATCGTTAATGTTCTGGTTCTGCCATGCCTGACCCTGACCCTGGTGGTGCTGGCCCATATGATGCGCATGACCCGGGCCACCATAATAGGGGTGCTTTCAAGCCCCTATATTGAGATGGCGCAACTAAAGGGCGTACGTAAACACAAGATCATCCTTTACCATGCCCTGCCCAATGCCCTGGGGCCTATTATAAATGTCGTGGTTATGGATCTTGCCTGGCTGGTTGTGGGGGTGGTAGTGGTGGAGGTGGTGTTTGTCTATCCAGGTTTAGGGCAGTTGCTGGTGGATTCGGTATCCAAACGAGATATCCCGGTGGTCCAAACCTCAGGCCTGATATTTGCCTGCACCTATATCTTTCTCAACCTGACGGCCGATGTTTTGTCAATCATCTCCAACCCCAGATTACGCCATCCTAAATGAGGTAATAATGAAAAACATGATAAAATTGTTAAAGACAAGCCCTGTTTCTGCAAGATTCGGCCTGATCGTTATTACGCTGAGTCTTGTTGTGGCTCTGTTGGCTCCGATTCTGGCACCCTACGGCCAATCGGAAATCGTGTCGGATGTGTGGCTTTCCCCGAGTTATGATTATCCCCTGGGAACAGACCAGTTGGGTCGGGACATGCTGACCCGTCTGATTTATGGTGCCAGGAATTCGATCTTCATCGCCTTTACCACCACCATGATTGCCTTTGGCCTTGGTGCCATACTGGGGCTTATTGCAGCAACCACCGGTGGGTGGCTGGATATTTTACTCAGCCGCATCGTGGATATTTTCATGGCCTTCCCAACACTTATCCTGGCCTTGATGATATTGTCGGTCCTGGGAACATCCATTCCGGTTCTGATTGTGGTGGTGGCTCTTTTGGATTCCACCAGGGTTTTTCGTCTGGCCCGGGCTTTGGCAATGGATATTGCCATCATGGAGTTTGTGGATGCCGCAAGGTTGCGGGGTGAGAAAACCCTGTATATTGTCTGGCGAGAGATATTGCCCAATGCACTTCCTGCCCTGATTGCAGAATTTGGACTTCGATTCTGCTTTATCTTTTTGTTTATAAGTTCTTTGTCCTTTTTGGGCCTGGGAATCCAGCCGCCCACGGCAGACTGGGGCTCCATGGTGCGGGAAAACTCTGGCGCCATGAATTTCGGCATCCTGTGCCCGCTCTATCCTGCGGCCACCATTGCATTGCTAACCGTTTCAATAAACCTGGTGGTGGACTGGTTCCTGCATCGCTCCGCCCAGATACGGGCCTAGGGAAATCATATGATGAATGAACAGAGACTGCTGACGATTAAAAATCTCCAGATTGAAGGCTGGCAGGAGGAAAAATGGAAGCCGGTGGTCAAGGGGATTGATCTTCATTTGAACCGTGGAGAAGTTTTAGGTCTTATCGGAGAGTCTGGTGCTGGAAAATCCACCATTGGCCTTGCCGCCATGGGGTATGCAAGAAAAGGGTGCCGCATCAGCGGCGGTTCGATAAATTTTCATGGTAAGGAGTTAAGAGAGGCAAGCGAGAGGGAGCTGGAAAACATCCGGGGTGTTAAAATCGCCTATGTGGCCCAAAGTGCCGCAGCCAGTTTTAATCCTTCCCATCAGCTGATGACCCAGTTTGCCGAAATTCCCCTGGAACACGGGCTTATGACCCAGGCAGAGGCACGACAAAAAGCGGTGAATCTTTATACCCGCCTGTTTTTGCCGGATCCTGAGGGTATCGGGTTTCGCTATCCCCACCAGGTGTCAGGGGGGCAGCTCCAAAGGGCAATGGTTGCCATGGCCATGGCCTGTGATCCGGATATCATTGTCTTTGACGAACCCACCACGGCCCTTGATGTCACCACCCAGATTGAGGTGCTTTCCGCCATCAAGGATGTGGTCCGCCAGAGTAATTGTGCGGCTATCTATATCACCCACGATCTTGCCGTGGTGGCCCAGCTGGCAGATAGGATAATGGTGCTTCAAAATGGCCTGGAGGTGGAAGAGGGCGATGCAAGGTCCATGCTTCATGCACCCAAACAAGAATACACCGCAAGGCTGCTGGCTGTGCGGCGAGTGATAAAAGAAGCCCGGCCCCCGGTTGAAGAGGAACCGTTGATGCGGGTGGAACACATCACTGCCGCCTACAAAAATGGCCCTTCAATCCTGCATGATGTCAGTTTTAACGTACACCGTGGCCGTACCGTGGCGGTTGTGGGGGAGTCAGGCAGCGGTAAAACTTCGGTGGCCAGGGTGATTACTGGCTTTCTGCCCCAGTCTGAGGGCATGATTTATTTCGATGGCATTGAAATGTCTCCCCTGCTCAAGCACAGAGACAAGAATCGTCTGCGCAAGTGGCAGATGATTTTTCAAATGCCGGATGTGGCGATCAATCCCCGTCACAAGGTCAAAGAGATCATTGGCCGTCCCATCTCTTTTTACTATGGGCTGGGCAAAAAACAGGTGGGAAAAAGGGTCGGTGAATTGCTGGATATGATCGAGCTTGATACCGGTTATCTGGACCGTTATCCATCGGAGCTATCAGGTGGTGAAAAACAGCGGATCTGCATTGCCCGGGCTTTGGCTGCAAGCCCCGAGCTGATTATCTGCGATGAAATCACAAGCGCCCTTGATCAACTTGTGGCCGAAGAGATTCTAAAGCTTTTGCAGCGTCTCCAGGATGAGCTGAACATGAGCTACCTTTTTATTACCCATGATCTGGCAACAGTCAAAGCCATTGCCGATGACGTGGTGGTGATGTACCAGGGCAGGGTGGTGGAACAGGGCCCGAGGCAGACGGTCTTTACCCCTCCCCACCATGAATATACCGAGCTGCTGCTCTCCTCTGTTCCGGAGATGGACCCTGACTGGCTGGATAATTTGCTGAAAAAAAGAGAACAAAAGGAAATGAACAAATGACCCAACTCACCCATCGGGAACGATTGAATCTTGCCCTGAACTTTAAAGAAACCGACCGTACCCCGAAAGATCTTGGGGGAACTCTTTCCACCACCATGGTGCCTGACACCTATCGGGCGATGAAAAAATACCTTGGTATGACCGGTGACGCCCCACTGGGGTGGAAACGACAACACCTTGTCATTCCCCCTGAACAGATGCTGCAGCACTTTGATATCGACACAAGGGCCCTTCTCCTGGGACGGTACCGAGGCGGCAGGGCAAGAGAGATCAATGCAAATGAAATGATAGATATTTGGGGGACCCTATGGAAGAGAAGTCCTGAAGGTCAGTTCCTGCCATTTAAAGAGGTTCTGGCAGATGCTGAACCCACCCTGGAAACCCTGGAACGATTTGAAATGCCGGATCCCCTTAATCCCGGCTATTTTGAAGGATTAAAGGAACGGGCGGAATACCTTTATACCAAAACCGACTACGGCATTGTCCTGGACATGGGAATTGGCATTTTTACCCGCAGCCAGTTCATGCGGGGATTTACCCCTGCCCTCCTGGATATGCTCCAAAATCCCGAATTTGCTGCCCAACTGTATCGAATGCTCACTGATTACTGGAAAAAAACCGCTACCCATGCTCTTCAACAGGTTGGTCACCTGGTGGACGTGGTTTTCTGGGGAGATGACTGGGGCATGCAATCCTCCACCATGATGAATCCCATCATGTGGCGCAGGATGATCAAACCTCTGTTGGCAGAAATGACCTCCACGATTCGGGAATACAGCCGGGCCAAAGTCCTTGTGCACAGCTGTGGTGCCATTGTCCCCCTGATTGATGATCTCATTGAAATAGGAGTAAATGCCCTCAATCCCGTACAGGTGACTGCCCGGGATATGAATCCGGAGAACCTGGCTGAAAAATTTGGCGGTAAAATTGCATTCTGGGGCGGGATCGACACCCAGCACCTGCTCCCCTTTGAAGACCCGGAGGCGGTTCAAAAGGCTGTGCGTCATACACGAAAAATCCTTGGACCGGGTTATGTTCTGGGGTCGGTACATAACCTCCAGGCGGCCGTTCCACCTGAGAATATCGAGGCCATGTTCACGGCATAACTGGAGCGAGGTTCGGTCCTTGGCTTTGTTTTTAACCATCCATTAATTTTTTAAACTGATACCGAAACGTATGATGTTTGATGTTTAATAATTTTGCAGCCCTTGTTTCATTGCCCTTTGCCATTTTCATGGCTTGACTGAAGTAAAATTTATCCAGGGAATCTCGAACCTCTGTCAGGTCTATTCCGGTGGGGGGCAATGGTGCAAACCTGGTTTCATTAAGCTTTTCCATTACTTTTCCCCTTTTGAGTTGATCAAGCCCAAGGTCCCTTGATGTCAACTGTGTACCCCGGGCCGTAAGCACCGCTCTTTCCATCATGTTTTTCAACTCTCTTACATTACCGCTCCAGACGTATAATTTCAGTAGTTCAATACCTTGTTCACTGATGCCGGTCAGATTTTTTCCGAATTTATCGTTAAACATCTGTAAAAAATACCGGGCCAGAAGAATGGTGTCTTCGTGGCGATCATTCAGGGAGGGGACATTGATCTTAATAACACCCAGGCGGAAGTAAAGATCTTTTCGAAAGGTGTTTGCATGGATCATTTCATCCAGGTTTTTATTGGTCGCCGATACAATACGGGTTTGAACTGTTTTTTTTGTGCTGCTGCCAACCTTGTAAAATTCACCGGATTCCAGAAACCTTAAAAGCTTGGCCTGGGCATCCTGATCCAGGTCTCCTATTTCATCCAGAAAAAGGGTTCCGCTGTCCGCCGCTTCGATGAGCCCTTTTTTTCCGGTTGTGCTCGCGCTGGTAAAGGCCCCTTTATCATATCCAAAGAGTTCACTCTCCAGAAGTTCCCTGGGGATGGCCGCACAGTTTACGGTGACAAGGGGACCTTTGAAATTTGGGCTTTTGTGATGAATTCGATTGGCGATCAACTCTTTGCCCGTTCCTGTGTCACCAATAATGAGGATGGGGGTATCCGGGCTTTTTGCCACCATATCTATATATTCCATGATGTCGTGGATGACCCGGCTTGCTCCGATAAAGCAGGGAAGATTCTCCCTGATCTGTTTTTCCTGGATAGCTTCGATCTCCTTTCTAAGACGTATTGTTTCCAGGGCATTGGCAATGCTGATCTCCAGGGTTTCCATGTGGATGGGTTTTACAATATAATCATGGGCTCCGTTTTTCATGCATTCTATCACCAGTTTAATGTTTTCATAGGCAGTGATCATGAATATCAGCACATCAGGTTTCAAGGCTTTAAACTCTTTTAGTGCCTGATTACCGCTCATTCCGGGCAACCCGATGTCCAACAAAATAAGGTCTGGCGGTTCAGTTGAAAACTCTTCAAGGGCTGCTTCCGCTGTCTCAAACTTTAAAACCCTGTAATCGTCCTCAAGTTCAAATGCAATGCCTTCCCGAATGGTTTTTTCATCATCCACGATATACAGGGTGTACTCTATCATGTTTTTTCAGGCCTCTTTGTTGATGGATTTAACGTCCTGTCTTCCCCGGCGGTTAAGGGGAAGTTCAATAACGAATCTGACACCTTTCGACTCTGCCGGCATCACTTTTATTGTGCCATGATGATCGGTAATAATCCTGAGACACAGGCTCAGTCCGATACCTGTGCTGTAATCCTTGGTGGTAAAAAAGGGTTCGAAAATCCTCATCCTCAAATTTTCTGGTATTCCGGGACCCGTATCTTCAACTGTCAAAATGATTTTGTCGGCGCCTGCCGATGATGACACCAGGATACATTTGTCCGTGTCTTGATCGGCCATGGCATCCACAGCATTATTGATGAGGTTCAGGATCACCTCCTCAATGAGATTGGGCACTGCATGACAGCAGGGAAGGGACTTGTCCAATTGAGTTTCCAGACTAATCTTTTTTTTGTCAAGGGTCATGGCGGCAAGATGAACCGCCTCAAGTACCGGTACATTAATATCGATGATGGCAAATTGAGGCTCTGCGGGTTTGGAAAAATCCATAACCCGTTTAATAACCAATTCCATTTTTTCGGATGCAGAGTGCATGGCTTCAATGGCTGGCGCTATCTTATGGGCCCTTTGGGGATCGCCTATACTCTTCTCCAAAATCCTGAGATAAATATTGATTCCTGATAGGGGGTTCCGGATTTCATGGGCAATCCCTGCCGCCACACGGCCCAATGAGGCC
>Ga0265295_1000517_pt1 | contig 77498 bp, 62 predicted proteins | sample Munlansysbiofilm_FD_192503 | JGI IMG/M metagenome (GOLD analysis project Ga0265295, IMG submission 192503) | Leachate microbial communities from a municipal landfill in Southern Ontario, Canada - Methane capture system biofilm | ecosystem: Engineered > Solid waste > Landfill > Unclassified ... | reverse complement strand
GTCTTCTTCTCGAATCGTTACAGTTTGGTCTACGGTGTAAATTGAAGAACCGCCGTGTACCGAACGGTACGCACGGTGGTGGGAGAGGACAGGTAGGGAATTAATCCCTACCTTCCTACTCGATTTTAGAATTATCTGTTTATTCTTTATTCTCAACGTCTCCAGCTATCTGTATGTTTAGCATGAGCGCCTCAACTTGTCGCATGTAGTTTCTCTTTTTTAGCTTTGGAGCAAAAACATACCCGTCAACAGTTATTACCCTGTTGTTTACTTCGTCAACAGTTGTTAAACTAATAAAAGCGCCTCCCATAGGGTGGTTATGTACATCCCACAGGCCACGAAGTTGGCCAAAGTATCTATTTTTAAACATTAACGATTGAAACTTAGGAGGTACAATTGTTTCGGTAATCATATAGGTTCCTTCAGTTGGACCAGGCACATATTTTTTTAAAAATTCATCCCTTTTGTTAACTAGAGATTCAACGGTAAAAGTATTAGGATCAGTATAAGGATACTCGTAAATAAAAACACCTTGGCTGGTGGTTGGTGTTTCGTATGAAACCCATACGAAGTTGGTAGTATCGAGCCTAAGCACATATCCTTTTGGGAAAATCATAGAAACGTCAAAATTCTTGTTAATTAAATTTCTTAGTCCTTCGGCTTCGTATTTTGTTGCATTCTGTATTACCCGGTCACGCTCAGCTTGCTCAATCATTTGCACTAACTTGTCCTTGTCCTTTTTTAATAACTCTTCAATTGCTGGATACGTTGGACCAACTACGTTTATAACAAGCTGTGGAGCAGCCCAAATATCACGCTGAGGAACTATTTGTGCCTTTTTAAACTCCTCACCAACCTTTACTATTATAATATTACGGTGAGTTTTAAAGATGCTTGAAAAACTTGACGTTGGCACCATAGCCAAGCTAAAAAGCGGCTCTGATTGTGGGAGCATTGGATACTCTTCTTCCAAGATACCTTTAAAATTTTCTCCAAAGGATTCGTTGATTACCCCGCTACTCATTGTTAAAACCACTTCGCCTGCGGCACCAGAAATATTGGGGAGTAGCGTACTTTTTCCGCCCGTGCCCTTATCGCATGAAATTGCTAAAAGCAATGTTAGTAGGGGTAAGAGAAGGATTGCAAAAGTTTTTTTCATAGTAGTAAGATTAATTGGTTTTCTGTTTAAAAGTAGCATATTTTAGGTAAAATGCAAAATTATGGCATTGCCTTAGTGTTTTGCAAAATTTCATATGTTTGTTTGTCAACCCAAACAATAATTGGTTGGCCAATGTTTAAATCACTTTCAACGCTTGGGTTCCAAATACGAATATCGTTTACTGTGCAATTATATTGTACGGCAATTTTATGTAGATAGTCGCCTGCCAGTACTTTGTGTGTGACCTTAACCCTATTCTCTGTACTGCCTGTATTGGCTTCAATATCATGAAAAGTAATACTTTGGGGTACTGAACGAGCTATTTTATCTTCGTTTCTTATGTAGTCTTCAATTTTGGATACTGGCAACCTAACGGCGTAACCCTCGCTGCTCTTCGGAACTATTCCTCTGCGATAGGTTGGATTTAAAAACCTTATATAATCTTCAGGAATATCTATGGCTTGCGCAATTGAGCTAAAAGCTATGGGGTTATGTACTATTATTGTATCGGTTTGCATATATTGTGCATGGGGCGTATCGGGGGCAATGTTGTGCTCTTTTGCGTTCTGCATTATATAAGTGGCAGCAATAAATGCAGGCACATAGTTTTGGGCAGCCTCGGGTAAGTGATCTCTTAGCTTCCAAAAGTTCGTTTCGCCATCAGAGCGAAGTATGGCATTTCGAACAGCACCTGGACCAGCATTATATGCGGCCAAAGCCAGGTTCCAATCGTTAAAAATACGGTAAAGGTATTTAAGGTATAGGCAGGCAGCCTCTGTTGATTTAATAGGATCCATCCGTTCATCGATGTAACTATTTACCTTAAGGTCAAACATACGACCAGTATTAATTTTAAACTGCCAAAGTCCTACCGCTCCGCTAGTTGATACGGCCAAAGGGTTAAGTGCCGACTCTAAAACGGCAAGGTATTTAAGTTCTAAAGGAAGTTGATGCTTGTCGAGTATCTCATCAAACATTGGGAAGTAAAGCTCAGCCAGCCCTAGCATTTTCGATACCTGCTCTCTACGTTCAACAGAATAAATAGTGATGTACCTTTTTACATACTCGTTGTAATCAAAATCAATAGGTGACAAATCGTTGATAGACGCAATTTTTATTTCGTAAATCAAGTCGGGAACAGAGGGCGTTTTATTTAGCGTATCGGGTTTCGATGGCAAAAGAGGCAGGTTAGCCTCTTCGAGGTTTTTAAGGGCACTTACAATAGGGCATTTTGAGTATCTGTTCGCAGAATAGTTTTCTGTATAGGGTTTTCCAAAACAGCTACCAATGGTTAGTATTGTACAAAAGGAGATTAATGCGAGAAAGAGAACATTGCGCATAATTATTGGTACTAAACGGGGTTTAACTATTTTGTGGGTTCGTTATCGTTGTCGTCCGATTTATCATCGTTTTCGTTCATCCCTTTCTTAAATTCGCCAACGCCCTTACCTAGTCCGCGCATTAGTTCGGGTATTTTTTTCCCTCCAAAAAACAGCAGTACAATAACAATAATCAGAATTACTTGCCACACTCCAGGAACACCTGCAATTATAGAACCTGTCATCATTTTAAAATTAGTTAAGAGTATTATTAAATACGATACTTAAAAATTCCATTACAAATTTAAACCGTTTGGGTAATAAATGCATCGGTTATCGAAAAAGTTTTATTACATCGTTAGCATTTGCAAATATAAATAGGGCTAAAATAAAAAGCATTCCCAGTATCTGGGTGTACTCCATAAACTTATCACTGGGTTTTCGTCCCGATACCATTTCGTATATTATGAATACCATGTGTCCGCCGTCGAGTGCGGGAATAGGTAGCATATTCATAATGGCAAGTATAATTGATAGTAGGGCGGTTAGCTCCCAAAACGATTGCCAATCCCAGTAGGTGGGAAAGATGCTACCAATGGCAATAAACCCTCCTACCGATTCGTACGCTTTGGTTTTGGGCGAGAAAACAAGCTTTAGCTGTTTTAGGTAGCTGGTTATGGTGTTAGCGCCTTTCTTTATTCCAGCAGGTATCGACTGTAAAAATGAGTACTTGTTCTTTCTTAGTTCAAGAATTTCAAAAGGACTTTGGGTGGCTACCCCTATTATACCTGTTTCTGGTACGTTCACCGTGAGGTCAATATTTCTGCCCTCGCGTTCCATTGTAATGGTTACTGTATTGTTAATGTTTTGCTGCACTACGGCTTTAAACTCGTCAAGAAATGTAGCCTTCGTATTATTAATGGCTACAAGCTTATCGTTTGGCATTATGTTGGCCTGCTGGGCAGCGGAACCCTCGCTTACAAAATTTACAACCATAGGAACCCTAGGGAGAAATAAAAACTGAGTTTTTAACAGTTGAGGAATGTAGGCTTTATCAATTCTTACGTCTACCAAATTATTGTTACGCTCAACAGTAACCTGCTGGGCATTATCTATTACAATGGTTGGCGCAATTTGCATGAACGATTCAATCTGTTCGCCATCAACATAAATAATTTTATCACCATCCTCAAATCCCATATCTCTTGCAAGGGGATCGCATGTAACGCCATAAATAGCATTTTGTGTGGGCAAGTACTGTTCGCCCCAAGTATACAGAATAAAGGTGTAAATTAGAGCACCCAATATAAAGTTAACCATAACACCTGCCGATATAATTAGGAAGCGTTGCCAAGCGGGCTTAGAGCGATACTCCCAAGGTTTTGGGGGATTGTTGAGTTGCTCTGTGTCCATTGATTCGTCAATCATTCCGGCAATTTTCACGTACCCGCCCAGAGGAATCCAGCCAATGCCGTATTCGGTATGCCCTCTTTTTATTTTAAAAAGCGAGAACCACGGATCGAAGAATAGGTAGAATTTCTCTACCCTTGTATTAAAAAGACGAGCAAACGCAAAGTGACCAAGCTCATGGAGCGTTATCAGTATGGAGAGACTGAATAAAAATTGGATAATTTGATTAAATATTCCCATTGTTTTTTAATTAGCATTGAGGTAATGCGGTAAACCGCATATTGTTGTTTGTTAAACCAATGTTTTTGCCAACTCTCTGGTCTCTTTATCGGTTTGCAGATAATTTTCGTAGGTTGGCTTGGGTATAAAGGATTGTTTTGTAAGGCATTTTTCAACTATGCTTGCCATTTTCAGGAAACCAATTTTTTCGTTTAGGAAGGCCTCAACAGCTATCTCGTTGGAAGCGTTAAGAATACATGGCATATTTCCACCCTTTACCATTGCTTCACGAGCAAATTGTAATGCAGGAAATTTATTGGTAGCGGGTTCCTCAAAGGTAAGGTTTGGGTAATTCGCAAATGAAAAACGAGGGAAATTTGAACGAAGCCGTTTTGGATAGCCTAGTGCGTATTGGATAGGCAACTTCATATCGGGTAAGCCCAATTGGGCCTTTATTGAGCCATCTTCAAATTGAACCATAGAGTGAATTATGGATTGCGGATGTACTATTACCTCAATTTGCTCGGGCTTTAGGTTGAATAGCCATTTGGCTTCAATAACCTCGAACCCTTTATTCATTAGGGTGGCCGAGTCAATGGTTATTTTATTACCCATACACCAGTTTGGGTGGTTTAGGGCATCTTTTTTCGATACTTGAGTTAGCTGTTTGGCGGTAAGGTTACGAAAGGGACCACCCGATGCGGTAAGTATAACCTTTTCAATTGGGCTATTCTCGCCAACAAGGCATTGAAAAATTGCTGAATGCTCAGAATCTACAGGAATAATTGGCACATTTCGTTCGTAAGCCATCCCCATAATTAGCTCGCCTGCAACAACAAGTGTTTCCTTGTTGGCCAGAGCTATGGGCTTATTGGCTCTTATTGCATTTATTGTGGGCAATAGCCCCGAGTAGCCTACCATAGCTGTTAAAACCATGTCAATAGACTCCATTTCAACAACCTGAGCAATGGCTTCATGACCTGCAAAAACCTTTATATCTTCGTCTTTTAATGCTTGCGCAACCTCGTTGTAGCAACTTTTATTGCCAATTACAACAGCGTTGGGTTTATATTTAAGTGCTTGTTTTATAAGAAGTTGATGATTGTTGTATGCTGTCAGAACCTCGACCTGAAAAAGGGTAGGGTGCAAGTCAATTACTTCGAGAGCCTGTACTCCGATAGATCCCGTTGAGCCCAGAATGGCTATGTTTCTTTTCATTGTTTTAGTTGGAAATTGTGCGTTTGCTGTCTAAAAAATTATGTATTGCTCAGGGTTAATCGGATTGCCTTTATGCCATAGTTCAAAGTGAAGATGTGGGCCAGATGTGAGCTCGCCAGAGTTCCCAATAATTGATATTGCCTCGCCAGCCTTAACGTGTGTTCCTGCCTGTTTAAGCAACTTACTATTATGCTTGTATACAGATAAGAGGTTGTTATCGTGCTGTATTTGAATTACGTACCCCGTTTCGAGTGTCCAACTTGAGAAGGTAACCGTTCCGTCAGCAATGGCAACAATTACTTCGTTTGGAGGCGCTACAATATCAACTCCAAAATGACCAAGTTGCACGTTAAACGAGTTGGTTAGTACACCCTTTACGGGTGGAAAAAAATGGAATCGTGTTTGGCTAGGGGGCTCTTTTGCCGATTGGGCTATTGAGAGGTTATAAAGTTCTTCTGATTCAATCTGTAGCCTTAAAAGCGAGTCTTCAACCGAGCGAGAGAAACTAATTTCTCTGTATTTTACCGACGTATCGGGTAAACTTTCGAGGTTATCGGGGTGCTCTCCCCGTAGTATGGTGTGAAGGTTTCCAAGGTAAATTCTCCATTGTCTAAGTTCACGCTCTAGACTGTCTGTTTTTAGTGCATTCTCAATTATATACCTACGAGTGTTGCCATCGGGATAGCCAGGTATAAATTCTCGTACGGGCGTAAATGCAATAAGCAAAGTAACCGCAGTTATTAGAATAATGACACCACCACCAACCATAGCAATAACATTTAGCCTCGAAAGGCGCATAAACCATACCTCTTCAAATGATTTATCGTTGTATATGCTGAGCCTGTACTTGCTCTTAAGCTTGTGGATGTATTTTTTCTTCGATTTTTCTGTACCCATAATATTTCGTTCGAATTGCTGCAAATATAGCTTTTTTTACTGTATTGTTTTGGTTGCTAGCTATAATATGGGGTTAAAAATGGATCTATTTAGTATTAAATTTGGTTAACACTCCAATGCTTATTACTGATTGTTTTTTTAGGTGTTTAAGAGGTGTTTTTAGAGGATGTGAAAAAAAGTGAGGCAAACTCAAAAAAAAGAGCATTTAATTTGTAATGGCGCTTTTTTTTACTACTTTTGCACTGCAATTAAAAACAACGATACGTTAGTTCGAAAATATTATATTGCGGGGTGGAGCAGTTGGTAGCTCGTTGGGCTCATAACCCAAAGGTCGTAGGTTCGAGTCCTGCCCCCGCTACTAAGAAAAGTCCTGATTTTCAGGACTTTTTTTTGTGCCCTATTTTTTCTTTCCCACAATTTTTTAAAAAAAACAGAGTGCTAAAGTTGTATTTTGGGTTAAGGCTCAACCCAGTCGTCATACGCTTTTATTAGTTTAACCAGCTCGTCAATAGCCTCATTCTCTGGAATATTCTTTTTTATTACCTCTTGTTTTCGGTAAAGGGTTACCCTGCCAGGGCCAGAGCCAACGTAGCCATAATCGGCATCGGCCATCTCGCCAGGACCATTCACAATACAGCCCATTACTGCAATTTTTAAGCCTTTTAGGTGGGCAAGCCTTTTCTTTACTACAAGCAGCGTATCATTAAGGTTGTAAAGTGTTCGTCCGCAGCCGGGGCACGAAATAAATTCGGTTTTGCTTATCCTAACCCTTGCTGCTTGCAAAATACCGAAAGCGGTGTTCCTAACCACCTTATTTTCAATTTGGTTTGGGTGAATTAGCATCAGTCCGCTGGCAAGGCCATCAATAAAAATTGGACCTGAAATTGCCGATGCCATCAGCTGAAATTCAGAGGAATTGGTACTATCAATTTTGGTAGAAACAATGCAAGGGTTATCAATTTGGTTTGCCATAAATGCGAATAGCAGGTTTCGGAGCGAGTAAAACGAGTATATACTATTCCCCTTAAGTACTAAAACGGCTCGTGGGCACTTCTTAACCTTTTCGATAATATCAGTGGAGGCTGTATCCACATCAATTTCAATAAATGATTCGTTGGAGTTATTACAGCTGGCGATATCGGTTAAAATAAACTTGCATTTTGGGCTTTCCCCAACCAAAGGTAGGGTTTCCGAGTTTTGTATTTCTTCAGGACATATTTCATTAATGTATATATAATCGGCAGCATTTTCGTTAGGCAACCACTGTTCCTTTTGTTCATTATAATACCAACCCCATTCGGTTAAGTTTTTTTTCGATAGGGTTTGGATATTTGCCATTACCACAGGAGGATTTTCGCCTCCAATACCAAAGATTTGGTTGGGCTTTTTACTCGAAATTTTAAGCGGGTTAACGGGGACGGTATTTACGCTAAAGGGTTTACTGTTTTGCCATTGACTAAATATTTGCACTAAGAACTTTGCAACAGGAATTTCATTCTCGGGTGTTTCGGTAAGCGAAACCCGAATGGTATCGCCAATGCCATCTATTAAAAGAGATGCAATGCCAACGGCCGATTTAATCCGACCGTCTTCGCCCTCGCCAGCTTCGGTAACTCCTAAGTGTAACGGGTATAGCAACCCTTCGTTGTGCATCATGCTTACCAAATGACGGGTAGCCAAAACCATGGTACGCGTATTGCTCGATTTCATGCTAACCACCACCTTATGATAATTATGCTTGTGGCATATGCGTACAAATTCCATGGCCGAGTGTGCCATACCTATTGGGGTATCGCCATAACGGTTCATTATTCGTTGCGATAGGGAGCCGTGGTTTACTCCAATGCGAATGGATGTGTTGTTTTGCTTACATATTTCGAGTAGCTCAATAAAGCGTATTTCGGCACGGTGTAAATCATTTTCGTATTCGGCATCGGTAAATGTAATGCTTGATGTCCGCGATTTATCCGAGAAATTACCCGGGTTAATTCTTATTTTATCGGCGTATTTTGCCGCTTCCATCGCAGCCGCAGGGTTAAAGTGAATATCTGCAATAAGTGGCGTGTTGTAGCCTTTTTTTACTAACTCATCTTTAATAACGCCCAAGCTTTGGGCTTCTCTCACGCCCTGCGTTGTTAGCCGAACATATTCGGCACCCGATTCAATGGCTTTAATGCATTGTTCAACACTACTCTCGATGTCGTTAGTGTTAGTGGTGGTCATGGTTTGAACTCGAATGGGATTTTCTTCGCCAAGAGCAATTCTACCCACCATAACTTCAAGAGTACGTTTGCGTTGGTATCCAACTATATTAAAAATATTTTGACTTTTATAGCTATCCATAGAAGGAGTTTTTTTTGCAAAGTACGAGTTTTGAGGTGTTATAAGCAAAGGGTTGTGCTTTCTTTTTGCAGGCAGATAAAAAATAGTTGTTTTTTCACCTCAACTAATGGGGTTTATTATTAAATTTGTTTATTGCGCAAATATAAAAATCTATACAAAATGAAAAATATAATCGTTCCCATTGATTTTTCTGAAGAATCTTTAAATGGACTTAGGATGGCAGTTCTTTTGGCAAATAAGTTTGAAAGCAAAATCCAAATGGTTTATGTACAAAAATCAACCTCGGAGGTGAACAGGGTAGGTTTTGCAGAGGAAAAAAAGAAAGCATTGCAAAGTTTTGAGACATTAAAGGGAGATTTTGGCTCGATGCTTTATGATGCCGATTGCCTAGAGTACATTGTAAAGAAAGGAAAAATTTATCGCGAGATTGTAAACCAGGCCGAGGCATTTACTAACTCTGTAATTGTAACTTCTACTCACGGGGCTTCGGGTTTTGAGGAGGTTTTTATTGGGAGCAATGCCTTTAAAATTATATCAGCAGCCAAAATTCCGGTAATTACTGTTCGCCATGGAGTAGTACCCCGAGAGATTAAGAACATCATTCTACCCATTGATTCATCAGCCGATACACGACAAAAACTTCCAATTACAGCCTTAATAGCATCTGCTTTTGGTGCCGAGGTTCATGTTTTGGGCGTTACCAGCACTAAAAGTGAGGACATTGAGAGTAAGATTATGGCTTACAGCAAGCAGGTATGTGAATATTTGGCCGACCAGGGTATTAAGTACACATCGAAATTTATTTCGGGAATAAATACGGTAGACAGCACCATTAGCTATGCAATGGGTGTTGATGCCGATTTAGTGTCGATTATGACTGAGCAGAACGATTCGCTTGTGGACTATGTTTTGGGTACCTCGGCACAGCATATGCTAAACAAGTCGCCCATACCAGTTATGAGTGTAACGGCTAAGGAGTTTTTTATACTCGGTAGCTTCCGCACTAGCGGGGCGCCTTACTAGTTATTTGACCAACATTTTGATAAACAGTTACCTATGGACAGAAAGTTAATTTTATTCCTTTGTTTATTATTCTTTACTACATGCCTTAAGAGCCAAGAAAGAATAAAACTCTTTTACAATTCAGATTGGGAAATCACGAACGAAGACAAAGCAACTTATTACCGTGAATCTGAGTATGATTTAAATAATTTTAAATTAAACGGGAAAGTTTATGACTATTCCTTATCGGGCGACCTACTTATGGAAGGGAATTATTTAAATGGGGTAGGAAATGGAAATTTCACCTTCTATTATGATAATGGGAAAGTCAGAAATAAAGGTCAATATGAAAAGGGTCGAAGAATCGGGGAATGGGAATATTATTATAACAACGGACAGTTAAAGCAGGTTGTTTTATTTAAAGGCAGGGATATTAACAGCTTTGCAGTAAACGAATATTTTATAGTGAATGAATACTATAATAGAGAAGGAAATCAACTTATAAAAAATGGGACAGGAACCTGGACAAATGATTCTATTCGAGTTGGTATGTTCGACATAAGAAGTTTGAAAACACTTGTAGGTCAGTTTAGAGATAGTTTAAAACATGGAGAATGGAAATTAATTAGAATCTCTGATAATAAATTAATGAATTGCGAACATTTTGTAAAAGGGGAATTTAAAGGTGCAGAGATTTATAATGCCCAAGGCAATTATTATGGAACAACTTCAAGCGAAATAATACATAAAATCCCAGACGAAAATAATATAAAACTTGCACGTACTGAAAAATTCGAGTTGGATACTACGGTATTTCCTAAAGCGCTGTTGTTTTCTGACGTAGAAACAATTTTCAAAACTGTAACAGGGAGTGAATATAAGATACAAAATAGGAAAGCAGGATATATATACGGAGACTATAGTTTATTAGAGTTTTTAGCAGAAAACATTAATTATCCAGTAAATGCTTTTGAAAAAAAAATCAAAGGGAAAGTATATGTTGGTGTTGTTATTGACTCATTGGGAAACACCAAAAATGTAAAATTAGTTAAAGGAGTACATAAAGACCTTGACAACGAGGCACAAAGAGTTGTTAGGTTGATTGACAAATGGATGCCAGCGCTTAGTGATGGAAAAGCAGTTGAATCAACGATTACAATCCCTGTTAATTTTCAGTTACTGGAATAAAAATATAGCCTAACACGCAGTATGTTTTACGCCCCACTTTTCTTATAAAATAGCCTTGTTTATTCACGCACGATTAACCTTCTAATATAAAATTAAGGGGTAACCAAATGGTTGCCCCTTAATTTTATGCATAAAATGAGACTATTAAGTCAATTTCATAGAGTGAATTTAGAAGTACCATTATTTACATTACAGGCTGTTCTTGCTTGAGCGTAAACAGGGATGGTGTTATGCTGCGTAGATTATAGCGCGAGCTCATCGATTCGCCATAGGCGCCAGCGGAACGAATGGCTAATAGGTCGCCACGCATTAGCTTTGGAAGCGGAATGGCGCTACCAAAAGTATCGCTACTCTCACAAATAGGGCCTACAACATCGTAAACCTCGGTATAATTGTTGTCGCTTCTCTCGCAGTAAATGCTATGTTTTGCTTGGTAAAGCGCAGGCCGTATAAGGTTATTCATCCCTGCATCAACCACAGCAAATGAGCGTTCATCGCCTTCTTTAATATATAGCACGCGGGTAATTAGTTCGCCGCATTGCCCCACTATTGAGCGGCCAGGCTCGAAATGCACCTCAATGTGGTTTTCAACCGACAGGTTATTTGCAAATGCCTCGAAATATTCGGCGAAATTGGGAATGGGATTCAAAATAGGGTTCTCATAATCAATGCCTAACCCTCCACCCAGGTTAAGGTAGTATGGATGAAGGTGTTTATAGTCGGCATAAATTTTGGTTGCGTATGTAGCCAAATCAGCAAATTTGCTAATGTTGAGTATTTGAGAGCCTATATGGAAGTGAAACCCAATTAGTTCCACAGCCGGCAGGCTTGGCAAAATTCGAATGGCCTCGGTAAGCTCGTTTGTGCTAAGGCCAAATTTATTTTGACTAACCCCTGTGGTAATATACTTGTGAGTTCCGGCATCGAGGTTTGGGTTTAGCCTAAACGCAACTGGCATTATATGCCTTTTGTTTGCAGCAACCTGGTTAACAACCAGCAGCTCTTCAAACGATTCGATGTGAATACACTTTATGCGCGCATCAATTGCAAGTTCAATTTCATCATTGGTTTTACCAACCCCAGCAAAAACAATTGTATTTGCTAAAAAGCCTGCATCGAGGGCGGCTTTAATCTCATTTCCACTTACGCAGTCGGCACCAAGTTTCCTTTTAGCAATGTGTTCTAAAATTTTGGAGTTTGAGTTGGCTTTTATGGCGTAGTGTAAATTATAGCCATAACGTGATGATTCTTCGATTGCCACATCGAGCGTTTGGCTCAGTAGGTCTAGGTTGTATCTGTATGTTGGTGTTTCCATTGGTTAATGATTAGCTGGTTCAGGAATTGAAACAATACTTTGTAAAGCTCTAAGAGCTTGAATTTTACTGTCTTTATTTACGAGCAACGTGATGTTGTGCAAGCTTCCACCGTATGATATTAAGCTGATGGGAGTATTGTTTAGCGAGTTGAATACTTTTGAGGCCATCCCGGGGTTTTCTGCCAAAAAATCGCCTACAACGCAAATAATTGTTTGGTTTTGAACAATTTCAACACTCGAGAATTCACCAAGCGCCTTGATAATACTTGTCAGGTTATCGGTGTTATCAATGGTAAGGGTAACGGCAACCTCGGAGGTTGTAATTAGGTCAACTGCCGTTTTATGCTCGTTAAATACGTCGAATACTTTTTTCAGAAACCCGTATGCCATCAGCATTCTCAACGACTTAATGCGTATTGCCGTAATTCCGTCTTTGGCAGCAATCGCTTTAATTCCGCCGTGCCTATGTGTTGAGGTAATGGTTGTGCCAGTATCGCAAGGGTCTAGCATATTTTTAAGAATTACCGGAATATCCTTCTCCCTGCAGGGGTGGATGGTTGAGGGGTGTAATATTTTTGCGCCAAAGTAGGCTAGCTCGGCAGCCTCATCAAACGAAAGGTCCCGAATGGGTAGCGTATTTTCAACAAACCGAGGGTCGTTATTATGAAACCCATCAATATCAGTCCATATTTGAACCTCGCTGGCATGTATAGCATTCCCTATAATGGCTGCCGAAAAGTCACTACCTCCACGCTTTAGGTTATCAATCTCACCCTTTGTGTCTTTGCAAATAAACCCCTGGGTTATAATCACGTTTATGCCCGTGCATGAGTCTAATATTCGGTTTAAATTTTCGGTTATGTATAGGTAATCAGGTTCTCCGTCTTTATCAACCCTCATAAAATGTAGCGCTGGAATTAATGCCGTGTCAACCCCTTGCTCAGAAAAATAGAGGTGTAAAAATTGGGTCGATAACGTTTCGCCCATTGCCAAAATCTCCTTTGCAAGCTTTGGGGTAAACCCATCGAGTTTTGTATACATATCTCCAGATATCTGTTTTACATATTCCTTACCCTTCATTTTATATTTTGATGTGGAGAACAGATTGTTACAGGTTTCGAGGTGCATTTGCTTAACCGATAGGAGCATTTTTCTTGCGTCATTCAACTTAGTTTCCTTAGCATAGCTAATGCACTTCTCTAGGTTGTTAGTAACTCCGGCCATAGCCGATAAAACTACAACGCAAGGTGTAGTAGTGGGAATTATGCGCGTTAAGTTTTGTATGCGCTCTGCTGAACCCACTGATGTACCGCCAAATTTTAAAACTTTCATCGTTTTTTATTGAAGGGTTATTATTAAAACAAAAAAGGCCTGCAGAATTCTGCAGGCCTTAGTATCTAGTTTTGAGTTATGTATCGTTAATCGCTACTAATTACAATAAGCCTGCATAAGTGCATACGTTTACCCTTTAACATGAACATATCCATATTATTAAGGGTATTCTTAGCGGCTGTATTTAGTAGGTACAAATTCATAGTGTAATTTTATATTACGCAATATTACAATTTTTTTAATAACAATCGTATGATATTAGTTTTTTTTTGAAGAATTTTTACTAATTTTTAGAATATTGACTTTTTTAGGTACTGTTTTTACTTAGGTTAGAGAAAATATATTTTTTTAGTTGATACAGCGTTTTATCACTTTCTAACGTAATCAAAGTAAATGTGAGATGTGTTAAAATTTAATCTACTAAAACGATGAAAAAAATAATTCTATTTGCCCCTTTGCTAGTGTGCCTCGTTCTGCTTAGCTGTAAAAAGGATAATATAAGCCCAAATTTTACCCCTAAAGAAATTACCCTAACAACAAAATCTGCCCGAGTAATTGCAAACAGTAATGCATTTGGCATTGACCTATTTACCAAAACGGCTGAGAAAGGAAACGAAAATCTTATGCTTTCGCCTCTTAGCGCAAGCACTGCGCTAACCATGTTGCTAAATGGATGCGAAGGCGACACCTATAAACAACTTAAAGCAACGTTAGATTATCCTGATGATTTGACCATAGCGGAGGTGAACGAAGCCTACAAAAGTTTGGTTGGCCAGCTACTTTCTGCCGACCCTAAAGTGAAAATAGCCTTAGCTAATGCCATTTTTTATCGTAATGGATTTGAGGTTAAAACTCCTTTTCTTACCGCGATGGACAAAGAGTTTAAGTCTCATACCCAGGGGCTCGATTTTAGTTCACCATCGGCACTTACTACAATCAATGGCTGGGCAAGTAGCAATACCTTTGGTAAAATTCCAAAGGTTTTGAATGAAATATCCAGCGATGCGGTAATGTTTTTAATGAACGCTCTTTACTTTAAGGGCAATTGGAGCAACCAGTTTGATAAATCGCTAACCCATGATAGCCCGTTTTACTTTGACAATGGAGCAAATGCAAATGTTAAAACTATGCAGGGTGAAGTAGGTGCCAAAATGGTCTATGGCGATAATTATAAGGCCATTGAGCTACCCTATGGACAAACCAACTTTACAATGGTGCTAATTGTTCCCGACGAAACTCTAGCCAGCTTCTATAACGGATTTACAAATGAAACATGGGGAACCATAACCTCATGGTTCGATGGATACCTCGAGTTTGGTACAGCTGAAGTATATATGCCAAAGTTTAAGTTCTCCTATGAGAAGGTGCTTAACGACCAGCTAAAAAGTATGGGCATGATTGATGCTTTTGAGTCATCGAAAGCAAATCTTTCGGGTATTGCCGATGCCTCAATTTATGTAAGTTTTGTTAAGCAAAATACCTTTGTTGATGTGAACGAGGAGGGAACCGAGGCGGCAGCCGTTACAACTATTGGGGTTTTTGAAACATCCTTTCCTCAACAAATAGTTTTCAGGGTAGATAAACCTTTCGTTTTTGCCATTCGTGAGCGTACTACCAATACGTTAATGTTTATAGGGCAGGTTGTTAACCCAAAGTAATAACGAAGTCGAAGCCAACAGCCTTAACTAAACGACATTGAATTGTGAATCATAATTTAGTATTAATTTATGTTTCAAAAACAGTACACAAGTTGGTCCTTTTATTTTTTCAAACGTTTCTAAACTGGCGTAAATTGGGTTATATTTATGGCTTCAATCTAATGTCAGTCAATGGTTACCTCTAGTGAGAACGACTTAAGCCTATCCGATGCCGAAATAGTTAGCGGGTGCATTGAGGGTAAGCAAAAGTTTCAGGAGATACTATACAGGCGGTACTTCTCTTATGCCATGTCAATAGGCATAAGGTATATGGCAAATCCCGACGATGCTATGGAGTTGGTTAATGATGGATTTCTGAAAGTGTTTACTAATTTGAAAAAGTACAACCCATCAAAACCTTTTAAGGCGTGGTTTGCAAAAATAATGGTTAACACCTCCATCGACTATTACAGACGGAATTTAAGAAGCAATAAAACCGTTCATCTTGATTCTGATATTGAAGAGAAAGGGGCAGCGCCTAATGTGATTGCGGAGATTAATGCCGACGATATTCTTCAGCTATTTGCCCAGCTACCCGCAACCTATCGCTACACATTTAATCTATATGAAGTTGAGGGTTACTCGCATGAAGAAATTGCCGAAATGATGAAAATTACAACCTCAACATCGCGCTCCAACTTATCACGAGCCAAGCAGATGTTGAAAGAATTATACAAACAACAGCTAAACGTTCAACCTTTTTGCCATGAAACCCTTTAGCGAAGAATTTGTAACTAAAGTAAAAGAAGTCTTTACTGACTATGATGCCAGCCATTTGGTTGATGCAGGGTGGAGTGCATACCAGCAAAAGCATGTTGCTCAAAATAAATCGAGGGCACTGTGGTTAGCTATGGCAAGGGTGGCATCGGTAGCCTTGTTGCTATCGGTTGGAGTAGGGGTAACGTATTTTTTTGTATCAAGACAAAACCAAAGTAATAATACAGTTGAAGTTCTCGGCGAAACACAGCCTACATTAACCGAAGGTAAACCGCAAACACCTAATGATAAAATCAATCCAAGGTTAAGTAAGCCAGTTTTAGCACAGGATAAGGAAGATACCGACCTCGCAATCACGAAAACCAGTAAGCCGCAGCGTGAGGTCATTAAATCCATTTCGGAGCCCGTTGCAGTGGCTAGTGTTACAAGCCGTCAACATAAAAATTTGGTTGCCGATAGTATCCAGCAGGATAGCACCCATATTCAGCACATCAATTCGAAAACACAGGTAGACACAGTTAGTATAGTAAGTTTAAAAGAATACGATATTTTAATAGCAGGACAGCCAGTTGAATTTGAAACTGACAAAACACCAGCGGCAGACAAGAAACTCAGCCTGTATGCAGGTATCTCGGGTATGATTGCCAAAGTTGAGCATCTTATATCCGACGCACCTGGTGTTTCGGTAGGGTTTTACGCAAAGCAAAAACTAGCTCAAAACATATCCCTTCAAACAGGAATTGCCGTTTGTAGGCAAGATTATAGTTTTCAGCCTATTGGCTATAGTGGTAGCGATTATATGGGCGAATCGTTGTTCACATCATTAGACCAGAATAATCTCGAAAGCGCAACTTCGACTGATAATCGTATGGAGATACTGTCCATAGAAATTCCCCTCAATGTTGTGTTCACCATTCGCAAAACGCCGAAATCGCATTTTTATATCACCACAGGAGCCTCATCCCTTGTTTTTCTCGACCAAAAGTTTTCCGAAACGGTAAGCTATCCTTATACAACTGAATTTTACAATCCCCAAACAGGCATCACTCAAACTGAGGCTCATTTCAAGCAGTTTAAGGCCGAAGATTCATACAATGCTTTTAGTAAAGTCAATCTGTTCGGACTCTTTAACCTCATGGTTGGGTATAGTTTTCCATTAACCCAAGGTTCGTTGGTTAGCGTTGAACCCTTTTTGCAACTTCCCATAACCGACATAACAAGCAACAACATAAATTTGAGCTTCGGTGGTATTTCGCTGAAAGTTCAAATAAGGTAGTATTTGGCTAACTAATTGTGCCAAATAACTATCTGTATTTTCTCTAGGGTAGAGAAGAATCCCCAAACTTATAACCAAAAATATGCGCATTGTATTAGAATTCAGCGAAATGTTTTGTGTTGATAAGATTTTTTTATAATTTTGCCCTGTCATACCGCAGACGTAGCAGGGGGCTTTAGTCCCCTGTTTTGGTATAATAAACTGACAGATGATTACAAATATTGAAATAGAAGACATTGTATTGCAGCAACTTAACTCTGAAACAGAGTTCCTTGTTGACGTTTCAGTTTCGGCGGCGAACCAAATAAAAGTTCAGCTTGATGGGGATCAAGGGATAACCATTGAGCGCTGTGTTGAGGTAAGTAAGGCCATTGAGCAAAGCTTTGACCGTGAGGTACAAGACTTCGAACTTGAGGTTTCTTCGGCAGGCCTTTCCGAATCGTTAAGATTGCCAAGGCAGTATAAAAAGAACTTAGGGCATAGCCTCGACGTGATTAAAGTTGATGGACAGAAAGTTAGAGGCCTTTTGGTAAATGTTACCGATAGTAATTTTACCCTTGAGGTTGAGAGTATGGTTAAGGCAGAAGGGAAAAAGCGAAAACAAAAATTTGTAGAAGAGGTATCCCTACCTTACACCGATGTAAAAAGCGCCCTAGTGGTAATTTCGTTTCGATAAGATATTTAAAATACTAAAAAGCAGATGAGTACTATTAATTTAACCGATACTTTCGCGGAGTTTAAAGAGCTTAAAAGCATCGATAGACCAACTATGATGAGCGTTCTAGAAGACGTTTTTCGTAGTATGATTATAAAAATGTACGGCTCCGACGATAACTATGATATCATCATCAATATTGACAAAGGGGACTTTGAAATATGGAGAAACCGTGAGGTAGTTGCTGACGGTGAGATAGAGGATTCAAATAGGCAGATATCACTAGCCGATGCCAAAAAAATTGACGATGACTATGAGGTGGGCGAAGAGGTTACCGATGAGGTGAAACTTGCCGATTTTGGTCGCCGAGCAATTTTAGCGCTTAGGCAAAACCTTACCGCTCGTATACTTGAGCTCGAAAAAAACAATCTGTACCTAAAGTATAAAGATCGGATTGGCGAAATTATTACCGGTGAAGTTTACCAGGTTTGGAAAAAGGAGATTCTTATTCTCGACGATGAGGGCAATGAACTCATTATGCCCAAGATGGAACAAATCCCTTCCGATTTTTTCCGCAAGGGCGATACCATCCGTGCAGTTGTGGTAAGGGTTGAAATGCGAAATAATACCCCAATCATTGTACTATCTCGAACATCGCCTGCTTTTCTCGAACGCCTTTTCGAACTTGAGGTACCCGAAATTTTCGATGGTTTAATAACCATAAAAAATATTGTACGCATACCCGGCGAGCGGGCTAAAGTTGCTGTCGAGTCGTACGATGAGCGTGTAGACCCCGTTGGTGCATGTGTTGGTATGAAGGGAAGTAGAATACACGGTATTGTGCGCGAACTGCGTAACGAAAATATTGATGTTATTAACTTTACCAATAATATTCAGCTATATATAACCCGAGCACTTAGCCCGGCTAAAATCATCTCAATAAAAATTGACGAAAGAAACAAACGGGCCGAAGTGTTTTTGCAGCCCGAAGAAGTTTCGCTGGCAATTGGTAAGGGTGGTTTTAATATTAAACTGGCAGGCCAACTTACTGGCTATGAAATCGATGTGTTCCGTGAAACCGACGTTCAAGACGAAGAGGATGTTAACCTCGACGAATTTGTTGACGAAATTGACAGTTGGATTATCGATGTACTTAAAGGCATTGGCTGCGATACAGCCAAAAGCGTTCTTGAAATACCATACGATGAGCTGATTAAAAGGACCGACTTAGAAGAGGAAACAGTTAAAGAAATTCTGAGTATTTTTAAATCGGAATTTGAATAGTATTGGCTTTAGCTTAGATTTGCAACAATTTTCAAAACCTGGATTAACATAATATGACAAACGTCGAAAAAACAATAAGATTAAGTAAGTTGGCAAGGGATTTTAACGTTGGTATTTCTACGTTAGTGGAATTCCTAGGCAAAAAGGGGCACAAAATTGAAAGTAACCCCAACACTAAGGTAGACGCCAGCCTATACCAACTCCTTGCAAAAGAGTATGGTGCTGAGATGAACCTGAAGAAAGAATCACAAAAAGTGAGCCTCAGTAATCTACGCGATAAAAAGGAATCAGTTTCTATTGACGATATAGAAGCCAATACCCCTAGCGAAGAAGACATTGAGCCAGTTGACGACGAAGTTGTTATAAAAAACATTGCTCCAGAAAAAGAAATTTATCAAACCGAGAAACCTCAAATTAAACTTAAGGTTAAAGGGAAGATTGATTTAGAAAAAGAGGAGAAAGCTAAAACTCCAGAACCAACAAAACCAGTCGAACCCCAGAAGGAAGTTGAGAAGGCGCCTGAGCAGCCAAAGAAAAAGGAAGAGCCCAAAATTGAGCATATAAAAACCAAAACACAGCAGCTTGAGCAGCCTAAAGTTGTAGGTAAGGTTGATGTTAGCGAAATCGGAAAACGAAAGCCTATTAAAAAGGATAAGCCTGCACAAACACCTCCAGAGGCTAAACCAAAAGTACAGAAGCAAAAAGCTGCAACACCCGATAAAAAAGAAGCACAACCCATAGATAGCAAGAAAACCCAATCAACTTTAAAAACCGAGGGAGAGACCCCGGTTGCTGCTCCCAAAGAAGCTCCGGAGTTTTATCGTTCGGAGGTTGAGAAACTTGCAGGGCCTACAGTTGTTGGCAAAATTGACCTTGCCAGTATGGAGCCAAAGAAAAAAACTCCTGCAGCTGCAGCTGCTTCCGATAATGCTAAGGCGAAAAAGAAACGCCGTAAGCGTATCAGAAAGGACGTACCCAAGGTTACTGTAGCATCTGGTGATAAGAAAACAGGAACTGCACCTAAATTAACAACAGCTTCAGGTGGTGCTTCAACCCTTAAGAAAAAGAAGAAAAAAGTATTACATCAGGAGGTTAGTGAAGAGGATGTACAAAAGCAGATTAAGGAAACTCTGGCTCGCCTAACCAGCAAGGGAGGACGATCCAAAGGTGCAAAGTACCGTAGAGAGAAACGTGACCTTATGAGCGTACGCCAGCAAGAAGAAATTGAGCGCGAAATTAAAGATAAGCAGACTCTTCAGGTTACCGAGTTTGTTTCGGCAAACGAGTTGGCAAACATGATTGATGTTTCGCCCACCAAGGTAATTGAGGTTTGTATGAACCTAGGGCTTATGGTTTCAATAAACCAACGCCTAGATGCTGAAACAATGGCGCTTGTTGCCGATGAGTTTGGTTACAAGGTTGAGTTTGTTAGCATTGACCTACAAGAAGCAATTGGTGTTGAGGAGGATAAGCCGGAAGACTTAAAACCTCGGGCTCCAATTATTACAGTTATGGGCCACGTTGACCACGGTAAAACCTCACTACTTGACTTTATTCGTAGCGCCAATGTTATTACAGGAGAGGCCGGTGGAATTACACAGCATATTGGAGCCTACTCTGTAGAACTACGTGAAGGCAAGCAGATTACATTCCTAGATACTCCTGGTCACGAGGCATTTACTGCAATGCGTGCAAGGGGAGCAAAAATTACCGATGTGGCTATTATTGTAGTAGCTGCCGATGATAATGTGATGCCTCAAACCATAGAGGCTATTAACCACGCAAGCGCAGCTGGCGTACCAATTGTTTTTGCAATTAATAAGGTTGATAAGCCCAATGCAAACCCAGAAAAGATAAAGGAGTCTCTGGCTAATATGAACTACCAGGTTGAGGAGTGGGGTGGAAAATACCAAAGTCAGGATATTTCAGCTAAAACAGGATTAAATATCGACAAGCTGCTCGATAAGGTTTTACTCGAAGCCGAACTTCTTGATTTAAAGGCGAATCCATCTAAAAAAGCCGTTGGTACTATTATTGAATCGTCGCTCGATAAGGGACGAGGATATACAGCAACTGTTTTGGTAGAGGCAGGAACGCTGCGACAGGGCGATATTATGATTGCAGGAACATATTTTGGTCGCGTAAAGGCAATGTTTAACGAGCGAGGAAAGCGTATTGATGAGGTTGGACCATCAACCCCAGTGCAGGTTATCGGTCTTAACGGAGCCCCACTGGCAGGTGACTATTTTAACCTAATGGATACCGACAAGGAAGCTAAAGATATTGCAAACAGACGTGAGCAATTGCAGCGTATGCAAGGAATTAGGTCGCAAAAGCATATTACTTTAGATGAAATTGGACGCCGTATTGCCATAGGTAACTTCCAGGAGCTAAATATTGTGCTTAAGGGAGACGTTGACGGTTCAATCGAAGCGCTATCCGACTCTCTAATAGATTTATCAACCGAGCAAATTCAAGTTAATGTTATACATAAGGCTGTTGGTCAGATTTCTGAATCCGATATCCTACTGGCTGCTGCCTCTAACGCCATCGTTATAGGTTTCCAGGTGCGCCCATCATTGAGTGCGCGCAGGCTAGCCGAGAAAGAAGAGATTGACGTAAGAAAGTATTCAATTATTTACGATGCCATTAACGAGGTTAAGGCTGCAATGGAAGGAATGCTTGCCCCTGAAATTAAAGAGGAAATTCTCGGAACTGCAGAGGTTCTAGAATCATTCAAAATAACTAAAGTGGGTACCATTGCAGGTTGTATAGTTCGCGAAGGTAAAGTTTTGCGTAACGCAAAATGCCGATTAATACGTGATGGAATTGTTGTTTACACCGGCGATTTAGGCTCGTTAAAACGTTTCAAAGATGATGCTCGAGAGGTTGCTCACGGATTTGAGTGCGGATTAAACATCAACAACTTTAACGATATAAAGGTGGGCGATATAATTGAATCATTCCAAGAGGTTGAAGTGAAAAGGAAGCTATAGCCATACAAGGGTCATAAGGAGGGGCGCATTGCCCCTTTTTTTATACTGCTCCGTTTTACAACCTTCTTCCAAAAATTCTTAATTTTAAATATCTTTGCGCTTCAAATAGAACAGAAAATGAATAACATCAGGAACTTTTGCATAATTGCGCACATTGATCACGGAAAGAGTACTCTAGCCGATAGGCTTCTTGAGGCTACTAACACCCTTACCGAAAAGGAGAAACACGCACAGGTTCTCGATAGTATGGAGCTAGAGAAGGAGAAAGGAATTACCATAAAGAGCCACGCCATTCAAATGGACTACGTACTTAATGGTGAAAAATATGTGCTAAACTTAATTGATACCCCTGGCCACGTCGATTTTTCATATGAGGTTTCACGTGCCATAGCCGCTTGCGAGGGTGCGTTGCTTATTGTTGATGCAACACAGGGTATTCAGGCTCAAACCATATCTAATCTGTATTTAGCCATAGAAAACGATCTGGAGATAATACCCGTGGTTAATAAAATTGATATGGATTCAGCAATGGTCGAAGAGGTAAAGGACCAGATAGTTGAACTTATTGGCTGCAAGCGAGACGATATTATTTCTACCAGCGCAAAAACTGGTATGGGAGTCGAATTGGTACTCGAAACAATTGTTGAAAAAATTCCTGCCCCAAAGGGCGACCCCGAAGCCCCTTTGCAAGCACTTATATTCGACTCAGTTTTTAACTCTTTTCGTGGAATTATAGCCTACTTTAAGGTGATTAACGGGACCATACGTACTGGCGAGAGGGTTAAGTTTTTTAATACGAACCAGCAGTACAATGCCGATGAGGTAGGGATTTTACGTATAAAAATGGAGCCAAGGAAAGCTGTTAGTGCTGGCGATGTTGGATACATAATATCGGGTATTAAAAACTCTGCCGAGGTAAAGGTTGGTGATACAATTACACACGTTGATCGCCCTTGCGCCAAGGGTATTGCAGGTTTTGAAGATGTTAAACCTATGGTTTTCGCAGGTTTATACCCTGTCGAGTCTGATGATTATGAGGATCTTAGAGCCTCACTTGATAAGCTTAAACTAAATGATGCATCTCTCACCTACGAGCCCGAAAGCTCATTGGCATTAGGGTTTGGTTTTCGTTGTGGCTTTCTAGGCCTATTACATATGGAAATTGTTCAGGAGCGTTTGTACCGTGAGTTTGATATCGACGTTATAACCACAGTACCCAACGTATCCTATAAAGTGTATACTACCAAAGACGAATTAATAGAAATACACAACCCTAGCGGTTTACCTGCTCCAAACTATATCGACCGCATAGAGGAACCAACAATTAAGGCTCAAATTATAACCAATAGCGATTCGCTTGGGGTAGTTATGAAACTTTGTGTTGATAAGCGGGCAGAGCTGAAAAGCCAGGTGTTTTTAACTACAAACCGAATCGAGTTGTCTTTTGTAATGCCTCTTTCAGAAATTGTTTTCGACTTTTACGACAAGCTTAAGTCAATATCCAGAGGCTACGCATCGCTCGACTATCAAATGTATGGATATCAGGTTGCAAAACTTGTTAGGCTCGATACGCTTCTTAATGGTGAAATGGTTGATGCCCTGTCAACGCTTATTCATCATGATTATGCTTACCCATTTGGTCGTAGGATGTGCGAAAAGTTAAAGGAGCTTATACCTCGTCAGCAGTTTGATATTGCTATTCAGGCGGCAATAGGTACAAAGGTAATTGCCCGCGAAACCGTTAAGGCGTTACGTAAGGATGTTACTGCAAAATGCTATGGAGGCGATATTTCGCGAAAACGCAAACTTCTTGAAAAGCAAAAGAAAGGTAAGAAGAGGATGAGGCAAGTTGGCAACGTTGAGGTTCCTCAGGAAGCTTTTTTAGCAGTCCTTAAAATGGATTAAATTTTTCACCACACAAAAACGGGCTTTGAACATTTAGTTCAAAGCCCGTTTTTTGATTTAGGAAAACCTAAACTCTATTCAGTAACCATTTCCCAACAACGAACCCAGCCAACCTCTAGATTTGCAGGCAGCATACCATCTGCTCTATCCCCTTTAACTCCAGAAGAGAAAACTAAATAGGCTGGATTTTGTGGTATATTAGAAGTGGTTTGAGCGTACGTTACCCCATTAATTTTCCATTCCAACTTGTTGGGAGTCCACTCTATACTTAAAATATAAAAACCATCACTAAAGTTAAACCCGTTAAGCGATGCTTTAAAACTATTGGGTTTTTTTTGCCCGTTTTGCCAGAACATTGAGCCCTGAACGTTAGACTTGTTACCTCCGCTTTGTCTAATAACATCAATATGCGGAAGCATTGTATCACCAACGAGCCAGAAAGCGTGAAATACGTTGGGAGCCATGGTAAATTTAACCTTGGTTTCAAATTTGCCGTATAGCTGCCTAAACGATTGCCCTGTGTTAATTATTCCCGAGGTGTAACCAAAAGTTTGCGGAATAAAGCCAAAGCGTTTATCCCAGGCTAAGCCTTCGGCTTTTTCTTTACGGGTAACAATTTTAAGCGAGTTATTGCTTACATCAATATTGTTTCCGTTGGTATATGTGTGCTTGTCGCCTGCCAACGAGTAGCCGTTTTCTAAAAGGGTTTTACCCCAAAAATACTGGGTTATCCATTTGTTTGTGTCAAGCTTATTACTTGAAAAATCATCTGAGAAAGTAGCTTTCCATTTTTTTATCTCATCAAACTTATGAGTGTTATTAAGGCTGGTGAACCAAGTAATTTTTTCCGATTTTCTTAGCGTCTCGTACTCTTTAAGCTTTTGATAGGCATCAGTTTGCTCGAACTTGTTTTTTGAGAGTAAGTACTCTTTTTTCTCAGCAAACTCTTTAGTCGACAATAACTTTCCCAACTCGTAGTACCTGCTAATTTCTTCGGAGTTCTCAAGCCTTAAAAAATCTTGTAGCGGTTTCCAACCTTTAAGTTTTAAGTACTGCTTTAGCTCATCGTCCTTTTTAAAAGAGTTAAACTCAATTTCCTTTTGGTACTCTTCCGAGTTATTCTTTTTATGTTCTTTTCGTTGACTTTTATAGCCAACAGATTGAACGAATTGCTTTAGTTCTTCATATTTCTGGGGTTTCCCCGATAAGTCAACCCTTTTGTACAGTTCAACCTTTTCGGATGATTTTACTCGAACGTAGTTGCGAATTGCCTTTTTCTTACTAAGCAATTTTAGCTCAAGCTCAAGTTTTTGTTCTTCGGAGCCTTGAAACTTCAAGGCGCCAAGTTCTTGCCTTGTTTTCTCGGGCTCTTCTGATTTGGCAAAGTTTTGGAGTTCTAAAAAAGTTTTATATTCCTCAGATTTCGAGAAATTGATGAACTCATCGTACTCGATACGAAGGTCGTTTTGCTTTTTTTCGAACTCTTGCGTTTTTGGGAAGCGCCCAAATAACTTTAGGGTTGTAAGGCGAATGTTTTGAAGTGCCATTTGTGTATTGTAATTACTTAATTTACGGGTAAATTATCTGCTATGAGAAATAAACTTAAAAGGTACCTTAATATTTTCAGAGTAATCTTCACCTGCTTCAATCATATCCTCATCATCTTCAAGAAAGTGCCACTGGACCTCTATGTCATACCCGCTCCTGTGAATATCTCTACACATTTCCAGAAGTTTAAGAATCATTTTTGATGATGAGGTGTTGTAGTACTCAAAGTTAAACTCAACTTTTGTTTCTTCATTTGGTGTTTTAGCATACTCAGTAAACCATGAAAGAATTGGGCTATAAAAGTTCGAAACGTCTTCGGGTAACGAATTGCCCGAAAATTCAAAAACATTTTTCTCCCTATCCAAAATAACTTTGGGTGTTTCGTTTGTGGGCTCAATTACTAACTTTTTCATACTTAATATTTTGAAAAACCAGTTTAACTCCCAATGTTAACATAAAAAATTGAAACGGCAATGCCGAAAGCACAATAGCTAATAGCAAATTTAACGAAAAAGAACCAATTTAGTTGTGGTTTTCGATATTAATTAATCCAATAAGTTTGCAACGCAAAGTAAAACGTTGTTTCTGGCTCTATATTTAACTGGGTTTTTGTGCTATCAAATAGGCTTAGTGGGGATAAATCAAGCGCTATACTGTAACAGCATTCTTATCCTTGGAGATAGGGTTCGGTTAAAGAAAAAAACTATCCAATAGGCTCACCAGTCAGCATTTACATTTTTTTTGTAAGTACCTCGAGGCTTTTAGTATGTCGTGTTAATTGAAAATGGCGATGGTTGTATAACGAGATTTAACCCAACCTGGTTTTGAATGCTGTATTGTTTTTCTTGTATCCGTACCGCTAAATTTTAATCAATGATTGACTTTTTTCAACCGATTTTATATAAAATAGAATCGTGTTTTTTTATGAGTGATTGATGGAATACGGGAAATAAAAAGCTGCGTAAATTGGAGAAATGTGAACATCAGGCCATAGTTCAAGCATTTTGCTATTTTCAAAATATTTAATTTGTTTCCTAAAACCTACGTTGTAGGTTGAGGGCTTACTTATATTCTTCCAGCAATTAAAAGCCCACCAAAAGTTGCTGTAACACAAAGCACTATGCTGCCAAGGACATAGAGTATTAAGGTTATATTATGGCCTTGCTGAAAGAGGGTCAAGGTTTCGCTACTAAAAGTTGAGAAGGTACTAAACCCGCCACAAAAACCTACAGCTAAAAATAACCGTGCAGTTGGCGAAAGAATTTGTTTGTGCTCAGCAAGCCCAATTATGAAACCTAAAGCGAAACAAGCAACTACGTTAACTACAAAAGTTCCGTAGGGAAAATGAAAGTTGTGCAAACTATTAATCCATTTGCCAAGTCCGAACCTTGTAAGTCCGCCAAGTCCGCTACCAATGAATACTGCAATTAATTCTTTCATTTTATGCTGGCTGTTTTATACGCATTTCGTTGATACGTGTACGATTCTAAAATGTTAGGTTGGTACAATTAGTAACAGGACTGCTAGTAGTGGCTGGCGATGTTTTTGCACTTCGCCAGCAAACTATGATTATTATTTACCGTTATGACCTTAAAAGTTAAATGATTAGCAACCTAATCAGCAAAACAAGCATTTAAGTGTTTGATATTAATTTAAACCCCTTACCCCTTACATTTATAATCTCAACTTCTGGGTCGCTGCTCAGGTATTTTCGTAGTTTGGTTATGTAAACGTCCATACTGCGCGCATTAAAATAGCTATCGTCTATCCATATTGTTTTAAGGGCAAAATTTCTGTCGAGTACCGCATTCTTGTTAAGGCATAGATATCTTAGTAATTCTGACTCCTTTGTGGTTAGTCGTCTCGCATCCTCACCCAATTTTAGCATTTGCTTGGTTACGTCAAACTCAAAAGCGCCAATCTGAAAAACCTCCTGTCCATCTGCTGCGTTTTCATTACGCGTACGCCTCAGAATGGCTTCAATTCGAAAAAGTAGCTCTTCGATGCTGAAAGGTTTAGTCATATAATCGTCGGCTCCTAAGGTAAATCCTTCCAAAACATCTTCTTTCATCGATTTAGCCGTAAGAAACAGTATGGGCATATTGTTGTTAATGGTTCTAATCTCTTTGGCAAGGGTAAAGCCATCTTTTATGGGCATCATCACGTCTAGTATGCAAATATCGTAATGGTTCGTATTAAACCCTTTGTAGGCCTTATCACCATCTTTAAAAAGGTCTGTTTCGTAACCTTTGGCATTTAGATACTCTTTTAGTAGTAACCCTAAATTTTCATCGTCTTCGGCAAGTAAAACTCTTGTTTTTGGCTTTTCCATGGTCGGTATCATTAGTTTAAATGTTTTTAATTGTTTGGTCCGCTAAACGGAAGAAAGCAGGTAAATGTAGTTCCTTTTGTTAGGCTGCTTTCAACCCATATTTTCCCGCCGTGCTCTTCAATTATTTTTCTAACGTAGCTAAGGCCAAGTCCGAAGCCCTTTACGTTATGTATATTACCCGTTGGCACTCTGTAAAACTGATCGAATATTCGGCGCTGGTTTTCGCGGCTTATGCCAATGCCATTATCTTTAACTTCAAAAACGATGCCTTTGGCAGCGTCTTTAGTTTGCACAAATATTTCGGGTTTCCCATTTCGATACTTCACGGCGTTGTCGAGCAGGTTATTTATTACGTTGGTAATATGTACCTCATCGGCCATAATGAAGGGCATGTTAGAGTTAAGTTCGGTGAATAGTTCTCCCTCAATATTGCTTAGCTGAATTTCGAATGATCGTCCAGCTTTTAGTATGATGTCGTGAACGTTAATTTGTTTAAGTTTGAGTTTAAGCTTTGTTTTTTCAAATATCGCCATTTGCAGCACCTTTTCAACCTGTTGCCCCAAGCGCTTGCTTTCGTCGGATATTACGCTACCTAAATGGGTTGTTCGCTTACTCTCCTCGGGTATCGTTTCGTCTTTAAGCATTTGCGCAGCTAACGATATGGTTGAGATTGGGGTTTTAAGTTCGTGGGTCATATTGCTAACAAAATCACTCTTAATTTCCGACAGCCTTTTTTGTTTAAAAATAATGATAATGGTTACTGTGAAACTCATTATAATAATGACCGTTAGCAGAAACGTTGTGAATGTCATTAAACCTATGGAGTTTAAAACGTATGATTTTTGCTTTGGGAAGTAGACCGATAGGAAGTATTTTTTTGAAAAAAAATCGTCAGGAAATATATTGGTCTTAAGTTGTTTATGAGATGTCCTATTGAAGTTATTGGATGCATATACTATACTGTCGTTTTCCGAGGCCAGCTTGTACTCGTAGGTAGCCGTTATGCCCAGTTTCTTAAATTCGTTTCTCACAATTGTGTCTAACACTTCCTGGGGAATCCGTTCCTCAATGGGCATTTCAATACGAATCATCTTGTCGACAGTATTTTCAATAAAAACGGTTTTATTGAGAAACTTTTCGTCCAGGGATATATTAAAGGCAAACTCGTTGGTTTTTACTGTCTGCCTTATGGGTTTTATATCCCACAAGTCTTTATCAATCCTAATTATTTGAAGCGAATCGGTTGTGCTTATGCTGGCAACCGATGGGATACGAAGTGTGTCGAGCTGCCTAATGGTAAATACTTGCTGGTTCTTTTCAAGCGATCTGAGCCCACTTCGGGTACGGTTTATGGTGCTGTAGTGGTACGTAAGCCTTGGCGACGATTTTGTTCCCGACGTGGCGTAGGGGCTAACCTCGTCAATAACTTGTATAATGGTTTCCTGCTTTTCAACCTGGGTTGAAATTTTATCAAGGGCTAGCTGTGCGGTTTGCCAAAACTGCTCATCCTTAATTTCAATGGCAATTTCAACCCATTTCGACTGAACCATAACCAGCCCAATTGTTGCCAATAGTATTAGGCTTGCAAGTATCCAAATAGTGCTTCGTCTCATACCAACAAATGTAATTACTTTGTTAAAGCTTTTAACCTAGGGTTAACAGTATTTAACACACATTTGCTTGTGTTAGCTAAAGTTATGCATATCTTTGCAGTGTTAATTCATTCTACCCTTATTTAAGGGATAAATAGGATGTTTTTTCATAGGTTTAAGGTTTTAGGGTTAATGCAGGCGGGGTGGTTCCCGCCTGCATTGTTTTTTTATAGAAATAGCTAAGTGTTCTGAATTAGCTTTACACCTTTAATCTTTGATGGGTCTATTTTTATGGCCGCTATAACCGACGGAATACCCCTTACCTTATTCACCACCTCTTTTACGTTCTCGTTGCTAAAATCGCCCTGAAATTTCAGAATAAAATCGATATTCTCAAGTTTCTGTATTAGGGTTTCGGCTTCAATTCGGTTTTTTATAATAAAGATTGATTTATTTGGAAGGCTACTCTCATCTTTAAGCATCGGGAAACAGCTCTCGTTAATGGTAACGCCACTTGTTTCGCCAAGCGAAATTCCAAGTGCTTTGTTTAACTCCCACGCAAACTTATGAATGGTAAGCGTACATGCAATAGCAAGAAAAACTGATTGTTCGTCGGGTACTTCGAGTTTTATCTGTTTCTTCTTCATGCTAATAGGGTTGATAGAATTATACCGTTTGCTAGGGTCGGGTAGTACTTAATTCTCGCAACTCATTTCTGCGGACTTGAGCTGGTGGTTTGGAAGTTGAATAATATCAATTCGTTCGAGGGCAACCATTGATGCATTCTGTTCGGCCTCTTTTTTTGATGTGCCGAACCCGGTACCCATTATCTTATCGTTAAGAAATAGTTTTGCCTCAAAAAGCGGGTTTTCACCTTTTGGGGTTGACCGTTCAACGCTGCTAAACTGGATACAAAACTTATGCTTTTGCGAAAGTTCAATTATTCGACTTTTGTAGTCATTCTCTGTCGACAGGAGTTCGGGAATGTCAACGTGCTTCGAGATTAAAAAGGAGATAACCCATGCGCGGGTTTTGTTGTAACCCTTGTCTAGATAAATTGCGCCAACAAAAGCTTCAAGCGCATCGCCAAAAATATGTTTTTGGGCTAGCGGGTTATTGGTTTGTGTTATAACCAACTTGTCCATTCCAATGGATAGCGCAATTTCATTAAGGCTTTGCCTACTTACTATGCGTGAGCGCATTTTAGTTAGGAAGCCTTCGTTCTCGCCAGGGAATTTGGTGAATAGGTAGTCGGCAATAATTGAATCGATTATCGAATCGCCTAAATATTCCAGTCGTTCGTTATTGACCTTTTTGCCAGCAGAAAGTTCAGTAGTAGCAGATTTGTGTATAAGTGCTGCTTTGTACAGGTCTAAGTTACTAGGTTTTAGTGCAAAATCAGTTGAAAGCAGTAACCAAAGTTGTTTATCGGCACTGCTTTCCCTGTTAAGTTTTAACCTAAGTATGAAACGAGTCACTTTTCCCTTAATCCGCAATTTTTTTAAATACAACACTTGAGTTGTGTCCACCAAAGCCAAAAGTATTGCTTAAGGCTACGTTAACTGTGCGTTTTTGCGCTTTGTTAAGCGTAAGATTTATTTTTGGGTCAATCTCTGGATCTGGTGTTGTGTGATTGATAGTTGGAGGAACAATGCCCTTGTTGATGGCGAATATACAAGCTATTCCTTCAACGGCGCCAGTGGCTCCAAGCAGGTGCCCGTGCATTGATTTGGTAGAGCTTACGTTTAGTTTATAAGCGTGTTCTCCAAATACTGCTTTAAGCGCTTTGTTTTCAGCAATATCGCCAAGTGGAGTGGCGGTTCCGTGCATATTAACGTAATCAACATCCTCGATCTTAATATTGGCATCATTAAGCGTGCTTTTCATCACATTAATTGCGCCAAGCCCTTCGGGGTGTGGTGCTGTAAAGTGATAAGCGTCGGCTGTCATTCCACCTCCGGCAAGTTCAGCATAAATTTTTGCTCCGCGTGCTTTAGCGTGTTCGTACTCTTCGAGTATAAGCGCACCTGCACCTTCGCCCATTACAAATCCGTCGCGAGTACCATCAAATGGCCTAGAGGCAGTTTTGTAATTGTCGTTATTTGTTGAGATGGCTTGCATAGAGTTAAACCCACCCATACCAGCTTCGTTTATAGCTGCCTCCGAACCACCAGTAATCATTATAGTTGCTTTACCTAAACGAATTAGGTTAAGCGCATCAACTAATGCGTGGTTTGATGAAGCGCAGGCAGAAACGGTGGCGTAGTTAGGCCCCCTAAAGCCATAGCGAATGCTAATGTATCCCGATGCAATATCGGAAATCATTCTAGGAATAAAGAAAGGGCTAAATCGCGGAGTTCCATCACCCGCGAAGTAGCTCCTCATTTCTTCCATAAATGTTTGAATACCCCCAATGCCCGATGCCCAAATAACACCTGCAGAATCGTGGTCGATCTTCTCTAGATCAAGCCCCGAATCCAATACTGCTTCGTGGGCAGCAACCATTGCATACTGACAGTAAGGGTCGTACTTTCGCAGTTCCTTTCGGTCGAAATGCTGTAGGGGATCAAAGTTCTTTACCTGACAAGCAAATTTAGTTTTGAACTTGGAGGTGTCAAAGCTGGTAATCATTTCACAACCGCTAACACCATTTTCTAGGTTATTCCAAAACTCGCTAATATTATTCCCAATAGGATTAAGCGTTCCAAGTCCTGTTACAACAACACGTTTTAACTCCATAGCTCAAAAAAAATTTAAAAATAAATAATTGTCAGGTTAAATTAGGTCTTACTTAGAATTCTTCTCAATGTAGGTAACTGCATCACCAACTGAACCAATTTTTTCAGCCTCTTCATCGGGAATAGAAAGGTTGAATTCTTTTTCGAATTCCATAATCAATTCAACGGTGTCAAGTGAATCAGCACCTAGATCGTTTGTGAAGCTGGCCTCTGTAGTAACTTCGTTTTCATCAACTCCCAACTTGTCAACGATAATGGCCTTAACTCTTGTAGCAATATCAGACATAGCATTAAATGTTTAATTAATAATTAAGATTATTCAAAGTGCAAAGAAATACATATTAAGTTAATATAAAAAGCTTAATACAATTTCAGGGCAAAAGTATATTTTTTGTTTCTATTTTTGATGCTTTTAAAACTACTTTTTTAATCTTTTTACACCAACGAGAATGCAATATGCACAAAATGAGAAACTTAGCCGTTTTCGCATCGGGGTCTGGTTCTAACGCCGAAAATCTATATAACCACTTTTTAGGCTCAAAGAGTGTTAAAATTGATTTAATCCTATCCGAAAACCCAAACGCTTTTGTGCTCGAAAGGGCGAAAAAACTCAAAATTGACCAGTGGGTTTTCACTTTGGATCAACTTCGGAGCGGAGCGGTTGGTGATGAACTTAAATCTCGCTCCATTGATTTTATCGTTCTGGCCGGATTTCTTAAGCGTATCCCCGATAGCTTAATAAGTATGTTTCCGCAACGTATTGTGAATATTCATCCGGCTTTACTCCCAAAATATGGGGGTAAGGGTATGTATGGTATGCATGTGCATAGGTCGGTTATTGCAGCCAAAGAGTTTGAATCGGGCATTACCATTCATTATGTTAATGAGCGTTACGATGAGGGGCATATAATATTTCAGGCTAAATGCACGGTTGATAAAAACGATACAGCAGAAGATTTGGCCGAAAAAATTCACGACCTAGAGTACAGATATTTTCCTCAGATAGTTGAAAAAGTAGTAACGGGCATTATTCCTTAAGCCGGTTGGTCTATATCACGAGCGTATTCTTTTAAAATGTGGTAAGGGTGTTTTTTGATGGGAACACAGGCCTTAACGAAAGACTGTCGAGTTTTACCTTTAGGGGAGCAATTCGTTTTAAATAGTCCTCCTTATTCGCTTCTTTAATAGGTTCAACGGGAGGTGCTTCAACTTTTAAAGGGTCTATTGGTTTTCCATTTTTCCAGAAACGTAAATCGAGATGAGGGCCAGTAGCGTACCCCGTTTTACCAACGTAGCCAATAACCTGTCCTTGCGCTACGCGAGTTCCCTTTGCGATTCCCTTACCGAAGCGTGAAAAGTGATTGTAGCCAGTACTATATACGCTATTGTGTTTTATTTTAACAAAGTTTCCAGCCGAATTATTATAGCCTTTGTCAGTAATAACACCCTCGCCTAGGGCAACCACAGGAGTTCCTTCGGGCGCAGCGTAATCGACACCGGTGTGGGGGCGATAAATTTTTAGTATTGGATGTAGCCTGTTGTATGAGAATTTTGAACTAATACGTGAGAAACGTAAGGGTGCCTTTAGGAAAGCCTTTCGCAGGCTATTTCCCTCTTCGTCCCAGTAACTCCAAACCGAATCTTGCATGTATCGAAAAGCGTAGTATTTTTTACCCCTATGCTCAAACCAGGCAGCGTGTATAGTACCTATGCCAATTGATTTATTATCAACGTGTAGGTCGTCGTAAATGGCTTTGAATTTGTCGTCTTTAAAAAGCCCGAAAAAATCGACAGTCCAGGCAAAAACATCCGAAAGATCCAGTGCCAGCACTGGGTTTAGATTAAAATTTTGCATTGCTTCCCAAAGCGAGGTTGTAATTTCGGCTTCGCTAATACGTGTAACGGGAATAATGTTATGCTGACCGGTCGAAATCCTTAATGAATCAGCAAATTCAAACACAATAAAGTCAACTTGCGAGTGCTCGTAAACAAGGTATTTTATAGTAGCGGTTGAGTCTTTGGTGGTGAATACTTTGTAAGGGTTTCCTGCCTTGATAGAGCGGATATCAAAAACTCCTTTTGCGCACTCAATAAGGGAGCGAAAGTGGGGTGCGCTAACTTCATGCTGAATAAATATATTACCCAGGGTTTGGTTTCGTTCTACTGAATAATTTGCTATGTTGAATGAATCGACTGGAATGCCGTATTCTAGTATAGGTGCTAATTTTTGTTCCTCTTGTTGAGTTGAAGTGCTTTCCTGATCAATTTTGTTCGGTGCTTGGATGAAAAAATATAGGACCAATGCTAGTACAAAAATACCGAGAAGAGATGCGGCAATAACTTTTTTCATTTTTTAGACTAAAGTATGAGATGAATAACTTAGGCAAATTAACAGAATAAGCACTAGATGTCCTACATCAAGTAAGTTTTTTTGCAATATTTATGAGAAGTAGTTGCGTCGTAATATTTACGAGCGCATCGCCTCGAACCCATGACCGTATACCCCCATAACGTTGGCAACCGAAACAAATGCATCCTGGTCTATCTCGTTAATTATTTTGTAAATTTCGCTTACCTCGTGTTTGCGCACAAGGGTTATTACAACCTTCTGACTTTCTTTGGTATACCAACCAATCCCGTCAACAACTGTAACTCCTCGATTTATTTTCTCGGTGATTTCTTGCGCAATTAGATCGAATTTTTTTGAGAAGATGAACATTTGTACAGATTGCCTACTTCCAGAGAGAACAGCATCAATTACGTAGCCTGTAATTGCTACCGATACATACCCGTAAACTATGGTCTCAATTCGTTTTACAGGCACAAGGTCGGTGAGCACAAGGAAGGAAGCACCTATTATAAACACATCGCATAGCATGATGACTTTGCCCGGGCTAATGTTCCGATACTTATTTACTATCATGGCAATAATATCGGTTCCTCCCGTACTACCGCCTTGTGTAAAGATAATTCCTAAACCTAGCCCTGACAAAATACCCGCAATGATAGCGGATAGAAATTTATCCTCAACAACGGGCGCTGTAATAAGTGGCTGCATTACGGATAGGAGTATTGACGCAGCAATTACGGCAATAATGGTTTTTAAACCAAAACTAGCCCCTAAAATTCTAATGGCAAGAATTATAAGTACAATATTTACTAGAAAGAAGGTGTAGCCCACAGGAAACCCTGTGGCATAGTAAATTAGTGCTCCAACTCCTGATATTCCACCACCTGTAATTTGATGGGGAAGTATAAAGGCCGTCCAGCCGAGAGAATACAAAAACAGACCAAAAACAACGATAGAGTATGTTTTGGTTAATTTGAAGATTTTATTAAACGTCATATCGGTTAAGTGCTAGTAGCTAGTAATATATTTGGGTACAAAAGTATATAAGAAATGCACACAACCATAATATTTATGGAAGCAAATTTTTATGAGCATTTAAAAATGAATTTTGTATTAAGATGTACGCTTTTTCGAGGCCGGGTTTAAAGGCTAAACCCCTCAGAACCTTTTTAGTAAGCAATCATTGTTTTTACAACCGATATACGGGGCTATGCTGTTACTATTCATGATAATTTTATATGAATAGCAAGCGTTGCTTTGGCTAGTTAATGGGTAGTTTATAAAAAGCCCAGTTCGAGCATAGCCTCCTCGCTCATCATCTCCTTTTCCCAAGGGGGATCAAAGGTTAGATTAACCACAACCTCGGTTACACCATCAACCTCTCCAACACGGTCGTTAACCTCTTGTAGCATCTGGTCGGCCATGGGGCAATTTGGTGCGGTAAGGGTCATTATTATAGTGGTTTTTCCGCTGTCGCTAACATCAACCTCGTAAATTAGGCCAAGGTCGTATATGTTTACAGGTATTTCAGGATCGTAAATATCCTTAATGACTTTTACTATGTTAGCTTCAATAGCTAGTATATCAGGCTGCTGTGTCATATATAAAGGTTTGAAAGAAAGTTTATTTAGAATAAAACAAGCATACAGGGTAAATGTTTACCCTACCCATTTTGTTTGGTTTGGTATGCAAGGGCGTAAAGTTTCATCTGCTTAATCATAGAGAGCAATCCATTTGAGCGAGTAGGCGATAGGTTTTCTTTTAATCCAATTTTATCGATAAAGTAAAGTTCGGCATCAATAATGTCTTGCGGTTTTTGGTTGTTTAGCACCCTAATAAGCAAAGCTACAATGCCTTTAGTAATAATAGCATCACTATCGGCAGTAAATATGAGCTTGTTGTCAATCAAGTCTGCATCAAGCCATACCTTGCTTTGGCAGCCTTTAATTAGGTACTGTTCGGCTCGTTTTTTTTCGTCAATAGGGGCTAAATCGTTTCCCAGGTCAATTAGCTGCTGGTACCTGTCCATCCAATCGTCAAATATGGAAAACTCTTCAACTATTTGGTCCTGAACTTGGTTAATGGTCATATTGGTTGTGTTTTTTAGTAATAAAGTTAACGAATTTATTAAAAATCAACTTTGCTTAAAACTGTTTGCTAGCTGTTAAGTGAATGTGTGGGTTTGATATTTGTTCGTACGCTTGGTTTCGAAGTTGCGGTTCAAAACCTGCATCGGTAATAGCTTTTTGCATTGCGAGGGCATTGATTGAGTTTGTTGCACCTGCCGACGAGACCACGTTTTCTTCAATCATAATTGAGCCTAAATCATCGGCACCAGCATGTAGGCATAATTGCCCCGTTTCTATACCCACGGTAAGCCATGATGCTTGAATGTGATTGATATTGGGAAGCATAATGCGGCTAAGGGCAACCATCCTAATGTACTCGTTGGGTGTTACGTTGCTACTTACGCCCATTTGCTCAAGTTTCGTTCCCTTGCTTTGGTATGGCCAGCAAATAAATGCCGAGAAGCCTATGGCATCCTTTGGTTTTTTGTTTTGTAGATCTCTGATTTTTACTAGATGTTCCATTCTCTCTTCAATGGTTTCAATATGGCCAAACATCATGGTAGCGGAGGTAAGTAAACCGAGCTTGTGCGCCTCGTGCATAACATCGAACCACGCTTGCGAGTCGGGTTTTGCGGGAGATAGCTGTTTACGAACCCTATCCACTAGAATTTCGGCTCCCCCTCCCGGAATACTGTCTAAGCCAGCGGCAACAAGTTGTGAAATAACTTCACGGTAGGTTAGGTTCTCGAGACGAGCAATATGTGCAATTTCGGGTGGGCCGAGAGCGTGGAGTTTTACTTTTGGGTACTCTTTTTTTATATCGCTAAACAGGCTAACGTAAAAGTCGAGCCCTAGCTTGGGGTGCAGCCCTCCTTGCAGTAAAAGCTGCTCACTGCCCAGGGTAAGCATCTCGTCAATCTTAGCCTTGTATTCGGGCAGGGTTGTAATGTATGCCCTTGAGTCATTTATTCCGCAGTGAAAGTTGCAAAACTTGCACCCAGCAATACATATATTTGAGATATTTACATTTCTATCGATTTGCCAGGTTACCTTGTTGCCAGTAACCCTTTGTTTTCGAAGACTATGGGCAACAGCCATTAGTTCGGGAAGGGTGGCCTTATCGAACAGCTCCTTGCCCTCCACTATGCTAAGATTGTCGCCATTCAAGGCTTTATTTAAAAGATAATTGGTGCACATTATACAGATTAAAATTTACTGCAAAGGTACTAAACAATCTTTTTAACCCTGCTGTACTTAAACCCAAATTACTATCTTTGCCTAATTAAAGCAATGTCTTTAAATATAGATAATTACGACTGACTGTCGTTAAAAAACAGATATATGATTGATAATAAGGTTGTTGTAGCAATAACTCAAGGTGATATTAATGGAATTGGGTACGAAGTAATAATAAAAAGTCTGTCGGATAACCGCATAAACGATTTTTGTGTACCCGTAATATACGGCTCACCTAAGGTAGCGGCATATCATCGCAAGGCAATAAATTTTGAACATTTTAATTTCAATCAAATTAAGGATATCACAGAAATTAATTCGAAAAAATCGAATATTATTAACGTGATGGACGATAATGTGCGAGTGGAGTTAGGAAAAAATACCGAAGCGGGTGGTGAGGGGTCAATTCAGGCTCTTGAAGCAGCCGTTGCTGATATTAAGGCAGGTAAAGCGGATGTGCTGGTTACGGCGCCAATTAATAAACAGAATGTTCAAACCTCAAAATTTGGTTTCCCGGGTCATACTGAGTTTTTGTCGAGTGCATTTGAAGCAAAGGATGTGCTTATGCTTTTAGTAAGTGACATAATGCGTGTTGGTGTTGTTACAGGGCATATTCCATTGTCGGATGTATCCAAAACCCTTAGTATAGAGTTAATACTTGAGAAGTTGAAGTTACTTAACCAATCGTTGATAAAGGATTTTGGCATTAGAAAGCCACGAATAGCCGTGCTTGGTTTAAATCCGCATGCAGGTGATGCAGGGGTATTGGGTACCGAGGAGCAGGAGATAATTATTCCAGCAATTGAGAAGGCTAACGAGAAAAATATTATTGCAGTTGGTCCATACCCTACCGATGGTTTCTTTGGTTCCGAGAATTTTGCTAAATTCGATGCCATATTGGCTATGTATCACGATCAGGGTTTAGCGCCATTTAAATCATTGTCTTTTGACAGTGGGGTTAACTTTACTGCTGGCTTGTCCATTGTTAGAACATCGCCAGCACACGGTACCGCTTTTGAGATTGCTGGACAGGGTGTAGCATCTGAAAACTCGATGCGTAATGCGTTAATGCTAGCCATTGATATTTACAAGAATAGGCTTAACTATGAGGAGCTAACAAAGGATCCGCTCCCCATTTCAAAGTCTGAATAGTACACTTAAAGTATTCTGCAGTATGTTTGAGTATATTAAAGGGGTAATTGTTGAAACAAACCCGGCATACGCCGTTATTGATGCTGGAGGTATAGGGTATGTAGTTAATATTTCGCTTAATACATATGCTAAGCTCGAAGGTTTGGAGAATGGTTTGCTTTTCATTCATCAGGTTATTCGCGACGATGCACATTTGCTCTTCGGTTTTATAACTAAATCGGAGCGCGAACTTTTCAGACAGCTAATTAGCGTTTCGGGGGTTGGGCCAAATACAGCACGTGTAATACTTTCATCGTTATCTTCCGAAGAAATAGCCCAGGCAATTATGCAAGGTGATGTGAATACCCTTAAGCGCATTAAAGGTATTGGGATTAAAACAGCACAGCGTATAGTTGTTGACCTAAAAGATAAGCTGGGGAAATCTTTAGGTGATCAAGATATTTTCACACCCATAAACAATACTCTGAGGCAAGAAGCGTTATCTGCATTAGTTATGCTTGGTTTCACCAAAAGTGTAGCCGAAAAAAATATAGATCAGCTATTAAAGAAAAACCCAAGCTATTCGGTTGAGAGTTTAATTAAGGACGCATTAAAGGGTTTGTAAACAAGTAACTTCTATTTACTTTGAAGTATATTGCACAAAATGCTGTTGGGCGGGTTATATTAATTATCCTGGCTTTACATATTGGACAAAACTGTTTGCTCAGACAAACCAAGGTTTTTGGAACCGAGGTTACTGGGCAGATTATGGCTATTCAATCTTCCCCGCCTGATACAATAAAACTTCCATACCCTATACCCGAAAATGAGATGGGTGAAGGGACCGACTCACCATTGTTTATGGCCGATCCTCAAAACTTAAAAATTGAGGTTCAGTACGATGCTGTAAATAAGCAGTATACAGTGTACTATAAGGTAGGTAACGTTAATGTACGCTCTCCAAAGGTAATGAGCGAGAAGGAGTACCGAGAGTTTCAGTTTGAACAATCGATGCGTAGTTACTGGCAACAGCGCCGCCATGGCGAAACCAGCAGCAGGGGGTCTGGAATTTTACCCAGACTTGAAGTGGGGGGTGAAACGTTCGACCGTATTTTTGGCAGCAATGTTATTGAAATAATACCTCAAGGAAATGCTGAACTACTATTTGGTATAACAGGCTCTAGCACTGAAAATCCAACAATTGCTGAAAATTACAAAAAGAACTATACATTCGATTTTCAATCGAAAATTCAGATGAATGTTAGCGGAACGGTTGGCGAAAAGTTACGTATGGAGATAAACTACGATACCGAGGCTACGTTCGATTTTGAGAACAATGTAAAGCTCGAATACACTGGATTTGAAGATGAAATAATACAGAAAATTGAAGCTGGTAACGTTTCGTTACCACTCCCAGGAACACTTATTACAGGTAGCTCAAGCTTATTCGGGTTAAAAACCCAGCTAAAGTTCGGAAGGCTAACCGTAACCAGCATTTTTTCAAAGCAAAATAGCGAAACGCAGGTAATGGAGGTGAGGGGCGGAGCCCAATCAAAAGAGTTTGATATACAAGTTGACGAATACGAGGCTAATAAGCACTTTTTCTTATCGCACTATTTTCGCGATACCTACAATCGGTCGCTGCAAAACCTACCAGTAGTTAACAGCGGAATAAATATTACCCGTGCCGAGGTTTGGGTAACCAATAAGCGGGGTAATTTCGACGATTCGCGCGATGTTATTTCTTTTCACGACCTGGGAGAAAATCAGCCAAATATTTATGCCAGCCATTTCTTCATGCAGGAAGAGGGTGGAAATCAGCCGCGAAATTCAATTAATAGTATGTACCGGAGGTTAACTGGCGAGTTTTTGGGAATTAGAAGCATAGCCGAAGTAAACTCAACCCTTTCGCAAATCCCCAATTTTAAAGGAGGCGTAGACTACGAAAAAATTGAAAATGCCCGAAAACTTACACAAGCCGAGTACACCCTAAATGCACAGTTGGGCTATATTTCGTTAAATACATCACTTAATAACGACGAAATTTTAGCGGTAGCCTTTGAGTACACCTACGGGGGTAAAACCTATAAGGTTGGTGAATTCTCAACAGAGGGTATTTCGGCTCCCGATGCGTTAATCCTTAAACTACTAAAGGGAACTAACCTATCGCCACGCTTTGCAACCTGGGATTTAATGATGAAAAATATTTATGCCATTGGGGCATATCAGGTCGATCGCAAGGAGTTTAATTTCAATATTCTATATCAAAACGATTTAACAGGCACGTCGGTTAACTACCTGCCCGAGGGCAATAGGGCTAATGAGCCATTACTCTCGGTTTTAGGTCTCGACAAGCTAAATAGTAACCTCGACCCTGGCGCCGATGGGATGTTCGATTTTATTGAGGGTATTACTATTAACTCAGCTAATGGGCGAATTATTTTCCCCATACTAGAGCCCTTTGGTTCGGATTTGGCGAGACTTATAGGCGACCCCGATATTGCTGAAAAGTTTGTTTACCAAGAGCTATACGATTCAACCCTAACCAAGGCAAGGCAGATTGCCGAAAAAAATAAGTACCGACTAAGCGGTACGTACCAGTCATCGTCGAGCTCCGAAATACCCTTAAATGCGATGAATGTTCCCAGAGGGTCCGTTGTGGTTACTGCTGGCGGCATGAAACTTACTGAGGGTACCGACTTTACGGTTGACTATATAATGGGTACAGTTAAAATTATAAACCCAGGGTTGCTCGAATCAGGAACGCCCATTCAAATATCGCTTGAGAGCCAGGATCTGTTTAGTTTTCAAACTAAAACGCTGGTGGGTTCACATTTCGACTATCGATTTTCCGATAAATTTAATGTCGGCGCAACGGTGCTAAACCTAACCGAGCGCCCTTTCTCCAAGAAGGTAAACTATGGCAGCGAAGCCATAAGTAATACCATTTATGGGTTTAACACATCGTACCAAACCGAATCGGGGTTTTTAACCAAAGCCGTTGACTTTTTACCTTTTATTGAAACCAAAGAGAAGTCGACTATAACTATTGATGCAGAGTTTGCCCACTTTTTACCGGGCTACTCACGCGCTATAGGCAAGGGGGGTACAGTGTATATCGATGATTTTGAGGGGACCAAAACATCCATCGATTTGCGTTCGTGGTACGCGTGGACCCTTGCAAGCACACCCCAACATCAGCCCGACCTTTTTCCTGAAGGAAACCTGATTAACGATTTAGCAAACGGTTACAATAGGGCTTTGTTGGCATGGTATTCCATTGACCCTCTATTTCTTCGAAATAACTCGTTAACACCTAGTCACTTGCGCCGTGATGCCAATACCCAAAGCAGCCACTTTGTTCGTGAAATTTTTGAAAAAGAAATATTTCCAAATAGGCAAACACCCCATGCAAAAGCCACAAATATACCGGTGCTAAACCTAGCGTTCTATCCAAGCGAACGTGGTCCATACAACTATACAACGCAGGGTGTAAATAGTCAAGGTTTTTTTGTTAATCCTAATAGCAAATGGGCAGGTATGATGCGCGCTTTACCCTCAACAGACTTTGAGGAGAGTAATATTGAGTACGTTGAGTTTTGGTTAATGGATCCATTTGTATATGATACCCTTAGTAGTGGAGGTGATTTATATATTAACCTAGGCGAAATTTCGGAGGACGTACTGCGCGATGGACGAAGGATGTTTGAGAATGGGTTACCAACCTCAGCCAATGCAGTAAATGTTGATACCACCGCTTGGGGCAGGGTGCCCTCAGTACAGTCGCTAGTAAATGCTTTCGATAACGACCCGAAAACCCGACGATTTCAGGATGTTGGTTTAGATGGGCTAAGGGATGAGGACGAGAGATCTTTCTTTAGTAGCTACTTGGCACAAATGGAGAGCGTACTATCACCCGAGGCTTTTGAGAAGGTAAAGAACGACCCGTCTAACGATAACTTTAGATATTTCAGATCTAACTATTACGACTCTCAGGAAGCGAGTATTCTTGAAAGGTATAAATTGTATAATAATACAGAGGGTAACTCGGTTGCCACAGGCGAACCAAATGCCTTTGGTGAAAGGGATGATTTTCCCACATCGGGCCAAATTCAGCCAAACGGCGAGGATATTAACAATGATTATACCCTTAACGAGAACGAAACTTACTACCAGTATAGGGTTTCGTTAAGGCCTCAGGATTTTGAGGTTGGTCAAAATTTTATTACCGACAAAGTAACCTACAATGCTTCACTGGAGAATGGCGAAAAATCGGAGGTAAGCTGGTACCAGTTTAAAGTGCCAATAGATGATTACGAGAGGGTAGTTGGTAATATTCAAGACTTTAAGTCCGTGCGTTTTATGCGAATGTTTATGAAGGGTTTTGTTGATACTACCATTTTGCGTTTTGCCACCCTTGAGTTGGTTCGTGGAGAGTGGAGGCGATATTCCAGAGCCTTAATTCAGGGTCAGGAGGGGATGCCAACAACCGACCTGCCTTCGAGCTCCTTCGATGTTTCGTCGGTGAGTATTGAGGAGAACTATACCCGCACTCCGGTAAATTATGTTCTGCCACCTGGCGTTGACCGGGTTACAGACCCTAGTCAGCCTACAATTATTGAGTTGAATGAGCAATCGATGGAGCTTAAGGTGGTGAACCTGGCCGATGGCGATGCTCGGGCGGTATTTAAAAATGTTAACCTCGATATAAGGCAGTACCGGCGGATGATGATGGATATTCACGCAGAGCAAATTGCAGAGTTCCCATTGCAAGACGAGGACCTAAAAGTATTTATAAGGCTGGGTACGGATTATAGCAATAACTACTATGAGTACGAGATACCTCTTGTGCTAACACCATACGGAAGCTATTTAAAAAACAGCAACTCAGATAGAGAGAGGGTGTGGCCTGTTGAAAATCAGCTTAATATCGACCTAGAGCTGTTTCAAACGGCAAAAATGCTTCGTAACGAGGAGATGCGAAAAGAGGGATCGCCAATTACTTATACAACAATATTCTCAGTACCCGATGGTAACAAAACCTTAAGAGTAACTGGTAATCCGAGCCTTAGCAACGTAAGGGTTATTATGATTGGTATAAGAAATCCCGAACGATCCGAGAATCTTGGCGACGATGGTTATGCAAAATCGGGTATTGTTTGGGTTAACGAGCTGCGCTTAACACAGGCCGAAACCAAGGGAGGTTGGGCAGCAAATGCCCGAATGGCTGCAAAGCTAGCCGACTTGGCAATGGTTACCGTTGCAGGTACAACCATAAAACCTGGTTTTGGCTCCATTGAAAAGAAGGTGAACCAGCGTAGCAAGGAAGATTTTTACCAGTACGATGTGAATTCAACTATCCAGATGGGCCGTTTCTTCCCAAAAGAATCGGGTGTAAATATTCCGCTGTTTATAGGGTACTCCGAATCGTTCGCCAACCCCGAGTACAACCCGTTAGACCCTGACATCCTTCTTAAAACAGCCCTTAATAATGCAGCCAATAAGCAAGAGCGCGACTCAATAATGCATATATCGCAGGACTATACCCAGCGTAAAAGTGTGAACCTTACCAATGTCCGTATTAATAAAACCGATGGCGCACCAAAAGTTTACAGCATTTCGAATTTTGCCGTAAGCTACTCGTTTAACGAGCAGCTGTCTCGGAATATAAATACAGAGGAGCGTATTCAGCGTAATACTAGGGGAGGACTTACATATGCTTTTAATACAAGGCCTAAAAATGTGGTGCCCTTTCGAAATGTGAAGTGGTTATCGAATCCTTACCTCCGCATTATTAAGGATTTTAACTTTAACTATATGCCCAACCAGTTCTCGTTTAGAACAGAACTTAACAGAACCTATTTTGAGCAGCAGCTACGGAATATTAATGCACCCGAAATAAAGTTGATTCCAACCTACTCGAAAGATTTTCATTGGGATAGGGTGTACTCGCTTAACTGGGACATTACGCAGGCCATAAAGTTTGACTTTAACGCGAATAACCAGGCCCGAATTGATGAGCCAATGGGAATGGTTGACCGTAATCGTGACCCTAGGGCTTATGAGCATTGGCAGGATTCGGTGTGGACTAACCTAAAAAACTTTGGACGCAACACGAACTACAACCATCAGTTTAATTTAAGCTATAATATTCCCATAAATAAAATCCCGTTGTTTAGCTGGGTTAGTGCCTCAACTCGATATACGGGTAGTTATAACTGGCAGGCTGGCCCACTTTTGCCCGACTCGAGCCAGTTTGACCCAGGCAATATAATTCAGAATGCGAGTACCATACAGCTAAATTCGCAGCTAAATTTTACCACCTTATACAATAAAAACAAGCACCTTAAAGCCATTAACCAGAAGTTTGACCAGATAGCCAAAGGGACACCCAAAAAGCAAACTTTTAAAACGGTTACTTTCCAAAAAGAGGGGGTTAGGCTTAGGGCTGGCAGCTTCCGGTCGGTTGAACACGGACTAAAAACCGAAGATGTTACCGTTAAGGCGTTTGCCGAAGATGGGACAGAAATTCCTGTTGAAATTAATATTCGCTCCGACAGAAAGTTATCTATTAAAAATGACCAAGATCACAGTAATGTTAGGGTTGTGGTTGAGGGTAAGGTGCCTGAGCGTGAGAATATTGCGTTGCTCTTATTTCAAGGAAGCGTGCGAATGCTTATGGGGGTAAAAAATCTATCGGGATCATATTCAGTAACCTCTGGAACGTTGATGCCTGGCTATAAGCCGTCAACTCAGTATATGGGTATGCAATCTCTTAATGGGGTTATGGCCCCTGGGTTTCCGTTTGTAGCAGGTTGGCAGGATCCCGATTTTGCTTGGAAGGCAGTTCGAAATCAGTGGCTTAGTTCTGATTCAACGCTTAATGCCGCCTATATGCTAACACAGAACCAAAACCTTACACTCAGAAGCACTATTGAGCCATTAGCCGGACTAAGGGTTGAAATTTCGGGAACACGAAATTTGGCATCAAACAAGAATGAGTTTTACCTTGCCGATTCTCAGGGACAATTTGGCGCATATAATGCAATGACAACAGGAAATTTTAGCATAAGCATACTAACACTAAAGTCAGCCTTCGAGAAATCGTCTTCAAAGAATGATTATATAAGCAAAACGTTTAAGGAGTTTAGCCAAAGGCGACTTAGTATTGCCAAGGAGTTGGCAGGCAATAGGGCTGATGGCGGAATTTATAATCCAAATATTGTGGACGATAATGATTTTCCTGACGGATATGGATCGCTTAGTCAAGAGGTGCTTATTTATTCGTTTTTAAGCGCTTACACCGGAACGCCCGTATCCGAAGCAAAGTTCACATCATTTCCGCTAATACCAATGCCTAACTGGCAAATTACCTACGATGGGCTAGCCAAAATGAAGCCTTTTAGCAAATGGATGCGAACTTTCACACTTCGTCATAGCTACCGTTCAACCTTTACGGTTGGGTCGTACTCATCATATTTAGATTTTAAGCCCGAGCAGGATGGGTTTAGCTATGTACGCGATATTAACAACAATTTTGTACCCGAATTTGAAATAACAAACGTGTCGATAAACGAGCAGCTTAACCCTCTAATAAGTTTTGATGCAACCTGGTTAAACAGTCTTACCAATAGGCTCGAGGTGCGAAATACCCGTTCGTTGTCAATGAGTTTCGCCAATAACCAGCTAAGCGAAATGTCTAGCTGGGAAATAATTGTGGGAAGTGGTTACAGGTTCGAAAACCTGCCTCTTGTACTCTCGAATGCTTTAGGAGATCAAAAAACGTTAAAAAGTGACCTTAGGTTAAATGTTGATTTTAGCTTTCGAGACAACCAAACCATACTGCGTAAATTGGTTGAGGAAACCAATACCCCTTCAACAGGGCAAAAAGTGTTAACAATAAAAACTTCGGCCGAGTATGTGGTTAGCGATCAGGTAACTATCAGAGTATTTTTCGATAGGGTGGTTAATACACCGGTAGCCAGCCTTTCGTTCCCAACTGCAAACACTAGCTTTGGTTTTAGCATTCGATTTACTATGATTCAGTAGTGAGAAGTTGTAAAACAGTATATTATTAAGTTGGTTAATATTTTGTTTAATAAAAAAAATGTACTTTTGTGGCAAAGATTGAATCCTTATTTTTAAAACTTAAATAATTTTATTATGAACATTCCTGCAGATTTAAAGTACACTAAAGATCACGAGTGGGTTAAGGTGGAAGGTGACGAAGCGGTTATTGGTATTACCGATTTTGCTCAAAGCCAACTTGGCGATGTAGTTTTTGTTGAAATTGAAACCGAAGGCGAAGACCTTGAATTCGAGGAAGTTTTTGGTACAGTTGAAGCAGTAAAAACTGTTTCGGACCTATTTTTACCCGTTGCTGGTAAGGTAATTGCCGTAAACGAAAAACTTGCCGATAACCCTGAACTTGTAAACAAAGATCCTTACGGAGACGGTTGGATGATTCGTCTTAAGGTTGCTGATGTTTCGCAGCTTGCCAACTTGCTTAGCGATAAGCAATACGCTGAATTAGCTAAAGCATAGTTCAATCAATAAGTATAAAAAAGCGGGTAGAGTTTCTATCCGCTTTTTTCGTGCTTATTCAATTCGTTTTTACCTTACTCGTCAGCATCTTCCTTGGTCATAGCATTCCACCCTTGGGCGCTAATAGGAATATCCTCGCCTTGAGGAGGAACAAGCATTGCACCATTGGTTTGTTCCACTACGTGCCCTATAATGCTAATACCTCCCATTTCCTTAATAGTATCGTGCATTTCAATAGGTACAGTAAATAGTAATTCGTAATCTTCGCCACCATTTAGGGCAGCTATAATAGGGTCAAGGTTCATTTCATTAGCCATTTTATGTGTAACCTGGTCAATGGGAATTTTATCAATATATACCCTGCACCCTACTTTAGAGTTTTTGCAAATATGTAGAAGTTCGCTCGATAGGCCATCGGAAATATCAATCATTGAGGAGGGAACAATACCCGCTTTATCAAGTAAGTCAATTAATGTTTTGCGTGGTTCGGGTTTTAAAAACCGCTCAAGAATATAGTCGTAACCTGCAAGTTGAGGTTTCATTTCCGTTTTGCCCTGAAGTACCCTTTTTTCGCGTTTTAGTAGTTGTAATCCCATATAGGCAGAGCCAAGGTCGCCCGTTACACAAATCAGGTCGTTCTCCTTTGCTCCACTACGGTAGCAAATCTTGTCGGGTTCGGCTTCGCCAATGGCCGTAATGCTAATAACCACCCCTGTTAGCGATGATGATGTGTCGCCACCTACTACGTCAACCCCAAAACGTTCGCAGGCCAAGTAAATTCCGCTGTAAAGTTCCTCAATATCTTCGAGCGAAAAGCGTTTCGATACGCCAATGGATACCGTAATTTGCTTAGGGTGCGCATTCATTGCGTACACATCGCTAAGGTTTACCACAACAGCCTTGTAGCCAAGGTGTTTAAGTGGGTGGTAAGTAAGGTCGAAGTGAATACCCTCAAGCAGTAAATCGGTGGTAACAACCAGCTGTTTGCCATTGGTATTGAGTACTGCGGCATCGTCGCCAACCCCTTTAGCCGTTGAGCTATTTTTTATTATTATTGGTTCGGTTATCTTGTCAATTAGCCTAAATTCGCCTAGCTCGTATAGTTCTGTTCGGGTTTTCTTATCGCTCATTCTGAAAGTTTTTATATTTTGTGCCACAAAGATAGTTGATGTTTTTTTAATGGCTAACCATTTGGCAAAACAGGGGGAATAAGTTACCCTCAATTATTCATCTGAATAATTGCTATCCCCGATAACGATTAAGCCTTACAGCCAATTTTTGTTACTCAAAATTGGGCTCGCCTATGTCGGGGGTACCGCATTTGTATTCATCTTTTACAAATCTGAAGAATAATGCGGGTTAAGTTAGTTTCAGTTAACAAATTGTTCCTATGTTTTTTTGTAACTTTGTGGCAATGTAAAGTTGTTGATTTCACTTTTGCTTAACAAGCAACAGCCTGTACAGCAGGCATTTAAAATAGAATAAGTATGGAAAAATTTCGATATATCTTAAAACCCGAGGACATAAAGCCCATCCTTGAGAATAAGGGGTACTGCTACGCTTCGGATATGATAACCGTTGATGGGCACAAGGTTGGCTATATGTACCGCGAGGCTCGCGAAGACGAGGACGATAGCGGCTGGCGCTTTTACTCAGGTCTCGAAACCGATGAGTACGTTGGTGTTGAGCATCATTTTATGATGTTCGATCTGAACTATATCGTCAATCTTGATCCCCCCATAATTCCATACCTAAAAATGCGTACCGGCGCCGAGCTCGAGCGCGACGAGAATGCCGATACCTTTAGTCCGGTTGAAGAGGGCTGGTAGCCTTTTTTATCAAAATTTATGGGATAATTAGCTGCTTCTTCAAACTTTAAAACATTGAGAATAAGCTGAAATGCGTGTTTGCATATTATTACAAATATTTCTACCTTTGTGCGCTCAAAGAAAATAAGCTGAGAGTACTTACTTTTTGATAATCAGTAGAATAAAACAAAATTAAACTTCTTACAAAAGATATTCACATGAACGTAACTCACGAAAACTCCGATGCGCTAAATGCAGTGCTAACCGTAAAGGTAGAGAAAAACGATTATGAACAAAACGTTGAGAAGGCACTTAAAGATATTCGCACAAAAGCGGTAATTAAGGGCTTTAGACCAGGAAAAGCACCTGCCTCAATGATAAATAAAATGTACAAGAAATCGGCAGTGCTTGAAGAGGTAAATAAGCTGGTTTCCGAGAGTATTTCGGGTTATATTACTGAGCAAAAAATTAATATTTTAGGCGAGCCACTACCATCAGACAAGCAACAACATATCGACTGGGACGAGCAGGGTGATTTCGAGTTTCTGTTCGATTTGGGTATAGCTCCAGAGTTTGAGGTAAAACTCTCTAAACGCGATAAGGCACCTTACTATAGCATAAAGGTTAGTGATGAGATGCGCCAGGGCTATATTGAGAACATTTCAGACCGCTACGGAAGCTATCAGGATGCCGAGAAAGCCGATGGCGAGAGCCTTCTTAAGGCTACCCTTACCGAACTTAATGCTGATGAATCGCCAAAGGAAGATGGTATTTCGGCTGAAGATGGTATGGTTTCGGTTATGCTTGTGGCCGATGAGGGCGAAAAAAAGAAATTTATTGGCGCTAAGGTTGGCGATGTAATGGTGGTTGATGTTACCAAAGCATTCCCTAACGAAACCGATAGGGCAGCGCTTCTTAAAATATCAAAAGAAGAACTTGAAGGGATTGAACCACTATTTCAGGCAACCATTACCCAAGTTCAGCAATATGCTAAAGCTGAAGTAGATCAGGAGCTATTCGATAAGCTTTACGGCGAGGGCGTTGTTAACTCTGAGGAAGAGTTTCACCAAAAACTTGATGAGGATATTAAGCAGAACCTTAAAGGCGATAGCGAGCGTAAACTTTATATCGACGTACGCGACAAGCTAATTACCAAGTTTAACATCGAGCTTCCCAAGGAGTTTCTAGTTCGATGGTTAACCGCTATTAATGAGGGCAAATTTACTCAAGAGCAGGTAGAAAAAGATTACCCAAGTTTTGAAAACGACCTAAAATGGCAGCTTATCCGCGATAAAATTGCCGTTGAGCAGGAGTTTAAAGTTGGAGAAGAAGAACTTCAGCGTGTGGCTAAGGGGCATATTATGAACCAGATGATTCAGTATGGTATGGGACAGCTTCCCGATGAGTTTCTCGATAAGTATGCAAAAGAACTTGTTGAAAAACCCGAGGAGCGCAGAAAAATGGCCGAGCAGGTTATTGAGGGTAAGGTAATGGACTGGATTAAGGAGACCATTAAGCTGGACGAGAAAGAGGTTGACTCCGAAGAGTTTAAAAAGATGGTGAGCCCAGAGGCTTAAATAATACAAAGCGGGTGATTTTCTCCCGCTTTTTTTTGATGTTTGATTTTATGAAGATTGATTGTCAGACTTCGTCTCCGCTCAGTCTGACGTAGGGTCGCTTCGAATTATGGCTTTTCGTTAACCCAAGCCCCTCATTACCTTAATATGGAGTCAGACTGAGCGAAGACGAAGCCTGACGGCGAATTTTCTAACTTTAACTAAACAACATTGACCTAGTTTTTCGAAAAAGATTAATATATTTATCCTCAATTTGAAACGTAGTAACTATAAAATAGTAAAACCATGATTAAAAAACCGAGTGAATTTCAAAAATACGCTGTAAAGCATAAGGGCATTAGTAGCCTTTCAATGCATCGTTACCAATCGATGCATAATAGTTATATTAACCCCACAATTATTGAAGAGCGCCAGCTTAATATTGCTCAAATGGACGTTTTTTCTCGCCTAATGATGGACCGCATAATATTTTTGGGTGTACCCATTACCGACGATGTGGCCAATATAATTCAAGCGCAACTTTTGTTTCTCGAATCGAACGACCCCAGCAAGGACATTCAGATATACCTTAACACCCCGGGTGGTTCGGTTTATGCTGGTTTAGGAATATACGACACGATGCAGTATATAGGTTCTGATATTGCAACCATTTGCACAGGTATAGCCGCTTCAATGGGAGCTGTTTTACTGTGCGCTGGTGCCGCAGGAAAGCGCTCAGCCCTAACTCATTCTAGGGTTATGATACATCAGCCAATGGGTGGTGCCGAGGGACAAGCATCGGATATTGAGATTACTACCCGTCAGATACTGGCACTGCGCAAGGAACTTTACCAGATTGTTTCCCAGCATACGGGCAAAACGTTTAATAAGGTTGAAAAGGATTCTGATCGTGATTACTGGATGACATCTACTGAGGCTAAGGCTTATGGTATGATTGACCAGGTTTTGAAGAAAAACGAGTAGGATATTAGCGTTATCTTTTAAAGTTTTAAACTTAAATATAATAGCCCAAGCTGAAACCTTGGGCTATTTTATTTGGGATTATTTTGTGGCAATCCTAGTGATTCAGCTATTTTAATTTGGATATGTGTTTTTCTTCGCTACCGCACGACTCCTGTCGTGTGGTAACCAAGCGAATAAATTTACTGTTTAATTCGCACTAGAGAATTGGCTTGGCCGAGCTAAAGGTTCGTGCGGCAGCGGGAGTTGCCATTGGGCTATACCAAAATGTCTCTTTATGGCGGGAAGATAGAGTTTATTTACCCAAACATCTGCTTAACTCTTTTCACCCCTTCAACCAGCATATCAATTTCTTGCGTAGTATTGTAAAATGCCAGCGATGCCCGAACCGTGCCATCAATACCAAAATGTGCCATAACTGGCTCGGTACAATGTGTACCTGTGCGTACGGCAATGCCCATTTTATCTAGTATCATACCCACATCGTACGGATGGATATTGCCTACGAGGAATGAAATTATGGAAGTCTTCTCTTTTGCTGTTCCTATAATTCGAACGCCCTCAATGGCCAGCAAATTTTGAGTTGCGTATTCGAGTAGCTCATTTTCATACTCAACTGCCGCCTCAATGCCTACCGATTGGTAGTACTTTATGGCAGTTGCCAACGCTGCTGCACCAACGTAGTTGGCGGTGCCTGCCTCGAATTTAAAGGGCAACTCATTGAAGGTTGTTTTTTCAAATGTAACGGTGGCAATCATATCGCCACCACCTTGCCAGGGCGGTATTTGTTCGAGCAACTCCTGCTTTCCGTAAAGTACGCCAATTCCCGTTGGACCATAAATTTTGTGACCCGATATTGCGTAAAAATCAGCATCCAAATCCTGCACATCTAGAATGCCGTGCTTAGCGCCTTGCGCACCATCAACAAGCACTTTAACCCCGTGAGCATGTGCCTTGGCAATAATTTGTTTTATGGGGTTTACCGTACCTAGCGAGTTGGAAACATGGTTAACGGCAATAATTTTTGTTCGTTTGGTAATTAGTTCGTCCAGCTTTTCGAGTATCAAATCTCCATTGTCGTCAAAAGGGAGAACCTTAAGCTTCGCTTTTTTTCTTTCGCACAGTAGCTGCCAAGGAACAATATTGGAATGGTGTTCCATTTCCGAGACGATTACCTCATCGCCCTCGAAAATAAAAGCCTCACCAAATGAGAATGCAACAAGGTTTATACTGGTTGTTGCGCCCGATGTAAAAATAATTTCGTTGGTGCTTTTTGCGTTTATAAACTGCCTAACTGTTTCGCGTGCTTGCTCGTAGGCTTGGGTAGAATCAACGCTTAGCTTATGCACCCCTCGGTGTATATTTGAGTTTATTTTGTTGTGGAAATACGCAATGGTATCGAGCACGCACTTTGGCTTTTGGGTGGTGGCTCCATTATCAAAATAAACCAATGGCTTGCCGTGTACCTCTTGAGTTAGAATGGGGAAATCGGCTCGTATTTTACTAACATTGAATGACATAGTACTTCTTTTAACAACAGTTCATTGGGCAATTATTGCAGCGCGAGAGGTCGCCCCTAAGGCGTTTGTTTACCAACTCATCAATGCGTTCGCGCAGAGGTGCAATTTTTATATGGCCAATCACATCGTGGGCAAAGCCAAACATGAGCAGAAGTTTTGCTTCGCGCTCGCCAATACCACGCGATTGCATATAGAATTTGGCATCCATATCAAGCTGGCCAATGGTAGCGCCGTGGGTACACTTCACATCATCGGCATAAATTTCGAGCTGAGGTTTTGTGTACATTTTAGCATCGGCAGTTAGCAGCAGGTTATCGTTGCTTTGGAATGCCTGCGTTTTTTGTGCATCACGCCTAACCAGTATTCGCCCGTTAAAAGAGCCAGTTGCCTGATCGTCGAGTAAGGCCTTATATAACTCATTACTATTGCAGTTAGGCTTGGCATGGTCAATAAACGAATACATATCGATATGCTGATTGCGGTCGGCAAGGGCAAGGCCGTAAGTATGATTCTCGCAATTCTCGTCGTTTAAAACTATGTGAATATTATTGCGAATAATACCTCCGTGCAGCGAAACGGTATTAGTGCTTAGCACCGAGTCGCGCTCTTGCTTTCCGAAGAGATGTGTGAATTGGGTAGAATCGTTGTGCTGATTCTGCATTGAAACCACATCTAAGTTGGCACCCCTGTTGGTAAAAACTTCGGTAACAACATTCGATAAGTATTCCGATGGCGACAGGGTATGGTCGCAAATTACGATATCGGCCTGTGCGTTTTCATCTGCAATAATAAGGTTCCGGTAATGCATTAGCTGGTTCTCATCGCCCATCATTAGGTTGATAATTTGTATGGGCTTTTCGAGCACTAACCCTTTAGGTATGTATATAAACACACCATCCTGAGCAAAAGCTGTATTAAGAGCAACCAAACCATCCTCATCGTTATCGGCAAGGGTGTTGTAGTATTTGCTCACAACGTTTGGATATTTTTTTGCGGCTTCGGAAAGACTTCCTATAATAACGCCTTTCTCAATTTCGACTAGCAAATCGGGGTTACTCAAATAAAACCCATTAAGTGTAAGCGCTAGGTGAGTGTCGAGCGCAGGTATATCGCAACGGAAGATATCATCAATATTAAAGGTGATACTTTTTGGAGTGAAGTACTTTTCGTACTCGTTGAGGAATAACTTTTCAACCTTAGTGTACTTGTACTTTTCGCTTTTAGAGTTTGGGAAACCCAAAATTTTAAAACTCTCCAGAGCCGACTGCCTTGCCTTGTTCAGAATATCGGTCGAGTTTTCGGTAATAAGGTCGAGATTATCAAAATAAAGGTTGATAAAATTTTCCTTAGGATTTATGTTTAGTGCGTTCATGTTATTTAGTTTGTTAAACGCTAAAGCGTTAAGGCATAAAAAAAGTTCTTATCGGCTTTGTGCCTTGCGTTTATTCTTCCAACTCATTTTTAATCCAGTCGTAACCCTTTTCTTCTAGGTCAAGGGCAAGCTCTTTCCCTCCAGTTTTAACAATTCTTCCATTGTAGAGAATATGTACAAAGTCTGGCACAATATAATCTAATAGCCTTTGGTAGTGAGTTATAACTATGGTTGAGTTATCTGGTTTTTTTAATTTATTTACACCATTGGCTACAATGCGAAGGGCGTCAATGTCGAGCCCCGAGTCGGTTTCGTCAAGAATTGCCAATTTGGGCTCAAGCATAGCCATTTGGAATATCTCATTCTTTTTCTTCTCTCCACCAGAAAACCCTTCGTTTACCGCACGGTTGGTAAGGGCTGAGTCTATTTCAACCAGCTCCTTGCGCTCGCGCATAAGTTTCAGAAAATCTGACGCTGTAACGGGGGCGAGACCTTTGTGCTTGCGGTGCTCGTTTAGCGCAGTTTTCATAAAGTTTACCATACTTACGCCTGGTATTTCAATGGGGTACTGAAAGCTAAGGAATAGCCCTTCGCGCGAGCGCTCCTCGGGCGATAGCTCGAAAATATCTTTACCATTAAAGGTAATTTCGCCTTGGGTAACCTCAAAAAGTTCGCGACCAGCTAATACGGCGCCTAGGGTACTTTTACCCGACCCATTGGGTCCCATAATGGCGTGTACTTCGCCTGGTTTTATGCTAAGGTTTACCCCTTTTAGTATCTCTTTGCCGTTTATGCTGGCGTGTAGGTTTTTTATTGTTAACATGATTTGTAACTTTTATATCTATATAATATTATGAGTTTAATTCCTTATCCAACGCTGCCTTCCAAACTTATTTGCAGCAGTTTTTGTGCTTCAACAGCAAACTCCATGGGTAACTTATTTAACACCTCCTTGGCGTAGCCGTTAATAATGAGCGCAACGGCGTCCTCGGTTGAAATGCCACGCTGGTTACAGTAGAAAATTTGATCTTCGCCAATTTTCGATGTGGTGGCTTCGTGCTCAACAATTGCCGTGGGGTTATCTACCTCAATGTACGGAAATGTGTGTGCACCGCATTTATCGCCGAGCAGTAGTGAGTCGCATTGCGAGAAATTGCGAGCATTTTCAGCATTTTTAACCACCTTAACCAAACCGCGGTAACTGTTATTGCTTACGCCAGCCGATATACCTTTTGATACGATTCGGCTTCTGCTATTTTTACCAATATGAATCATTTTTGAGCCTGTATCGGCCTGCTGGTGATTATTGGTTACGGCAACCGAATAAAATTCGCCGTAGGAGTTATCGCCCAAAAGTATGCAGCTAGGGTATTTCCATGTGATGGCGGAACCGGTTTCAACCTGTGTCCACGATATTTTACTGTTTTTGCCCTTGCAAATTCCTCGTTTTGTAACAAAGTTGTAAATTCCACCTTTCCCCTCCTTGTTTCCTGGGTACCAGTTTTGTACGGTAGAGTATTTTACCTCGGCATTGTCCATTGCTACAATTTCAACCACTGCAGCATGCAGCTGGTTTTCGTCGCGCTGTGGAGCGGTACAACCTTCGAGGTACGAAACGTAGCTATCGTCCTCGGCCACAATAAGCGTGCGCTCAAACTGGCCGGTATTGGCTGCATTTATTCTGAAATAGGTGCTGAGTTCCATAGGGCTTCTCACGCCTTTCGGAATGTAGCAGAAGCTTCCATCGCTAAAAACGGCGGTGTTAAGTGCGGCAAAAAAATTATCGGTAGCGGGCACCACCGATGTTAAGTATTTTTTTATCAAATCGGGATGTTCGCGAATGGCCTCACTCATTGAGCAAAATATGATACCCTTCTCGGCCAAGGCTTCGCGAAATGTGGTTTTAACCGAAATGCTATCCATTACAGCATCAACGGCCACGCCTGTGAGCATTTTTTGTTCCTCAAGGGGTATTCCCAGCCTGCTGAAGGTGTCGAGTAGCTCGGGGTCTACCTCGTCTAGGCTATCGAGTTTTGGTTTTTGCTTGGGAGCAGCGTAGTATATTATATCCTGATAATCTATCTCAGGTATTTTTAGGTGCGCCCATTGTGGCATTTCCATTTGCTGCCAGTGCCTAAATGCCTTTAGTCGGATGTCGAGCATCCACTCAGGTTCGCCCTTTTTTTGTGAAATAAGCCTTACAACATCTTCGTTAAGCCCTTTAGGAATTGTTTCGGTTTCGATATCGGTAAAAAAGCCGTATTTATAATCCGAGTTCGTTACCTCATCGAGTATTTTATCCTGATCGTTGGCCATTATTAGTACGTTAATTATGGTTTTACAGTTACTTTGTTTAATTCTGATTTTAAAACACCATAGTTCTAAAATTGTTCCCGTTTGTTAAAGAATAGTTAACAAAATGGAATTAATCTAAATAGATTGCAAATATAGCTTGTTTGGTGATAAACAGGAAACTAATTACACCGAAAACATAGTAGTAAAATATGATTTTTAGCATCGAGTTGCTTAGTGCTTTTTTATCTATCAAAACAAAATGCACGAATAGGCTATCTACTCACTTTCAATTTCCTCAATTTTAGTTTTAATGTCTTTTAACCCCTCATAAATACTTTTTTCTGGCGGAATAATATTTTGGTCGTCCCAGAAAGTTTGGTCGTATTGATATGAGTTATCGAGGAATACCTTTTGTATTGGCTCTGTGTCCTTACGATTAAAGCGGGCAACATTACTGGTATCTATTTGGGTATTTAATAATTCGAAGAAAAGGTGGAATGAGCTGTTGAAAAGGTTACGTCTAAATCGGTACTTAAAGCGTAAATCGCCCCTTACGTGCGAAAGGTAATGTGTGCCGTTTATGCTGGTGTACCTAACCGAATAGCTTATACTAACGGGTTTAAACTTAAACTGTCGATTGCGCTTATGTACGAACATATCGGTTACTTGGGTAATGTTTGCAGGGCTTATATTTAAATCGGCACCAAGTATTGCCAGTGAGTTTACATCAATATAAATTACTCCCTCGAGCAGCGGGTCTGTTACCCCTTCCTTTAGATTAAAGCTAATGGCGAATGCTGTTATCCCGTCTATTGAAACCATATCGCTTCGCTTAAAGGTGTATTTGTTCCAGTAACTTTCGTCGAGGAAAGAGGGAATATTTTTCACTATATCCAGAGCAAGCGAGCTGTGAATACCCCCTTTTAGCTTGATGCTAAGCGTATCGGTAGGTTCAAGGTTCTGAGTTTTTCTTGACTTTATTAGCCTTACCTGGTCTGACTCAAACTGTTTTTGGATTGGCGATTTGTATATTTTAAAAATGGCCTCGGAGTAGTTTTGGTACTTTTTATTTTTAACTACACCCTCGCGATAAAACGAAGTATAGTAAACAGGAACTCGGCTGTAATTATCCTGAATTTTTTGAAGGGCATCGGTAATAAGCTGTTTTGGGTCAATATTTCGAATTATTACCTCCTGTATTGATATGATGTCGGTTTCCAGAAATATGCTGATAGCACTTTGTGCAAAAAGGGTTATGGGTATTTTTTTTGTTTTATATCCTATATGTGAAATTAGCAGGTTGGTGGCTTGGGTTGCCTTTGGTATTTTAAGAATAAAAGCACCATCAAGATTGGTTGTGGTGCCCATAGCAATTTCGGGTAAACCAATGGTAACATAGGAGAGGGGTTGTTGCGTTTGTGAGTCGAGCACGTATCCTCTCAGGATTTTATAGCCCTGCGTGTTGTTTGCTTGCTTTGTATTTAACCCGTTGGTTTCTTCTTTATTCTTGTAAATTAAAATGTGGTTGTCAATCACTTTATAGGATAGGGTTGTGTCGTTTAGTATTTGGTTAAGGGCGTTGCGCAGGGTAATATGGCTAATTTTAGGTTTTATTATTTTATCGCTTTCCACCAGTTTACTTTCGTAGGCAAAGAGCAAACCAATGCTATCCGATAGCTGGTTTAGGGTGTGGTAAATACTGTTACGATTTGTTGGAAGGGTAACCCTTTGATTAAAAATGCTGTCGTTAGCTTGTTGCCCCAATACCTCTATTTTCATTAAACTAATGAAAATAAGTAGCAAGGATAGTAACTTAATACTGTAGCTTTTTGACATAAAATTTAGGGTTTTGAGCCCCTGTTAAGGTTTCCAAAGAGTAATGGAGCTTTCCTTGTATTCCGCATTGAGATGAAGGGTTTTACATATTACCTCAACCATTGATTGTACCGAATTGTTCATAAATGTTACGGTAAGTTTTCGGGAGCCTATGGCTGATGAGCCAAGTACTATATTGGTATTGTACGTTTTATTAATTGCCTGTATAATGTTCGCTAATGATTCATCCTTAAACTGCAATCGCTTGTTTAGAAGGGTTTTAAGGGGAGTAGCGTTTTCTTTGTATTTAGTAAGATGGTTGTTTTCTAGGGTTACTCTGTCGCCAGGCGTAGCAGTTATACTCTCGGTTCGGTTGTTTTTTTGTGTAATATTAACCGAGCCTGTTTGTACCACGAGCTCAAAATCGTTACTGTTGGTCGATTTTACAGAGAATGATGTTCCCAAAACCTTAATACTTGTATTTAGCGTTTCAATGTTAAAAGGAATTTCAGGGTTTTTAGCAATATCGAAAAAGGCTTGTCCTTTTAGCGTAATGTTACGATTTTTTTTGGCAAAACGTTTTGTGTATGAGATTTGGCTATTGGCTTCGAGAAAAACAGAGCTACCATCGGGCAGGGTATGCACTAGGGTTGTTAAAGCCGAAGTGCTATTAACCACAATATTTTGGCGTATTGTGCTAACCGTAAAGTAAGCCGAAGCGATTACAATTACTGCCATTGCAGCTACAGCCCAACGAACAAAATTCACTTTGCCCTTTCTTTTAAAGTTAGTGGCTTGGGCTAAGGGGGTTTCTAGCTCAATTCTTGTTTTTAAGTTGTTCCACGCCTTGTTGGCGTTGGGAAGTTTTATATGGTTTGCTCCAATTATATTCCAATCGTTTTTCGTATCGTTCACTAGCTTTTTATTGTTGGGATTAGTGTCCACAAGTGTTTCAAACTCTTCAGTTTCTGATAGAGTCATTTCGCCCGCCACATATTTTGCGAGGCTGTTGCGGTGTTCAGTTATGTTTAAGTTAAGCTCCATTAGTTGTTAGTTTTAGCATAAAACCCTTTAAGTTAGTAGTCCTTTAGGTTTACTCTAAATAATTTTAGGGCTGTGCCCATATGTGCCTCAACAGTTTTAACCGATATTGAGAGTTTTTTTGCTATTTCGTTATATTTTAGCCCATCAAAACGACTCATAGTAAATATTTTGCGACTCCTTTCGGGTAGTTGATTAAGCGTTTTGTCGATAATTTCGGTAAGCTCATCAACTTCAATAGTTTGTGATTCATCACCCTGTTCAGCCGAATTTAGCAGAATGCTCTCGGCGTGCTTTTGCCGAACGGCGTTGTGCTCAATAACTTTAAGGCACTTGTTTTTTGTTGCTTGGTATAGATATGCCTTTAATGAGGTTTTTATTTTAATCTGTTCTCGGTTTTTCCAGTAATGGTAAAATAGGTCTTGAACGATTTCTTCGGCTGAGTCCATATCTTTTAGAAACTTCATAGCGTAATGGCAAAGGTTGGTGTACATTTTACGGAATAATCTTTCAAATTCCTGAATGTCTCCTTGCTGAATTTTGCGATGCGAGAAGTTTATAATTACGCCCATTGCTGTATAAGTAGATAAACTCAAAGATATATAAAAAGCGTAATTAATTCAATCTAATGAGGTTGTTTAAAAAGGTAGCTTGGCTCTGTTGTATTTCCTACTGTCGAGTTTAAAACCTTTTTAAACAACCTCATAGTTCTCTCTTATTTCAGCTGTCTTTTCAACTTTCGCCCGTAGCGTTTAATTGCACTTTCAATTGATTCTTCGGGTCTAATATAGTTGTGCTCGCCCCAAAAGTCTTCATCGTTAAAGGCTTCAACGGTTTCGGCTAGTACCTCACTTATTTTAAAACTTTCTCTAAGGGTAAACTTGTTGGCATTTTCTAAATCGCGGTCGGTAATTGCCATTTCGGCCACAATATCATAGTTTGTACTAAATATTCGGCGTTTCCAGTTAGCCTTAAACGATAGTTCATTTCTAAGGTAGCTCAGGTAGTAGCGGCCGTTATGCTCGGTATAGGTAGCTAAATACGATGTGCTAGTGGGCTCAAATTTTACACCCCGTGGTTTTCGTTGTACAAATATTTTTGTTGCTTCCTCCAAATTGGTGAGGTTAAGGCTAAATTGAGCGTGGGTTATGGCCAAAGTTTCTGTATCTATATACAGCTTGCCAAAGTATAGAGGGTAAGTAATCTCTGGTTTCTGCTCAAAGCTAATAACATAGCTAAACCTATCTTCTATGGTAACCATATCATCGAGTTTAAAGTTATAGTATGCCTGAAAATCGGTGTAAAAAATTTCGTCGAAGTTTTTGGCAATATCGAGCATAAGTAAAACTCTAGGTCCACCCTGTAACTTAACTGCTAGCGTGTCGGCTTTCTTTACGTTGGTACTCTTGCGTCCTTTCAATATTTTAACTCTATCAGCACCCCCAAAAGGTTTATACGAAGATTTATATATGTCAACTACCGCTTCGGAAATTGATATATAATCGCGGCGTTGCTTAATGGTTTCGCGGTAAAAGGCAGTAAGCATATTTGGGTCTTCGCTGTAGTTATTCTGAATTTTCTGGAGGGCTTTTTCCACAATTTCGGCGGGGTCATTAGGCCTAACAGTAACAGGACTTAGCAAAATAGACGAGGGTTCGAGCGTAATTTCATTATCTTCGCTCATAAGGTTTTTTATTGGTACCCGTTTGGTTTTGTAACCGATGTGTGAGAATTCAACCTCAGTAACCACCAGCTGGTTGCTTATTTTTAGTGTAAATTCGCCTCCGCTATTGGTTACGGTTCCAATATGCAGGTCGGGTAAGTTAACGTTGGCAAAATAAAGCTCTTTATTTGTTTTGGCATCTTTAAGTTTGCCATTTATGGTAATGTAGCTGTTCCCGTTTTGGCTCATTATGGGGCTAATGGTTAGCAAGAGTATTGCTATTATGCCCACTTGTCGGAAGTAATTAGCAATTGTTTTCATAGTAGTATCTATTTTTGGGTTTTTAAATGAATGCTTTCACTTATATGACCCCTTTGGGTAAAGATACCCTATTTTTAGTTAAAAAAAGTCCAATGATTTATAAGAACCATTGGACTTTACGAGTTTTATTATCGATAGCTGGGTTGCTAGAAACTATACTTTAGCTTTACGTAAACCATATCGTTGGCATTATACTGACCAAATCTACCCTTATCGCCTACAAAGATATTTGCACCAAGTAGTATGTCAAATCCATCGGCAAAGCCGTATGAAACTTTTGGTCTAATAAGGGCATCCTTATTGTTTAGTCCAACGTATGCAAAAAGTTCTAACCATAACTTCTCCCTTAAAAAACTCTTTTTTGCAAGAAAAGTCATAGTGCTCTCAATCTCATCGTTTCGTATTCCCTGCTCGTAATCGAGAATATTTTCCTGAATAAATTGTGCCGAAAGCATAATCCCCGCAAGGCTGTATTCTAGTCCAACCAAATAGTGTAGGTAGTCTCTTTCTATGGTAGCATCTGGTATTGTTGGCGTTTGGGTTTGAAAAAGTTTACCCGAGTAGTATCCTCCTTCGGCCTTAACTATTGTGGGGCCTAAGGGCATACTAAAACTTGCCCCACCCATAGTTAACCTATGGTGCTCAGGCCTAACGGTTAGCCCTGTTAGCTGCATTGTAATTGGGTTAATCTGCTTGGTAATGTGCATAGAAGGGTCGTCGTCCCAGAAGTACCCTCCCACAATTTCAAAATCGGCAAATGAGCCCATATTCGAAAACCTAAGGAAGAGCTCGCTGTTTTCTAGGCTTGGTTTAATTTTGGCCGTTGTGTAGTCGTAGGTTGGAGCCATTGGGAACGGCATAGTTGGGCGCCAAATTGAATTCATTTCGGGCATTTGGGTTGGTGTAAAAACGGGCGCCCAAACCGCTTCAACTGTGCTGTTACCAAAGTAGTAGTTTACTTTTGCAGCAGTTATCCCCATTCGTATCTCATCAAAATCGGGCAGAAGGAATTCTTTTAAATCTTTAGGCGAAACAACATCCGTTATAAATACCCCTTCAGATTTTCCGTATATTATCTGCTGTTTTCCAACCCTAACATCAAAATTCTCGAATCGTAAATCGAGAAAAGCCTCACGAAGCCCTAGTTCTAAATCGCTATCGAAGTAGTGGTGTAGGTATGGATTAACTTTAAAGGCAACCTTATTTGAATTTTTCTCAAATTTCAAATTAAGGGTATTTTGGACTATGGAGAATTCGTTATCTCCTCCAGTAAGTACTCCGGTGTAGTTTCTGGCGTAACCCGTTATTTCCAACTTTTCTTGTGCCTTAGCTTGGCCCATAAATACAATAGCCAGCAGTGTTGTAATTGCTATTTTTAGTTTCATAAGTTTATAATTTAATGTTCAGTTATACCAGAGAGCAATATTAGCTACCTAGTGTCATACTACGCTCAGTGAATCTACTGTCGGGTATGCCCTTGTTTTTCTGTACTTCGGTAAATTTTATGGTTGTTTTGTGGTCGCGTTGTACGTTGTGCATTTCGGTTTCTAGAATTGTCCAGAACCCATCAATTTTAGCATAATTCTTTATGGTCAAAACTTTGAGCAACGTACTTCTGTCATCGTAAAACTCTCTTTTTAAGCCAAGATAATTATCTTTCATAACCCAGGTAATGGTTTTTGAGTATATATATCCGCTCTCTTTTGGGGTACTTTCAACAACATAGCATTCCTTTCCGTCAATGGTTTCCTCGCGTAGGAGTTTATGGCTATCCTGATTTGGGTGCCTATCTCCAAGGTCATCGAAGGTGAAATCTGACCCCATAAAGTAGTCGCTCTTGCTATCGCTTGATATGCGTCTAACCCTTTTTAACGCCGGAAGGTATATCCACTGGTTGTCGCTTTGCCCATCGGAGTAGCTCCAGTTCATAAATGAGGTGTTTCGTACGTCGGCGGGGGAAAGAAAGTACATAATTTTCTTCTCTACTTTTCCATCATCCTTAATGTATTGCTTCAAATTTCGCTCTCTTTGTTCTCCCCTGTTATTTGTAAGAGTCATCGAAAGGTTGCCCTGTGTGTCGTCGCCCGAGGGGTTGTTGTAAACCTTCTCTATAACTTGTTGTCCGGTTAGCTGGGCAACCGACTGATTTGAAAATCCTGATACCACGAATGCTATTATTAGCATAGTTACTGTTTTTGTTCTCATTTTTTGTTCTCCTTATTTTTAGTTGTTATTTAAGTGCATAGGCCTGAAGGCCAAATCGTAACACATTGATGCGGCGTGCAAACTGCATATTGTAGTAGTCTTTACCAGAGTAAAAATTAACAAAGAAGCTAACATCATTTAGTACTAGTGGTCTATATGATATTGTGAGCGAGAAGTTTAAGCGCTCTGCAAGGTCGAAAAATGAAGTATTGTTTACCTCGCCAAACATCCAGGTAGTTTTAATGCTTGTCTGTATCTCGGGTGTTTGGGGTCTATCCCCTAACCATTTTAGTGTGGATTTTGGTAACGGGAATCGAAAAATTCTTACGTTATTGTGCCACCTCAGAAAGCTGTAAATGCCTTCCAATTCTGGGCTTCTTGCAACATTAATATGATATTCTACTGAGGTTCGGAAGTACTCTCTAGTATTTGTAAACGGAAGAACCGCTTTGTTGAAAATCGCGCCAAACTCCACCATATTCGTTGAAAAGTCTCCCGTTTGGGTATTGTAAGTCCCATCGTCGTTCATAAAGTTACCCTCCTGGCCGTTTGAGTGATGCATTAAGGTTAGAAACACATATTTTACTTGGTTGCTTGTTTTGCTGATTTGCTGATAGAAGCTTATGTTAGGCATATAGCTTGGCGCCCGAACAGGAAATGATTTTTCGGCCTCCATACGAAGCATTATTGCGGGTGATACTGTTGCTCCCCATCGCGCGTTCCTACTAGTTCGCAACAAAAAGTAAGGGGAGATTAATCCTTCAAAAATTAGCGGTTCAAGATTGCCAAAACCCTGTCCAAAAGTAATGTAGCTGTCAACCTGATTGGCTCTAATGGATTGAAAGAACCCGCTTTCAATTCTTGTGGAGTCAATGGGTTGTGCTTGGGTGCTTATTGCTATGGCACCAAACCCCAACATAGCTGCAAATAGTATTACTCTCATTTTTTTATTATTAATCTCCGCTTAGGTGCCTCTTTATGGGTTACTTCTTTTTTGTTTTGTTAAATACATTGAAGGTGTAAACCAGAATCATCATAATCGTAAGGGTTCCCACAAGGCTGGTGAACATATTCATTGACACCAACGCCCCCAGCTTTCGGTTTGGAGGAAAAACCGAGAACAGTAAAACCAAAAAGCCCGAAATTACCACAACAGCATTAAAGAGAATGGCTTTTCCTGTTTGGTTCATTGTTGCGTAAAGCCCTAAGAGTTTGTCGCCCTTAATTCTGGTATTTTCCTTATAATATTGCAAGAAATGGATAGCATAATCGATACCTATACCTATTGCAATGCTGGATAGTAGAGCTGTGGTTGTGCTAAGCGGTATGTTAAGCGCACCCATTACTCCGAAGCTAAATATTGCCGTAAGTGCAATAGGAGTAGAGCCAATTAGCCCTGCCTTAATGCTTCGGAACATTACGCTAAGCAGAATTAAAACCAGAATAAGTGATATGGCTATGCTCATAATTTGTCCTTCGAGAATAAGGTTTGTGAAAACCAGTGCTTTATAACCCGAGCCAGCATAGTTTATGGTAATCCCATTGTCGTTAAACCTACCCTCAAACTGTTTAATTACGGCTAACGCTTCTTTTATTGTTTTTGAATCGTCGCCCTTAAGCTGAAAGGTGATATTGGTCCTGTTGTAATCGTAGTTTATAACCTTAATAAGGTTCTGCGGGTCGCCCGACATCTCATAAAGCAGTAAGTATTGAGCAATCATCTCATTGTCTGGCGGAATTGAGTAAAACTCTTCCTTATCGGCATTCATTACCTTGTTCATTCGCTTTATATAGTCGGCCAAAGAGAACGAGTTACCTACCAGCGCAAGTTTTTGTGTTTCGGCTTGCATTTCATCCATTAAGATAAGGTTTTCTGGCTGCTTAAAGGCGTCATTTTCAAGGCTTTCTAAAACAACGTTTAGTGTTGACGTACCCCCAAATTTGCTATTCACAAACCTATCTGTTTGAACAATTCCGCTATTTTTTTCAAAATTTGCTAAGAAGCTGGAATTAATCCACACTTTTTGAATTCCCCAAACCGAAAATATTAATACTAGAACCACCGAGATGTAAATGATTTTCTTCTTGTTAAGTAGCCAGTTGCTTACCTTTTCCCAAGTTCCGTCCTGCTGTTCAGCGTTGCTCTTTGCTTTTACTTTTTTAGGGCGATAACCTAGTATTATAACCATTGCAGGCAAAAAAGATAGCGCAAGAATAAATGCCGTTAGTATTCCAACCGCAGTGAAAATACCAAAGTATTTTATTGGGTATACCTGCGACGATAGCAGCGAGATAAACCCAATAATAGTTGTAAAGGCAGCCATTGCCAGCGGGGTTTTTAATACATTAATTACGTAAAGCACAGCGTTGCTTCTGCTACCTTTGGGATTGTTTATATAGAATTTTGATAGGTGGTTGTAGAAGTAAACCCCATAGGCAACCCCAATGGCTATTAGCATTACGGGTATCATTGTTGAAATAGAATAGATTGGCACACCGAGCACCGACATAAGCCCAAATGCCCAAATTGAGCTAATAAACACGCTTACTAGAGTGGCGCTGGTTGCCCTAACACTTCTTAGCAAAAGGAAAAGCACTGCGCCTATTACAAGTAAAACAATGGGCACCATTCGCTTCATATCAGCTGGACCAAGTAGTGCCATTGTACCTTCTACAATAGGGCGACCAGCTACGTATATAGTCTCTTCATCGCTTTCGAAACTTTTAGCGAACTCCATAATTTCCTTGTAAAACTCCTGTGAGAAATCGCCGCCACGCATTCCGGCAACAATAAGCGCCACGGTTTCATCTGTTGACACAAAGCGCCCATAAGTCATATCGTTGGTTCTCACATTTTGGCGAATCTCGTTAAGCCCCTCAGCCGATTGGGGCACCCTTTTGTAAAATGGCTTAACGTTGAGCCCATACTCATCGCCAATTATGTTATCGGCAGTGTATATCGACATAACATCAATGTCTTCAAACTCGTCCATTGCCTGGAGGTCTTCGCTTATTTCCTTTATCTTTTGAAGGGTTTGCGAATTATAAATCCCATTCTTGTTCTCAATGGCAATAAGAATTCCATCCTTAATATTAAACCACTCCTCGGCCTGGTCGCTGTATACAAATGCGGGATGCGTTTTGGGCATATACTCGTCGAGGTTGGTCTCCATACGAGCATTCTTGCTCATAGCAGCAGTAAAGTAGACGGTTATTGCCATTACGGCAACCAAAACCATCCACGATCCGAAAAGGTATTTCTTTTTTGTTCTGTTCATAATTCAATGTTTGTTAATATTAACTAACTTGATGTAACTAAAAAAAAGATTTTGAATTTTTGTCGATATGTTTATTGATATTATTTTAAAATCTCTGCGTTTTGGGTTGATACAGAGACTTTAACCATAGGTACTCTTTTGTTTTCCTAAATTGCTAATCATCATATTTATTGCAGTTTAGTTAGATTTGCTTACCTGATTTCGATAAGACTTTTTATGGTGTCAAATAGCTTGCTAACCTCTTGGCTATGGTTAAACGATTTATCACCCATTTGCCATCTCTTTACCATCATTCGTAGTGCGCCTAAAATTATAAGTGTCAGATACTTTGATTCCACATCGGGCCTTATCTCGCCTTTAGCCTGCCCCTCGGCAACTATCGATTTTATAACCCCACTATTGCGGTCCATAATGTCTGTAATTTTTTCTTGCAAAATGGGTTCATTCCGAAATATTTCTTCAGAAAAAATTACGTTTACAAGCGAAGGGGTTTTTTCAAAAGCATTAAAGTGCCCTTGAAATATTCTCTCAATCCGCTGGAGCGAGGTATCCGATTCGTTAGCTTGTTGCATAAACATCGACTCGCTTTGCGTTTTAAAAAAGTCGAGAATTGCTAGCAGTATGCTAATCTTATTCTCGTAATGCCTATATATTGCGGGCTCGGTTATACCAATCTTTTTCGAAAGATTCTTTATTGTAAACCCTTGTATACCAATGGTTGCAATTAGCTCCAATGATACATCAATTATTTCTTTTTGGCGAGGTGTTAGCATAGCATTAGCTGTTTTGTTTTTTTGCTCGTTTAATCATAATCATATTTGTGGCAGCAAAAATAATAAACATTACCCCAAGCCATACGTGCAGGTGAACAATAGTAAAACTTTTGGGACTTTGGTTGCTAATATAAAAATAGAGGAGAGGAATTGAGGTAAGAACCGTTCCAACAAACCCTACCATTTTAAGTGCAGATATAATTTTCATTCTCATAAATATTAGTTTCACAATAATTACAACGCACAAAGTTAGTTTATGTTCACTAACAAACAAATATTTTTATTATTTTTTTTGACTAACCTTTGTTTTCTGATGCCCAATCCTACGTTTTTATTTACAAACATCTGTTCTAGATTGATTAGGATATTTATTGTTTTTTAAATGGGTTTTAATATATTTGTGAACCTAAAAAATTAATTGTAATGAAGTTTAAGCAACATTTCAGCACGATTCTCTTCCTTTTTGTTTACGGGAATACTTTTTTTATGCAAACAAATACTTTGCAAAGCATTGCAAAGCAAGAGTTTAACGTAGGCGTAATTTCTCTAAGCCACCCTGCTGAATTATTTTTAGAATCACTGAGTCAATCTGACAGTGATAGGGTAATTTTAAAGAGCGGTAAGGAGATGGTTTGTGAGGTAAAGAAGATATCGGATAAGTTTGTTTTTTTTACCAAATCCGATTCAGATACGCCCGATTGGATTGATAAGAGCGAGGTGCAGAGTATTCAATACAGCAACGGCGAGGTTGTTGATTTAAGCAATTACGTACCCGAAAAGAAGGAGGAGAAAGATTGGCGATCAATAAAACTCACAAAGTTTCCTGAAGATGTCGAGGGGCTTACAAAGGTAAATAACATAGATGTAAGGTTTGAGGCAAGGGACCGAAAAACATATAAAAGCGCCATTGCCCTTGAGCGTGGTGCCGAAATTGTGATTATGAAGCAAGCTGCAACAATGAATGCCGATATTGTTTATATATCCAACATCAACCACATAAGAGCGTATGGCAATCCTCCTGTTATAATAATGAATTGCCAGGCTTACCGTACTAGGTAGGCAGATTTAGTAAACGTTCTAGTTGGACAAATATATTTTCGTATAGCTCATATATCCTTCTGGTTTTTTTCTTCTCAAAAACATTAAATCTCAACTCCCTTAACCTATGGGCAAATTTAGTTGCCCAAATTTTCCATATAAAAGTTACGTAAAAGCACAATGGGTAAATCGCACTGTAGGCTATGGTATAAATCACACTCTTAGTTATTAGAGCAAAAACCACTAGTTGAATAACAAAAAACAAAGGAGTTAAGATAATCGCAATGGCAAACCTAACGCTACTTAAAAACTGTTTGTCTTCGAATTTTCGGCTTACGAGGTTGGCAATAGCTACTGGAGGAAAAATATTTATGAATGAGAGTAAAAACAGGGGTAAAAACGCTGCAAGTCCAACAGCTGAAGGTATTAGCTCCCATCGCTGTTTTTCAGTCATAGGAAATAGCGTTGGGTCTAGCTTCCGACGAGTTATAAGCATTTTGTACTCTAGGGCGCTGGCAGCTAAAAGCAAGAAATCATCATTATGTTTAATCCTATAATTGTTAATAGCATCTATTATATCCTTCTGTGTTTTAAAAGCATTTGCGTGGCTCGTGGGAATTGAATTTTTCCTTAGGTAGTCGTTGGTAAATGAATCTGTAAGGATTTTATAAACAGAGTAGTACTTTTCATCTTCAATGTTAATCATTTCAGGTTTTAGCCCCTCTTCAAGCCTCCTTATTAAAAGATTGTATGCTCTTGCTGGGTTATTTTTGTAAATCTTCTTATATGGCTTAACGCTAATAGGAACCCCAAAGCGTATATGTAGTTTACTGCCAACCTTAATGTAGTTAGTGTAATCTAATCCTACGGGCACAATCTCAATATCGAGTTTTGGGTCGGCCTCCATGGCTTGAAAGGCAATTCGGGCAATTCCCTTTTTTAGCGGTCGGAGTTTTTTAAGATGCCCATGGTTGCCCTCGGGCATAATTGCAAGCCCATTTTGATTTCGCAGTACGTCAATGGTTTTATTAAATGTTTCGTCGTTGTTTTGAAGGTTTTCATACCCGTCGCGCATACGATAAACGGGCATTATTTTCAGAAAGATTAATATTTTTCGCAGTGTGGGTTGTTTAAATATATCGGCGCGGGCCAGAAATACGGGTTGCCAAGTTTGTACGCATAATATATTTAATGCATCCATGAGTGCATTTTGATGATTGGGGGCAAAAATTAGCGACTTGTTTTTTGGTAATGAGTCCAGTCCCTCTACAGTGGTTTTAAAATAAAAGTGACATCCCCAGTCGACGTATTTCTTTAGTAAGTAGTATGGTAACGACCATTTTTCAACCTTATCAATTGTTGTGGGCATATATTATATATTAGCGATTATTAACTAAGCTTATGATACCGGTCTTTTTCCCCAAACAGCTCCTACTATTAACCCCGATACTATATGCCAAATACCCCACCAGGCTGCAATAAATGCCATACCTCCCAGCCCATCGAATAGGTTGGGGTTAAAAATTAGCACGAGGGCTAGCCCCGAGTTCTGGATACCTGTCTCAATTGTGAGCGTTCGTCTGTCGAGGCGTGGCAGCTTAAATAACGAGGCGATGGAGAAGCCGGTTATGAGCGCAAGTAGGTTGTGAATAAATACTATGAGAAGAATGAAGTGTATATAGTCTAAAAAGAAGTTTAAATTTGATGTTAAGGCAACCGCTATAAAACCGAAAAAAACGAGGAGTGAAATCCTTTTTAGCGGTTTAATAAATTTTTTGGTTGTTTCAGGAAATTTATGTGCAAACCATATACCTAGCACAATTGGGATGCCCAGAAGTATGAATACGGTTTGCATCATCTCCCAAATATCAATCCTAATGGGGATAATCATATCTGCTGTGCCTGAGTATAGGCTTCCCCAAAGTGCAAAGTTTAGGGGTGTTAGCATTATTGCTGAGAGGGTGGCAAAGGCAGTGAGGCTAACCGATAGTTCAACGTTGGCTTTGGCTAAAGATGAAATGAAGTTTGATATGTTTCCGCCGGGGCAGGCTGCAACCAGAATCATACCGAGGGCTACGCTTGGCGTGGGTTTAATGAGCAGAACAAGTAAGAAGGTTAAAGCCGGGAGCGCAACAAACTGGGATAAGATTCCTACTATGGCCGATTTAGGTTTTAGGAGTATTTTTCTAAAATGCTTAACTTTTATTTCAAGGGCAACGCCAAACATTATAAAGGCAAGTGTTATATTCATAAACATAAGTCCGCCCTTGCTAAAGTTTAGCTTAATCCAATCGAGTATTTCCATTTCAATCTTAATGTGCATCTGCACATCCCTAACCTTGCTTTGGCTTAGTTCTACCCGATGTCGATTGGTAAAATATAGGTCAGAACCTTTCTGTATGTCATCGGGTTGGCCGGCTATACGAATGGCCTCGTCACGCTTCATACCTATACGAAGAGGGGCTATGGGACGTTGAGGGGTAACAGTTTTTTTTGATGGCTTAACACGATCCTTTATTCGGATATCAATAATCTCATCGTTTGAAATCACTATTTGGTCACTTCCATAAAAAAAACGTTCAATTGTTAAACTTTTTGTGGGTTTGCCCGTAATTTTTACAACTTCAACTGAATCCATACCAATGGAAACATCTCTGAGAAGTTTAGAGTAGTTTTGCGACAGCGAAATGGTTGGCAGCGCAGCTAAGAGCACCACACAAATGGCTGCTACTCTATTTGCTTTGTGCTTTCTGTAGTATGAGTTTTTCATTAATTGTAGGGTAACAGATTAATAAAGACTGCAAATTAAAAAAAATGACAGAATAACCCTCCGTCATTAGTTATAATATTGTTTACAAAGTGCTAGTATTCTTCGCCCAAAATTTCTCGTAGCAATTTACCTTGCTCTTCATATCCCTTTTTTCCTAGCAGGGCAAACATATTCTTTTTATAGGCTTCAACGCCTGGCTGGTCAAAAGGGTTAACGTCTAATGTATAACCACTTATAGCGCACGATTTTTGAAAGAAGTACATTAAATAACCAAGCCAGTACTCATTAATTTCGGGAATTTCGATGCTCATATTAGGTACTTTACCATCTATGTGGGCCAGTGTAGTGCCCAGCTTTGCCATTCGATTTACATCAGAAAGGCGTTTGCCCGAAATATAGTTTAGCTCATCTAGGTTTGCTGCATCGTGAGGTATTTCCAGTTTCCGCTTGCCCTTTTTTACAGTAATAACCGTTTCAAATATGTGCCTTTCACCTTCCTGAATATATTGTCCTAACGAGTGTAGGTCGGTGGTGAAATCTACGCCAGCTGGGAATATCCCTTTGTTTTCTTTGCCCTCACTCTCGCCAAAGAGTTGTTTCCACCACTCGGTAATGTAATGTAACTTAGGGGTGTAGTTAACCATTATTTCAATATTATACCCATTACCATAGAGTGCGTTGCGAGCAGCTGCGTATATACAAGCCGGGTTTTCGTTTAACGGGATGCTAGGGCCAGTTTGCTCCTCGGCGTCTGTGGCACCGTTAATAATTTTTTGTATATCGAAACCAGCAACTGCAATGGGTAGCAATCCTACCGGAGTAAAAACCGAATACCGTCCACCCACATCGTCGGGGATAATGAATGTGCGATAATTTTCTTGAGTGGCCAGTTCCCTTAACGCTCCTTTTGATGAGTCAGTAATGGCAACAATCCGGGTTGCTGCTTCGGCTTTTCCTACCTTGGCCTCAAGGTGTTGCTTTAAAAGCCTAAACGCAATGGCGGGTTCGGTAGTTGTGCCCGATTTTGAAATTACAATAACTGAGTACGATTTTTTATCGAGTAGTTCGAGCAACTCAGAGTGGTAGTCTTCGCATATATTAAAGCCCGCAAAAATCACTTGGGGAGTATTATCTCCAATGGATTCGGCAAAGTTATGGCTTAGCGATTTAATAATCGATTTTGCTCCCAGGTACGAACCGCCGATGCCTACAACCACTACCACTTCACTTTTACTTCGTAAATCGGTGGCAACCTCCTTAATAGCCTTAATTTGTTTAGGGGTAACCTGTGAGGGTAAGTTTAACCAACCCAGGTAGTTGCTGCCTTTCCCATTACCTGCATACAGTGTTTTCAGGCTTTGCTCTATGGTAGGCATAAGGCTTTGCACTTGATCTTCGGTTGCAAATTGGTATATGTCCTCAATGTCAATTCTCAATGTACTCATATCCGTAGGGGTTTAAATTCGTTTAGAGTAATTTATCAGTCAATATTTTCATTTCAACGGCAGGAGCAATGCCTTCGTATAGTATATTGTAAACCGCATCGCTTATGGGCATATCAATTTTAAGCCGTTGATTAATTTCGTATATACAGTGCGAAGAGTAGTAGCCTTCGGAAACCATATTCATTTCAAGCATTGTGGATTTAACGCTGTACCCTTTGCCAATCATAGTGCCAAAAAGGCGGTTGCGACTAAATTGCGAATAGCAGGTAACGAGTAGGTCGCCAAGGTAGGCCGATGAACTTGTTTCTCTCTCGCTGGGGTATGACTCTCTGAGGAATCGTTTTATTTCGAGCTGGGCATTGCTAACCAAAACGGCTAAAAAGTTATCGCCATAACCAAGGCCATGCGCTATGCCGGTTGCAATTGCATAAATATTTTTTAGCACGGCGCTGTACTCCGTACCGTAAATATCGGTGCTTAATATTGTTTTTATATAGTACGACTCAAGGTACGACGCAACCTCGGCGGCACTCTCTTCCTTTTTACACGAAACGGTTAGGTACGATAGGCGGCTAAGGGCAACCTCTTCGGCGTGCGAAGGCCCGCTTATTACGCCAATATTATCGAATGGAACTTTATGATACTGATTAAAATACTCGGCAATGGTTATGTTGTCGTTGGGTATTATGCCTTTTATGGCAGTAACAACAAACTTTTGGCTTAATGACTTGGTAAGTGGCTCTAGCCATACCTTTAGAAAGGCAGATGGTACCACAAAAATTATGATATCGGACTTTTCTACAACCTCATTAATATCGCTACTAATGTATAGATTGTTGAGGTTGAATTTTACCGAGCTTAAATAGTTCGGATTGTTACTATGGGTTTTAATGCTATTGATAATACTGGGCTCGCGGATATACCAGTTTACCTTATCAAAATTTTCATGTATGATTTTGGTAATGGCCGTTGCCCAACTTCCGCTTCCAATAATGCCAATGGTTTTCTTTGCGTTCATAAGTAATTATTAGCTGTTTGTCCGGGGTCTTCGATGGAAAAAATAGAATCCCTCTTTTTGCAGTTATGTCCAGCTAAGGTAGGGATTATTTTGTTAGATTGTAATTTTGCTTGCCATTGATTGCTTCTAGCTTCTTTAGATAAAAATGTACAGGCAAGCCCGTTTACAAAAGGCTAAAACAACAATTTTATTCCGACACAGCATAGCGCATTTGCAGGCAGGCTAAAAGGCACTGTACCTTTGGTAAATAAGTTATTGCAAAGCAGCTGTTTAGTCGCCGTTCCCTGTTATTGCTCGTTGGTCAATGTGTTTGTCTCCGAAAAATCATCATCGTATTCATCTAGCATATCGTAAAAGTGTTGTATATCTTTTACTCTAAGTTGTACAGTGGATACACCTCGATACGTATTTTCGCCAATGCTGTAGCATACGCTAAAAGCTGACCCTTTTTTTATCTTCTTATAATGTGAAGCCATTTGAAAGGCAATTCCTGGGAATACTTTGGGGCTATCCTCCTGAATTAGTGATAGCTTAAGGTGGTTAAGCTCGTTGCCAACCAATCGGCTATCTCCCGAATCGTAAACATTTTCGGTTACAAATGATGGCGACATATTACCGGGCCCAAAAGGTTGAAATTGCTTTAATATTCGGTAGAATTTATCATCTATATCGTCAAAGTTTAGCTTTGCATCAATATCAATTTGCGGAATAAGCATTTCGGGTTCTATGTGTTCGCTTACATACTGCTCAAACCGCTGTGTAAAAAGCGGAACATTTTCAACCTTCATAGTAAGCCCGGCGGCGTACATATGCCCGCCAAAGTTTTCGAGTAAATCGGCACAAGCCTCAACGGCTTGGTATAGGTCAAAATTGGGTACCGATCGGGCAGAACCCGTTGCAAAACCATTAGATTCGGTTAGCACAACGGTGGGCCTAAAGTAAGTTTCAATAAGTCGAGATGCCACAATGCCCACTACGCCTTTGTGCCATTCGGAATTATATAGCACCGTTGTTTTTTTGTTTTGCAGGGCGGGGTCGTCAGCAACAATTTTAAGAGCTTCTTGGGTTATGCTTCTGTCAACAAATTTCCGGTCGTTATTACACGAGTTTATCGCCGAGCCCATTTCAAATGCGGCGGAGTCAGTTTCGGCGCAAAGCAGGTCAACGGCAGATTTTCCTGATTCCATTCGGCCTGCGGCATTAATTCGCGGTCCAATACGAAAAACAATATCATCAATGGCTATGTTGTGCCTTTCAATGCCAGCCAGCTTAATAATTGCTTTTAGACCGCGGCTAGGAGCATTGTTAAGTTGAATTAAGCCAAAATGCCCCAATATCCTATTCTCATCGATAACCGGAACGATATCTGAGGCTATGCTAACAGCAACCAAATCAAGGAAGGGGTATATCTCATCAAGCGAGATACCCTTAAACTGGCAAAATCCTTGTACAAGTTTAAACCCTACTCCACAACCAGAAAGTTCCTTAAATGGGTAGTTACAATCGGGCTGCTTGGGGTCCAGTACAGCAGCGGCCTGGGGAATTAGATCGCCAGGTAAATGGTGGTCGCAGATAATAAAATCTACCCCTTTTTGCTTGGCATACTCAATTTTTTCAACGGCTTTTATGCCACAGTCTAGGGTAATAATTAGCGAGTAGTTATGCTCAATGGCATAGTCTATTCCGGCGTACGATATACCGTATCCTTCGGCATACCTGTCGGGAATGTAGTTGTTTATATCCTTTGTGTATTTACGCAAGAACGAGTAAACTAGCGCCACAGCCGTGGTTCCATCCACATCGTAATCGCCGTAAACTAAAATTTTCTCACCCGACTCCAGCGCCTGGTCAATTCGGATAACCGCCTCTTGCATTCCTTTCATAAGGAATGGGTCGTAGAGATCTTTAAGAGCAGGCCTAAAAAACTTTTTTGCCTGCTCAAAGTTCTCAATTCCTCTTTGCACTAGCAGGTCGGCTAAAACCTTGTTTATGTTTAGAGAGGCCATTAAACTCTCTACCGTGCTGGGGTTGCCAGCTTCTTTATAATTCCATTGCTTTTTCATCAAAACTAATAAGTAGTGCTCTAGGCAAGGCTAATTGGCCTTTTTTTGATGCTCCTTGTTTGGCAGGTTAAACGTTACCTTTGTACTATTGTAGCCTACTAAACTTATTATTAAAAATACGAACAACTACTCTGTAAAAACTAAGCCATATTTAAAACTCAACTCTTTGTTGATTAGCGTCATAAATATTTTCACTAGCTCCCTCATATTTCAAAACGTTTTCTTTTAACGTTAGGTTAAAAAACTCAAAATTAAAAGCTGGATATGTGTTAATTTTATCGAAGCCAGTGTAAATTATGCTGCTATCAGCATAGTTAATTGGGTATGTTACCCTATTTTTTTTAGACGTTTGATTGGTTTTATTGAGCGTGTAGATATGCTGATAATCAGATGGTAGTATATACCAAAAAAACGCTTGCTCGCCAATGTTACGTTGCGATAACAAATTAGCAAACAGCACTTCCTGGTAATCCCAAGCCTTTGTATATTTAACTATGCCAAGGTTTTGGTGTTTTATGGGTTGCATTTATATGTTGATATTTTTTTTTCGTCGCTAATGTAATGCACCGAACTTTGTTTATATTTCTGTGCAGGTTTGTTTCATCGGTTTGCAGGCTGTGACTTTTAGCAATTCGGCTCACTTTAGCATCACACCTTATGTTTGTGGCGAATCTAGGGCTTTTAAATGCTAAAACTCTCTCTACCTTCGATGCTCACAATAACGCCTACCGAAATCATTTATAATCAGTATACAAAAGTAGTAAATTGTATCGTGTTTATGGTGATTTTCTGAAACTATTAGGGAAACATAATACTAATGCTCGCTTTTATAGCGAGTTACAATTACTTGCAGAATTAAACTATAGCTTAATATTTTCTCCTGCCACCGCAAAGTATTGTAATCATTATTCAGTATAGTTTCGTCCATACTTCTCTTGTTCAAAAGAGTATGTGCAATCGAATGCTTCTCCTTAAAAATTTGCTACCTTTGCAGTTAAATTTTCAAAATTTCACAAATTATGTTAGAACATAGCGAACAAGAACAGTTACGCCGTGCATCTTTG